>Ga0070727_10002027_pt1 | contig 20197 bp, 14 predicted proteins | sample tdAd472_FD_66722 | JGI IMG/M metagenome (GOLD analysis project Ga0070727, IMG submission 66722) | Marine sediment microbial communities from the Atlantic coast under amendment with organic carbon and nitrate - tdAd47.2 | ecosystem: Environmental > Aquatic > Marine > Coastal > Sediment | place...
CCCGCCGCGACAAAACGAAATCGGGAAGTGATTCCGAACACGACCCTTACTGGTTTCCAGGAGCGACTCGTTTTGCCGTCAGGAGCCTTCTTCGGCGGACAGCTCGTCGACACAGAGATGACCGTTGACAGAATTGACTGCCAACCTCTGGGTTCCATTATCAAAATGGCGGACGATTACTCAGCGGGCGTCTGTGCCCAGCGTTGCGCGTCGGCGAAGAAGTCCACATAAAACTTCTCGCGCACTCGATCGTCCGGCCATGCGGCCATCCCGGCTTCCGCCTCACGGATCGCCAGTCTGAGTGCCACCAGAGCCTGCGTTCGATCACCGCGCCGGCGAGCAATCAAATAGCGGTACATCTGCAGCATGACGTTGCAGAAACTCTGAGAAGCCGTTTGATGCCGCGCGAATTCCACATCCAGACCGACTGGAACATCAGTAACAAATGGCCTCAGATCGACCGGACGCAGTGGCAGTGTGGCGGCGAGGTTCTGCTCGAACGTTTCATAGTATTGATAGAACGTCATGGGTGAGGAGAACTCAAGAATGGGTAGATCATCCGTGTGCAACGGAACGTCGTCACAGAACGTGCGATAGCCGGCTTCGTCCAGATGCAGACAATGGATGAGCTGCAGCGGCGTGCTCATGCCGATCAGGCCGAGGCTTTCGGCAATCTGCTCGTCGGAGAACCCCTGCTGCAGACGGCGAAAGTCGATCTGCAGCGGCTGCGGTGTGCCGATGAGAATGCCGAAATTCGTGTGCGTGTGGTTCATGTACCACAGCGTCGCATGCGGAAAGACCTCGATGAATCCGCGCATCAGAATGCGCAGTTCCTCGGTGCTGATTGCGGCCATCGGAATCCAGGCACAGGCGACTCCGTCGGGATTCAATCGCTGCCGCATCAGGTCAAAGTACTCGACCGTGTAGAGATTGCCGTTCTGCTTATATTGCAGATTCGTCACGTCGGTCGCGATCACGTCATAGGTCCGCGTTCCCGCGTGGAGATGATCGCGGGCGTCATTGAGGATCAGCGAGAACAGCGGGTTGTTGAGCACGTCGAAGTTCTGTCGGGTAGAGTGCTCAGCGGCGCGCGGAACCTCGGGCTCAATCTCGACGCACCACGTCTCGACACCATGCGTCGTCATGGCGTGGCTCGTGCCGCCCGTCCCGAAACCAACCGTCAGCGCATTGTGCGGATCAGGGTGCAGCAGCAGCGGCAGGTGGGCGAGCATCAGTGCGTCAACCCGCGCTTCAAGATTCGTCGACGCCACCAGCTGATCATCAACGTAAACCAGCCGGTCGACGCCGTTCCGTTCGAGCTTCACCATCACGGTCCCCGACGCTCCCGCTTTGACATGCACCAGCTCGGCCAGCTGCGAAGTCGGGACTGCTGCGGCACTGCCATCGGGCGGCACCTCGAACCAGCGCCCGTCGCCTTTCTCGGCCAGCATCTCACGCAGGACGGGCCGCGACTCGAACACGATCCAGCCAGCCCAGATCAGGCTGCAGCCGGCAACGACAGACGGCAGCCATCGTCGCACGCTGGTTCGGGCAACCCCTCGCTCGGCCAGAACACAGACACCGATCGAGAGCCCAACGAGAACGGCAAACGTGCCGTGCAGGCCGAGCGTTGGGACCAGCAGCAGCCCGACCAGCAGAATGCCGATCACCGAACCACTCGTCCCCAGAAAATACATCTGGCCGACCCATCGGTCGCGAGCCGGTCCGGAATCCTCAAAACAGTCACACACGGCGGGATAGACCAGCCCCATGCACAACGTCGGGAGCAGCATCAGCCCGGCGATGATGATCCCTTCAGCCAGGTAGATGTCGAACAGCTGCAGCGAGCCCGCCTGCGAAGGCCGGGTAATGAGTTCAACGTTGATCCCCGCTGCGAGATACACGACTCCGAACGTCATCAGCGAACAGACAGCCGTTCCCGCGTTCGCCAGGCTGAAGATCGAGCGGGCAGACAGCCTGCGTTTCAGCAGCGGATACACCACCAGACTGCCCAGGCCCATCCCCAGCAGATAGATCGTCAGTGTCAGCGTGAAGGTGGCCGTCGAGTTGGAATTGACAATCCCCAGGAACCTCAGCCAGACGACCTCCAGGCCAAGAGCCACGAAACCAGCCACGAGGTACAACGGTCCCAGTCGGATCGGCAGCCCGTTCGCCGCGGGAGTTTCTGTTACGCCAGTGGTGCCGATCTCGACAGGAACTGGCGCTCCCGATCGCCGGTGCAGCAGCACGATCACGGCACACGCGACTCCGTTCAGAACAACGGCGACCAGTCGCGTGCTTGAGATCCCCAGCGTCTGCAGCCACAACAAACCGGTCGACAGGCTGCCGGCCACGGCGCCCAGAATATTGATCCCGTAAGCCCACGCGACGGCGGAACGTCGCAGCCCCGCCACACTGCGGACCATCACCGGAATCGTGGCCCCCATCGCCAGCGTCGCGGGCAGCAGTGGAATCACCGCGAGACAGAATCGCAGCGGTGCCTGGAGTGCGTGTCCCTCGCCAAGCCCGGCAACTGCGGCGACGTACAGGCCATCCGCCTGCCGCAGCAGAGTCGGAACAAACAGCCCCCAGAGCCCCATGACAGCTTCCAGCACGGCATACAGCAGCAACGCATCCGGCTGCCGGCGCATCAGCGGCACCGCCAGCTGGCTGCCGAACGCGATGCCCAGAAAGATGGCCGTCAGAATCGCCGTCGTCGCCGGAGCACTCGCCCCGAAGATCAGAAACATCTGACGCTGCCAGACGATTTCGTAGGTCAGCGCGCTCGCTCCGGAAAGGAAAAACGCAACGCCCAGACAACGGGCACGGAACGACCGGGATAAACGCCGCGGACCATCAGAAGCCGGCTCCGGACGGTCAGCAGAAGCGACAGCTGGCGGCTTCACTTCGCATTCTGCTTCTGAGCCGTACGTTCCTTCGTCCGAATTCATGTCAGCCTCTGCCACGCGACCTCTCCCGCTTTGCCGCTTCTGATTCCCGAACCGTGGCTCTGCCCGGTCGCGCCGCCTCCGTGCCCCGCCGCCGAAGAGAGCTGCTGGCCACCCGCCACTTGCTCGTCGCCCCAATTGAGAGCGCATCACTCGCCAGCGAGTTTTCGTGCGCGTTCGGCGAGTTCGATCGGGACTTTCCGAAGCAGCAGATCGATCACGTCGTCGGGCGTGACGCCTTCACTGTCCGCGTGAAATGTCGTCACGATCCGGTGCCGCAGAACCGGCGCCGCGACGGCCTTGATGTCGTCCGTCGTGACATGAAAACGACCCTCCAGAATTGCTCGCGCTCTTGCACCGACAATCAGAAACTGACCGGCTCGCGGACCGGCACCCCAGCTCAGATACTCACGGACAAATTTCCGGGCGCCGTCTTCGTTGGGCCGGGTTGCTCGAACCAGATCGCGAGCGTAAACGAAAACGTGCTCAGCCACGGGAACTCGTCGCACGACTTCCTGCAGCGCCAGAATCTGACGCGCATTGAGCGCCGGAGTGAGTTCCGGTTCGTCGATGCCGGTTGTCGATTTGAGGATTCGCAGTTCATCGGCGGCTGTCGGGTAACCGACCACCGTATTGAACATGAAGCGGTCGAGCTGCGCTTCGGGCAGCGGATACGTGCCTTCCTGCTCGATCGGATTCTGCGTCGCGAGAACGAAGAATGGTTCCGGCAGGCGATACGTGTTCGACCCGACAGTGACATGTCGCTCCTGCATGGCTTCCAGAAGCGCGGCCTGCGTCTTCGGCGGAGTCCGGTTGATTTCGTCGGCGAGCAGCACGTTCGTGAACAGCGGCCCCTGCATGAACTGAAACGTGCGCCGCCCGGTTTCCGGATCGTCCTGCAGCACGTCCGTGCCGGTAATGTCCGACGGCATCAGGTCCGGCGTAAACTGAATCCGGCGAAACGACAGCTGCAGGATGCGGGCCACCGTGCTGACCAGCAGCGTTTTCGCGAGACCGGGGACGCCGACCAGCAGGCAGTGCCCGCGGCTGAACATCGAAATCAGAATCTGATCGACAACGTCCTGTTGCCCGATGATGACCTTGCCGATTTCCTCGCGCATCCGACGATAGGCGGTCTGCAGCCCCCGGATCGCCTGAGCTTCACGTTCGCGAGCCTCGGCGTCGACGGACAGAACGACATCCTCACTGGCTGCCGGACTCGCTGCGTCAGAAGTGGCCAATTCGCTGTTCCTCGCCTGAGGCGGTTCCTTGTCTGAGTTCGACCGGCTGCTATGTTGCCGCCGACCCGCTCAGTCTCTGCATTTCCGACCTCAGCCTCAAGGATTCGCCATGCTTCCCGGAATCAAACAGTTCGATCTGACCGACCGGACGGCCATCGTCACCGGTGGTTCAAAGGGGCTCGGCGCGGCGATGGCCGAAGGTCTGGCGTCAGCGGGAGCGAACCTGCTGCTGGTCAGCCGGCACCTCGACGAAGCTGAAGCCACGGCTGCAGAGATCCGCGAAAACTACGGCGTCAAAGCGGTCGGTTTCGAGGCCGACGTGACTCAGCCCGACCAGGTCGCTGCCATGACGGACCGGGCAATGAGCGAGTTCGGGCGCATCGACGTGTTGATCGCCAACGCCGGCATCAATATTCGCGGCCCCATCGAGGAGCTGACCTACGAAGAGTTCCTCAAAGTGCAGGACGTCAATGTCAACGGCGTCTGGCTGTGTGCAAAGTCTGTCACGCCTCACATGAAGGCCGCCGGCAGCGGTAAGATCGTCATCCTGTGCAGCACGCTGGGGCTCGTCGGACTCGCGAACCGAACTCCGTACGCGACCAGCAAGGGCGCCGTCGTCCAGATGGTCCGAGCACTGGGGCTCGAACTGGCCAATGACAACATCAACGTCAACGGCATCTGTCCCGGCCCGTTTCTTACGCCCATGAACGTCCCGATCGCCGATACCGAGGAGGCGAAGAAGTTCATCATTGGCGCGGTCGCTCAGGAACGCTGGGGCGAGTTGAAGGAGATTCAGGGGGCCGCGATTTTCCTGTCGAGCGACGCGGCCAGCTATATGAACGGCAGCCTGGTCACCGTCGACGGCGGCTGGACAGCACGATGACGCAGGAACGTGTCTGACACGGATTCCCAATCTGGCGCCGCGCTCCGCAAGGCCAGCCCAACCAATGAACAGACGGTCCACTGTAAAACGGGCCGTTAGCCCGGATTATTCACGTAGGGTGCGTGGAGTCGGCGTTTCTGGCGTGGTGCGTTGCGCAAGCCAGACCGCTCTCGATCCAGAGTGTCTCTGACGAATTGTCGTGTTCGCCGACGTAACGCACCGGACTGAAAAGGATTTCTGTACGCCCCCTACATACTGAATAAATAATCCGGATTAGCTCTGGAGTCACTCCAAGGGCAGAACAGCACTCCAGCACGCGTTATCACAGAATATGAGCCCCCGAGTTCCAGTTTCCGAGTTTCAAGTTCTCTTCGAGGACAATCACTGCCTGGCCGTGGCCAAACAGGCCGGTCAATTGATTGCGGAAGACGCGACCGGCGACCTGACACTCAGCGACATGGCGAAGTCGTATCTCGCCAGAAAGTACAACAAGCCCGGTAACGTGTACCTGGGCGTTGTTCATCGCCTCGACCGCCCGGTGTCGGGCATCGTCCTGTTTACGCGCACCAGTAAGGCAGCCGCCCGACTGGCGAAACAGTTTCGCGAGAAGACGGTTCGCAAGTCCTACCTCGCCTGGGTCCACGGCACTCCCGATCAGGACTCCGAGTTGCTTGAGGACTGGCTGCTCCGCAGCTCCAACCGCAACGTCACCCGCATCAGCCGGGAAGGCGTCGAGGGCGCCAAGCTCGCCCAGCTGACATACTCGGTGCGGCGCCGCGCCGGCGACCAAACGCTGCTGGAGATCGAACTGCACACCGGTCGGCATCACCAGATTCGCGTGCAGTTGTCGTCGCGCGGCTGGCCCATTCTTGGCGACGTCAAGTACGGCGGCCCGACCTGCAACAACCCACAGGCACTCGCCCTCCACGCCGCCTCGCTCTCCTTCGAACATCCGACGACGAAGGATCGCATCGATCTCTCAATTGATCCGCCAGCCATCTGGACAGACTGGTTTGATGTCCCTTTAACTTGACAGGAAGCCACACTGCCTGGCACATTCGGCCATAGCGCAAGGCGGGCCGTTTCGATGTGACTCGATCTGCACTGCGCCGTTCGCAGCCTGCAGGTGGAGTCGCCGGTGAGCACCTCGTCGCCAACCAATCCGCGCCAGACATCTCCGCGTGAGAAGCCGACTGCGAGTCAGTCGCGACCGCCAGACGAAGCTCGCCAACCGCAGCCTCAGTCAGATCAGGAGACATCGACAGCCGCGTGCGATCCGGCTGACGACTCCAGCATGACGGAGGGAGTTCCCGAAGCCGACGCCGGTCGCGATCGCGAGCAGACGGCGCTGGCCGTGCTCCTGCTGATCAGCCTGTCGTTTCTCGGCTGGCGTTATTATCAGCTGGTAACCCGGCAGCCCCGCACGTTCGCCATTGAAAAGGCGTCAGACGAAATCGGATACCGGATCGACATCAACTCCGCGACCTGGTTTGAACTGAGCCAGCTGGAAGCCATCGGCCCGGTTCTGGCAAAACGGATTGTCGCCGATCGCGACGAGAACGGCCCCTTCCAGTCAATCGATGATCTGCAGCGCGTCTCCGGGATCGGACCGCGCACCGTCGCACGGAACCGGCGCTGGATGAAGGCGACCGCGACACCGTCCGATTGACCGGAAGCGTCAGCGTCGCAGGCTCGAATGAGCCGCATCCTCTCACGAATGTCGCGGCGATCGCTGCGCATTCGGTTTGCGAATTTCCGGCAGCAGCTACGATCCTTGAACGTTGTTTCTGATCCGCCGGAACGCTGTTCAACCTCGGTCATCGCATGAAGTTCGTCCTGCTGGGCTGGAGCCCGTCCGTTGTCCCTCTGCTGCGAACGCTCGCGCAATCCGCGAATGACCGCCTGATCGCGGCCGCCGAAGTGCCGTCGGAGCATGCCGCCCAATTGCTGGAAACGGCTCCGGGCACGCGCATCGTCGAGGGCTGGGAAAGTCTGCTGGCCGAACTTGAGGCCGACGGTTGTCTGATTGCCGGGTCAGACGACCGAGTCCTCGAAGGAGCACGGCAACTCGCCAGCGATGGCCGCGCCCTCGTCCTGATTCCCGAAGCCGGCCAGGGAACGGCCTTCGTCTACGAATTGACGCTCAACCAGGACGACAACGGGACTCCGCTGATCCCGCTGCCGCACCTGCCGCTGCACGACCTCTCGCAGCAACTGCACAAGACGATTGCCAACGGCGACCTCGGCGACATTGTGCTGCTCCGGCTGGAACGCACTCTGCCGACAGCAACCGGAACGTTAACCGTTCCGCAGATCGACGCCGCCCTGTTTGGCGATGTCGCTCTGCTGAGATCGCTCGGCGGAGACTACAGCCGCATCACGGCTGTCCGCTCGACCGGTGGCACTCAAGACGCGGTCTCACTCGCGACGGTCACGCTGGGCGGCGACAGACTGGCCGAGGCCACCTGGTCAGCGCGGGCAGGCGCCCCGGCATGGACTCTCGAAGTGACCGGCAGTCGCGGTTCGGCCACGCTCGCCTTTCAACCGGATTTGCTCTCCGGGTCGCTCGTGATGGCCGCAAGCGACAGTCGCGCATCGGACGGAACAGCCATCACTCAGCAGTCGAGCGGCCAGTTTCAGTCCGACGGGTCACAACTCGGAGACACGCAGCTGGCCGCCCTGCTGCAACCGACCGACCAGCAACGCGCCACCTGGGCCGAAATGACGCGGACGATGGAAACTGTCGAGGCCACTCACACGTCGATTCGCAAGCGGCGGACGATCGATCTGTTTTTCGAGACAACGTCGGAACGGTCGATCTTCAAATCGCAGATGACCGCACTCGGCTGCGGGCTCGTCCTGCTGACTCTGGCGATGCTCGTCGCGTTCCTGCTGCTGGGTGCGATGCTCGATTCGCGGTCTCTTGTACAGCGAGATGCGGAGGCTGACGGTCGAGTCCTGACCGCCGCCGACTTTCAGCCGGAATCGCCCGCTCTGAGTGAAACCGGGAAAATCCAACTGCAGGAACTGTCTCGCATGATGGCCCGCGCTCCAGAGCCGGTCTTTGTCATGCCGGACCGCGATGCTGTTACCGCAGGTCTCGACACCGCCCGAATCAGCACAGTCGTCGACTACTTCAGGAAAGCCGGGCAGCCGAAATCGGCCCTGTATGTCGAAATCGCGTCGATCCCGCACCCGGCAACCAGACTGCTGCTGACCGTTTTGAAGTACCTCTGGATCGCCCCCCTGCTGCTCTTTCTGCTCCTGCAGTCGCTGATCGGCCTCGCCAAACCGTCTTCCGCCCGCCAGCACGAAGAGCCCCCAGTCGCTGCAACCTGAAGCGTTGAAGTCAGTTCCGCAGGCTGATAATCTGTCGGGCTGCTGCGGGAGAGCCCGCTGCCAGATCGTTCAGAATCAGACCAGCTGAAATACCGAGGAGCCAGTTTCGACATGGGAACAAAGAGAACCGGGAAGGGCCGCCGCAAAATTGGAAGCCGTAAACGTCGCATGCGAGCGAAGATTCGCCACCGCAAGAAATAACGACGTCCCGGATCGATACGCGGCAGCTTTTTGCCGCGGCTATCTCGCCTATAGGGATGCATCTGGCCAACCAGATGCATCCCTTTTTTGTTGCGCACCCGGTTCCGTCCCTCCCCATCGCTCACGGCCACACGATCCCGTTTCGGCGTTCTGGATACCTGGTCCGTCGACCTGGACGGCTCGCTGGCCCAGCTTTTCAAATTCAGTGGCAGACCAGAGACACTGACACGGTTTGACCTCAGACGAAAATCTGAAAAACGAGGATGCAGACACGGCTGCGACAGCCCGACTGCTCAGTGACCTGATTGCGGGCGGCAATGTCTGCAAAACAGGCAGCAACCGATCTCGCCAGATTAACTGTGCAGACACCCTTGTTTTCTCGCTCCGGACGAATCCGGTGAAGTGCCCAGCCACGAGCAATGCGAAATCGGGCTGCCAAAGAAACTGACGCCCCGACATCAAGCTCTGGCACGCCGCCTGCTTTCGCTTTGCGATACGCCCGCGACTAAACGTCGCGAGTCATTGGCGATCTGAGGAAAGCCGTGGGCAGGCGCAAGCTCCCACAATCCGCTGCTGATGGATTGACACTCTGGAATAGTTCGCCGATCGTACAAATTCACTTCTTTTGATCCTTTCCGGATCCGCAGCCAGTCGGGCGGCAAGTTTGACTGAGATAACAGCTCAGCGTTTTCGCTGAGAACCTTTCTCTCTTCACTTCTCAATCACAGGAGTCAGTCATGGCAAGTTCACTACGGCGCCACCGGGGATTCACCCTGATCGAGCTGCTGGTCGTGATCGCGATCATCGCAATTCTCGTTGCGTTGCTTCTGCCCGCCGTCCAGTCGGCCCGTGAGGCCGCCCGGCGGTCGCAGTGCAAGAACAACATGAAGCAGATGGGCCTGGCACTGCACAGCTACCACGACACTTACAATGTTCTACCTGCTGCCCTGATGAACTCGGGACGTCGGAATGAAGCTGCCCTGTTCAGCGGCACGAACACCGTCATGAATATTCCCGGCTGGATTTATATGCTCCCCTATATGGATGAGGAAGCACGGTACAACGAGTTCGACATTTCAAGGGGGTCCAGCCATTCCAGCCCCTACAGCATGCCAACCGGGCAGATTGACGATAGCGTCAATACGAAACTCTGGCAGCAGCCACTCAGTGTGATTGAATGCCCATCCCACCCGGATGCCGGGGGCAACTCAACATACAATGCAAATAACAACACGTTTTACTCCCGCAGAAATGCCCGGTACTCCAGTTACCTTTTCTCTACAGGAGTAATGGTCGACTACTACGCAAATTATACACACCCCTCATACATGGCCGACATTCGTCAGGGAATGTTTGGCAATTCCGGTGCTGCCCGGTTTTCACAGGTCACGGACGGACTTGCGAACACATTCGCAATCGGTGAGTCGTGGGCAGGTCGAGACAAGACATCGACTCACTACGGCCCCTGGGGACTGGTCGGAACCCACACCTGCTGCCACGGTCGTGTCGTGTCCAGCAGCTCCACCTCGATTCAGAGGCCGCATGCACACGTCAGCAATTACCCGCGTGACTGGGGACTGAATTCCGCCTACCAGGGACGAGCCGACGGAAAATCGTATGCCTGGGTGTTCAACTCGAAACACGGCGGTGGGGCACACTTCCTGTTTGGAGATGGAACGGTCCACTTTATCAGTGACAGCATCGACTACCTCAACTTCTGCAGGCTTGCCTACATCAAGGACGGCGAGGACAACGGCGCGTTCTGATCCATCGCCGTCGGCGGAATCCGCAGAGTGACAGTCACACTGGACTGGGGCTGTCGCTCCGGATTCCTGCTTGATTTGCTGCGTCTTTCTTTTTCTCAGGCAACGCTGAAACGCATCGCGACGGCGGAGACGCCGAAGCTTTCCGGTTGAAGAGGCCGTTTTATGCAGAAGTCTTGGTACAGATTGATTGCCCTCGGTTGCGCCTTGTTTCTGACATGCGGTTGCGGCGGCGGAGCTAAAGCGCCCCCGGTCCCAACTGCTTCTGTGTCGGGCAAAGTCACCATGGATGGCAAACCACTGAGTGGTGCGACTGTCACGTTCTTCACCGACAAATGGTCGAGCGTCGGCAAGACGAATTCTGATGGCGAGTTCAGGCTCGTTCAGGGTGCCGCCATCGGCGAGAACAAGGTGACGATCAGTAAGGTTGACGAATCAAAGCTGAACGGCGTCGAATTCAGTGAGAATCCGGAGGACGGTCTTGACGAAGGCCAACTTGCTGCCGCGAATTCGGGCAGTGCCCCGACGTCAGATGTCGACCCATCCATTCCTCTTGGCGAAATGATCAGCCTCGACTACAGCGATCCAGGGGCGACGATTCTGACATTCAATGTCACAGACGGCGGCACGACCGAGGCAAAGTTTGACCTCTCGTCTTCAAACTGACTCGTCAATTTCCCTGCCGCCTGCGGGCAGAAAGCGGTTTCAGTGTCTTGGGGTACACTGCGGCTTTGGCTGTTCGTCGGGATGCTGGTCGCCCTCGCGGGTTCGATCGCAGCAGTCCTGAATCGTTATCGCCCGCCAGCGACAACATCGACTTCTTCAACGGCAACTCAGAACGGTTCGCAGAGCAACGACCATCCCGCAGAACGTTCGGCAAGACACCTGTTTCTGCAGCGTGTCTCCAAGCTGGCTCAGAGTAACGACTCAGCAAGCCGCGCGAGTAATGCCGGCTCAGCCGGCAGTCAAACATGCGCGCGGTGCCATGATTCGATTGCCGAGCGTTATGCACAGACCGGCATGGGCCGGTCTCTGTCACAGACGATAGCGGACACGCCCTCGCCGACGGCCACGATCGCGCACAACAACTCTCCTCGCAGCTATCGTGTCCTCCGCCGCAATGGCACGATGTGGCATCAGGAACTGCTGTGCTCTGACGCCGGTCCCGCAAACGACGAGACACCGCCGGGAGTCGGAGACGAGATCGTCCTCAGTGAGTATCCTGTCAAGTGGCAGATTGGCTCCGGACACCATTCGATCAGTTATCTCGTCGAAATCGATGGCTACCTGATCGAATCGCCCGTCACCTGGTACACGTCCCGGCAGGCGTGGGGCATGTCGCCAGGGTTTGAACATCCGGGACAGCCCGGCTTCGCTCGGGTCGCTGATGCCGGATGCCTCTACTGTCATGCTGGTGATGCACGTCCGATGGACGGCTCTTCGCACCAGCTCACGATTCACGAAGCGGCGATTGGTTGCGAACGGTGTCACGGACCAGGCCAGATTCACGTCGAACGTCGAGACGCTGAGCTATCGAATCTCAACGTTCTGGAAACGGAACGCCCGGTTTCTGACATCGACACCAGCATCGTCAATCCGCGGCATCTTGACCGAGAGCTTTCCGACTCGATTTGTGGACAGTGCCACCTGCGGTCCGCAGCGACCGTGCTTGTTCCCGGAGCACGGCTTCACGACTACCGTCCGGGGCTGAAGCTGGCAGATTTCCGCACGGACTACCGCCTCGAACACGCTCCGATCGCGACCGCCGCAGCAAGCGGGCTGCAGGACTCTGTTGCAGCTTCCGACGAGTCCATGACCGTCGTTGGCCATATTGAGCAGCTACAGAACAGCCGCTGTTACCAGCAGTCCGATCTGTCCTGTGTGACCTGCCATGATCCGCACCAGCGGCTTGAGCCAGAGAAACAGGTTGAGCATTACCGTGCCGTCTGCTGGCAATGTCACGAGCAGGACGACTGCCATGTACCTGCCGCCGAACTGCACAACCGCAGTCCTGACAATGACTGCACCGTCTGCCACATGCCTCGTTCGGGAACGGACATTCCGCATCTGACCTTCACGCATCACCGCATCGGCCTGCACTCTGAACTTCCCGCCGGAGTTAACAAGGCGGTCCAGGATCCGGCGAACCTGCCGCCAGGAACGCTCGTTCCCCTGGCCGATTCGCAGTCCATCCCGCAGCCAGTCAAAGACGCCATGCTGGGCCTGGCCTACCTGGAGTTCTCAGGCCGAAGAGACGGCCTCCCTCACGCCGAGCATTACCGGGGCCGCGCGTTCCAGTTGCTGGTCGAAGCGTGGCAACAAGGCGAACGCAGTCCGGAGGTCGCGTCGGCCCTCGCAGCTCTAGGAACAGACGCACGCCTTCCAGCATTTGCCGACTTCGTAAGGACAGCGTCCGACCAGCCGGAGCTGACCGCGTCGATGCGCGTCAATTTTCTGCTTGGCCAGGCATTCTGGAAGGCCGACCTCAATCAGTTCGTCCAGGCAGCAGCCCTGATGGAGAAAGTCGTCGACATCCGCCGCACTCCCACCGACTGGCAACTGCTCGGCGACTTCTGCCGGGCGACCGAGCGAACACATCAGGCCGCGGCAGCATTCGAGAAGTCACTGCAGATCTCACCGCTGAACACAGCACCGCGCCGATGGCTCATTGGTTACTACGAGCAAACCAGTGACCCCGAAGAAGCAGAGCGGCACCGCCACATTCTGTCATTGATAGAATCGTGGCAGCGTCAGAACAGTACGGCCCGGTAGTTCGTCGCCACTTAAAAGCCGGCGCTGCTGTCAGGGACGCACGATGCTGAAGCCGGCCCGCTTCGCCCTGATACGGGCGATCGCGTCGTAGCGTTCCTGTTCGGTCTGCAGATACAGACGCCGCAGCAGACGTTCCTGGGCGGGCGACAGGTCACAGTTGCGGCGTGACATGGCGACTCTGGCCGTTGCGAGACCGGCTTCAAGATCGAGCTGGTCATCGATCTGGCCGTGCCAGATGCGACTGAAACTGGGAACGTGCTTCGGCAGCAGTTCCCCTCCCGGCAGAATCATCGACATCACACCAATTGACGAACCCGTGTTGAACTGGCTGCAGAGTGCCGTCTTCGAGTGGTCGCCGATAAAGCATCCGACCTTGGTCGAACCGGAATCAACGGGTTCGCCTTCGAGCGGAACGCGCACCGCCGAGTAGTCATTCTTGAGGTCACTGTTGGTCGTCAGGGCTCCAAGGTTCACCCACGAGCCGACGTAGCTGTGCCCGAGAAAACCGTCGTGGTACTTATTCGAGAAACCATGAATGATCGACGCTTCGATCTCGCCGCCGATTCGGCAGACCGGTCCGAGTGACGTGCCCGCCTTGACGTTCGCTCGGAAAACCTGCGTACCGCGTCCGACGAAGAGCGGTCCTTCCAACCGCGTGAAGGCCTGAAGCCGGACGTCGGCATCGACGAAGACAGGTCCGTGGCGGGCATCGATCACGACGAACGGATCGACTTCGGCCGTCGGATGGATATAGACCTGCTGAGGGTCCCCAAGCACCGCGGCTCCATCGAGAGCCACCTTGCCTCCGTGCTGGCCGCGTTGAGCGAAGTCCTGTTTGAGAAGTTCTTCGTTCAGATCGACGAGATCCCAGGGGCGTTCGATCCAGCGACCGTCTGCCTCGACGGTCGTTCGAGTTCCCGCGATCTTCAGCAATGGATCACCAAAGTCGTCGTCGCCCAGCAGTGCCGTTTCAAACGGGTTGATCAGCAGGAAGGCGACCTGTCCATCACACATGCCGGCGACGCTGTCGTCGAGTCTGGCAAGCTGGTTCAGCTGGTCAGCAGTTGGCAGCCAGCGACCGTTAATCAGCAGCGTCGGCCCCTCGGCCAGCCAGGCATGATCATTGACGAAGGCTTCCGGCTGCTCTTCACGATAGACCTCGGCGAGCTGCGCGCGGACAAAGACGCCCCACTCATGCACCTCGAGAAATCGAACGAGCCGCTCGCGCAGTGAGAAATGCCCGCACAGCAACTCGAACACTGGTCGCGTATGGCCAATCGGCCCGAAGCCCGCTGCCGCCGCATCTTCAAACAAAGCGATCCGCATAATCCCGTCCCTGGGATACAGAGGTCTTGTGGTCTGTCTGGAGGCTCCTCATCCAGACTGCGTTGATCGGCAGAAATCTACGGGAATCTGCGACGAGACTCCTAGACGAGAATCCGCGTCCAGTCGCGCTTCGACGCGTCACCTTCTCACTGAACGTTGCCCCCTTCACCCGCCCTCTGGGAGGGTCGCGGTCTCAGCCGCGGGGAGGGTTCTGCATACGGCACCTGACGAGAGACAAAGCCGGCGGGGCTGATCGCTCCACCCGAAGTCGACAGGCCAGACACAATGTGCGGCGGCGTGATGCGGTCCCCTCTCCGCGGCTGAGACCGCGACTCTCCCGCAAGCGGGAGAGTGAAATCCAGAGTTTCCCCACACCTGTCACTGCAATGAACTGCGTTACAACGTGTCGGAAATCAGTTCCCATTCGCGGGAGGGCGGCGTGATCGGACACTCGTCTCGGACACGCCCTAAACGACGGGGTTTCGCAGGACTCCGATGTGCTCGATCGATGCTTCGAGTGTGTCGCCGCTCTTCAGGAACTTGCCCTTGGCCGCACCCACACCGGAGGTCGTTCCTGTCGAGATAATGTCTCCAGGTTCGAGCGTCACGAAACTCGAAAGGAACTCGACGATCGCCGCGACGGGAAAGACCATTTCGGAGGTCGAGCCGTCCTGTTCGACCTCGCCGTTGACCTTCAGCGTCAGATGCAGCTGCTGCGGATCGGGGCACTCGTCAGACGGCAGCACGCAGGGCCCCATCGGGCAGAAGGTGTCGTGCCACTTGCCGTGCAGCCAGTCGAAGAAGCCGTCTTTCTCACGCTCGGCGCGACCGGGATTTGGTTTGAACTTCCGGTCCGAGATGTCATTGATCACCGTGTAGCCCGCGACGTAATCGAGAGCCTCGGCTTCAGACACACCTTTTGCCTGTCGTCCGATTACCACCCCCAGTTCCAGCTCCCAGTCGACATGGTCGGGAGAAACTTCCGGGATACGGACCGGATCGCCGGGGTTTGTCAGCGTCGTCAGTGGCGGCTTCATGAAAACGTAGGGAAACGTGCGAGCCCGCTCTTCGGCCCGACCGCCGCCTTCCTCAATGTGCTTGGCATAGTTTCCCGCCAGCAGCAGCAGCTTGGTCGGATTCGGATTCGGCACCAGCAGCTTGACGGCGTCGGTATCAAGCTTCAGTTCGCCGAGTTCCTCGTCCAGATGGTTCGTCAGCTTCGCCTGGACAGCAAGAACCTGCTCGCGATTCTCCCCGCCAGGCAGGCAGGAGATCAGACAGTCATCAACATTGATGTCAACGCCGACGAATTCCGCGGCTGCGGCAAGCGGGATCACGGAATCTTCTGAATAGAAACCAACCTGAGCCTGTCCGTCGTGTTCAAAGCGGCAAAGTCGCATGGGTGAGTCTCCGTCGAGGGGTTGTTGTTTGACCGCAAGCCGCAGGCGTGCGTGTTTGACAGCCGTGCGCACGCCTGCGGCTTGCGGTCAAACGATCATTCAGCGTGAGAGTAAATCGGCGCGTGTCGCACCGGAGTTTCCAGAATCAACAGACACATCACAGTCAGATAAAGCCGACCGCCAATCTGACTGTGCTCGTCTCGGGCTCCAGGCGGATTGTTCGGGTCCCAGCTTCCGAAGACATCATTCGGCGCCTTGCGACTGCCCCGCGATCGCTGATTGTCAACGATCAGCGCCTGCACTCGCCCGAACCAGTCCTCCCAGTGACGACCGCCGAGATTGTGCAGAACCTGAGCGACGTAATACCACTCATAGACGTTCCGGCGGCCGCCGGACCAGTCGGGAAGAAACTTCGGCTGCAGCAGCCAGTCGACGCCGTCGAGCATCGCCCGGTCGTCAGCTTCCCAGCCCAGCCACTGGCGTCCGAGAAGTCCGGACGCGGTCATGGCCGGCGTCACATTCTGTGGCGGATCGCTGGGCTGATAGCGGTAGAGGGCGCCGTCACGCGATGCCACGGCGTCGAGAAACCGCGACGCGAGTCCAAATTCCTGGTCATCGATCGCGATGCCCGCCATGCGGCAGGTGTGCATCGCCATCAGAGCCCAGCCTGTGACCGACAGATCGCCTTCCGTGTCGACATCCTGCGGCATGTATTTCCAGCCGCCCTGATTCGGCTGCTGCGACCTCAGCAGAAAGTCGATGCCTTCTTCAACCGGCTCGCGATACTGCTCGTCGCCCGTCATCGCGTACGCCTCACACATTGCCAGCGTCGCCATGGAGTGCGCGTAGTACGCCGTCTGTCGACCACGTTCGTCGAAGTCGTGAAAGTCGCCGTCGGACTTCTGCACCGACTTCAGCCAGCGCAGCCCGTTCGCCACCTCGTTCTGATAATCGCCCGCGACTGGCGTGTGACCGTCGCCGAGAAATGCCAGCAGAGCCAGCGCCGTTGCTCCGGTATCAGTTCGCAATGGCTGGTAGCCAGCGTCCGGGTAACCTTCGTGAAGCTGCCAGTTACCGCCGGAATTCTGTTGTCTGGCCAGCCAGCCGAGTCCGAGGTTCATCGCCCGCCGGACTTTGTTGCCGTCGCCCTCACCGCCAACCGTTCCCTGGCGGCCACGCTGCGACCGCAGAGACAATGCTCGCGACACGTCAACCGGAGTCACTTTCCGACCGCTCGCAGTCTTGTCCGAGGCCAGCGGTTTCGGTGCCGTTTTCGGCTTCTCGCGCGGAATCATCGCGATGGGTGAGACCGTCGGCGGAGTGTCGGGAACGTCCTGATCAGTCTCCTGGCCCGTCGCCCAGCCGAGCGATAACGGGCCGTCGTCGTACGCGGGCCGATGAATCACGTAGAGTGCCATCGCGATCAGCAGCAGTGCGTGCAGGAGGAAACTGACGCCAGCACCGGGCACACCGGTCCGCGCTTCGCCTTTGAGCCACTCAGCCAGACTCTGCGACTGTTCGTCGCCAGGGGCAACCTGCACCAGCGGCGGCGGAGCCTTCCTGCGGCGAGCACCTGCCTGGTCCGCTTTCGTCCGCCGGCGCCGCGCAGCCGACGTCCGACGCGCTGCGCGATCAGGCTCGGGCGGTGACGACGAATCGGACATGCGTGCTCGGAGTGGCAGGAAGGAAACGACACTCGCAGTGTAGCCACCAGCAGACTCACCTGTCTTCCGCCGAAAGATTCGACCGGGATTGCGGGAAGGTCGACGGATTCGTAATATCCCGTCGCCTGAGAAATTCGGCTGGCTTGATTTGAAGCCTGCCAGCCGGGATGAGCCTGGGAATTTGCCAGGCGACTTGAACTCTTTGATGGTTGCTCTTCGGTCCAGATTACTGCTCCGCGGCTTCCGGTTGAGGGTGAAAGACCAGGTGACAAGCCCTGGCAACAAACGCGGTGAATGAAGCAGTTGGACCTCTTCTTGCTGACCAGCCACCCGTGTCTGCTCTGGCCTGTCTCCAAAGATTGCTGTGATCGGCGTACTGCCGCGCAGGTTGTGAGTGGTGCAGTGTCAATTCGGCGCTGCGTAATCTGGTTCGGGGCCGGATGCCAAAGTCGCACCGTGCCCAAACAGGAAAAGTTGATGAGCAAGAACATTTTCTGCGGAAGTCTGGCGTGGGCCACCACATCGGAAAGTCTGGAAGCGGCGTTCGCTGCTTACGGAACTGTGACCTCGGCAAAGGTCATTACGGATCGGGAAACCGGTCGGTCCAAGGGCTTTGGGTTTGTTGAAATGGCCGACGGTGGCGACGAAGCCATCGAAGCCCTCAACGGTTCTGATCTCGACGGACGCACGATCGTCGTTAACGAAGCCCGCCCGCGTGAGGATCGTCCTCGCCGCAGTGGCGGCGGTGGCGGATACGGCGGTGGCGGCGGATATGGTGGCGGCGGCGGTCGCTATTGATCCTGAGCCACACGCAGTGGCAGCCTTCTCCGAGACTGAATTCGGATTGGATTCCATCTTCCGGGCTGGTGCTGAACGCGGTTTGCGATCCAACACCGGAAGATGGTTGATAATCCAGCTTTGAAGGAGGCAGTCATGTTTCGTTGTCAGAAATGCGGCCAGGTCGCTCCAGCCGGAGCGAAATCTGAACGCGTTGCCGTGTCGACGCGCTCGAAGGTTTACCCCTCCCGCGGTCAGAACACAGAACGTCGTTTTGGCGGCGGCTTTCGCGGTCGTTCACAGGTCCCGAAGAAACTGCAGGATCGCGGCGGCGAAGGTCGCGAGATCGTGCAGGAACTGATGGTCTGCCCGAACTGCGCCGCGTCGGTCCGGGCCGAACAGGAAGCTCGCGAAGCCGCTCAGATCGCCCGTGAGGCGGAAGAGCGGGCGGCCGCCAAGGCCGCACTCGCTGCGGAACTGGCCGAAGAACGTGAGACGCAAGCGGCAGCTGAAGCTGAAAGCGAATAACGCGACAGCTCACAGCGGACCGCAATCGGAACAGCTCTCGGAAGCGTGCATCGCCCGAGAGTAGAAAACTCAACAGGCCCGGAGACACCTCGTCTCCGGGCCTGTTTTCTTTTGCGCGACTCGGTCTGCACAAGGCCTTCTGCAGAGCACAACTCCCCAGTCCAACGCAACATCAACGCGAGCGGCGATCACGAATTGCAGCACGCCGGACAATCGACAGGGACTGATTCGTTGCGAGTCTCGCCCGGCCTGCGATACGCTCGCCAGTCCGCCCGATGGCCTGCCAGCAGGCAGCGATGGTTTCTATCGTGGCGGCCAGCAATCGCTCGACCACTTCGATGAGGAACCCGAAACGTGACACAGAATTCAGCGCCCGATGCCACTTCCTGTTCAACGTCCAGCGACGGAATGCAGCCCGTCGACCATGCAGCCAGCCAGGTACCACGACGCTCGTTCCTGGCAGCGGCGGCGGGAATGGCCGGGGCCTTGATGGCGCGTCCAGCAGACGGTCGCGACTACGGCCCGGACGCGCCCCCGGTTCGCTACCCGGAACCGGATGTCCTGGTACTCGATGACCGCTTCAAAAAGTACAAGCTCGGCAACTCGCCGATTCAGCGGCTGTACCACAACAAAGAGATGCTCTGGGCGGAAGGCCCGGCCTGGAACGGCGTCGGACGATACCTTGTCTGGTCAGACATTCCGAACAATGTCCAGTATCGCTGGCTGGAAGAAGACGGCCATGTCAGCGTGATGCGGCACCCGTCGAACAACAGCAACGGCAACACGTTCGACTGGCAGGGCCGGCAGATCTCGTTCGAGCACCTGACGCGCCGCGTGGTCCGGTACGAATACGACGGTTCGGTGACTGTGCTGGCCGAAGGCTTTGAAGGAAAGAGCCTGAACGCTCCCAACGACGGCGCCGTGCATCCGAACGGCGACGTCTTCTTCACCGATCCCGGCTACGGCGGGCTGATGGACTACGAAGGCCGCAACGCCCGCACGGGTTCAAAGCAGCCTTACCAGAAGGAAGCCGTTTACCGAATCGACGCGAAGACCGGGAAGGTCCACAAGCTGACGGACGAGATCTTCAAACCGAACGGGCTCTGCTTTTCGCCCGACTACAAAACGCTTTACGTCGCCGACACCGGGGCTTCGCATTACGACGAGGCCAACGAGGTCATCAAGGCCTGGGACATCGTCGATGAGAAGACACTGAAGAACGGCCGTGACTTTGCATCGATGGCTCTGGAACTGAACGGTGAAACGGTCGCCGGATTCGCGGACGGCATCCGGGCGGACATTGACGGCAACGTCTGGGCGAGTGCCGGCTGGGTCGGCGACGGCTACGACGGCGT
>Ga0070727_10002030_pt1 | contig 20190 bp, 20 predicted proteins | sample tdAd472_FD_66722 | JGI IMG/M metagenome (GOLD analysis project Ga0070727, IMG submission 66722) | Marine sediment microbial communities from the Atlantic coast under amendment with organic carbon and nitrate - tdAd47.2 | ecosystem: Environmental > Aquatic > Marine > Coastal > Sediment | place...
CGCCACCCCTTCCCGGGGCCGGGTCTGGCGATCCGCATTCCCGGCGCCGTCTCCAAGGAAAAGGCCGACATCCTGCGCAAGGCCGATGCGATCTATATCGACGAGATCCGCAAGGCAGGCCTCTATGACGAAATCTGGCAGGCCTTTAGCGTTCTGCTGCCAGTCAACACGGTTGGCGTGATGGGCGACGAGCGGACCTATGAAGCGGTGCTTGCGCTGCGTGCTGTAACCTCGACAGATGGTATGACGGCGGACTATTATCCGTTCGAGCATGACTTCCTCGGCCGCGTCGCCACGCGCATTATCAATGAAGTAAAAGGCGTCAACCGCGTCGTCTATGACGTCACCAGCAAACCCCCCGGCACGATTGAGTGGGAATGACATTTCCCCGATAGGGATCAGAAGGCGCCGTTGTTTTCATGCGACGGCGCTTTTTTCTTGAAGCTCGGATGAGGTCGCGAGCACGGAAACAAGACCGGTTTACCTCAGCCTGCTTTTGGATGGTGCTGCCGAAAGCAGGGGTATCTGCATTTACCTGCCAAGGCAGATTTTAATGCAAGCACGCAGCTGATATAGTCTCGGTACGATGTGTTTCTAAACGGGCGCCTTGGTGAGGAGTATCTCCGCTTGTGCCGCAGGTGTCTTCCAGGCGAAACTCCGGGGCAAGCCAAGACGAAGTGCGGCTTCCCATGGCGGACTGTTTGGGATTGGCACGCGATTGGCCCATTGGCCTAGCGCTCTGGTCTGCCGGGCGCCGCGATCCGTGAGCGTGTATTCTGCGCCCAGTTCCAGTCTTTCCCGCACGGATGCCGGCAAGATGCTGACCGCCGCATGCACGACCATGCTGTGTAAGCCGCGCGGAACAAAGCTGGCCGTTCGGCCAGACTTCATGATGGTGAGAAACTCCTCGTTGATGGGGTGCGGTTCAAACCCTGGCATCAATTGCTCAAGCAGTGCGTGGAATTCCGTCAGAGAGGTGAGGGGGCGTTCGACGCCATATAGCCGGGTGACGGGCCATGATTCCTGCAGGAAGCGGTTCTTGTCCGTTTCACTCAGTGGCTCCACGAATTGTTCGTAGGCTGTCAGAAAGCCATAGCTCGCAGTGGCGCTGACCCAATTGAGCAATTCAGGGTCCAGTGCGCGATACGGCACTCCGTCAGGCGTCTCCCCCCTCACTCTGGTATGCATATGGGTGACACCCTGGATGATCCGGCGAGCTGCGCTTTGCGGGCCATAAACACCGATCATGGCCGCCATGCCGGTTCTCCTTGAGCGCCCGGCCGGGTCGGTCTTGAAGGTTGAATGATCCCAGACACCAGAGCGGATTCTGGGATCGGCAAATTCAAGCAGAACGGCGCAGATGCCACCAATCGCCAACGCCACGGGATTTTTGAAGACACGCCAAGAAACAGAATCCGGTCGGGTAAAGGCTGGTTCCCCGGAAGGCTGAGTGAAATCAACATTCCAACCGAGATATGCTTTCGGCTTCAGCATGGTAAAATTATCCTTAAAAAGACGGACATGTAATTTTTTCTACCTTTGCGGCATGGACGTGCTATCTTTGATGTACCATGCAGGGCCTTTTATTGACACTCGTTTGCGGGCGGTCGATGGGGGGACTGCAGGTGGGAGACAAGGATAGTTTCGTGCCGGAAAAACAACTCAGAAGAGTTGATGCAAAAGGCGTCCAGAATGAGACCGCCGAGCGCATCATAACGACGTCGATCCGTCTTTTCAGTCGCTATGGCTATGATGGCACCAGCACGACTGCTGTCGCGCGCGAAAGCGGTGTGTCCCAACCAACTATACATTACCATTTTTCAGACAAGATGACCCTTTGGAAAAGGGCCATGCGGCACATGCTGTGGAACATGACGAAGGACAACTCCTACACCGAGACGCTTCTTGGGGAGAAGGATCCCTTGAAACGTCTGCGTCTCAGAATGATCGCGCTGATGGAGGCTGTCCGTGTACACAAGGCGTTCGGCCGCGTTGTGATGCTGGAGGGCATCTCCGGGGGACCTCGCCTGAACTGGCTTATCAAGGAGGCCTTGTCGCCTTTTTATGACCAGTTCGTAGCCGATATTGAAGAATGCCAGGCGAGCGGCCGAATGAGAAAGGTTGAAGTTCCAAAGCTGGTCATCATCCTGCATTCCGTGGCAACCATGTACCACAATGTCGCCCCGCTCGTGCGTGAGGCATTCAACGAAGATCCCAGCGACATGGTAGAGACAGAGCGCTATCAGAAGATGGCCCTGGATATTGTTTTCAAGGGCCTCGCACCGGAATAGGGACGCGACGTACCGGCTGGACAGTCCGCGCCAGGACTGCCAGCTAGGCAGGAAACGGAATCCAGGAAAGGAAAACCCTGATGTCGATTATTCTGCTCGAAAAGCGCGGCCCCATCATGGTCATGACGCTCAACCGTCCCGACGCGATGAACGCGCTGGGGGAAGAGGGGGATGGCCCTGCGATTGCTGCAGCCTGTAATGAGATCGTCGCCGATCCTGAAATTCGCTGCGCTGTCCTGACCGGGGCAGGGCGCGCCTTCTCCGCCGGCGGTAACGTCAAGGCGATGAAGGAAAAGACCGGAGCCTTTTCGGGCAAGCCGCATATCGTGCGCAATGGCTATCGCAACAACATCCACATGATCGTGAAGTCTCTGTACAATATGGAAGTACCGCTGATCTCTGCGATCAACGGGCCAGCTATCGGGCTTGGCTGTGATGTCGCTTGTATGGCGGACATCCGCATTGCCTCCGAAAAGGCAAAGATGGGCGTAACCTTCCTGAAGCTGGGGCTTATCCCAGGCGATGGGGGCGCATGGTTGATGCCGCGCCTGATCGGAGCGTCCCGCGCGGCAGAGCTTTTGTTCACGGGCGACGTTATCGACGCGCACAAGGCCGCTGAATGGGGCCTTGTTTCAAAGGTCGTGCCTGCTGACGAACTGATGGATGAGGCCATCGCACTCGCCGAGCGGATCGCGCAGCAACCTCCACAGGCCCTGCGTCTGGCGAAAACGCTGATGCGCCATGGCAACACGGCCTCCTATGAGACGATCATGGAGATGTCTGCTGCTGCGCAGGCTCTGATGCATGAGACGGAAGATCACCTTGAAGGAGTCGAGGCGATCCTTGAAAAGCGCGCGCCAAAGTTCAAAGGCCGCTAACCGGCCTTGATGGTGCCGTCCTCAATCATGCGCGCGATTTGCGCCTCGGAGTAACCGAGGGCTTCCATAACGGCGTGCGTGTGCTGGCCCGGTTCTGGCGATGGGCCCTTTGGTCCGTCGTCTGCGCCCGGAAAGCGGACGGGCGACGCGGGAGAGGGGTAGGTCGAGCCGTCTCCCTTCGCGCTGGGTGTCTGAACGATGGCGCCTGCAGCATGTGCTTGTGGGTCCTTGGCAACCTCAGCCAGCGTCTGCACTGGCGCCCAGGCGAGAGACTGGGCATCGAGACGCTCGGCAATCTCGTCTCTTGTGTATTTCGCGAAGCCCTCATCGATAATGTCGACGACTTCAGCGCGATGCTTTCGCCGGCTTTTGGCGGAGGTGAAGCGGGGGTCGTCGATTAGGTCTTCCCGGTCAATGGCGTGGCAAATGGGGCCCCAATCGACCTCACCCTGGCGTGAAACCAGACATATCCAGTGGCCATCCTGGGTCTGGAAGAAATTGGTAATGGGCACATTCTGATCGTGCCGCGGCTTGGTAGACGCTACGCGGTCAAAGAAAAGCTGGATGGCGAAATCCGATCCCAACGCATAGAGGCCCGTCCGGAAGAGGGAGGCTTCAACCAGCCGACCTTTGCCCGTGCGGCCGGCTTCGACCAGCGCCGCGCAAATGCCTGCGGCTGCTGAGATGGAGGTCGTGTGGTCGCCAAAGGCGGTGCGATTGGCAAACAACTCCTCACCTTTTGGCACGGTCAGGTGTGCAACGCCCGTCCTGCTCCAGAAGCTCGCAATATCGAAACCGGGCCGGTCTGCATCAGGCCCCTGAAGGCCGTAACCAGTAAGAGAGCAGTAAACGAGCTTGGGATTCAGAGATTTCAAGCTGTCATAGTCCAGCCCCGAACGTTCTAGACCGCCAGGGCGAACATTGGTGAGGAACACATCCGCGTCGGCCACCAGCTTGCGGATGATCTCCTGACCCTCACCCTTCGAGGTATCAACGATGATCGATTTCTTGCCGCGATTGTCGAAATCAAAGACCGGATTGTCCTGAATGTCCGTGCCGATTGTGCGGAAGAAAAGACGTATCGGGTCGCCGCCGGGCGGTTCGATCTTGATGACATCAGCACCCCAGTCCCGCAGGATAGCCCCTGCGCCGGGCGCAGCCATGTAGGTGGCGTATTCGACGACCTTAATGCCTTCGAGCATTCCGCTTCCTCCTTTTATCTTCGTTGTAGCGAAACTGGCGTATTCGCTTCGCAATAGCCAGACCTGTCGACGCGACAAGCAGCCAGCCTATGGACAGAATTAGACCGCCAGTCTAATTATCGCTGCATTAGACCAGTGGTCCATAGGGCTCCATGAATGCAGATCCCAGAACCTTCCCAGAGCAGCAAACAGCGCGAGCGCTTTCTCGCTTTGAATGCCGAGCAACAATCTACTTGGCTGGACCCTGCCGAAAAAGAATTTTCCAAACATGGCTTTAAAGCAGCATCCATGAATCGGATTTTGCTGGAGGCGGGTGCAAGCAAGGGGCAATCCTATTATTATTTCCAGGACAAGGCAGACCTTTACAGGGCTGTGATCGAGCGGGCGTTCGAGCGGTTTCTGGCATTGGCGGACCTGAAATACCCTAAGCCATCCTCTCCTGAAGATTTCTGGCGCCAGTCAGCGGCCAATATGGCAACCGTCTCCGCTATCATGCATCAGGATGCGCGTCTGGCCGACTTGGCGAGGGGTATCCATCAGGACCTGGCAGCCCAGCAAGCCTTGGCCGAGTTCATGCAAATGCTGACGCATCGACTCACTCTGCTGATTGTCATAGGCAGGGAAGTAGGGGCCGTACGCCAGGATGTGCCTCTGGATCTTCTTGTATCCACAGCATTTGCGGCCATGCGGCAAGTCGACAACTGGTTCGCCAATCACATAAAAACGGTGCAGCCAGCCGAGCACGAAACTCTGAATCTGCGGGCGACACAGCTCATTTTCATGATGCTCGCGCCTGCCGAAATGGCCGCCAGACTCACGCGAACACTTTCAACCAAATCAGGAGATCAGAAGTGATGAAAACCCTGCATTGGGCCGTTGTTACCCTGCTTGTCGCTTCAGCTGCCAATCTTTGCGTAATGGTTCCGGGCGGACCGATTGAGGAGCGGGATTTCAGCGCTATCTCGCCCGTCATTCTAGGCAGCTTCAACCTGTTCCTGACCCTGCTGGGGCTCAGTAGTTTTGCGCTCGCCTACCTGATCGCATCGAAACGCTACAGCGGATACGCCCTGGCAAGCCTGATTGGGCTTGGATATTTCGCCGTCTATGCGCTGGATCTGGCCTTCATCTTCCCGAAATCCCCTACACCCATGCCGGCTTTACTGTTCAAGCTGGAATGGCTGGGCATATTCCTATCAGTTCCGCTGATCCTGGGCGCCGCCATCATGTCCAAGCAGCATGCGCAGAACGAGCATACCGCCAGAGGGGCGGCGTTCTCCCTGCCGGTGATTCTGGGGGTAGGCGTGCTGATCCTGGCGATCGTGACCTTCTCAACTTATTCGGCGATGGGGCTTTAGGAGAAGTAGGCTCTATTAAGAGTGGCGGAGGAGGAGGGATTCGAACCCCCGGAGCCCGCGAAGGCTCAACGGTTTTCAAGACCGCCGCATTCAACCACTCTGCCACTCCTCCAGAGATGCGCTGTTTCGGACAAGGCAGTGCGTTTTGCAAGCCCCAATCTGCGCATCATACAGCGAAATTCACGCGTAAATGCATGGTTAATTAGGCGCTTCAAACTCGTTAATCTGGTTCATCCTGTGTCCACCAAAGCGTGGTAAACAAGCAAGGTCGGTAGAAAAGCCGAATACCTGGTGCAAAGCGCCAAAGATGAACTCAGAACGAGGTTGACCTGCGAATGTTCGCCAAAACAGACTCCGGATCCCTTCATTTTTCCTCCCTCATGGCAGTAGCCGTGGTTGCTTTTAGCGTCGCCGGTACGGCTGAAGCAGGCAAAGGAAACGCTGCGCCGATCGTTTACAAAGGTCAGTCCGTGGGTGGCGAGCGCATCTCCAGTGAGCGTGAGACAATTTTCATCTCTCCTGATCAGGCCTACCTAGATCGCGACAAAGCGCGCGCGCGTATCCAATTTAACTATCCGGGGCAGGGCAGTGCCAGCAATTCTGCTGTGCAGACAGCTCAGCCCGCGAAACGTGAATATGCCAGCATCAGTGCACCGCTAAGCTCCATGCAGGCGCCAGTCTATGATCCGACGGTCAACCAGAAAGGCTTCGATGCGAAAGCCGCTGCGGCCCAGATTGTCCCTCAGCAAGCTGAGCCTTCTGTTGAAACAGAAGCCCTGCCCGCACTTGCCGCTCCAGCGCCAAGAGAGCAGAGGACTGTGCAACCTGTCCAGCCACGCACACAGCAGCAGACTCCAGCTACCGCTCAGGCGATTTCCCTGGACCCTGTTCCGGTCTTTGACGAAACGGGCCTGGCCACGATTTTCGGTGATGAGTTCGAAGGTCTACCAACCGCCAATGGCGAGACCTTCAGCCAGAACGATCTGATCGCAGCCCATCCGACCCTGCCGCTGCCGAGCTTGGTGGAAGTCATCAATCCGCAGACCAATGCCCGCGTCATCGTTCGCGTAAATGACCGCGGTCCGTTTGAAGAAGGTGCCATGTTGCAACTTTCAAAGCGCGCCGCCAACGAGCTTGGTCTCGGTGGAGCAGGGGGCGGCAATATCAAGCTGCGCTATCTGGGCGCGGCACCCGCCATCGCACCGGAAACGCATCGGGAAATTCCTGCAGCGACTTATCAGACCGTGTCTGCCGAAATTCCGCAGGCCGCCACACCTGCGCCAGTGTACACATACACACCTGCAGCCGCCCAGCCGACACCCGCCGCGACAACGCCAAGCCGCTACCAACCGCAAGCCATGGGCGACTATTATGTCCAGGTCGGCGCATTCTCTGATATTTCCAATGCACAGGATCTCGAAAGGAGTCTGCCCGCTGGAATGGCGACCGTGGTCGTACCTGCTCGCGTGAACGGTGCAGACTATTTCCGCGTCCGCGTGGGCCCCTTCATGAGCCGCGATAACGCAGAGCGTGTTCAGGCAAACCTGCGCGCCGATGGCTTCGGCAATGGCCGGGTTGTCACCGCCAACTAAGGAAAACACTTCACAGCCACCATTGACGCTGACCACAAACCGGCCCTTTTTCCTATATAGACAGGACGAAGGGCCGGTTTCCTGTTTCGGCCCGGACATCAGCACATTCCGGAGGCCAGACATGCTGCCGAAAGCGAAGATTTTTTCCGCAATGCTCGCCACTGCCCTGATTGTGTCAGGTGCACGTGCCCAGATCATGGACACCCCTGCCTCGCATGCCGTCATTATGGATCATGCGACGGGCACGATCCTGTTCTCGAAAGATGGCGCAGAACCGATGATCCCGGCTTCCATGACAAAGATGATGACCGCCTATCTGGTGTTCGAGCTCATTGATCGCGGTGAGATTTCTCTGACGGACCGCCTGACGGTCAGCGAGGATGCCTGGCGTCGCGGCGGGTTCCCGTCTGGAACCTCCACGATGGGCCTTGCCCCTGGCGACACACCGACAGTCGAGGAATTGTTGCATGGCGTCATCATCATGTCCGGCAATGATGCGTGCATGGTGCTGGCGGAAGGCATCTCCGGATCTGAGGAAGCCTTTGCGCGACGCATGACCGCCCTGGCCCATGAGCTAGGCTTGAATTCGGTAAACTTCAAAAATGCAACGGGCCTGGAAGCTGTTGGTCACGTCATCTCTGCTGAGGATTTGGCAAAGCTCGCCAAGCTCACCATCGACAATTATCCGCAATATTATGAGTGGTACGACATGCCGTCCTACACATGGCGCGACTACACTCAGGCCAACCGCAATCCGCTGCTGGAAGTATCTGGCGCCGACGGGCTGAAAACCGGACACTTGGAAGAGTCCGGCTATGGGCTGACGGCGTCCGCTGTGCGTGATGGGATCCGCCGCACGATTGTGATCAACGGTCTCGACAGCAAGGCCGCGCGCGCCCAGGAAGGTGAACGCATGATGCGCATGGCGTTTCAAAGCTATGACCTGAAAGTCATCACGCCCGAAGCTGTCGTCTTGCCGGAAGTCAAAGTCTGGCTCGGCGAGCGCAGCACAGTTCCGGTCTCACTGGCGAGCCAAATGACGATTGCCGGTCACAAGGCAGTTCTGGAGAAAGCGAAGTCAGAAATCGTGCTTGAGAACGCTTTGGAAGCACCGATCAAGGAAGGCGATACGGTCGGCAAACTGGTCGTGACGGTTGACGGCCAACCGCCTATTGAAGCCCCGATCGTCGCTGAAGCAGGCGTCAAGAAACTGGGCTTCTTTGGCCGCGCTATCGAGGGGCTCAGCCAGATGATTTCTGGTGGCAATGGCTGACACAGCGCACACCCGATTCATCACGCTTGAAGGCGGTGAAGGCACCGGCAAGTCCACTTTGCAGCGCGCCCTCGCAGAGCGCTTGGCCGAACTTGGCCAAGAGGTCATCGTCACCCGCGAGCCTGGCGGCACGCCCTTGGCCGAAGCGGTCCGGCAATTGGCGCTGCATCCGCCCGAGGGGGAGTCATGGTCGGCCATGGCCGAGGCCTTGCTGATGAACGCCGCACGAAGTGATCATCTGGACAAACTGATCCGGCCTGCCTTGCGAGATGGGAAATGGGTGATCTGTGATCGCTTTGCCGACTCCACACGAGTCTATCAAAGCGTCAAAGGCGGCGTGGCTGAAGCCATCCTCCGGAATATGGAAGCCTCTGTTCTGGCTGGCACGATGCCTGGCCTCACGCTGGTGCTCGACGCACCATTGGAGACAACGTCAGGCAGACGGGCGCAACGCGGTGGCGTGAAGGATTCATTCGAGAAGCGGAAGGATGACTTCCATCACGCTGTTCGCCAAGCCTTCATAACGCTAGCACGGTCAGAGCCTGAGCGCTGCGTGCTGATTGATGCTTCACGGGATATCGACAGCGTCTTCGATGCAGCCTGGGCGGCAATCTCCGAGCGCTTTGGCCTGAAAGCTGACGCGTAATGGGCGTGGCCTGGCCTCTCTTCGGACACCGCGCGGCTGAGATGTCTTTTCACGCTGCGGCTGTCAGCGGGAAGCTGCATCATGGTTGGCTGATCGAAGGACCGTCCGGAATTGGCAAGGCGCGGCTCGCGCAACGGCTGTCGGCCTACATGCTTGGCGCGCGCGGCCCTGAGGATGCGCCGTTCGACATCAGCCATGATGATCCAGTGGCGCGTATTTGCCTGTCAGGAGGCCATCCTGATTTGCGCGTCGTGCACAGGGAACTCAACGACAAAGGAAAGCTGCGCCAGGATATCTCGGTTGAGCAGATCCGCGAGCTGACACATTTCTTCTCTCTAAAGCCGGCCCAGGGCGGGTGGCGCATTGGCATTATTGATGCGCTGGATGAGCTGAACAGAAACGGCGCGAACGCTTTGTTGAAGACACTTGAAGAGCCGCCTGAACACAGCGTGCTGTTCTTGGTCAATCACGGCACGATGCCCATTCTGCCGACAATTCGCTCACGCTGCCGCGTATTGCGCCTGGGCCGCCTCAGCGATGAAGATGTGAAAGCGGCGCTCGACCTGGCAGATGCGCCAAGAGAGGCCGTGTCGCTCGCAAAAGGCCGACCGGGCCTCGGCGTCAGGCTGTCCACGCCGTCCGGATTATCTGCCGCGAATGCGGCGCGTGCTCTGCTGCGCAGCTTGCCGAAACCGAATGATGCGCTCGTTACAGATGCCATGCAGTCTGCCAGTCAGGATGAGACGGCTCTGCAGGCTTTCCTTGAAGAGATTCTCGCTTGGCTGGCCGATCGAGCGGAAACGGATGCCCATGCCGCAAAAGTGTGGCTGGAGACGTCACGGCTTTCCGGTCAGGCGCGCGAATTGAAGATGGATGCAGCACAGACCGCATCAAAGCTGATTGCCGGCCTTTATGGCGTCGCCAGAACGCACTAAGTCGCAGACATGTTTGATACCCATGTAAACCTGCACGGCGAGCCCTTCGAGGAAGACCTGGAAGATGTTCTTGCGCGCGCCCGCACAAGCGGCGTCCAGCGCATGCTGGCGATCTGCGACCGTCTGGATAATTTTCCGGCCGTCCTGCGGATCGCAGAGGCGCAACCAGATATCTGGTGTTCCATCGGCGTCCACCCGCACCACAGCAAGGACTTTGCCGATCTGACCGTAGACGCGCTGGTCGAGGGCGCACAGAATCCGAAAGTTGTGGCGATAGGAGAAACCGGCATGGACTTCCATTATGGCTACAGCCCGGAAGACGCGCAGGTCAAAAGTCTAAGAACCCATATCGAAGCAGCGCGCCAAACCGGCCTGCCACTGATCCTGCATACACGCGAAGCCGACGACATGATGGGCGATATTCTGGAGGAGGAATTCGCACGCGGTGAATTTGTGCCTCTGCTGCATTGCTATACGGGCGGCTTGCGGCTTGCGCAGCGCGGCCTGGCGCTCAGCGGTTTTGTTTCCGTGTCGGGCATCCTGTCATTCAAGAGCGCTCGTGACGTCAGAGAGGTGATCGCCGAAGTGCCGATGGACCGCATCATCCTGGAAACCGATTGCCCGTATCTGGCGCCGGTGCCGATGCGAGGGCGGCGCAACGAGCCGTCCTATCTGCGCCATGTCGCTGAAGCGCTGGCAGCATTGAAGGACATACCGGTCGATGAGGTGATCGCGGTGACGGACGAGAACGCTCAACGCCTGTTCTCGAAGGTTCGCGCATAATGGCGAGGAATGTATTCACCTTGCTCGGCACAGGGTCTTCTGGCGGCGTGCCAAGAGTTGGAGGCGATTGGGGCGCGTGTGACCCGGCAGAACCACGCAATCGCCGGACACGCTGCTCAGCCCTGGCGCAGCATTTTGACGATGTAGGCAATATAACGAATGTGCTGATCGACACGTCGCCGGACCTGCGCCAGCAGCTTCTGGATGCTGAGATCGCACATCTGGACGCGATCCTTTACACACACGACCACGCGGACCAAAGCCACGGCATTGATGATGTGCGGCCGCTATTTATTAAGATGCGGAAACCCATTCCGACCTATATGAGCGCGGAAGCCCGCAGCACACTGACCAAACGTTTCGCGTATTGCTTTGAGGGGAAGGGTGGCTATCCGGCCATTCTGGACCTTCAGGACGATTTGCAGCCGCTCAAATCTGTTGAAGTTAGCGGCTTTGATGTTCTGCCCATCGATATGGAGCATGGGCGTATACGCTGTATGGGGTTTCGCATTGGCAATCTCGCCTATTGCAATGATGTGAATGGCCTGCCTGAGGAAAGCCTGGAAGCCCTCAAGGGCGTCGATACGTTCATCATTGATGCGCTACGCTACACTGAGCATCCATCGCACGCCAATCTGGACCAGGCGCTGGAATGGATCCGCGAGATCAATCCAAGACTGGCTGTGCTGACCAATATGCACGTAGACTTGGATTACAGGACGCTGGAACGGGAATTACCTGAAGGCGTCATTCCGGGATTTGATGGCTTAAGCCTTGAATTCACTATATAATCCTCAGGCATTATTTCCCATAATGTTGATTATGCGACTTATATATCAAAACTTCCGGCCTGTATGCGGTTTTGAGCGCGCATCCTTTCACGCGGCTTTTGTCTTGTTTCTTCGGCCTACGGCGCATGAGTATGCTGTCTGACTATCAGGCCCTCGGCGGCTGCACCCGCTGGAGTAAAATTTCGTTTACCCCTGCTCCGGCTTTTACAGTCGGAAATCCGGCATCCAGGGCAACAGCAATTCCTGTTTCTCTTTGAGGTCAGCGGCCGCTTCATCGGGTGTTCGCTTCAGGAACATGACGGAGTCGCCGGGTCTGATCTGACCCATCAGGTGCCGATCTGATCGATTTACCTGCAGGATGTGCGGATAGCCTCCGGTTGTCTGGCAATCCGGAAGCAAGAGGAACCCCCTTCCCTGTGGTGGCAATTGCAAGGCGCCAGGGAGAATGCCGGCGCTCGGAAGGTTGGGTTTTACTTCGATGGCCGGGAAATCGCCATCCAGTTCGATTCCAATGCGGCTGGCCCGGCGAGTGGCCGAAAAACTCCGTGCCCAGATCTCGGCTTCATGCTCAGGCAAATCAGGCCCTGGCGTCGCACGCAGAGCAAATGCGTTGGTATACGGCAGCTGTAACTCAGACGGCGTTCTGAGCGGTTCATCTGGCAAAGGAAAACTCGCCTCACCAATCGCTAGCATGTCCCCCTGTTTGAGAGCCCTGCCGTCAAACCCGCCGAGATGTGCCGGAAGATATGTAGACGTACTGGAAGCAAAAACCTCTCCCTTGAACCCTCCGGCCACGGACACATAAGTACGCAATCCAGTAGCAGGATGTCCAAGCTTCAGGGTCTCACCGCTGCGGACTTTAAGTGTCTCATGAAATGCTACGGGTTTATCAGTAATATGGGCCTCTGAAACGGCGCCTGCCAGACTGATGTGCGCATCGCAATGAAAAACGGCTTCAAACGGCCCATAAGTAATTTCAATTGACGCGCAGCTGATATCATTCCCGACCAGTCTGGCACCCAGTGCGTGAGACACAGGATCAGCTGCCCCGGAAGCAGGAATGCCGACATGGCGCATACCGGTTCTCGGAGTCGCCTGAAGCGTGCTTTGCGGGCTAGCCTGAATAATCTCGAGACTCATTGCGGCACTTCCAGTTTGATACGCGTACCGGGCGCAAGAAGGACCGGATTGCCTGACGTCTTGTCGAAAAGACGCTCCGAGACTTGCCCTATGATGGGCCATCCACCGGGACCATCCAATGCGTAGATCCCCAGGAAGCCCTGAATGAAGCCAACTGATCCCGCGTGCGTTAGCTGGCGCGGATGCTCAAGCCTTTGCCCGACCAGAGTGTCGTCAACGCCAGAGACATATGCAAACCCCGGCGCAAAGCCCAGCATGTCCACCACAAGATCTGAACTGGTAATGCGATCAAGAAAGTCGTTGATGGACAGACCATTGGCTTCTGCGCAAGTTAGTAGGTCCGGCGCGCTCTTTTCATCAATCCGTATGCGTAATGTAATGGGTTTGGGACCTTCTTGCGGCACAAGGTCCACCTGCTCCAAAGCGCTGAAGATATGCTTCCTGGCTACTTCTGGCGACATTTCATATGGATCATATTGGACGGTCACACTTTCACGGCCGACGACGACTTCGCCCCAAATATCCTTGCTGCGAAGCGCTTCCGCGATCGCGTGGCGCTGATGATTATCTGACGGGATCAGCCTGTAGGCATCATCACCGCAGGCAATGATTTTCTGTAAGGTCATAAGGTCGGTGTTTCAATCTCTATGTCATGCGCATGCAATGCGGCGCGCAGCTCCAGCGCACTTTGTATCGCCCCCGGAGTATCACCATGGAGGCAGATGGTCTGTACTTTCAGCGGGATCCGTTCGCCTGTTGCGACTTTGACAGACCCCTGATCAACGAACTCAAGAACTTGCGCAATCTGGTCCTTTATGTCCCTCAGCACGGCACCAGATTCAGACCGCGGGGTGAGGCTTCCATCAGCCTGATATCGACGATCCGCAAATCCTTCCGGAAGGTAGTTCAAATGAAACTCTGCCGCGGCACGGGAAAGCTCACTATTCGGAGGCCCCACTAAAACATTCAGCCGGGCCTCACGCGCAACAGCTGCTATGATGGACGCGAGGCCCGCATCACGTGCGGCATCATTATAAAGCGCGCCATGCGGTTTGAGATGCTCAACAGGCGCGCCGATATCCCGCACAATACTCAGAAAGGTGCGCACTTGCTGGCGCAGAGTATCCTTTAACTCTTCGGCTGACATGGACATGCTGGCACGCCCGAAGTTTTCCTTATCGGGGTACGATGGATGTGCGCCAGCGATCACATTGCGCGCCTTTGCTGCCTTGAGGGTCTGGCCCATGCTGGTTTCATCACCTGCGTGTCCCCCACAGGCAATATTGCAGCGACTGACGACATCCAGAATGGCGCGGTCCATTGCCCGGCCGTTTTGCCCAGGCAATTCTCCGATATCAGCATTGAGGCAGATTGTGCGGGTCATGGCCAGATATTTAAGGCGCGCAGCACCAGTCTCAAGCCAAGGCCAAAACATATTATCACGACGAAGCTGCCGATCAGATTAGCCGGCAGACGATTGGCATGTGCCCCCAGCAAAGCCTTCCGGTTCATCAGGATTAGCAAAAAGCTCGCCAGTACAGGCAGGAGCAGGCCATTTGCGATCTGGGCAAACATAATGACGCTGACGGGCCTCACGCCAGATATCGCTACAAGAGTGCCGATCAGAAGGACAGCCAGCGCAATGAGACGAAAGCCCGCCCCATTGCGCTTCACTTTCATGATTTCGCTCATGGCGTAAGCGGTGGCCAAGGGTGCGGTAATGGAAGACGACAGCCCTGCCGCAAACAATCCTGCGCCCACCATATAGCGCGCGACCGGACCGTATGAGGGCTCTATGGCCATCGCCATGTCGCGAGCCGAGTTGATCGTCAGACCGCTACCGTAAAGACTCGCCGCAGCGGTGGTCAGGGCAAGGATGGATATCAAGCCGCCCAGGCCAATGGATAATCCAGTATCTCTCCGGGCTTCCTTGATAGCGGCCCCTGTATCGCCAGGCCATTTCTCTCTCACGGAAGAAGAGTGCAGGAAAAGATTATACGGCACGATTGTCGTACCAATCAGCGCGACCGCCGTGAATAAGCCTGTGTCCGGAATACTAGGTTTAAGCCCAGCCAGAAAGGCCTCGAAGTCCGGCCGCGTGATGATGACACTACCGACGAAGGCAAGGCTCATCAAAAGGACAAGGCCGATGAGCAGCTTTTCAATATGCCGGTACTTGCCGAAATACAGGAACAGGCCAGCCAGAAAGCTTAAGCCCAAGACTACGATATTCTTGGATGATCCAAAACTACCGATGACGGCTTCAATACCAAGCGCGCCACCTGCAAGGTTTCCCGCTTCATAGGCTGCATTGCCTACGGCTAGTGCGGACACGCTTAGCAGAATGGCAATCCAGCGAAAGACCACCCCGTTCGATGGATGCACGAGCGCAGCGCCGAGCCCCATACCAGCCGCAAGTCCTAATCGCGCAGACATTTCCTGAAGAATGATCGTGGCAATCGTTGCGAAAACGAGTGTCCAGACGAGTGCATAGCCAAAGCTGGCCCCCGCTACGGTGCATGCTGTCACGGTACCAGGGCCAATAAAGGCCGCTGCCACAAGCGCGCCCGGACCGATTGGCAGTTTCAGACGCACCGTTTCCCCTTATGGCTATGGTCCGAGATAGAGATCAGACGTGTATGACGCGCCCTTCGGCATCCAGAACGGATTCATGCATGGTTTCGGAAATGGTCGGGTGCGGAAAGATCGTGTGGATGAGATCCCGTTCCGTAAGTTCACCCTGCCGTGCGATGACATAGCCCTGGATCAGTTCTGTCACCTCGGCGCCGATCATGTGCGCGCCAAGCAATTCGCCAGTCTTCTTGTCAAAGATGGTTTTCACGAGACCTTCACTGGCGCCGAGGGCGATGGCCTTGCCGTTTCCGATGAAGGGAAAACGCCCAACTTTAATGTCGTAGCCTTTTTCCTTGGCGACCTTTTCCGTCAAGCCGACGCTGGCGACCTGCGGATGGGAATAGGTGCAACCCGGAACATTCCAGGGGTCAAACGCTTCGGCATGCTCCGCGCCCGCAATGCCTTCCACGCAGACAACGCCCTCATGAGACGCCTTGTGCGCGAGCCATGGTGGCCCCGTCAGATCACCAATTGCGTAAAGACCTTTGACACCTGTGCGGCCAAAATTGTCCACGACAACATGGGTCTTCTCCACTTTGACGCCCAGATCTTCCAGGCCAAGGTTTTCGACATTGCCGACAATCCCGACGGCCAGGATAGCGCGGTCGAATTCCTTCTTTTCCTTCTTGCCGGACTTGTCGGTGATTTCCGCAGTCACCGTATCTTTTCCGGCTTTCAAGTTTTCGACCTTTGCGCCCGTCACAATATTCAGGCCCTGCTTCTTGAAATCCTTCTCGGCGAGTTTTGAGATCTCTTCGTCCTCAACCGGCAGGATACGATCCATAACTTCGGCCACCGTCACCTCTGCGCCAAGTTCATGATAGAAGCTGGCAAATTCAATACCAATGGCGCCGGAGCCGATGACGAGCAGGCGCTTCGGCATAACGTCGGGCGTCATTGCCTCGCGGTATGTCCAGATCAGCTTCTTGTCGGCAACGAGGCCAGCCTGAGGAATGTCACGCGCACGAGCACCTGTGGCCAGCATGACATGTTTTGCCTGATAGCTCGTTTCCTTGTCGTCTTTGCCCTTAACGATCACCTTCGGCGCGGGCGTGCCTTTTTCCAGGCGCGCGGTGCCCTCGATGACATCGATCTTGTTTTTCTTCATCAGGAACTTCACGCCAGTCGACAACTGGTTGGCCACGCCGCGGGAGCGCTTGACCACAGCCTGCAGATCAAAATCTGCTTTGTCGATCTTCAGGCCAAAATCCTTGGCATGTTTGGCAAGATGCAGAACTTCGGCAGAGCGCAACAGCGCCTTTGTCGGGATGCACCCCCAGTTCAGGCAAATGCCGCCAAGACTTTCCCGCTCGACTATAGCAGTCTTCATGCCCAGTTGGGTTGCGCGGATGGCCGCAACATAGCCACCTGGGCCGGAGCCGATCACGATGAGGTCGTATTGGGTGCTCATTGAGTAATTCCTCTCATCTCGTCCCATTTCTTCCGGGCCTCGGCGACCCGTATGGCTGAACCTTCGAACATTTCCGGCGTGCAGATATATTCCGGTTCTTCAGTACTGATCTTGTTCATCATCACGACGCTGTCTGCCGCGATGCTCTCCCTCACCTCTTTAGAAATGCCACTATGGCGCAGCTCTTCCATGAAGGTGCTGAGATTGTCTTCGCCGTTCGCCTCGCAAAGTAAATTCATGCCTTTTTCAACGGCAAGATCATTTGCGATGAGACGAATGTCGGCTTCGTTGATCCCTGTGGAGGATTGTGTCCCTGATATCTCCTGCTCGCAGTTTGCAACTGTCAGAAGGCACATCAGTGTAGCGGCCACACTCCGGATCAAAGCAGCATAGCCTCCGGCGTTTCAACATAGCGCTTGAAGGCTTGGAGCCATTTCGCGCCTTCCGCCCCGCCAATGACGCGGTGGTCACAGGTAAGGGTAACGGTCATGATCGTGCGGGCAACGATACCGCCCTTGTCATCGACCACGGCGCGCTTCTCCCCTGCCCCAACGGACATGATCATGCCTTCGGGAGGATTGATGATAGAGGCAAAGCTCTTGATGCCGAACATGCCGAGATTGGAAATGCTAAATGTACCGCCGGTATATTCCTGCGGCTTCAGCTTCCGTTCGCGGGCGCGGCTGGCAAGATCCTTCATCTCTTCAGAAATCTCTGCAAGGCCTTTGGTTTCCGCCTTGAAGACCACCGGTGTGATCAGGCCGCCATCGATAGCAACTGCGACCGAGATATTTGCATGCTTGTGATAGGCAATGCCATTATCCGTATAGGATGCGTTGCAATCCGGCTCATCTTTCAGGGCCAGGGCAGCCGCCTTGATCAGCATGTCATTGACAGAGATCTTCACGCCATCCTTGGCGGCCGCATTGATCGCCGCCCGGCTGCTGAGCAGCTTATCGAGCTCAATATCCACATTCAACGGGAAATGAGGCACCTGCATGAAGCTGGTTGTCAGGCGCTTGGCAACGGTCTTGCGCATGCCATCCAGCGGCACAAGCTCATAAGTGTCCGGAGCGTATATGCGGTCGTCAAGTACTTGTGGCAGGATCAGGCCGTCTGGCTGAGCCGACGTGCCGGAGGATTTGGATGCGGCAGGTTTTGCGCTCTCGACGTCACGCTTGATGATACGGCCGCGCGGACCGGTCCCTTCAAGGGTCTTGAGATCAATGCCCTTCATGTCGGCAATGCGGCGTGCCAGCGGACTGGCCTTGATGCGCCCGCTATCCGTATTTGCTGATGGCAGCGGCGTGGAGGCAAGTTGTTTCGTTCCGGAAGGCGCATCAGACTTTGATGGCTCCTGCTTTTTCTCTTTGGGTTTCGGCTCCTCAGCAGGTCTCTCTGCTTTGGCGTCTTCCTTTTTGGGCTCTTCTTTCTTGGGCGAATCCGATTTCGCAGGTGCCTCAATCGAAGAGACATCTTCGCCCTCTTCCGCGAGCACCGCGATCACTTCATTGACCTTGACGCCTTCGGTTCCCGCCTCAACCAGGATCTTCGCCATGGTGCCTTCATCTACAGCCTCGACTTCCATCGTCGCCTTGTCGGTTTCGATCTCGGCAATGACGTCGCCGGAGGAGATTGTGTCCCCTTCCTTGACGAGCCATTTGGACAGAGTGCCCTCTTCCATCGTGGGAGATAGGGCGGGCATGGTGATATTGATCGGCATGTCTGTCTCCTAGTCCACGTAGCAAACCTTGCGGGCTGCGGCGACAATGTCGTCAGCATCCGGAAGGCTCATGGCTTCGAGGTTGGCAGCATAAGGAAGCGGCACGTCTTTCTGGTGCACGCGGGCCGGCGGGGCATCGAGATAGTCGAAGGCTTCTGCCGTGACGGTGGCAGCGATTTCCGCGCCAACACCAAAGAAGCGCCAGCCTTCTTCGCAGCAAACGATGCGGTTCGTTTTCTTCACGCTTTCAACCACTGTGTCGGTATCCAGCGGGCGAATGGTCCGCAGGTCGATAACTTCAGCATCGATCCCCTGCTCTGCCAGAATATTGGCGGCTTCAAGTGCGAAGCCAACCATGCGTGAATGCGCGACCAGAGTCACATCCGTACCTTCACGCTTGATGGCTGCCTTGCCGATCGGCAGCACATGGTCCTCAAGGTCCGGCACAGGGAAGCTGTTCCCGTAGAGGAGCTCATGCTCAAGGAACACAACCGGGTTCGGATCGCGAATAGCCGCCTTTAGAAGGCCTTTGGCATCGGCCGCATCATAAGGGGCAACGACTTTCAGGCCGGGAACATGACCATACCATGCAGAATAGTCCTGACTGTGCTGGGCACCGACGCGAGAGGCTGCGCCATTCGGGCCACGAAACACAATTGGACAACCCATCTGGCCGCCCGACATGTAGAGCGTCTTGCCTGCAGAGTTGATAATCTGGTCAATCGCCTGCATGGCGAAGTTGAAGGTCATAAACTCCACGATTGGCTTGAGGCCGGCAAATGCGGCGCCGACACCTAGACCCGCAAAGCCATGCTCCGTAATCGGCGTATCGACAACGCGCCTGGAGCCAAATTCCTGAAGCAGCTCACGGGTAACCTTGTAGGCCCCTTGGTATTCGGCCACTTCTTCGCCCATGACGAACACGGATTCGTCACGGCGCATCTCTTCGGCCATGGCATCACGCAGGGCATCGCGAACGGTCGTATCCGTGAAAGACGTTCCCTCCGGAATACTGGGATCGTTCAGCACTTTTGCCTTGGGCGCTTCGGCTTCCTCGGTCTTGCTCTCTGAGTCATCAGAAGACTCTTCCTTGTCGGAAGAGGGCGCATTTTCTTTCGCGTCAGCGCTAGCCGCATCCCCTTTGGCTTCGACGGAATCGGCGTCTTCGCCCTCTTCTGCCAGCACAGCGATCACGGCATTGACCTTCACGCCTTCGGTTCCTTCCGGAACGAGTATTTTGGCGAGCGTCCCCTCGTCTACAGCCTCGACTTCCATTGTGGCTTTATCGGTTTCAATTTCGGCAATGACATCACCGGAAGAGATCGTGTCCCCTTCCTTCTTGAGCCACTTGGATAGAGTGCCCTCTTCCATGGTTGGAGACAGGGCGGGCATGAGAATATCGACGGACATTAATTGGCTCCGGAAAACAGAATGACTATCAGACGCGACGTTTGTTCCAGAGGCATCAGGCGACCTCTACGTCTTTGAGGACATCCGTCCAGAGTTCGGAAGGATCAGGCTCCGGGCTCTCCAGGG
>Ga0070727_10002032_pt1 | contig 20174 bp, 8 predicted proteins | sample tdAd472_FD_66722 | JGI IMG/M metagenome (GOLD analysis project Ga0070727, IMG submission 66722) | Marine sediment microbial communities from the Atlantic coast under amendment with organic carbon and nitrate - tdAd47.2 | ecosystem: Environmental > Aquatic > Marine > Coastal > Sediment | place...
ATCGAAGTCCTCGACGGCTGACGCGCGGGCGCGACCCGCTCAGACATGACATGGGTCGACCCTCACCTACGGTGCGGCCTGCAGCCAGCCGAATCCAAGCGCGCTTGCCGGAAGGACACGCCCCGACAAACTTTGCCGTCTTTGATCGGGGGTCCGGTGTGTACGCATCGCGCGGCGCGGGCAAATCTGCGTGCGCCGAGTCCTTTGTGGTCGGCCTGGTTGCTCGGATTCAGGGCGAATCGGGGTCTCCGTTCCTACTGTCGGGTGAATGGCACCGTACGCGTCTCGGCATTGGCTGTGCGGCGACCGTCTCGCGGTCGGCTCGCGCGGTCCGTCAGCGAGTCGAACCCGGCGAATTCCCCCTCATTGATTCCGCATAGGCGGCCTCCGCCCGTGCCACCCCTACGCCTCGCCTACGATTGCTTGCTCTTTGATGGGTCTCCATTCCTACTGTCGGGTGAATGGCGCCGTACGCGGTTAGCCTGTCGGGCCATACAAGTCTGCCAGCAATCGAGTTCTAACCAGGTCTCTAATACGTGCTTCGAGTATGGGTTTGAACTCATCAAATGCAATCTTCCTGGACAGGGTAGCTCGATTTAGCTCTTCTCGGAGCACTGACAGCTCACCGGAGTCGCTGCCCTGGGATACCCACGACCCGACTGCACCAAACACCACCGCGCCCATCCGTGCTGGGCTGTCGAAGTCACCCCCTCCCCCCAGTGCAACCGCTAAATCAGTGATGCTCGACAGCTTCTCTAACTGTTCGGGCGCTTGGATTGGCTCTTGATTGGAAAGAAGCTCCATTCCCAGATCAAGCAAATCGACGACGGCTTCTTCCTCGCTTCCCTCGCAAAGCGTCTGAACGATAACGCAGGCCAGGGCGCGAAGGAGAAGTGGATTGCAGATTGACTTGAACAGACCGTTAGACCACTCGCGAAATGAGAAAGAGCTTGGGCGCACCATGTTCAGCGCTTGGATAGCTGCAGGATCGCCGCAATACGCGGCTAGGCTTAGCACCTCTGCCGAACTGGGGTGAACTCGCAGATAGTCGCGAAGCAGAGCTACTTCGTCACTCATTTCACCGGAAGCTTGCCACGCTCGCCTTAGCTCAACAGCTCTAGAGTCCACAACCCACCCCCCGCACACAGATCATCAGTTGGTCGGCTACCTCGTCAGTCAGTTAGCCACCTCGTGAACTTAAAGACCGGGTTGGCTTCAGGATTCATCGGATTGACGCCCCAAAGTCGCTTGTTCAGATCCCAGCCAGTAGCAAGCAGACCTTGACGTCCTGTCTGATAGTCCGCGACGTCGTTGAGGGAACCCGATAGTCCGTCATTCACATCCAGTGTCTGGATCGTGTCCATGGCCAGGTCACCCGCGATCCTATCTGCTCCGCCTTCGCCTTCGAGTATGCCCGTGCGGGTGTTAGGTATCATCATATCGGCGACGAAGTCACTGAATCCACCACTACTTCCACCTGGATCGTCAGGGCAGGGAGTAGATTTCGTTGCTGCCTCAGCCTCGTTGGCGCCAAATGCGAACAACCCTGCCCCGAGAAGCAGCCCGAGTCCCTTGCCCTTGCCGCCACTCTTAGTGAGTGCCTTCAGGATCTTCTTTGGGAACTTCTTGGTTTCGTTACGGACCCACCGATCGATAAACGCGTCTTTTGCACGGCGGGAGGCCATGGTTAGCTTCTTTGCAGTATCGCTGAGAACCTGCTTGGCAGCAGCCTTCTCGGCACCTTGGCCCACGGTTGCAACCGAGTCGTAGTGGCGCGCGGCGTCGGCGAGTACCTCTCCGTAGCGTCTTGAACGTGGTCCGTCAAACATTCCGGCGTCGAGTGACGGTGTTCCTGGATTCATCCCGCGCCGTTCCAAGGCCCTTGCATACTTGTTTACATCGGGCCCAGAACCACTGGCATTCGCCAGCCGCTCCAGCATCCTCAGCTGCTGGTCTCCGCCCTGCAATCCGTAGGCGTCCTGACCACTCAACGGCCCAGACCCAGCAAACGAGTAATGACCCCCCACATTTGCCGCGTCCCACACCGGATCCCGCTGAACGAACCGCCCCGTCTCCGCCGAGTAGTAGCGGTTCCTGAAGTAGTAGAGCCCCGTCTCCGGATCCAACCGCCGACCTTGGAACCCATAGGGGTTCCCCACCGCCGACAGCACGGTCGGCTGCTTCGCCGTATCAAACACCTGCCCGTAGTCGTCAAAGAACCGCTGCTCGACCACCGCCCCTGAGGCGTCGGTCAGAGCCACCACGTCTGCCCGCGCGTTCTGGTGCGCATAGAACTGCCCACCCCCGCGATCCATGCGAACCAGCTCGTCGATATAGACCGGGTTCCACACATACGTGGCCGCCGACGCCCCGGTCTCCTCGCACACCTGCCAGCCGTCGTAGAAGAACGTCGTCGTCTCCGCCGTAGCGAACACGGTCTTCTCCGCCCGGCGGTTGTCCGAGTAGTAGAGGTATTGCGCCACCGGCTGCGAGGTCACCTTGTCGGTCACGCCCACAAGGCGGTTCTTGTAGTCGAACAGGAACAGCCGCGTGCCGTCGTCCAGCAAGTTCCCGTTGTCCGAGTGCGAACGCGCCACAGCACCGATCGCCGTGTACTCGTTCATTTCGTTCACGTCGTGCGCGACCGAGAGCACCCCGGAGGACGCGGTCTGCTTCTCCACGTTCCGCCGGTTACCCACGCCGTCGAGCTGGTAGCTCTGCGCCCCAACGTCCCGCGCAACGCCACCGGTCCCGCCGGCGTCGTAGACGCTGTCCACGACCCGATACATGGAATCGTAGGTGTAGCTGTCCGTCTGCCCGAAGTCGTCGTTGCGCCGCTCGAAGGTCCGCTGGCTGGCCCGGTTGTAGCCGTACTCCCGGTCCACGAACGCCGTCCCGCCAGGCAGCAGGTGCCGCAGACGCGTGATCCGCTTGACCGCGTCGTAGCCAATGTCGGTGTTCCCCGCGTCATTGAGGAACGTGAACGTGGTCCCGTTCCCGTTCACCCGCCGCAGCTCGCGATACCCCGGCCCGATCCAGTCCGAGGTCGCGATCATCCCGCCGCCGTCCGACACCGACTTCACCCGGTCGATCGCGTCGAAGGTCTTCGAGATCACCCGCCCGCCGGGGTAGACGCAGCTCAGCCGCTTCCCGTCGCCGGTATAAGTGTTGCTCACCGGCGTCCCGTTGAACTGCTCCTCCAGCAGCCGCGACAGCGAGTCGTAGACGTAGTCGCACTGCTGATCCGACGCCGCGCCGTTGTTGTCCACCGAGCGCGTCATGCGCGAGAGACCGTCGTAGAAGAAGGTCTCCTGAGTCGTCCCGCCGACGCCCGGCGCGCGGGCAATGTCCGCCTGCACCAGCCGGTTCAACACGTCGTAGGTCTTGGTGCACACCGAGCCGTTGGGGTCGGTCACGCTGACCAGGTTGTGGTCCCGATCGTAGGCGTAGGTGTACTGCGTCAGGTCCGCGTTGGTCTGCGAGACCTTGCGGTCCAGCGCGTCATACCCAAACGACGTGCGATTCAGGTTGTCGTCAACGATCCCGACCAACCGCGAGTTGTCGTCGAACACGTAGCTGAGGCTGATCTGCCCGTCCGGGTTCGTCGGGTTCGACGTGTCCAAGGCACCAGCCCCGGTCCCGCCGACGCGCAGATCGCAGAGCTGCCGCACCTGGCGATCGAGCCCGTCATAGAACCAGGTGCAGGTGTTCCCCGGCGCATTGATCTGACCTGGGAACACGCCGAGCGGATCCGCGATCACCACCCCCTCAGGGTCCGAACGGAACACGAGGTTGTCGCGACTGTCGTAAGCAAAGCGCGAAGTCTGCCCGGCGTTGTCGGTCGCCCGCACCAGGCGGTTGTACTGGTCGTAGACCATGCGCGTGGTGAAGCTCTCGGCCGGCACCAGCCCCTCCGGGCTGAGCTCGAAGGAGGTGGCTTCGACCGGGTTCGAGTTGCGGTCGTAGACCGTGCTCACGGTGTTGCCCAGCGCGTCCAGCGACTGGATCACCCGACTGACCCCGTCGAACACCACCTGCGAGACCTCGCCGTCGTCCTCGACGGTGTGGGTCCGCCGACTCAGGCGATCGAACTCGAAGAACGCGGTCACGAACCCGTCGGAGTCGTCGTCGAGCAGCTGCACGGCGCGCACTGGGGAGAACCCGCTCGAGAGGAACAGGTCCTCGTCTACCCGATACACCCGGCTCAGCTCGTCATGCTGGAACAGGGTGCGCTTGAGCAGCACGTTCGCTGCCCCCGGCGAATTGGCCGGGTGGCCCTGGACCTCGCTGGAGAGGACGTTGCTGGCCACGTCGTAGCTGGTCAGGGACTGATTGCCCAAGGCGTCCGTAGCCACCACCAGGCGGTCGAAGCCGTCGTAGGCGAACAGCGTCTCCTCGCCCAACGTGTCCCCGTCGTTGTCCTCGGCGTCGACCACGCGTACCCGGTTGTCGTTCCGGTCGTAGTCGACGCGGATCGTGGAGGCCTGGGGATCTCCGAAGCCGCGGGTCGCCTGGAACACGAGGTGCCGCTCGTCGAACTCCACGAAGCTCGAGTTCCCCTCGGGTTGCGTCGTCTGCTGCAGCATTTCGTGCGGGTCGTAGCGCATTTGCCACACGAGGGTCTGCGAGCCGTCGAGCTCCGCGGTGCGGGTCACCGGGTTGTTGAGCAGGTCGTAGGTCGTGGTCCGCTCGACGTAGGCGCCAACCCCGGCGGTGGTGCTGTCGCGGTTCTCGACCTCGCTGCGCACGACCCGGCCGTTGTGATCGCGGAACACGCGGCTCTGGTAGCGCAGCGGCGATTCACCCGTGATCAGCTGCCCTCGCGCCACCGCCTCGGAGAGGTCGGTGCCCCGGGTGACCACCACGACCTCGTTGAGCGCGTTGACCTCCATTTCGCTCACCACGCCGCGGGGGTCGCGGACGGCGACCACGTTCCCGACCGGGTCGTAGCTGAAGCGCGTCTCCAGGGCCGCGGGGGGGCCCAGGTAGCTGCGCCGGGGGCTCGTGCGCGCGTCCACGACGACGGTTTCGAGGTAGCCGTTCAGCGAGTTGGTCAGCGGCTCGTAGGTCGAGAGCGTGAACACGCCGTCGCCGTCCGGGTCGTTCTCGGGGTAGTAGGTGTAGTCGGTGACGTTGCCCTCGGCGTCGATCGTCGACAGCGGCTGCCCGTGGTCGTTCCATACGCTCTCGCTGAAGATCTCCTGGGTGGTCGTTCCCAGCCGGATCGCCTCGTTGCTCCCCGGGCGGAGCTCGACGGAGGGCAGCTGCGTGCGGACCACGTTGCCTGCAACCTGAGTCGTGACGCCGTCGCCGTTGAGGTCCCCGAGGTTCCGCGGATAGCCCGACACGTCGATCCCGAACTTGACGGCCTCCGCGATCGGGTCGGAGCCCTCTTGCCAGTCGAAGAGGAAGGTCGTGGTGTAGCGCGCTGGGCTCGCGGTCCCCAGGGGGGGGACGAAGCCGGTGGCGTTGCCGCGAGGGTCGGTGACCGAGGCCAGCCGATTGAACAGGGGCTCGTAGCTGAAGGTCGAGACCAGATCCTCTCCGCCGCCGCGGGTCGCGTCGGCGACGTGTCGCTCCTCGATCACGTTGCCCTGAACGGCTCGTGGGCCGCTCTGGTAGGCCCAGCGCACCTCGTTGCCCTCGGGGAGGATCTTCTTCGTCAGCCGACCGTCGGCGTTGAACTCGTAGCGAGTCTCGTAGAACGCAGGCTCACCTGCGCGCAGACCCTTGGTGAAGCGGCGAGTGAGAATGTGGTAGCCCCGCTCGTCGACGAAGGACTCCTGCACACTGCCGTCGCGCTCGGTGACCGTGACCTTGCCGCGGGGCACGTCGAAGTTTCCGGGCGGAACGCTGGGGTTCAGCCCGCCCTCGTAGACGAAGGTCCAGGTCCCTCCAGCCGGGATCCCCGACGCGTTGGTGCCGCCTTCGAGGACCGAGATCACCTTGTCGAAGCTGGCGGGGTCCGCGGGGTTCGTTCCGTAGGTCAACGTCTTGGTGGGCGGGCCCCCGAGGGCGACCTCCTCAGGCGAGGTCAGAGTCAAGAGGTTGTGGTTCAGCCTGGGGTCTGCGAAGCCGCTGGAGTAGGTGTAGCGCTCGCTGCGACCGTTGGGGAAGTCGTTGCCAATGGACGTCCCCACGACCACGGGGGAGCGGGCTTCGATCAGGTCGTAGTCGGTGCTGTAGGTGTAGTGCACCTCACGTCCAATGAAGTCGCGCAGGCGGGTGATCCGCTTGCGGCCGTCGGGGAAGCGCTCCTGGATCACCTCGATCTGGCGCCCGTAGGAGTCGATCACCAGCTGCAGGCAGTTCTCGGCGTCGTAGTCGAACTGGAGCTGGTTGCCGTTGCGGTCCAAGAGGCAGTAGAGCAAGCCGTCGCTGGTGTAGAAGTGCTTCATGCCGTCGGGCTTGCGCAGCACGTAGGTCCCGTCGGGCTCCTGGATCAGGGTGCTGAAGAACCCTTGGGGCGAGCTGTAGCTCCCGTTGGGCTGCCGGACCCAGGAGTCGACGTGCATGCCGTTGTTGCTGCGCAGGACGTCGCCGTTGGGTTGGACCTGGAGCCGCTCGTTGTAGCTGAAGGTCCAGGCGAAGCCCTGGGGGCCGTCGTAGTCCATTTGCGAGCGGTAGGTCCGCTTCCACACGAAGTCCATGCCCGCCCGGCCTGGGATCGCGAGGTCGACGCGCGAGAACACCTCTTCGCCGGTGTTGAAGATCACGCTGTTGGGACCCCCGCCGCGAGAGCTGCCCGGAGTCTTGTCTTGGCAACCGCAGCCTCCCTGCGGAATGCATAGCGGATCGCCGAACCCGTCTTCGAACGGTGGTTCCTGGGTGTCGTCGGGCTGCGGATACACCTCGTCGAACGGCGGGATCTCCTCGATCCCGCCTCCCGAGCCGGACACGCCCTGGAGGAAGCCGTGCCAGCCGGGCGCGAGGATTCCGCTCCCGGGGTCGGTCTCGATCCAGAGCCCGTCGGCGGAGACGGTCATGGAACCCACGACCTCCCACTTGCCGGAGTCGTGGTTGAAGCTCCAGAGCGCGACCTTGGACCCCGGTGGGAGGTTGTCGATATTGGGGAAGCGCACGGCCACGGGCACGTCGAAGTTCGTCGCGCCGTCGGTCTGGACGGTGATCACGATCGAGAAGTCGAGCTCCGGCGGCAGCGGACCCGGCAGACGCTCTGGCGCGACCGGCGCGATCCCGACCTCACCCCCGCGCGTGCCGTCGTCGGCGTAGAGCGAGTCGGCGGGGACCGTGACCTGCAGCCCCGCCAGCTCGGGGTACTGGTTCACCACGCTGGTCGGCAGCTCGATCGTGGTGTCGCTGGCCTGGGAGACCGGCGTGAGGGTGCCAGGCGACACCAGGGGGAGGAACACGTCTCCGATCGGCGTGTCCTTCCCGGCCACGCCCTCGAAGGGCTTGCCCACGAAGGGATAGTAGGCGCCCGGGGGGACCCCCACCGTGGCCGTTCGCCCGTCAATGTGCACGAAGAAGCGCCCGGCAGGCGCGGGGTCGATCCGGAAGTCACCGTTGCTGTTGGTGACGGCCGAGATCCCGGTCCCGTCGACGGTGATCGTGGCCCCCTCCAGGGGGACGTTGACCGAGCCACCACCCGGAACGCTGAGCACCTCCGAGGCGAACACGCGACCGCACACCGTGGTGTCGGGGACGAGGGTCAAGGAGAGGGTATCGAAGTCGATCGTGGCCGTGCCGCCGGAAACGCCGTCTCCGTCGGCGTCGATCGGGGCCCCGCCGGTGAGCAGCTCGTCGCCGAACACGCTTACCCGGACTCGGGAGCTAGCCGGGAGCGGGGCGTCGTAGAACAGGGTCAGGGTCTTGCGGTCGGGGGAGAGGTGGCGCCGCGCGGTCAGCTCCTGTCCAGCGAACTCGGCGCGCACACTCGCACTGCTGACGCTGGCCACGTCCAGGGGGGCGCTGAAGCGGAGCACGGTCTCGCGAGTGACGGCCACGTCGCCCTCGCCGTTGAGGGGAGACGTGGTGACCAGGGCGGCCACGGCCACGCTCACGGGCACGTTCACCGTCAGCGAGCCCACGGCCGCGGTGACCGTAGCCGTGCCCGGGTTGAGGGCCACCACCTGCCCGCCGCCGAGGGTGTTGACGATCACAGGGTCGGTGCTGGAGTAGCTGGCGGTCGCCGTGACGTCGGCGGTGCTGCCGTCGGCGAAGGACTGGGTGACCGTGAACCCGCGGACCTCGTCCAGGTTCAGCGAGAGCGAGGCCGGGGTGGCCGTCAGCGCCACCGCCGCAGGCGGCGGCGCCGTGACGGTGACCGTCTGCGAGGTCTCGAGCTGGCTCGTCTGGGGGTCGGTGGCCCGCACGAAGATCTGGTTCGCTCCGGGCTCGAGGATCACGCTGAAGGTAAAGCTGCCCGTGGTCCCGGCGTTGGAGGTCGCTGTGACCGCCCCATTGACCACGAGCTCGACGGCCTGACCGGGGAACGAGAGCCCCTCGACCACCACAGCTCGGTCGGCGCCGGTGGTTGCCGGAGGGTCGGGATAGATCGTGGGCGCGACGAGGACCACGTTCACGGGGAGCGAGCCCGAGGCGTCGTTGGGCGGCGGCTCGAGGGACACCGCGCTCACGACCACGGTCCCCAGGGTGCTGAAGAAGGCCACGTCGGGCACGGTGACGACGCCCTGGTCGGCGGCCGTAAACTCCAGCACCAGCCCGTCGAGGGGCTCACGCCCGTCCGAGGCCCCGATCAGCACGAAGCCCACGAAGTCGGTGAAGGTCGCGTTCTGGTCGTCCACGGCGCGCACGCTGAGCGCGTTGGGGGTCAACACCGGGACCCCGCCGGGACTCCCGGGGCTGAGGCTCAACTCGAAGGCGGCCGCCCCTTGGGCTGCGGCGCTGACGGTGAAGGTCGAACTGAGGGTCAGCGAGTTGCCGGCGGCGTCGGCGATCGTGACCTCGAGGGTGTGCTGGCCGTTGCTGAGCGGTGCGCTGAGCGCGCTGGCCTGGGTGGCGTTGACCGTGAACTGGGCGGTCACGTCGACGCTGTCGAGGGCCGCCTGGAAGCTGCCCAGGTCGACGCCGCTTCCGCTGTCGCTGTAGTCGGCCGCCAGCGCGACCTGGGTCGTGGTGAGCACGCTCCCGTCGGGCGGGGTCAGCGCCAGGGAGGGAGGCAGGGTGTCCTGCACCGTGATCGTGAAGGTCCGCGTGGGGCTGACGTTCCCAGCGCTGTCGACCGCGGCGCACACCACCGAGGTCGGGCCGGGCGGAAACAGCGAACCTGACGTCGGCGTGCACGAGACGACGGGCGCTGGATCGGCCTGGTCGCTGGTGACGAAGGCCGGGTAACCGACCACCGCGCCGGCCACGCTGGTCTGCTCCACGATCAGGTCCGCGGGCTGGTCCAGGGTCGGGGGCAAGGTGTCCTGGACCGTGATCGTGAAGGTCACGGGGGCGCTCTGGTTGCCGGCGGCGTCGGTGGCGGTGCAGCTGACCGTGGTGACGCCGGGCCCAAACGTGCTCCCGGAAGCCGGGGTGCAGCTCACGACCGGCGCGGGGTCGACCGCGTCGCTGGCGCTGGGGTCGGGGAAGGTCACCACCGTACCGGCAGGGGTTGCCTGTTCGACGGTGAGGTCAGCCGGCGGCGTGACCACAGGGGGGGTCGTGTCCTGGACCGTGATCGTGAACGTGCTCGGTGCGCTCTGGTTACCCGAGGCGTCCGTGGCTACACAGGTCACGGTGGTGACCCCTGGGGGGAACACGCTGCCTGGCGGTGGGGTGCAGCTCGTGACCGGCGCGGGGTCCGCATTGTCCGTGGCGGGCGGGAGCACGTAGTTGACCGCGGTGCCCGCGGCCGAGTCCTGCTCGACCACCAGGTCGCTCAGCGGCGGGAGCACCGGAGGCGTGGTGTCCACCCCGCTGTCGCCGAGCAGGAGCACCAGCCGGGGCGCGGGGCTCTCTTCGCGGGCGTGGAACTCGATCCGCCCGTTCTGGCCCTCTGCGGTCTTCTTCAGGATCCAACCGGCGTTGGTCTGGCTACCGGCGAGGTAGGCCTGGATCTCCGCGGTCACGTCGAGGCTGACCACGCCGGACTGCCCGCTGTTGATCGTGGTCGTGACCAGGGGCGTCGCCGCGAAGGGGGACTCCGCGTTCATGTCCCACTGGGCGCCGTCTGGGCTGGAGTTTCCGGTGTTGGTGTCGTCGGGGCAGTTCCAGGTGGCGCCCAGCTCGGTCCAGGGCGTGAGCATGCGGTGCAGGTCGACGGTGCGCCCGCTGGAGCCCCAGTTGTTGCCGTTGTCGGAGATCACGAGCTCGAGGGTCGCGCCCAGCAGCTGGCTGGAACCGACGGCCGAGGCGATCGCGGCGGTGTCGAAGCGGAGCAGGGCGCGGTTCTTCCCCGAGGACTGCAGTCGGACGAAGGCCTCCGCGCCCTGGTTCTTGTTGGCGCTTCCCTGCTTCAGGTAGGTGTCAGCTACGGGGCCAACCTCGACGTTGCGCGAGGTGGCGCTGGCGCTGAAGCTCAGCGCGGGCAGGCCGGCAGCCGTGGCGGTCACCGTGTTGCCGCCGAAGGCGGGCCCCAGGGTCAGGGTCGTGCGTGCGCGCCCGTCGGCGCCCGTGGACTGGGGCTGGAGGTTCGAGAGGCTGCCGTTGCCCGCGGTGACCGCGAAGGTCACCGCCACGCCCTGCAGCGGGTTCCCGCCGGCGTCACGGGCCTCGACCACGAACGGCTGTGCGAGTTGCTCGCCGGCAGTCCCCGTCTGGCCGTCGCCGGAGACCAGCACGAGGCTGCTGGCGGTGTTGCTGACGTAGGTCAGGTCGAGCCGCGCCTTGACGGTGCCCTCCCGGCTGCTGAACTCGATCCGGCCGCTTTGGCCTTCGTTGGTCTTCTTTAGGATCCAGCCGAAGCCAGGCTGACTGCCGTCGAGGAACGCCAGCACGTCGGCGGTCACGTCGAAGCTGACCTCCCCGGACTGGCCGTTGCTGATCAGCGCGCTGGCCGTAGGTGTGGCGGCGAAGGGCGACTCTCCCCCCATGTCCCACTGGGGACCGTCGGGGCTGGAGTTGCCGGTGTTGGCGTCGTCGGGGCAGTTCCAGGTCGCGCCCTGCTCGGTCCAGCCCTGGAGCATGCGGTGCAGGTCGATCGTGCGCCCGCTCGAGCCCCAGTTGTCACCGTTGTCGGAGATCGTGAGCACCAGGGTCGCCTGGGTCACGCTCCCCCCGCCCAGCGCGCCCGCGAGCGCGGCCTCGTCGAAGCGCAGCAGCGCCCGATTCTTCCCCGAGGACCGCAGGCGAACGGAGGTCTCCGTGCCCTGGTTCTTGTTGGCGGAGCCCTGCTTGAGGTAGGTGTCCTCGGCCACGTCGACCGACGTCGTGGACTGGGCGCACACCGGAACGGCGAGCGCGACCGAGAGCAGGGCGAAGTTGGGCAGGCATGTCAGCAGCCGGGAGCGGATCAAGGCTACCTCCGGTTGGCGAGGACGGTGGCGAGGCGTTTGGCGCGGGGGTCGTCGAGCTTGGAGAGCGCGTCGCGGGCGCGCGGAGACGGGTGCTTGGCCAACACCGCGATCGCGTTGGTGCGCACGAGGGACTCCTCCGAGTCGAGGAGCGAGAGGGCGAGGTCGAGCGCCTGGTCCGGGTTGGTCCTGGCCAGCCGCTTGAGGGCGACGACCCGCACGTGCGGTGGCAGCTCGGCGTCTGCTGCGCAGGCTACGGGTTCGGATTGCCCCCGCATGAGCGTTTCGACCGAAACAGCGGGGGGAGCCTCAGGGAGCGGCTCCGGGACGACGGGTGCGTCGAGCCGGGGCCCCGAAGGGATCAACAGCGGAGCTGGCTTGGTCGAGGCGCTGAGCTCCACCCCGGAGTCCGCGTGTAGGCCAAAGGCCAGCGCTCCGATCGCGAGGGCTCCGAGCGTGGCGAAAACGGGCTTCACGGGGTCCACGACGCCGTCACGAACAGCCGACTGAAGCCGCTGGGGAGGGCCACCGAGACGCTGGCCGTGGAGTTGGCCAGGGTGCCCGTCAGCGGGGTCGAGTTCACGGTCACCGGCGTGCCGTTCTCAGCGCGGACGGTGACCGTGAGCACGGTTCCCAGGGGGACGTTGTTCGCGGCGAGCTCGATCGTGGTCGAGCCGGTCACGTTCACGACAGCGTCGGGGGTGGCGAAGCTACCCGTGGGATCGGCGACCACGCTGACTCCGCCGATCGTGGTAACCTGGACGACCGGGGTGGTCGGGGGGGGAAAGACCGATCCCGGGGCGCCGACCTCGGGACTCGGATCCGCGGTAGCGAAAGCAGAGAACTTGAAGGCCTCGACCCGGATCCTTCCCGGAGACGCTGCGAACACGCCAAACGCGGAGCCGCCCACGGCAGTCACGTCGCCGCCGCCACCCACCTCGGCAGCGATCAGACGAATGGCTCCGCCGCTCCCGTTGCTGCCCGTGCTGCTGGCCTGTCCACTCCCACCGTCTGCGTGGATCTCCCCGCTGATCAGGATCTTGGTGGACGAGGCGATCAGGATCGCGCCCCCACCCGCGCCTCCCCCGGCGGTGAGGTTCCCACCAGTGGGCGGAGGGAAGTAGCCTCCAGCTCCTCCCGAGCCGCCGATCAGGGGCTGGAGGAACGGGTTCCCGTAGGCTGAGCCGCCGACTCCTCCCGAGGAGGCTCCGTTGGGACCGCTGGTGGCGTGGCCGCCCCCGCCGCCCTGCCGGGCGAAGGGGCCGCCAGGAACGGGCAAGCCTCCGCCTGGGCCGTTGCCGGCGGTGGCAGGTCGATCGTCGGACGTCGTCCCACGTCCCCCGGAGTAGCCTCCGGCCCCCGGCATTGAGGGGACGTTCGGGCCACCTACCAGGTGTCCGTCCTCGCCGTTGAGGTCGAGGACGCCGTCGATCACGACGTCACCCGAAGCCAACCAGTAGACGGGCTTGCCCTCGCCACCCAGGTTTCCGGCGCTCAAGACGACGGCGGTCCCCGTGGGCACGGTGACCGTCGTGAAATTGAACACGTTGTCGCTGGTGTCGAGACCGAGCGCGACCGGATCGAACACGATCACGCCCGCGTTCGCAGGAAACGTCAGCGCGCCGTCGCTGCCGTCGGAGCCGGAGTCGAAGGTCTGGGCGCCAGCGAGGGCCGCGCTCAACGCCAGCGCAGAGAGGGAGTAGGGGATCGTCCTAAGTCTCATGGGGTCTCCTTAGGGGGCTTGGTTCTCGACGCTGGTCGGCTTGGCAGACGTGCTGCCGGCGACCGCGTCGGGGGTGGCTTGGTTGAGGATCGCCACGCCGACGAGGACGTCGTTGGGGCGGGCCTGGTTCTGCACGGCGACTCCGGCCACCAGGTCCCGGACCGGCGTGCTCAGCGGGTCTGTGGGAACGCTCGAGCTGACGATCTCGGTGTTGTCGTCGTAGCCGTCGTCGTCGGTGTCGTGGTCGAAGGGACTGGTCCCAAACTGGATCTCGGTGATCAGGAACGCCCGGTCGAAGTCGAGGTCGGTCTCGGGGTCGGGAACCCCGTCCATGTCGGTGTCGAGGCTCTGGGGATCGAGGCCGTAGAGCAGCTCCTGCAGGATCGTGAGCCCGTCACCGTCGGGCCCGTCTTCGTCGCCGTCGGGGGTCCCGTCGTTGTCGGAATCGGTCAGGTTCGGATCGAAGCCGAGGGCCAGCTCCAAGAGGTCGGGGACACCGTCCGAGTCGGTGTCGGCTTCGCTGCCGCCGTAGACAGTGAAATCCCATGTCTCGGCGCTCGCCAGCGAGTTCCCGCCGGCGTCGAGCAGCGCGGTGGTGAGGGTCGCGCGGTAGATCCCGGCCGGAAGGCTGCTGCCGAAGGTCATGAACACGCCGGGCACTTCTGGCCGCGCCTCGAGCGTGCCCGTGCTGACCGCGACGTCGTCGCCGTCGCCGAGGGTCTGGTTTGGGCCAGCCTCGGTAAGGGTGAAACTGGCCTGGCTGAGGGTCGCCGGGTCCACGGGCTCCGAGAGCTGGGCGGCGACGGTCGCGACCTGGGGCAGCACGCTCCCGGGCGCCGGCACCACCGTGCGCACGATCGGACCCGTGCTGTCAGCGGTCACGGTGACCGTGAACTCTTGGGTCCAGGTGAAGTTCCCGCCGGTGTCGAACACCCGCGCGCGGAGGGTGAACTGGCTCGTCTGGCTGAGGGTCGGGGAGACGAAGCGAAACGCAAAGGGGAACGCGTTGTCGGTCTCGCTCAGCTGCCCGTCGAGGTAGAACTCCACGGCACGCGGCTGAACGTCGTCGGTCACGTCGGCCGTGATCCGCGCCAGCTTCCCTTCCTCGATCGAGCTGAGCCCGAAGTTCGATGTCAGGCTGATCGTGGGCGCAATCCCAGCGGTGTCCGAGGGCAGGTAGTTCACCACCTGCAGGCCACCGCTTTGGTCGCCGGCATAGGCCAGCCCGTTGAATACCGAGACGGTGGTCGGCGGCGCTGGTAACGCAAACTCGTTGATCAGGAGGAAGTTCGTCGGGTCGCTGAGGTCGAACAGGCTGACGCGGTCGACGCCCAGCACGCTGAGCGAAGGCCGAATGACCTGCAGCCCCACCCCACTACCGTTGAGCGCCGTGTCGCGGACGTCCAGGCCGGCCACCGGGTTCGCGTCGAGGCTGAGCACGGCGAGGTTGCTGGGGTCCGAGGTGTCGATCGCTTGGGTTCGGTCACTGATTCCGTAGGCCAGGCCGCCGCCAGCCGTCAGGGCGCGCACGCTGCCGAATTGCTGGGGTTGGATCGTGTCCAGCACGGTCAGCGTGCCCGAGCCGAGCTCGATCGCGTGGTAGGTGTTCGAGGCCGTCAGCGCGATCAGCGCGTCGCGCTCGAACTCCAGCGCGACGACGGCGCTGTCGTTCAGGTTCAGCCGCTCGAGCACCTGCCCGCCGACCATGTCGATCGACACGACACGACCGGTGCTCAGGCCGACGTAGGCGACGTTGGCCGCAGCGGCCACGCAACGGGCCTCGCCCTGGAGCATGAGAGCCGAGGTGGTCGAGCGCAGCGTCGGGTTGGGCGGGTCGCTGAAGTCGACGATCCTCAGCCCCTGAGCGCCGTCAGCGAGCGCGACGAAGTCCCCGGAGAGAGCAACCCCCAACGCCTCCCCGACGGTGCGGTATTCCCCGATCACGCGGGGCTGGAGCCCTGAGAAGGCGTTGATCAGGACGACCTTGCTCCCGCGGAGCGCAACCGCGAGGACCTCGTTCTGGCCTTCGAGGTCGGCTACGTCCCCGCCGAGGGCCAAGGAATTGACCAGGCCCGTGGGCGAGCCAATCCCCGAGAGGGGATCCTGGCCAGCTAGGATCTCGGCTCCGTCGGAGGTGCCGTCCTGATCCGAGTCGACGCTCAACGGGTCCGTACCGACAATGTACTCGCCCAGGTTGTGTAGCAGGTCGTCCTGGGCGCCGTGCGGAGGCGCCGTGCGGAGGAAGAACGTCGGCAGCGTGAAGCTCTGGCCGTTCTCGGGGGTACGGAAGCTCACGTCTGCAACGCGCAGGGTCGAAGCCTCGAGCAGGTAGACCCTGTAGTTGGTGTTGGAGCGCAGGATCAGATTCGAGAACGCGATCCCAGCCGATTCGGTCTGTCCGCGCTGCTCGACCGCACGGGTGTCGCGATTCTCGACGAGGAAGTAGAAGCGCCCGGAGACGGTCTGCGCATGGGCTTGCTGGCCAACCGCGCACGCCAGAGCACACAGCCCGGCCCAACGAAGTGCGTTCCCCACCTGATCCTCCGCCGGCTACACCCAACTCAGTACATGGGTCGAACCGTTTCGTTGGGGAGTAAGGCAACGTCAGTGTTGGCGCGCAATCATCACTTCCTAGTACCAGCAAAACCCAAACACCACAGTTGAACGGCCTGTAGTGAGTTGGCCTCGTGGGAGTTGCGGGACTTTGCCGAGATCTCGGAACCTCAAGATCCGGTCGGCGCTCAATCCCCTCAACGAGGCTCTAAGCCTTGTCAGGACAGTGAGCTGCTCATGGCGCAGGACGCCTTGGCGACAAACTCGAGTTTTCTGCTGGTCTTGCCGAGTCGTTTACAGAGGTCTGTATAAGTCCAACGGCACATAGAGAAAAAGTTATCGGCGGTTGTCAGCGAGTAGGCTGCGGGGACGGAATGGCAAGTCTCTAGCGCTCGGCGCGGGCCCGATCCATGTCGCGCTTGTCCTGCTTCTTGCGCAGGGCGTCGCGCTTGTCGTGCTTCTTGCGCCCCTTGCCGACCCCGAGCTTGACCTTGGCGTAGCCCCGGCGGAAGTGCAGGTCGAGGGGCACCAGCACCAGCCCCTTGCGCTCGGTGACGGTCTTCAGCCGGGTGATCTCGCGCTTGCGCAGGAGCAGCTTTCGCGGCCGGGTGGGGGCGTGATTGGTCCAGGTCCCGTTGGGGTATTCGGGAATGTGCAGCTCGTGGAGCCAGGCCTCGCCGCCTTTGAAGCGCACGTGGGCGTCGGCGAAGCTGACCTTCCCGTCGCGCAAGACTTTGACCTCGGTGCCCTGGAGCACGAGCCCGGCCTCGAGCTCTTCTACGAGCTCGAAGTCGTGATACGCCTTGCGGTTCTTGGCGATCAGCTTGGTGCCGCCGCCGTCGGACTTGGCCATGCCGCATTCTGCCATCGAGTCCGGGATTGACGAGCCACCGCCGGACCCTATACTTGGGCCCAGTCACCAGCTGAGGTGGCGGAATTGGCAGACGCGCTAGGTTCAGGTCCTAGTCCACATTACGTGGGTGGAGGTTCGAGTCCTCTCCTCAGCAAATCGAGAAGCCCCGGCCGCGAGGTCGGGGCTTTCTTCGTGTGGCCTCGGCTTGCGCGGACGGTTCGCGGACGGTTCGCGCCCCCTCCCCTAGAACCCAACCACCACCCCGAGGGTCATGACCACGGCGAGGCTCTCGCTGTTGGGGAACTGAATGCTGGCCGTCCTCGCGCTCCCGCTGCGGATCTTGACCGTGCTCTTGTCGAGGTCGCGCAGCAAGACCTCGACCTCACCGCCAAAGCCGACGCGCCGGTGCAACCAGACGTAGACGGCGAAGCCGCCGCGCACGAGCTGACCCTCGCTGGAGACGGTGCCGCCGAGGTCGTTGTCGACGCGCGTGTCGGGGAGCCAGGTGTAGACCGCGTAGACGCGGAGGTCGAGTCGCGGCACGGGGCGCACCTCCACCCCCAGCCGCGCGCTGAGCCCGTTGCTGCTGATGGCTTCGCCGATCGTGGATTGGGGGCGCCCGTTGAGGTCGAGCACGGTCACTCCGACGCCGTCGATCTGGAACTCCTCGCGCTCGAAGACCATGTGGTCGAGGGTGTAGCCCAGCGCGGGGACGAGGGTCACCGTCTCGCCCAGCGGGATCCGATAGCCGAGCCCGAGGTCGAAGAGCAGGGTCAGCCAGCTCAGGTCTTGCTCCTGGCGTGAGCCGTTGGGGAGGTCCGCTTCCTCGTCGCCACCGGCGAGGGTGAAGTTGCAGCGGAGGTAGGGAGAGAGCCCGGCGAAGTTGCCCTCGAACTCGTAGCGCACCTCGAAGGCGCCGCTGTCGTTTTCGGTCTCCAGCTGGGAGAGCGTCTCCGTGTAGCTCGCGTAGCCGCCCCCCATCCGCAGCCCCATGCGCAGGGTCCACTCGCTGGCGAGGTCGGGCAAATCGGCGGGGGCCTCGCCCTCGGCTACTGCAGGAGAGGCCACGGCGAACAAGGCCAGCAAAACCATCGAGCGAGCGCGCATAGGGGTCCCTCCTCGACGCGCAGTACGCAAGCTTCGGGCCGCCGCGAATGCGTCCCCAGCAGGCGTAACCCGCCCCCTGGTCGACCGCCGGGAACGAAACCGTGACGCAGTCACAGGGGTGTGACTCGAGTCCCCGCGCCGAGAGGCAGCCTGCTGCCCATTTCCCGGACGCCCTGCAACCGGGGGGTGTCGCCAGCGAGCGGAACGGAACGAGCTTGGAGGCCGGCGCTGCTGCTACGCTCCAGGACCGCCCCGGCACCCGAGTTGCAGACGGTCGGGCGAGCGGAGATCGGAGCTCTCCACGGTGCACAGACTCGCGTTCCTCCTGGCCCTGGCCCTCGCCAGCCTGGCCCACGCCGACTCCTACGAAACGGTCCGCGACCTCTGGAAGGAGGACCGCCTCTACGAGGCCCTGGACACGGTCCAGCCCCTGATCGAAGCGAACCCCGAGGACGCTGACCTGCACGGCATGCGCGGGCGGATCCTGTTCGACCTCGCGCGCTTCGACGAGGCCCTGGAGGCCATGCAGCGCGCCACGGCCCTCGACGACACCTGGGGCAACCTCGCCACGAGCTACGCCTGCCGAGTCGCCTTCTTCCGCGGCCAGGACGACGAAGTCCGCAAGCTGCTGCCGACCTTCGAGCACGGCGCCACCACCGAGGCGCTGCCCTTCTTGATCGACCCCCCCCCGCATGAAGCGGCACCAGCTGAAGAAGGGCCACTACGTCGTCTACGTCGACGAGACCCTGGCCGAGACCAAGGGCGAGGTGTTCACCGCGCGCATGATGGAGCTGATCTACGACGCCTATTCGACGGTGTTCCCCTTCGACGCAGACGAGCGCATGATCAGCCGGGTCTACGTGTTCGGGAAGACCTCCGAGTATCAGCGCTTCTCGACGAAGGCCGTCGGCAGCAACAAGAGCAGCGCCTCCGGCTACTTCTCCCCCTCGACCCGCGCGCTGGTCGTCGACGCCGACCCCGAGCGCATGCAGACCAACCCCTACGGGTTCACCCCCGACGCCATCGACACCCTGTTCCACGAGGGCTTCCACCAGTTCGTCCGCCTGCACGTGCCCCAGGGCTTTCCCGACTGGCTCAACGAAGGCCTGGCGGAGTACTTTGGCCCCAGCACCGCCCACGGGAAGAAGAAGCTCAACGTGGGCGTGGTGCTCAAGACCCACCCCACGAAGGTCACGCGCTACGAGCGGATCCGAAACACCCTCCGCGACCACCCGGGCTCGGTGTGGTCGGTCGAGCGCTTCATGACCATGAGCGACGACGACTTCGACATGGAGGGCCGCAGCCTGCTCAACTACGCCCAGTCCTGGAGCCTGGTGCACTTCTTCGTTCAAGGCATGGGCAAGAAAGGCCGCAAGCTGATCAAGGCCTACTTCACCCAGCTCCGCGAGGGGAAGACCCCCGACGAGGCGTTCAAGGAGAGCTTCGGCGAGCTGAACATGCGCAAGCTCGACAAGGCCTGGCGCGCCTACGTGATGAAGAAGCTGTAGATAGGCCAACTCCAACTCCCTGAACGGGCCAAGGTTGCTCCGTCCCCGGGCGCGCCCAGGCCAACCTCGCTAGGATCGGGCTGAGGTTGGAGGTTATCCGTGAACAGCGTGTTTTGTAGCGACTGCGGCCGCGACCGAGTCGCCAACCCCATGGGGCGCTGCCCGGTCTGCGGCAAGGAGATCTCGCAGCGCGTCGCCGGGAGCTCCGCCAGCCTGCACGTGAAGCACGCGGCCAAGGGCATGCTGCTCCCGCTCGCCGGCGGGTTCGTGACCCTCGGTGGCATAGCCGTGTTCTTCATGCACAAGCCGCTGGGGCTGGCCATGGCGGTCGGCGGCCTGGGCATGGTCGGCCGCGCGGCCATGGAACGGTTCATGCCGTGAACGGGCGCAGGCCATGACCGACGCTGTCCGCATGAACGAGCGCCCGGAGGCGGCGCTGTTCGTGCTGCCACCGGCGACGGAGCCCGATCGCGCCCAGATCCAGGCCTTCGCCGCGCACCTGGGGCTCGAGCCCTACGACGCGCGGGTCCGCTTGGGCTCGCCGTTGCCGCGCCTGATCCGCGTCGGCCCGCGGGACGAGCTCGCGGGGGTGGCCGAGGCCCTGGAGCGCGACGGGCTCCCCGCGCTCTGCCTCCCGCTGCCCGACGTGCTGGGGCACGGCCAGGGCTGGCACGAGGCCCTGCGCGTGCGCGAGGTCGAGGTCGACGGCGAGGCCTTCGTCGTCCGCGGCCGGCGCCACACCCGCGAAGGCGAGATCGTAGTCGAAGACACGCCCCACCGGCTGGAGCCCGGCGCGGGTGGGCTCTTAGTCCGCGGGCGCTACGAGTTCCACGCCACCGGGAGCGTGACCGTCGCGGTCGCCGGCGAGGTCCTGACCGACCGCGCGACCACCGACCAGCGGGTGCGCTTCGCCCAGCTCTACCTCCCGGGACACGACTGGCCCTTCGAGTTCCTCGAGGACGAGCTCGACTACGCGTTCCTCGGCCCCGAGAAGGCCCTGGTGGCCA
>Ga0070727_10002035_pt1 | contig 20169 bp, 18 predicted proteins | sample tdAd472_FD_66722 | JGI IMG/M metagenome (GOLD analysis project Ga0070727, IMG submission 66722) | Marine sediment microbial communities from the Atlantic coast under amendment with organic carbon and nitrate - tdAd47.2 | ecosystem: Environmental > Aquatic > Marine > Coastal > Sediment | place...
ATTCTCCTTTTGCCGGCGTCGAGTATAGCAGCACAATTTTCATGACGGATACCGCCCGTCAACCCAGTTCCACGACATGAAAGGGTTCCAGGCTGTCGATGGCCTCCAGCGGCTGGCTGTTGACATCCCATTTGAACAGTCGCGCCACGATACGGTCCCGGTAAAAATCCACCACGGTGAACCCGTGTTGCTCCCATGGCACGACCTGTTCGTCGAAGTCCAGGTAGGCAGACGGCATGGGACGGGCGTTGCGCACCACCGAGGGAAAACCTCGGATCGACGTGCTGACCGGACCACTGAGAATAGTGGTGATGGGGTTGTGGCTGAAGTCAAGGGCGCCGGCCCCATGAATGGCACCGACACCGGTGGCGTGCAGGTCACCGCTGATCACCAGCGGCGAGCGATGCTCCATGGCGGCCAGGGACTGCATGAGGCGATCGTGCTGAGCCAGCCAACCCTGCCGCCAGTAAGGCTTGGCAATGTCGGTGGTGAGTTCCCCGCTATCGGGATCGAGGGTATCCGGATACCACTCGCCCCATTTCCCCGCAGTCCACCCTGGCGGATTTGAGGGGGCATGCACAAGGTGCCTGGTGTCCCGAGAGGCGGTGCGCTCATGCAGCCAGTTCTCCACCACTGGATCGAGAAACGCGGCATTCAGTTCTCCCACCTGCAGCGTGCGGCGGACATCGTAAAGGAGAACTTCCGCCAGGTTTCCGTAGCGCAGGGTACCGAAACTCTCCGACAGGGCGCCACCGGGGCCGCGACTGGACCAGGGCAACCCGGCGGGCCTGGTGGAATCAGCGAGAAACTCCGGGTAATAAAGCTGTTGTGTGGTTCGCGCCAGCTGCAGCTGAAACCAGGGCACCGGGTAGGTCAGCGGGGAATCGTTTTCCCAGTGATCATGGTCGTCCTGGAGGAAGAATACCGGGGTGGAGCGAAAATCGGTGCCGTAGACGGGCACTATCTGCGGCCCAGCGGCAAGCTTCAGCGCGTTTTCATTATGGCCACCCGTCACCCGCGCCGCAAAATCGAAATCTGACTGGCGACCTGCCGGGCTCAGTTCCCCGGCGCCTTCACCCTGCCAGGTATGCAGATCCCAGTAGATGTGATCGCCATTGGCGATGGCGGCATCCGGCGCAAAGGACAGGCCACGACGCAGCAGCCGGTTGCGAATCGCGGTGGGCAGGTAACCACTGCGGTCGCCGATACCACGATAGCTCCCTTCCGGACCGCCGGCACAGGTGTAGAACAACAGGCGCAGTCGGTCAACATTCTGGTCCGGCGCCGGAAAAGTGGTCAGCGGCCAGGCGTCACACAGGGCCTCGCCCCCCGCATTCAGCAGCGACAGCTGGTACCGGGTATCCGGGGCCAGGTTCTCCACGTAGAATTGCCAGAACTCCCCGGCCGTATCGTTCTGTCTGCCCTCGATGCGGTGGGAAAAGTTACCGGCCTGCAGGCGCAACACCGGCGGTCGCGCCAGCGGCCCGGCAAAAGAGGCCTTCAGCAGCATGCGACTGTCGCTGACGCCGGGCAGCAGGTGACGTACCTGGCCGGCATCCCAGTCCTCCGCCACCGTCGAGCCTGCCTGTTGCGCCAGCAGGATGCGCCAGGGCCAGCTGCCCAGCCAGGCACCGGCGGCTCCGCCGGCCGTGGCCCGCAGAAAACGTCGCCGGTCGACAGGCGATTGTCCGCGCCGGGTCACAGGTATTCCGCGTAGGCCCGGGACAGCCAGTCGGCCGTACTGTCATTGGCCGGGGCGAAGCCCGCCGCCGGCTCGGTAGCCAGCATCTGCGAAGTTGTCAGGCCCTGAACCTTGGCCCGCACCAGGTTACCGCGAATTTCCACCAGCATGTTACGGAAGTCACGCAGGTCCTGTCGGTCGGCCAGTTGTCCATGGCCGGGGATAATGATGGTGTCATCATCGATCAGGCCGTCCAGTTTCCACAGCGCCTCGATCATGCCATCCAGGGTACCGCCGTTGTTCCCATCGATAAACGGCAGCCCGTAGCGGACAAACATGTCACCGGTATGGATGACGTTGGCGTCCCGAAAGTATACCTGGGCGTCACCATCGGTGTGACCATCCCCGGTATTGACCAGCTCAACGGTGTTGCCGTTGAAATAGAAGCGCATGACGTCAAAAAAGGTGATTTTCGGCAACCCCACGCTGTCGTAGGCTTCCTGAACCCGGCCATTGGCCAGTACCTGGGTACTTTCCATGCGCCGTCGCGCGTTGTCGTGAGCGACGATATAGGCACCGGCCCGTCCCAGGTTTTCATTGCCGTCGGTGTGATCGTAGTGAAAATGCGTGTTGACCACGAAATTAACCGGCTGGTCGGTCAGCTCGGCGATTGCCGCTTCGATCTTGTCGGTCAGTGGCGCGAACTGGTCATCGACAATGAATGCACCATCGGCACCCACCGACACGCCGATATTGCCACCGCTTCCCTGCAGCATGTAGATGCCGTCACGCACCGGAACAGTGGTGATCTGGACGGCGTCGAAATCCTGGGCGAAGGTGGCAACCGGTAAAATGGACAGGCCCAGAATCGCGATAATTCCACGAACCGGGCTGATAGAAGTCGATAGCATAAGCCTGCTCCCTGTTGTTGTTGTGACTGGCTACCCCAACTTTAACGCGAGTGCTGAAAAAGTGACAGGGTAAACAACAGGTAGACAGAAAACTCAGATTTGCAGCTCAAGCCCCTCGTAGGCCAGTTGCACGTCAGCAGACTCAGCGGACCGGGGGTGTCGTGCCAGAGCCTCGGCGAACACCTGCTTGAGCTGATCGTCGCGGCGGGTAGGTTCATGATGGGTGCACAGCAGCATCCCGGCGCCCACCCGGTCGGCCATCTCGATATTGTGATCGAACGATCCGTGACCCCAACCGATTTTAGACTGGTACTCTTCCAGCGTGTAGGAACTGTCGGCAATGAGCACGTCGACACCGCGCATGGCCTCGTCAACCTGGGCCTGACGCTCGTTGACTACCCGCTGGTAGTCCCGGTAGGCGTCGTCACCGGGCTCGTAGATATTGGTATAGGGTTCGTGGTCACCGGTGAAGAAAACCGACTTGCCGTTGCAGTCAACACGGTAGCCCAGATTGATCACCGGATGGTTCAACAGCGTGCCGGTTATCCGGGCGTCACCCACGGTTATCGGGCGCCCGGTATTCACCGTGCGGTATTCCAGCCCCGCTTTCAATTCCGCTTCCCGGATGGGAAAGTAACTGTACTGCATCTGCGTGTCCATGGCCTGCTCGATACCCTTGCCACTGACAATATCCTGGGCGCCATATATCTGCAGCCGGTTGCCAGGAATAAACAGCGGCGTAAAAAACGGCAGCCCCTGTATGTGGTCCCAGTGGGTATGGGTAACAAACAGGCTGGCCTCGATGGGCAGCTCAGCAAGCAGCGATTGGGCCAGGGGGAATATGCCGGTACCGGCGTCGATAATGATCAGGTGCCCGGCATCGGTGCGTATCTCGATACAGGTGGTATTACCGCCGAATTCCTGGGTATGTTTTCCCGGCGACGGAATTGATCCCCGCACGCCCCACATTCGCACTTTCATGGCGGCGTCCTCAGGAAGCGCTGACGCTGGCAAACATCTGCGCCTCGTCAACGATGACCTGGATGTCACCCAATGAATGCATCACAGCGTCGAAATTGGTACCGAACCGGGTCGACGCCAGTTGTTCCCCGGGGTGGAACGGATTGTGACCGTCGCCAAGCTTGTGGCGACGGCTCAACTGATTGGCAACCCGGACACAGTCCAGTAGCACCGTCGCTTCCGCCTGGGCATTATGGTGGTCGGCAATACACTGGGACAGTTCGTAGGGAAACTGCCAGCGGCGGGTGAGCATGGCGCCGACCACGGCATGATCGGTACCCAACACCCTGCGCTCGGCCTGGTGCAGGGAAACACCCCCCTGATCCACTGCTTCCATGATCTGTTGATACTCATCGGACATGAACTGTGCCAGGACGACCTTGCCGAAATCGTGAAGCAGTCCTGCGATGTAGGCGTCACCCGGTTCGATATCACCCTTGGCCAGACCACAAAGCTGCCGGGCCAGCGCCGCCGTGGTCAGCGAGTGCACCAGGTACTGATGAATATCGAAGTTTCGCGGATTACGTTTGGGCAGTACGCCAACAGCCGCGATGGCCAGGGCCAGGTTCTTTACCGTGTTGATACCCAGGTAGACTACCGACTGGCTGACGGAATTGATTTTATTGGGCAGACTGTAATAGGCCGAGTTGATCACCTTGAGGACCTTCATGGTCATCACCGGATCTTTCTCGATCACCTGGACAAAATCCTTGGGCGGGCAATTGATATTGCTGCTCATCTCGAGAATCTGCTGAACGCTGCGGGGAAACGCAGGCATCCTGTCCACGGCAGCGAGCAGTCTCGCTTCAATTTCACTGTCGATCGAGTCGGCTTGTTCCATCGTTCTTAAGGGCTCACTGTTGATTGTTTTTGGTGGTTTTGTCGACTTGCCGGCAAACTTCGTAACTTGCTGCTAATACGGCTCGATAGGCTGGTTTCTGAAGTTCAATATCAGCCATCTAACGCATAATGTGATGCTTTCACTGCCATTCGCCACGAAAAAACCGGGAGACCGGAAACCTTTGCCCTTCCAGGCCGAAAAATCCCTGCTGAACAACTCCGCACTTTGCCGGGATGTCGCCGGCTGTTCCCCCGAGTTTGCCGAAGCCCGTCCACTTCCGGCACAATAGCCCATCCTTAATTCTGTAACTGTTGTGCAGGACACACTCCATGATAATTCGCCAACTTGGCCTGCTGGGCGTCCTTCTCTTCTGCCAATCCGGCGCACTGGCCCAGCTTGATGCTACCGAGCAGGAAATGGTAGCCGTGGTCGACCGGACCAATGACGCTGCCCTGGAATTGTTGATCACCAGCGTGAATATCAACAGCGGCACCATGAACTTCGCCGGCGTCAGGGAAGTCGGGTTGCTGTTCCAGGAACAGTTTGATGAACTGGGCTTCGCAACCCGCTGGGAAGACGGCTCGCCCTTCGGCCGGGCAGGCCATCTGGTCGCCGAGCATCACGGTGGCGGTGACGGCCCCAGGCTGTTGCTCATCGGGCACCTGGACACGGTGTTCGAGCCTGACAGTCCCTTTCAATCCTATAGCCGGCAGGACGCGGACCGGGCCACCGGGCCGGGCATTGCCGACATGAAGGGTGGCATCGTCATCATCCTGCAGGCACTGCGGGCATTGCATGAAGTGGGCGCCCTGGCCCCCATGGAAATCGTGGTAGTATTGACCGGCGACGAAGAGCTCAGCGGCGATCCGCTTGAACTGAGTAAAAAGGCATTGACGGATGCGGCTGCGTGGGCCGACATCGCGGTAGGTTTTGAAAACGGTGATGGCAATCCGTCGACCGCCAATATTTCCCGCCGTGGTGCATCCGGCTGGGTTCTCGACGTCACCGGCACACCCGCTCATTCCTCCCAGGTGTTTCGCGAGGATATCGGTCCCGGAGCCATCTACGAAACCGCCCGCATACTGACGCTGTTCCTACAGAACCTGCAGCAGGAGGAAAACCTGACCTTCAATCCCGGACGGATTGTCGGCGGCACCGAAATCGACTTCGATGATGGCGCCGGCAGCGGTTCAGCCTTTGGCAAGAACAACGTGGTGGCGGAGTATGCCAGGGTCACCGGTGATCTGCGGGCGGTGTCCCTTGACCAGCTGCAGCGGGCGCGAACCACCATGCGGGCTATCGTGGCCGACAACTTTCCGCACACCAGCGCCACTATCAGTTTCAGTGACGGCTATCCGCCATTGGCACCCACCGACGGTAACAGGGAACTGCTGGACCTTTACAGCCAGGCCAGCCAGGACCTTGGACAGGGCAGCGTGGCGCCGGTCAACCCGCACCTGGCCGGGGCCGCCGATGTGTCGTTTACTGCCGGACTCGTGGACAGGGCCATCGACGGACTGGGCATGAGTGGTGCGGCGGGCCACACCGTCAATGAAACCGGTTACCTGGCGGCCCTGCCCGACCAGTCCAAGCGTGCCGCTGTTTTTCTCTACCGGTTGACGTACAGCGCAGGCTCTGACGACTGACGTTCTGTTGGCCAGCAACACCATCTTCAGCACACCCGGATTACACCGGTTTAGAACCGCCTGCGACACAAGAAATTGACCACAGCCCGGAAAGCGAAATGGGAAAGAAACAGTATTTTGAAGACTTCGAAGTCGGCAGCAGTGAGGAGTTCGGCAATTACCCGGTGACCCGGGAAGAGATTGTCGAGTTTGCCGGAAAATATGATCCACAACCCTTCCATCTCTCTGAGGAAGCGGGCAAGGCCATGCATTTCGGTGGCCTGTGCGCCTCGGGCTGGCATACCTGCGCCATGGCGATGCGGATGGTGGTGGACCACATGCCGGAAGACGGCTCCGGATCCCTGGGCTCACCGGGTATCGATGAACTGCGCTGGGTCAAGCCGGTGTTTCCCGGCGACGTGCTCCGCGTAAGAAGCACCGTTCAGGACAAACGGGAATCCCGCTCCCGCCCGGAAATGGGCATGCTGTTCCTGGAAAACGAAGTGATTAATCAGAATGACGAGCTGGTACTGAGTTACAAACCCATTGTCATGTACAAGCGCCGACCGAACTAGGGAACCTTCCCACGTATCTGCTACGATAGCCGGCAGAGAGCGCCACGATATTCGTGGTTATCGTTCGTGGCTATTGGTGCCGTGACATTCCTGCCCTTATCCGGGGCGACACAGACAGCTTCTACCGACAGCTCAGGGTCCGGAAACGGCGTCTCCTCCGGGAAGACACCAGGATTCGCCTCAGGCGCGATCTTCATGGCAGTTACCGCTGTCAACGGATCTCCAATCAGGCAGGACCGACTTCCCGGGGTAGAGTGTAGTTTTCTAAAACCGGCTTGATACATCATCTTGATTTTCAGGGAGAACAGCATGCGACGACGATTACTGACCACTGGCCTGTTGTTGTTACTCGGCAATACCTGCGTTTTTGCCCAGCAATTCAATTACACCTACCTGGAATTGGGTTACGCAGAAGGCGAAGTGGAAAACATCGACGCCGAGGGCTACGGCATCAATGGTTCTCTGGCCCTGAACGATTACCTGTTCGGTATCTTCGATTACACCAATATCGAACCCGACGGCTTTCGCCGCCTGGACGTGACGACAAAGTCAGTGGGACTGGGATTCAACGCGCCGCTCACCGAAATCACCGACCTGGTGCTGTCCGCTTCCTGGGTGGAAGGCGAGGTCGACCTCGGTCGCTTTGGCAGCTTCGATGACGATGGTATCGGCCTGGGTGCCGGTATACGCACCTGGCTGGCCGACGGCCTGGAGCTCAACGTCAGCATCGACTATGTCGATTTTGGCGGCAACGGCGACGACGATACCGGGCTTGGGGTCGGCCTGGTCTACAGCGTCAACAGCAGCCTGGCCATCGGCCTCACCGGTGATTGGACCGACGATCCGGATTCCAGCATCATCGGCATCCAGGCGCGCTTTTACTTCGGCCGCTAGTTGCCAGCGGACGACGATCACCATTCCTGTCAGCGTACCGGTCCGCGGTGGTGGCCCGGTTGGAATTCTCGCCGAGGGTGCAGAGTGAGGCCGGACCCGTGTTCAGACCGGGCGCCACCGGAATCCCAGGACAGGTAACCAGGGCTCCGCGTTGCCCACGTTGTCCACGTTGTCCACGTTGATAGTTACATCGATCTTGGTATAGTCGAGGACATCCGCACCAGCAGGGTGCACGACGAAACCCTGCAACAGGTGGCGATAACCACATCGCCGACGAGGTCAAACCATGTTCAGCCATATCATGCTTGGCGCCAACGATATCGACAGGTCCCGGGCATTTTACGATGCCACGCTGGGCGCGCTGGGCTACCAGCCCGGGGTCATGGACGAAAAGGGTCGCTGTTTCTACCTGGACAAGTCCGGGGTTTTTGCCATCACCCGGCCGATCGACGGTGAGCCGGCCAGTCATGGCAATGGCAGCACCATCGGGTTCAGCGCCAACAGCCCCGAGGAGGTCGATGCCTGGTACGCTGCCGGCCTGGCCAATGGCGGAACAGCCTGTGAAGACCTGCCGGGTATCCGCGAGGGCCGTTCCGGCAATCTGTACATTGCCTACCTGCGGGATCCGGATGGCAACAAGCTTTGTGCCCTGCACCGGATTCGGGAATAGCCGTGGCTAACCGAGGGTGGCGCCATCGGCTGCAGGCCGGGCTGGTTGCCCTGCTGCTGACGGGTTGCGCCGCCCCTCCCCCCGCCGATACCGAGATGATCACCTGGTACGCCGTCAACCCGGGCAGTTCCCTGCGCATCGTCCTCTACGATGTGGTCTGTAACCGACGAATCGGCAGCCTGCGACTGTCCGCCCGCCGGGAGACCCCGGTCACCACCTGTGCCGGCGAAGACGGGCGCGCCGATGTACGCTACCGCCCCCACGGCTATGCAACGCGGGTCCAGGGCTGGACCTATAACAAGATCCGCCCTGACCAGCGGGTCTACATGCAGTAAACTCCCCGGTTTCCACTCGTTACCAGAACCGCTGGAGTCCCGCCATGCAAACCCCGACACCCACCTTACTGCGCAAGGCACTGCGGTTCCTGGCGCCGTACAAGAAACAGATGGCCATCGCGCTGGTTGCACTGGTGGTAACCTCCGGCCTGACCCTGGGACTGGTCCAGTATGTTCGCATCATCGTCGACAGCGGGTTCGTGGCGGGATCCAGTGCCTCGCTCAACGCCGCGGTCATCGGCTTTATCTTCATTGCCGTAGCCCAGGCCGTGGGCACCTTCACCCGGTTCTACTGGGTCTCCTGGCTGGGAGAACGGGTCACCGCCGATATCCGCAAGGCGGTGTTCAATCACCTCATCGATCTTCACCCGGGTTACTTCGAGGCCAATATCAGCGGTGAAATCTCGTCCCGGATCACCACGGATACGACGCTGATCCAGTCGGTAGTGGGCTCGTCGGCATCCATCGCACTACGCAACATACTCATGCTGGTGGGCGGCGTGGTGCTGCTGTTTATTACCAACCCCAGGCTCACCAGCGTCGTGCTGATCTGTATTCCCCTGGTGGTGGGCCCGATTCTCTATTTCGGTCGCCGGGTGCGGCGCCTTTCCCGCAGCAGCCAGGACGAGGTCGCCAACGTCGGCGCCTACGTGGGTGAAAGCATTCAGCAGATCAAGACCGTCCAGGCCTTCAATCACCAGCAGCACGACGACCGGCTGTTCGGCAACCAGGTGGAAAAGGCGTTCGACGTTGCCCGGAGCCGCATCTGGATGCGCTCGGTATTGATTGCCGTGGTGACCACCCTGGTCTTCGGTGCCCTGGGCGCCATGATCTGGGTGGGTGGACAGGATGTCATCAGCGGCCGTATGTCGCCGGGGGAATTGACCGCTTTTGTCGCCTATGCCGTTCTGGTAGCCGCGGCCGTCGGTGCAATCAGCCAGGTGATCAGCGAACTGCAGCGGGCCGCCGGCGCGCTGGAACGGCTGATGGAACTGCTGGAGGCCGAGAATGAAATCGTTGCGCCGGACAATCCCCGGCAGCTGGACGGAGAATTCAAGGGCCTGCTGGTCATCGACCAGGTGCGCTTCTGTTACCCCAGCCGCCCGGAGACACCGGCCCTTGACGGCGTCTCCCTGACCGTCAGACCCGGGGAAAGCCTGGCCCTGGTGGGTCCCTCCGGCGCCGGCAAATCCACGCTGTTCGACCTGGTCCTGCGCTTCTATGACCCCCAGTCAGGCTCGATATGCCTCGATGGCATCGACATCAGGGAACTGGATCCGCTGGACCTGCGCAGTCATATCGCCATCGTCTCCCAACAACCCACCATGTTCACCGGCAATGTCTGGGAAAATATCCGCTATGGCCGACCCGATGCCAGCGACGAGGAGGTTCATGCCGCGGCCGAGGCGGCCTTTGCCAGTGACTTTATTCACAAGCTGCCCGAGGGTTATGACAGCCACCTGGGTGAATCGGGCATTCGCCTGTCCGGCGGTCAGAAACAACGTATCGCCATTGCCCGGGCAATCCTCAAGGACCCGGAAATACTGTTGCTGGACGAGGCCACCAGCGCCCTGGACGCGGAAAGTGAACGCAAGGTCCAGATGGCCCTGGAACAGCTGATGGCCGATCGCACTTCCCTGGTCATCGCCCACCGGCTGGCCACGGTAATGAATGTGGACCGCATCGCCGTGCTGGACAGCGGCAGACTGATTGACGAGGGCACCCACCGTGAACTGCTGCTCAATTGCCCCCTGTATGCCAAACTGGCGAGCCTGCAGTTTGCCGAGGGCCGCGCCGCCTGATCGGCAGGCTCCGGGCGTACACATCCAGCTTCAAACCATCCAGTGGACTGGAGCTTTCCGTAAAGTGCTGCTCTCCCTCTTCTTCTTCCTCTCGCTATCGAGCGCCATCTTTCTGACGCACCCTGAGCAACTATTACACTAGTAGCCCATTAAAAGTCACACAGCGAATATCGCACGCGAATCAGAGAGTTTCGCCCACTTTATCAGGACAACGTCGGGATAGTTTGCCGGGTTCTCATGTAGTTAACATTGCGACCTGTTCAAATACGGAGAAACTCCACACTCACAATTCGCGACCTCGCTATCCCGGTTATGCGGGACCCGCGGTATTCAGGTTCCAGGAAATCCGGCCCGCTTCACCACTCTTGCTTCTGCGGGTGGCTACGCCAACCGACTCAGAATGCTTTTGAGGAAAGCTTCAATGGAAAGTCTGGACACCACTGCTTGAAACAGCAGTTTTTGTCAGAGAGGCGGCATGACAAAGCCAGAATCGCACATCAGGCATGGCTCTGATCATGGGTAAGTTTCAAGATCAGACGGGAAGCAAGGGGCGGCTCCCGGTTGTAGTTGTAAAAAAGCAATAATAATCATATGGTGATTCCACTATTTTGACTATAGACAGGAAGCTGAGATGAGAAGACGAGATTTCTTAACCACGCTGCCCGGCATTGCGACGATGCCATTGATGCTGCCGCAGGCCGCCATGGCTGCACAGTCGGCGCGCCTGAAGATCACCGATGTCCGTTTGATCCGGATCAGGCTGATCGAAGACAAGGGCATCCTGGCCCGACGCGTCGATACGCCCCGCGGTGGGTTGCACGTTCAGATTGGTAACTTCACTGTGACCGAAGTACACACCGACCAAGGCCTGGTGGGTATCGGGCCCGGTATCCCGCCGGAAAACCTCGAGTACGTCAAACAACTGCTCGTCGGCAAAGATCCTTTCGAGATCAATCAGCATGCCGCGGATCTATACCGCCCGCAGCGCAGATGGGGCGCCTCGGTAGAGATCGCGCTTTGGGACCTGCTGGGCAAGGCAACGGATCTGCCACTCTACAAACTCTGGGGTGGCGGGCGCGATAAAGTCCTGCCCTACGCGGCCATGTGGGGCATCGGCACCGTGGAGGATCGGGTCGAGATCGCCATCGGACTTAAAGAGGACGGCTGGCGCGCCATCAAACTGCGTTCGGGTTTCAGGACCATGGAAGAGGACGTGCGCGTCGTGGAGTTGGTCCGGGAAGCGGTGGGCGATGACTTCCACATCCTTTGCGACGGCAACAAGGCACCCGGCGACGCAGATGCCAATGGGGAGGATCCCACCCTCTGGAACTTCAAGCGTGCCTACGACACGGCGATGGAGTATCAACGGCTCAACGTCTACTGGCTCGAGGAGCCCCTGCCCCGCTACGACTACGAGCGCCTGGCGGAGCTCAATCGGCTCCTCGCCATGCCCATGGCCGGCGCCGAGGCGAATTGGGGCATCCACGAGTTCAGGTGGCTTCTTGAGCAGGGCTGTTTCGACGTCCTCATGCCGGAGATTGGCGATATAGGCCCCCTGATGTCCCGTACTGTGGGGACCCTCGCAGCGGCTTACAACAGACAGGTCTCGCCGCACTCGGCTCCCTTTGAACGACGATTGGTCAATATCTGCGGAATCCACCTTATCGCGTCCATGCCAAACGGCCCGATAACAGAGTTCATTCATGAACCACCGCACGCGGATATCTTCGAGGGCTGGCAGGTCTTCGAGAATCCCCCTGTCCTGGAAGCCGACGGCTCTATCAAAGTGCCCCAGGGCCCGGGCCTCGGTGTTACATTCAGGCCGGATCTGATCGAACAGATCTGAACGACTGACAGGACACCGCACTACTGGCACAGTGCGGTGTCCTGTTCGGTACCGTTCTTCTTGCGACGCAGACAGGGAAGCGCGTTCTGTGACCAATCAGGAATTGAGAGTACCGTGATTCTCGAAGTAGCAAGTCTCAATGTCAAAGAGGGTCAAGAAGCAGACTTCGAGTATGCTTTCGATCAGGCACAGCACATCATCTCGGCAATGCCAGGCTATCTATCCCACCAGATGCAACGCTGTATTGAGCGACCAAATCGATACCTCCTATTGGTGAATTGGGAGACACTCGCAGATCATACGGAGGGTTTCCGGCAATCCGAGCCTTACCAGGAGTGGAAAGCGCTACTTCACCACTTCTATGATCCGTTTCCGGAGGTAGAGCATTACGAGAAAGTCAATGATGGTGCCAATGCCTTACAAAAACGCGATTAACTTCGCGCCTTCGGCGCCGGAAATCGGCTGCGCCTTTACCGGTTATCTAAGACGTTATCCAGCGTAAATCGGTGCTTTCGCCGGTATATTGACATATCGTATTTGTCAAATCCGGTCGGCAGAGCAGTTCTTCCAATCAATTCACGTGGCCTGGAGTCTTCTCTGGATGCCCTACCTGATTGATCGAGATAAAAAAACAACACTGAAAAATTCGGCGCTCTATCCCTGGCGACAACCCCGGACCTGGATGCGGATGCGCCACAACAGTTTTCAGTAGTATTATGCACTCCGACTATCTCCCGGTTCGAAATCATGAGTAGCTGGAAAATCAGAACTGCCAAGGATAAGGATGCGGAAGGCTTGATGCAATGTATGCACAAAGCCTACTCTGAGTATGCAACGCGGTTTGCGATTGGCTCTTTACCACCGTTGGAAGTTGACTACGCAGCAGAGATTGCGAATTACCCTACCTGGGTCGCCGAAATGAATGGAAATATTGTCGGCGGGCTCATCATGAGTTTTGATGACGCAGGCGCGACCCTGTCTAACATCGCGGTTGATTCAGACTATCAGGGTCAAGGACTGGGGCGTGGACTAATCAGCTTTGCGGAGAATCAAGCAAAAGAACATGGATATCCCAAACTGCGCTTAGCTACTCATGCATTACTCATAGAAAATCTGGCGATATATCGTCATCTTGGCTGGAAAGAATCCGATCGTAAAAATAACAAGGTATTTTTTGAAAAGGAATTATTTTAAACCGTACATTTTTCAGCAATTAACAAACCGCTCTATGGGTTGTGGCCTCACCCCCGGCCATCAGCTTCCCCAAAGTTCGTTCAGGACTTCCAGCTCCCGCTGGCCCTTCTCCTTGTCCGGTTGTGCCAGCATCATCAATGCCAGTTTCCGGGGATCAAGATGGGGATTATGCTGCCTGGCACGGGCGATGTACTTCGGCGCCTCCTCCGGCCTGCCAGCGAACCCGCACCCCAACCAATAGAGATGGCGGGAAACGTGGCTCGCCGTGCGGCATCTGATCCGGCCTTATTGCAGCCGGTCGCTACCGCTCAGCTCGATTCCCAGGGCACGAAGCTGTTTCTCGGCCACGGCGTCACCGGTACTCAGCCAGCGCTGGTAAACACCCAGTATGTCCTCGGCACTGAGGGTATGTGTCCTGGCACAGGCGTCCGCCACCATCTCCAGCATGCGCCCGAACGTATGGGCAAGCTCCGAAAATATATGCCGATTCTGACGGGCGTTATCCGCCAGGTAGTCATAGGCGCTGCCGCCCATGCCGATGAAATAATCCCGCCGAATGCCGTGGCGGGCGAAACGCTCCGGAAACAAGGCGCCCAGGAACAGGGACATGTCACCCAGTTGCTGCAATAACAGGCAGCGTTCCCGATCGTTACCGGCCTTGAGGGCATCGCCATAGAGCAGCGCCAGTGGACGCAGGGTCATCTGGCCATCCTCGTAGGAGAACAGTTGTTCACTGCGACCAAAGCGGTCCAGCATGCTGCCGAGGTACCAGCAGGTGTCGTCGTGGGGGGGAGGACGCAGTCGCTCTGCGTAACGGGTCAGGCGTTTCTTGAAATAACTCGCCAGGGATGTCTCCGTTATCGGTACCTGGCTGGAATCTAACAGCATGGCCACCTCCAGACTGCGAACCAATCAACCCTACTATATGCCAATAATTTCCGGTAAATCAACGTCGTTACCACGACCAGTTCACGCTTCAACAGCATCGTCGGCCCGCCGTTTCTTCGCAGCAACCCCGGCACTGACAGGTCCTGACCTGCGCCACGGTATGGACAGGAAGGCACCAGGACTGACACCGGGCCAGAAACCGACGCATTCCCGCCCGGCCAGGATGCCGATCGGTAACGGTAAAATATTTTTCCCACGGTAGCTTGAAAACAGTCGAGACTGACCCTATTAGAGCGTTCACACCGACCTGGACCCGTTCCCGGCCCGGTGTAACTGATTATTACCAACCTGTCAGCAAGATCATCGGCTGGCGTAGACGACGACTTAAACACAACGACTTAAACAAAGGTACCTAACCACGACAAACTTGAGATTGTCTTCTAAAGGAAGGAGGTTTTTCTCATGCATATCAGACCCCTGTATGACCGCGTGGTCATACGCAGACTAGAGTCCGAAACCACCACGTCCGGTGGTATTGTTATCCCCGATTCAGCCAGCGAGAAACCCAACCAGGGCGAAGTGATCGCCGTGGGTCCGGGCAAGTTGCTGGATAACGGTGAAACCCGTCCCCTGACCGTCCAGGTCGGTGACCGGGTGCTGTTCGGCAAATACACCCCGTCGGAAATCAATCTGGATGGCGAGGAAGTACTCGTTGTCAACGAATCCGACATCCTCGCTGTGATCGATCAAGACAACTCCATGGAGAAAGCGGCATGAGCGCTAAAGACATCAAATTCAGTGACAACGCCAGGGAGCGCATGCTGGCTGGCGTCAATATTCTTGCCGATGCGGTCAAGGCCACGCTGGGGCCGAAAGGTCGGAATGTGGTCCTGGACAAAAGCTTCGGTGCTCCCAAGATCACCAAGGACGGTGTCACCGTGGCCAGGGAAATCGAACTCAAAAACAAGTTTGAAAACATGGGCGCCCAGATGGTCAAGGAAGTGGCCTCGAAAACCGCCGACGTGGCCGGGGACGGCACCACCACGGCGACGGTCCTGGCCCAGGCCCTGGTCAGGGAAGGTCACAAGGCCATATCCGCCGGCTACAACCCCATGGACCTGAAACGGGGTATTGAGGCCGCGGTAAGGGCGGCCACGGAAGAACTGCAGAAACTGTCCAAACCCTGTGACGACAACAAGGCCATCGGCCAGGTAGCGACAGTATCGGCAAACTGGAACGCCGATATCGGTGACATCCTGGCCCGGGCCATGGACAAGGTGGGTCGGGACGGCGTCATTACCGTTGAGGAAGGCAAGTCCCTGGAGAATGAACTGGACGTGGTCGAAGGTATGCAGTTCGACCGGGGCTACCTCTCTCCTTACTTTGTCACCAACCAGGAAAAAATGCAGGTGGAACTGGACGATCCCTACGTCCTGTTGTTCGACAAGAAAATCAGCAACGTGCGGGAAATCGTGCCAATACTGGAATCCGTCGCCAAGGCCGGACGCCCCCTGCTGATCGTTGCCGAGGATATCGAGGGCGAGGCTCTTGCCACCCTGGTGGTGAACAACCTGCGTGGCGTGCTCAAGGTCTCTGCCGTCAAGGCACCGGGCTTCGGTGATCGACGCAAGGCCATGCTGCAGGATCTGGCGGTGCTGACCGGTGGCAAGGTGATTTCCGAGGAAGTCGGACTGAACCTGGAAAAAGCCGATATCGAAGACCTTGGCAGCGCCAAGCGCGTGGTGATTTCCAAGGACAACACCACCGTGGTGGACGGTGCCGGACAGAAGTCAGCCATCGACGGTCGTATCGCCCAGATTCGCGGCGAAATTGAAGCGACCAGTTCAGACTATGATCGTGAAAAGCTCCAGGAGCGCCTGGCCAAACTGTCCGGTGGCGTGGCAGTCATCAAGGTCGGTGCCGCCACCGAGGTGGAAATGAAGGAACGCAAGGACCTGGTGGACGATGCGCTGCACGCAACCAGGGCCGCGGTTGAAGAAGGTATTGTCCCTGGTGGTGGCGTCGCGCTGGTACGCACTGCCGATGCCATTCGCTCGACAGTGAAGACAGCCAACGCCGACCAGAAAATCGGTGTGGACATCACCTTGCGGGCCATGGAGGAACCTTTCCGCCAGATCGTTGCCAACGCCGGCACCGAGCCCAGCGTGGTCCTGAACCGGGTCCGCGAAAGCGAAGGCAGCCACGGCTACAATGCCCAGACCGAGGCATTCGGCGACATGCTGGAGATGGGTATCATCGACCCGACCAAGGTCACCCGCTCGGCACTGCAGAATGCCGCCTCCATTGCCGGTCTCATGCTCACCACCGAGGTCATGATCACCGACAAGCCGGAAGACAGGAAGGACTCGGCCGGTGCCGGAATGCCGGACATGGACTACTAGGCCAGGCAGTTGAACAGCTGGAACGGGGCAGTGGCCGGGCAACAGCTCCCGCCACTACCCCCCACCAACTGTTGATCCACTGACTTGTTGCATCAGTCTGCAAAAGCTCCAGTTAGCGGGAAAGCCCGACTTTCCCGCTTTTTTTTCTGAGGCGAAGTCGTCGCCATTTTCTCCTGTCCTGCGAGTGCCTCCCTGTCGTCACGAGTCGGCAGGAACCGGCAAACGCCCTCGGAAGCCCGGTTTGAAACGGTTGAGAAATTGCCGCGTCAAGACGGTGACACCTGGACAGCGAGTTTTCATAATGACAATGAATTAAGGACCGGGCTGACGGTAACCCGCGACAAGCCTTGTTAACCGGTCCGGCCAGTCAGGAAAATCACGCCGTAAACAATTACCGACGCGATAATATAGAAACGTTCGACGCGCCTGCGACGCTGCTGGTCGTCCCGGGCGTGGCTGATATCCAGGAGCGCCTGACGCAGCAGGAAAGTATAGAGGATGTAGTACAGAAACGGGATAACGTGTACGTGCAGGGGATAATCTTCCAGGGTCGTTCCGAACCAGTCAAGAATCCAGCCAATTTCGGCGTATATCCCGAACAGACCCAGCCCGGCATTGATGAACATCCAGCGTACCTGTTCGCGTCCGAACATGGTCAGGTAAAACACCAGGTAAACGAAAATGGCGAAACCGCCGTGCAGGTAAAGAAAAAAGACTCCAGGCCCTTCCGGTGAATAGGCCATGAAGAAGCCGGACAGACCGAACGCCAGCATGTGGACCATGAAGAACGGGTACACTATTTTCCACGGCACTTCGTCACCCTTGCTGTATTTTCTGCCGTTGATGGTAATGGCGCCCTGGAGCTTCATAAACTGCCCTGGTTAAGGTAAGTCTGTTGATCAATGGCAACCAGGTCCCTTGATGTCATTGCCATCGGCAGGCGGAATTGCCTTCAGGTTTACTGCTCTGTCGACATTGGTGGAAAAACCTTAAGTGACGAGTGCGACAGGGCTGACTTTTTCCACCCATGGCCAAACGGATGAGAGGACACGTATTCGGGTCAACTCGGTCTTCTGTACTGAATAAACAAATTGTTTAATAGGTAAGCTCAGTACCAGTGGTTTGCAGCCGGGTTCGGCAGAGCCAGGCATCAAACATCAACAACCAAGAACCCCCAAACAAGAATCAACAATTCAAGAATCAACAATAATCTACCGACAAAACCGACAATAAAAATCGACAACAAAAATCGACAACAAAAAAAGTAGCGTCAGACTATGAAAATATGGATTACTGCCCTGGCTCTTCTGATAATTCCGCCAATCAGTTCGGCCCAGGGCAATGCCGCCGATCAGAACGTACCGGAAGATGAGGCAGCAGCCGGTTCCACCGTGGTCTACCCCGCCGCTTATTTCGCCCAGTATAACCCCATCACTGCCAACGACATGCTGGAACGCATTCCCGGCCTGAGTATCGGTCGCGGCGGACCCGGCGGCGGAGGCAATGATCGCGGCCTGGGCACCGGCGGCAACCTGCTGATCAACGGCCAGCGTATTGCCGGCAAAGGCAACTCCGCCAGGGATCAGCTCGACCGCATCACGGCCGCCGAAGTGGAAAGCATCGAGATAATTCGCGACACGTCCGGCGCGCTGAATGTTCGCGGCGCCAGCGAAGTCGTCAACCTCATTCTCATCGCCGCGGAATCCCGCTCCAGCACTACCGTGGAACTGGTCAACAGGCTGAACCACGACGATACCTTCGAAACCGGCGGGTCCGTGGCCTGGTCCCGGCAATCCGGAAACTTCCAGTCGCTGATCAATGTCAGGTCGCGTCCCAATTACGAGAATCGTGACAACCGGGAGGTGCGGGTGACTCCCGACGGGCAGTTGCTGGGCACCCTGTTCGAAACCAACATCCGGGACCAGGACGAACACATCTTCACCGCCAACCTGAGTTACAGCACCGGGCCACACCGGGTTCAGCTGAACACCCTGGCCAGCGAAGGCGATCACCCGCGACCGATTCGCCGGGACTTCGTCGACTTTACCGATGACGGCCCGGTGGACAGCATCCAGGAGGAAAGCATTGACAACAGGGAGCGCAACTGGGAGGTGGGGGGCGACTACGAGTTTTCCTTCGACAATGGCTCCCGGCTGTCACTGCTGTTCGTCGCCAATGATGAAATCCGCGACACCGTGCGTGAACGGTTTGAGGCCGACCCGGCCGACCAGCCCCTGACCAAGAACCTGTTTATCGATTCCCAGCGGGAGCGGCGTGAGTTCATCGTACAGGGAAACTACAACTTCTCACTCACCGACAGTCAGTCTTTGCGCGTGGGAATGGAACGCGCCGATACCCAGTTGGACTCCAGGCTCTTCATCGGCAGCCTGTCCGGTTCTGAACCGCCGTCGCCGGATTTTGGCGGCCTTTCACCACTGCGCTCCATCTCCAACCCCGGAACCCGGGTACAGGAAATACGTTACGAGGGCTTTGCCTTTCATAACTGGACCCTCAGCGAGAAGAGCTCGCTGGAAAGCAGCCTGGTCTACGAGACCTCGGAGATTACCCAAAGCGGGGTCATTAACAAGTCCCGGGATTTTCAGTTCTGGCGTCCCTCCTTCGACTACCGCTACAACTTCACCGACAATTTCCGCTTCCGCGGCACCATCCGACGCGAGGTTTCGCAGTTGAGTTTTTCATCGTTTGCGGCCACTACCAATGAAGAAGACCGGGATCGCAATGCCCTGGCAGGCAACCCGGAACTGGAACCGGAGACCAGCTGGAATTATGAAGGCGAACTGGAATACCGCCTGCCCAATGATGCCGGGGTTCTGTCCAGCAATGTGTTCTATGCCGACATTGATAACCAGATTGGCCGGATCAACGCCACTGTCGATCCCGATGAACCCCTGTCCGCGACAGGTAACGTGGGACCGGCAAAGCGCTGGGGAATGTTCAACCGCGCCAGCCTGCGCCTGAATTACTTCAAGCTGCCCAACGCCATCGTGTCGGCGACCGTGGGCCTGTTCGATTCGGAAATTATCGATCCCTTCCTCAACAACAAGCAGCGCACTGGTGGGCGGGGTTTCGGCAACTTCGGTTTCCGCCATGACGTGACTGCGCTCGGCCTGAGCTACGGGCTTGACTACCGCCACTCCATCTGGGGTGGCTACTACGACATTGATATCGTGACCATCACCCGCAACGACCGGCAACGTTCACTGGATCTGTTCGTGCAGAAAGTCATGTTCGACGACTGGACCTTCCGGCTGGAGTCGGACAACACCCTTGATGCCTCGGAATGCCGCTTCCGGCAGCGCTTCGATGGCACCACCATCGACGGCACCGTGGCGTTGATTCAGGATTCCTGCAGCAGTCGCTATCGCCGCTTGACGCTCACGGTGCAAACCACGTTTTAAGGAACCTCTGATCAGTCGGGGAAGTACTCTGGCTTTAGGGCGAGCCCACTGACGAAATACCTTGCC
>Ga0070727_10002036_pt1 | contig 20166 bp, 11 predicted proteins | sample tdAd472_FD_66722 | JGI IMG/M metagenome (GOLD analysis project Ga0070727, IMG submission 66722) | Marine sediment microbial communities from the Atlantic coast under amendment with organic carbon and nitrate - tdAd47.2 | ecosystem: Environmental > Aquatic > Marine > Coastal > Sediment | place...
TCCTAAACGCCAAGAGCAACAATTTTTTGTGCGCGGTACATTTTGGACGCAACAAATTGGGAGTTTCCTTTTTGGATATTTCCACAGGGGAATACCTGACTTCGGAAGGATCGGTTGAACAGGTGGATAAATTGCTTCAAAATTTTTCACCAAATGAGGTCTTGATCTCCAAAAACCATAAAAAGGATTTTGTGGAATGTTTTGGCAATCAATTTCATAGTTTCTTTTTGGAGGATTGGATTTTTCAAGAAGATTATGCACAGGAGAGCTTGAACCATCATTTTGGGACAACAACCCTAAAGGGTTTTGGCATCGACCATCTCAACCACGGGATTATTGCTTCGGGTGCGGTACTGCACTATCTGTCCGAAACGCAACATAGTCGATTACAGCACATCAACAAAATACAGCGTATTGCCGAGGAGGAATACGTGTGGATGGACCGTTTTACCATACGGAATCTTGAACTCTATAATTCTTCGCACCAGAATGCGGTGACTTTATTGGACATTATAGACAAGACGATTTCCCCAATGGGCGGCCGACTGCTGAAAAGATGGTTGGCACTTCCCTTAAAAAATGTGGAAAAAATACAGCAACGGCATCAAGTGGTCGCTTATTTAAAAGATGAAGATGAACAACTGAACAAGATTCAGGGCCATATCAAACAAATGGGGGATTTGGAGCGATTGATTTCCAAATTGGCCACAGGGAAAATCAACCCTAAAGAAGTGGTTCAACTCAAAAATTCCCTTGAAGCGGTGGTTCCCATCAAACAATTGGCCCAAAACAGCACGAACGATTCATTAAAAAATATTGGGGAACGCTTGAACGATTGTGAATCCTTACGTTCAAAAATCAAAGAAGTGCTCAACGAAGAGGCCCCAGTGAACATAGCCAAAGGCAATACTATTGCAAAAGGCTATTCCGAAGAACTGGATGAATTACGCGACCTTGCTTTTTCCAGTAAGGACTATCTGGACAAAATGCTGGAACGTGAAACCAAGGAAACAGGAATCACCTCTTTAAAAATAGCTTCGAACAATGTATTTGGCTACTATATTGAGGTAAGAAACACCCACAAGGACAAAGTCCCCCAAAGTTGGACAAGGAAACAGACCCTAGTCAATGCGGAACGCTATATTACCGAAGAACTGAAGGAATACGAATCCAAAATTCTAGGCGCTGAAGAACGTATTTACCAACTGGAACAACAACTGTTTGAGCAATTGTTGGTCTGGATGCAGGAATACATTGCTCCCGTGCAGTCGAACGCTCAACTTATCGCACAATTGGACTGCCTTTGCGGTTTTGCCCAACTGGCCCAAGAGAACAACTATGTGGCGCCTGTGGTTAATGATTCCACCGATATTGACATTAAAGAAGGAAGGCACCCCGTTATTGAAAAGCAATTACCCATTGGTGATGCCTATGTAACGAACGATGTGCTGCTCAATCGTGAAGAACAGCAAATCATCATGATCACGGGCCCGAACATGAGTGGTAAATCGGCTTTGTTACGGCAAACCGCACTTATTGTATTGCTAGCGCAGATGGGAAGCTTTGTGCCCGCATCGGAAGCTAATTTGGGTGTCGTGGACAAAATATTCACGCGTGTCGGGGCCAGTGATAATATTTCGATGGGCGAATCGACCTTTATGGTTGAAATGAACGAAACGGCTTCCATTTTGAACAACCTCTCGGAGCGCAGCTTAGTTTTATTGGACGAGATTGGCCGTGGTACCAGCACTTATGATGGTATTTCTATTGCATGGGCCATTTCCGAATATCTGCACGAACACCCTGCCAAGGCAAAGACATTGTTCGCTACGCACTACCACGAGCTCAATGATATGACCAATACCTTTGGCCGAATCAAAAACTACAATGTTTCCGTAAAGGAATTGGAGAACAATGTTATTTTCTTGCGCAAGTTGGTGCCGGGTGGCAGCGAACACAGTTTTGGAATCCATGTGGCTAAAATGGCAGGTATGCCGCAACAGGTGATTCAAAAAGCGAACAAAATCCTTAAAAAATTGGAAAAATCGCACTCCAACGAGGAGGTAAGCGACAAGTTACAGGCCTCCCAAAATGAAATGCAGCTAAGTTTTTTCAATTTGGACGATCCTTTGTTAGAAGAAATCAAAGAAGAAATATTGCACTTGGACATTGATACACTGACCCCTGTAGAGGCATTGATGAAGCTTAACGAGATCAAACGACTCTTGGGCAAAAAGAAAAAGGCTTCTTCCTAAAAAAATTCTTTCATTTTAAAAGAAATATTATAAATTTGCATCCGCGCTTGGGCAAAGTGCAGCGTTCTTTAAAATGCGAAAATAGCTCAGCTGGTAGAGCATCACCTTGCCAAGGTGGAGGTCGCGGGTTCGAATCCCGTTTTTCGCTCGACTTCGACTCCGCTCAGTCACCACGGGTGGAGTTTTTTTTTACATAAAAGTCCTGCTCGAGTGGTGGAATTGGTAGACACGCCGGACTTAAAATCCTGTGGGCATTATTGCCCGTGCGGGTTCAAGTCCCGCCTCGAGTACAGAAAAACCCTTTAAACTCAATGTTTATAGGGTTTTTTGTTTCCTGATCATCTAATAGTCCAGACCGTAGTAATCGGCAACCTGATAAAAGTCGGAAACATCCACTCCTGCTTGTTTCAATTCCTGCTCCACGTTTGTTGCCTTTGAGGCCGAACCATCGGCACCTTCAATCACAACAAATCTAAAGTCATAGCTAGTAACATCGAATGTACTGGATAGCCTTACAGTACCAGGAAAAATTCCGTACACGGTAAGACTACTGGATTGATAGTAGTACGGAATTCCATACCAAAAATTAGCGCCCTGTGGTCGCAAATAGGACAAAACCACACCATTATCCAAAATATCCTGCGTTATAGCGGGTAAATCGAAGGGAACTTCACCTGCAATGAATGATTGATCTTCAAACAAATAACTTCTTACATTGGCGTTCCCATCTTCTCCTGGTTCCCCTTGGATTCCTTGTTCGCCTTGTGGCCCAACCGCTCCATCTTCACCATCACTGCAAGCACCAAGCAGCACCAGGCCAAACATTATGCAAACAAATTTCAATAATTTTAGAACTTTCATATTGTTGAGGTTTTGAATCCATTAAAAAATAGGCAAGGGAACTTTTGTCAATTCCATTTATATAACAACGATAAAACGTTATTCTTTAGTATTAAGCTGTATTTCAAATAATTATAATTTAATGAAACATTAGCCTTGGAGAGATTTCCTATTTTGTAGTTTATCCGTTAACAATTATAGCTTTTTGAGCAATTCCCCGATCGAATAACCATTACTTTCCAGCTTCAATATTTTTTAATTCCTCGAATTATACCTTTTGAAAGAGAGTCACACATATTCAAAGCATTTTAAATTCAAGGATTTCCCCTACTTGCTTTTGGACACCTACAAGGCGTGGCGCAAAGCCAAGCCCTGGCGTTTAAGTGCTGTAGTGGCCTATTATGCCGTCTTGTCGCTTCCTGCCCTTTTGGTCATCATTATTAATGTGGTAGGTGCCATTTGGGGCGTGGACATTGTGCAAGGCAGACTGACGAACGAATTTGCAGTTGCATTGGGGCCAAAAGCGGCACAAACCATTGAGGGCATTGTTCAGGACACCCTTAATCCGGATAAAAACCTTATTTCCACCATTATTGGTGTGGCTACGTTGCTCTTTGGTGCCACAGGGGTTTTCTACCAATTAAAAATATCCTTAAATGAGATTTGGCGTATCGAGGGTTCTCCCGGATTTGACTTTGGGAGACTGCTCAAGGAAAGGGCCAAAAGCTTTGCTTTTATTTTGGTCATCGGTTTTTTACTGTTGATCAGTTTTATCGTCACAGCAGCCATTGCCGCCCTCAATGACTATTTAAAAAGCTTGATTACCGAAATCGCCATCTATCTGGCGTATGCCATCGACATATCTTCATCCATAGCCATTATTACACTGATGTTCGCCCTGATGTTCAAATTTTTGCCCGATGCCAAGATCAAATGGAGGGCCGTCTGGTTCGGGGCTTTTATCACCGCCGTGCTGTTTGTAATCGGTAAATTTTTATTGGGACTGTATTTTGGGGAGGCGAATCCGGCTTCCACCTACGGAGCGGCCGGCACCATCGTATTGGTATTGCTTTGGGTATCCTATTCTTGCCTCATCCTATTTTTTGGGGCACAGTTCACCTATGTGTATGCCAAGGCCTACAACATTCTCTTTGTTCCCTATAACGAATTGAAAAAGTAAGTTACCTGAGCCTTTTCCCTTCGACAACTATACCTTTCCAACCCATCAATGCATCGTAAGTGCCCGATTCATTTTTAATGAACTCAAAAGATTCGGCCGCTTTAGGGTTTTCAAAAAATACGGTCGGAGTTTCTGCTTGTAGCTCCCCTATTTTTTCTCCTTCTTGAAAAATGATAAGATGATTGTCTTTGGCCTTTATCTCCAACACCAATCCATCAAAATCGGCAAACATATAAGAACCCTCATACCGCTGAAACACTTCTATATCCAAGGTGATGGCTTTTCTGTTGATTTCCTTCGGATATTCCACTGGTTCGGATTTTAAAAGCCGCACCATATCATCAATCGTATCAAAAAAGGGCATTTCATCATAATTGGTCAAGAGCACAAAATCAAAGTCGTTCTCCAAATCACTATAAACTTGGGCGCGTATGCCTTTAGACCCCCCATCTTTGGCTATAATTCCATCCTTGTTTTTTAAAAACGAAGCATAGGGTTCCTGTTTTACATGGTCGAGAAACTTTTTTAAATCATCAACGGTTGAAAACAGCCGTGCCGTTCGGAATTCATCTTGCTGAATATTGTCTACCTTCAATAACAGACTGTCTTTAAGCACATGATTTTGGGCCATATTTTTCACCCTGTCCTGCTTAACAAAAAAATGCGCCCCGCTGGAATCCATGTCCAAGGGGTCAAAAATTTCATCCACTACACATTGCGCAAAGGCTTTATCATAGGCTTTGGAAACAATGTTGTACAATATCTCATAGCCTACGTTGGAATACTGGGCATTGGTCCCTGGTGCAAACAAAAGATTCTCTTTTTTGGCCAGATCAACAATTTCATCTGAAGTTAAATCGTATTCCTGCTCTCCTAAACCCGACAATTCCCTGGGCAGCCCAGAACGATGTTCCAACAACATTTGTAACGTAATTTCCTTCCCTTTGGGAAAGTCTTCATAATGGTCGCTCAACGTTTGTGCTCTGGTAAGTTTGCCTTCCTTCTCCAATTTGGCCACTAAATAATAGGTCATCAATTTGGAAACGGAGTGGATATCAAACTGTGTGCTATCCGTAACGTAAGTTGAACTTTTGGGGTCATCATTCAAGTTATAGGCCTTTTTTAAAAGCAAGGTATCTTTTTGATAAGCAAGCACAACCCCGTTGAATTTTTGCAACTCCGTAAGTTTGGTAAAATAGGTGTCCACAGAATCCTTTACCCCTTCCATCTTCGATGAAAGCTGCACATCCCTTTTCCTGTCCTCAAGGCAGCTTGTGGACAGAAGCACCATCAAAACAATCAAATAATTCCGCATAATCAATTAGTTTGTGCAAAGAAGGCATATTCTCCTTCGAAATAATTGTAAAAATGGAAACTCATGCGTGGCGCAGCAGAAACTCGGGCAAATCATTGAAAAACTGTAATGGTTTTACCCCACACACCTTTTTAAAGTCGTTGATAAAATGCGCTTGATCAAAATACCCATAATCGTAGCTAAGTTGTGTTAGGGAGACATCGGGATTTTTGGCCCTGAACCGGACTAAGTCCAATATCCGCACGGTGATGATGAATTTTTTAAGTGGATACATCACTTCTTTTTTAAAGACTTTCCCCAAATACTGTCTGGATTTGTTGAAATCTTCACTCAGTTGGTTCACCGTTACTTTTCCTTGTTTTTCATAAATATAATTGCATAGTTCCCGCACCAGTTCCATCGAGGGTGTCAATTCAACCATTTTGTCCGTCATAAATTGCTCGGCCAACGAAAACTTATCCGGCACCCCTTCGGTTTCAAAAACTTTTTCATGAAAAGACAGCAACTGCACATCAGCAATATCAACAACACCCGACTTTTGCAAAGATGAAAAGAAGTGAGCGTTGGCCCAAGGCTGTAACTTTATAGTGAAAAAAGTAAGCGAATCCGCTGCTTCAATTCGATAGGGCGGTGTTACATTGTGAATGGTAAAAACCTTGCTGCGAATAGCAACTTTCCGTGAGTCCTCGCCAAAATAAAAAGCACCAGAGGCCTCCTTAAAAAACACGAGGTCGTAACAGCAATCATCAATTACCGGAATACGCCTAGGCTCGACGTTGGCATCCAATTGAAGGTAATAACATTCCTTTAAAATAGCCCCCAGAGTTTCATTAGGTTGATGTGCTGAAATAATCATATTGACAAAAATAATATTTACACTTTTTCGACCATTTGCTCTTGCAGCTTATTTTAAGTCAACCCAAAAGACCCATTCATCAATTGAAACATGGTACAGGTCAATCAATACCCTCTTCAAACTACCATAACCAATACATTTACACCTTATTAAACTTTAATTTTTAAAAAAACTATGAAAATCACTAAATTATTCGGTTTGGCCTTATTGGCCTTGAGTATCTCCATGATTTCCTGCACTGGAGAAGACGGAACAGATGGTATAAACGGCATTGATGGGGCCGATGGAATAAACGGACAAGATGGGGCCGATGGACAAAATGGTCAGGATGGGGCCGATGGCGAAGGTTTTGATGAAATGACACAATATGGTTTTATTACCATGAACTTACAGGGCACAAGACCAGACGGCGTAGCCCTTGAAGATTCCTCTACATTTAAGTTCACTCCCTTAGGAGGGGAAGTATTTCAGGAAGGATTCAACACTGTCACTATCCAGCAACTGCCCGACAATACGGTTTATGGATTTAAGATGATACGTTTTATATCCGCTCCTGAGAATATTTATAATGCAAATGCTGTGATCTTTTACTTGTCGTTTGCCAACTTAGGTGAAGGAGATGAAGAATTTCTAAATGCCTCAATGACACTTAATGATTATGCCGTAATTGGGGAAGACAATAAATTCTTTGTCATGAATGATTATTTTGAATCGGGCGGAGCAGGGGTCTCCGATTTTGAGTTCACCGACATGGCTTTTGATGCCGGGACCAACCACCTTACCTTTTCTTATTCGTTTATGGTAACTGATGACCAAAACGATTCGGGACATGAACTTACCGTAATGGGTGAGGTAGATGTATACCTTTTGGAAGAAATACAATAAATAGGTTGAGGGTTTACTTCATTTTAAACTCCAATAAAAAAGCCCATATCAAAAGTATGGGCTTTTCACATTCAACTTTTTAAGCCTACGTGAGCAAGTTTCCGTCCTCATCCCACTCGGCGATAACGCCGCGTTTGCTCTGGTCCACACATTTGGCGAGCCATTCTTCGTCGTAAGATACGCCGTGCTGTTCCAAAACATCTTCTGGGACCCCATCCCAAACATTGGGCTGGTTGCCTTTATAACCGATTTCCTCGATTCCAATTTTTGAAGTATAAAAACCAGTCATAGTAAGGTTGCGAACCAGAGAGAAGAAATTCACCTCAAAGGGGCGTTCATTGCTTGGAGTCTCGGGGTCGTAATAAGCAATCCCGTCCAAAATGGCTTTCTGCTGTTCTTCGGTAGCTTTTATAAACTCCATTCCATACTCCGTGTTGCTCTTGTGGTCCAGCCACATAATACCACCACGGATATCGGGCTGTAAGGTCTCCTCGTCCTTGGACATAAACTCGATAAAGCCTACCACATCGGCATCGGATGCTCCTTTGTATTCCTCTGAAGGGGGCAATATAAGGTCGCAGAGAACGGTCAATGTTTCCACTTCATGGGAATTCAGAAACTGTTCGTCCTGTAGTTCGTTGATCAGTTCGGTCTCCTGTGGCACTCTTCCTGGGTAGGTGATCTTTGGTGCTTCCGTCAGTTCTGTCCCTTCCGTAGCGGGTTTGCATCCGTGTATGGCCAATCCACCGGCCACGGAACCCAGTACTATCGATTTTAAACTTTTTCTTCTGTCCATGTCCTTAAATGTTTTGTTGTTTCAGTTGCTCCACAATATATTCCGAGGCCCTCATGGAGAGTGCCAAAATTGTCCAGGTACAGTTCTTGTCCGCCTGCGATACGAAAGGTCCAGCATCCACGATGAACACATTGTCAACATCATGCAATTGCTGGTATTTGTTCGTTACGGATGTCCTGGGGTCATCTCCCATTCTAGTTGTTCCAACCTCGTGGATAATGTTTCCAGGGTTGTGCAAACCATAATTGATGTCTTTACCTGGTTTTTCACCCATAAACTCACCACCCATATTAACCAAGATTTCCTCAAAGGTATCCTGCATATGTTTGGCCTGGTTGATTTCGTACTGGCTCCATTTGTAGTTGAACCGCAGCACGGGGATACCGAACTCGTCTACCGTGGTCGGGTCTATCTCGCAGTAATTCTCTTTTCGGGCGATGGATTCACCTCGGCCCGCCATTCCAACAACGGCCCCATAGTATTTTTTGGCATCGCTTCTGAGCACATCGCCATAACCACCCACTTTGGTGCCAAAGAACTTGTTGAACTCATTCACGTTAAAGCCAAATCCATAACTGGGCATTCCCATACCTCCCCATACCTCAATATGGTAACCTCTTGGAAAATCCAACTTGGAGTTATCGCCCCACCAAGGAGAATACACATGCATACCTCCTACTCCATCTTCGTTATAGGATACTTTGCGGTTCATCAAATCAGGGATAAAAGCAGCCCTGTCCGCTCCCGTGGAATCGTGCAGGTACCTGCCCACAATGTCGCTGCTATTGCCCAATCCGTTGGGATGCTGCTTGCTCTTGGAGTTCAACAGGATTCGCGCCGAACTACAGGCAGAGGCTCCCAGTACCACCACTTTTCCCTTCAGCTTATATTCTTTTCTATCTTCCTTGTTGATGTAGGATACGCCCGTGGCCCTTCCTTCATCGTCCGTGGTGACTTCACGAACCATACAGTTCACGAAAAGGTCAATCTGGCCCCCATTTTTCTGCGCTGGGAAAATCAAACAGGTGCCTGACGAGAAATCGGCATATACCTGACAGGCTCGATTACATTGCCCACAGTAGAAGCACACACCGCGATCGTTGTTTATTTTTTTGGTGAGCATCGACATCCGAGAGGGATACACCGGAATATTGCTCTTCCGCGCCCCTTTGATGTAGAATAGCTCGTGAAGCCTTGGCTTTGGTGGTGGTAAAAAGAACCCGTCTGGATCATTGGGCAGGCCTTCGTTGGTGCCGAAAACCCCGATCATCTTGTCCACCTTATCGTAATATGGCTTCACATCATCATAACTGATAGGCCAGTTGTCGCCGTGGCCGTCCTCATCTTTATGCTTAAAGTCCTTTGGTCCAAAGCGGAGTGAAATCCTTCCCCAGTGGTTGGTACGCCCACCCAGCATCCTCGATCGGAACCATTCAAACTTGGTCCCATTTTTTTGGGTATAGGGCTCACCTTCGATGTCCCAACCACCGTAAGCGGCATCAAAATCCCCAAAGGGTCGGAACTTTGTGCTTTTACCTCTCCTTGGACTCTCGTAGGGCCATTTCAACTGGGTCTGGTGTTCCGGCATGGCCGGATCATAAAAGGGACCGGCCTCGACTACGGCTACTTTTAACCCAGACTCCGAAAGCACTTTGGCGGCCATACCGCCACCTGCTCCAGAGCCCACAATAATGGCATCGTAGACCGTGGAATTCTCTATAATCTGCATGGATATAAGTTTGGTTTAGTTTTATTTTGCTTTAAATCAACTCATTACCCTATAATCGAAAAGGGATAAATTGATGTTTTGTGCACCTAGTGCGTTTTAAAGATACTTTTTCCATGAATAAAAACAGGAAGTTTTATCAAATTTTCATTTTAATAGTTGATAATATAAACTCATCAAAATACCCGATATTTGAAGAACGAACCCCCTAAACCTCGGGATAATTATGGGAAGATTTTTTGCGCCATTCGTACTTTTTCTTATCACTTTGAACACTTTGTTTGCTCAAAAGGGAAACATCTCTACCTTAAAAATCAAAGATATTATGCAGGGAGATGACTTTGTCGGGCATAGGCCGGGCAGCCCCTATTGGTCCACCGATGGAAAAACCTTGTACTTTGATTGGAATCCGAACAATGCAATGAGCGATTCGCTATATGCTTACTCCGTTGCCAGTAAAAACATTGAAAAAGTGGGCTTTTTGGAGGCCAACGCACTTCCCTCACCTAGATTAACATACAACCAGGCAAAAACGGAAGCCGTATATTCCAAAAATGGAGATATCTTCCTGCTGGAGACGGACACCTATCAATCCAGACCCATAACCAAAACGCAAGAAAGGGAAAGCAATCCACATTTTACCGATGATGGAAAAAGCATTGCTTTTGTGAAAGATGGAGCGCTTTATACCTGGAAAATAGATTCAGGGTTGATAGAACAGAAAACTCACTTTGTAAAATCCAAAAACGGTGAGCCGCAGCGCGATTCCAAGGATGAATGGCTCTACCAAGATCAATTGGATATTTTTGATGTATTGCAAGAGCGCAAGGCAAAAAAGGATGCTGGCGAGCAGATCAGTAAAAAACTGGAGGCCTTGGAACCTTTGGAAATTGAAACGGGCGGGAAACAAGTTATCGGCCTTGAAATGGATCCTTCTGGATCATACGTTACCTACATACTGATGGACAGACCGGATACCAAAGGAACCATAGTCCCTCATTTTGTTACGGAATCCGGCTATACGGAAGACCAAAATACCCGTTCCAAAGTAGGTGATGAACCCACACAATACGAAATGTTTGTTTATGATGTGGACAACCGTAAAAATTATCCCGTGGTTTTGGATAATCTGGAAGGATTGGATTACGTGCCAGAATACACCAAAGACTACCCGGACAAAATCTATGAAAATGATGATCGCATCGGTTACATCAATGGTCCAACTTGGAACACGGATGGTAGTAAAGCCATTTTGGATATTCAGGCCAATGATTATAAGGACAGATGGATTGTGCTACTGGACCCCAAAACCGGGACTGTGGAACAATTGGACCGTCAACATGATGAGGCTTGGATTGGAGGGCCAGGCATAGGCCGCTACCGAGGGGGAGATTTGGGATGGATGCCCGATGACAAGAAAATTTGGTTTATGTCCGAAAAAACAGGGTATTCCCATTTGTACACCATGGACATCAACAACAAAAAAGTCAAAGCCTTGACCTCCGGAGCATTTGAAATTTATGATGTTGCTCTATCCAAGGATAAGAGTAGATGGTATTTTACTTCCAACAAAACACATCCTGGTGACCGTCAATTTTATAGCATGCCAATAAAAGGTGGCAAATGGGAAAAATTGACCGACATGATCGGTAGAAATGACGTGGTGCTGTCCCCAAACGAGGATAAAATGGCAATACTCTACTCCTACTCCAACAAACCTACGGAATTGTTCATCAAAGATAATCCTATTGAGACTAGTGGAACCCCCCAAGTAGAGCAAATTACCAATTCCAATACTGATGACTTTAATGCCTACGATTGGAAGGACCCGGAAATTATCACCTTCAACGCATCCGATGGCGCGGAAGTCCTCGCCAGATTGTATCAACCCGAAGCTTCGGTTAAAAACAAGGCCGCTGTGATTTTTGTGCACGGCGCAGGTTACCTTCAGAATGCGCACAAGTGGTGGAGTTCCTATTTTAGGGAATATATGTTCCACAACCTTTTGGTAGACAATGGCTATACCGTTCTTGATATTGATTACCGTGGCAGTGCAGGTTACGGTAGAGATTGGCGCACGGGCATTTACCGTCATATGGGAGGCAAGGATTTATCCGACCAAGTGGACGGCGCCAAAATGTTGATGGATGAATACGATATTGATGCAGATAAAATCGGTATTTACGGTGGTTCCTACGGGGGGTTCATCACCTTGATGGGAATGTTCAATGCTCCCGAGACTTTTAGTGCCGGAGGGGCGATACGTTCCGTTGGCGACTGGGCCGCATACAACCATGGTTATACCGCTAGAATCTTGAATACACCGGCAACGGATAGTTTGGCGTACAAACGCAGTTCGCCCATCTATTTTGCCGATGGTTTGGAAGGCGACTTGTTGATTCTGCATGGTATGGTGGATGACAATGTGCATTTTCAGGATATGGTTCGGCTATCGCAACGTTTGATAGAGCTCGGCAAAGAAAATTGGGAAATGGCTGTTTATCCTGTGGAGCGGCACGGTTTTGTGGAGCCCAGCAGTTGGACGGACGAGTACACCCGTATCTTTAAATTGTTCCAAAAATCACTTTTGGGGAAGGAGTAAATATTTTTGGTGTCATACTGAACTTGTTTCAGTATCTCATCCCACTGAATATGAGTACCCTTATGTGACCCTGAAACAGGTTCAGGGTGACGTTGTCAATTTTTTGAGGCATAGCGGATATTTAAAAAATAGTATTGAGCACAGGTTTTCTATCAGAAAAAAATTTGTTCTCGAAACTTTTCCTAAAGGAAAAACTCGAAATGACATTTCCCTTTAATCTATTTCCGCATAGCCGTGTTGCATATCATCTGTAGATTTTTCAGCAAAAAAACATATCTTCCTGCCTGAAAATTAACAAACAAGCTGCATGAAGGCACTGTTAAAAGCACTCGGCCCTGGCCTATTGTTTGCCAGTATGGCCATTGGCACCTCACATTTGGTGCTATCCACAAAGGCAGGGGCACAATACGGATGGGTGATGGTGATTCCCATTATTTTGGCGAACCTGCTCAAGTATCCATTTTTCGAATTTGGCATTAGATATACCACAGTTACGGAAAAAAGCCTAGTTCAGGGCTATGCCAACTTGGGCAAAACCTATTTGTGGATATATGCTTTCATCACCCTGATTTCCACCTTTACCATTTTAGCGGCGCTTTATGTAGTAACGGCTGGTTTGTTTATGAATTTGTTTGATGTGACCTCCGTTGGAGCTGGGGCCATCTCATTTGGCCTCTTTCTTTTTATTAGCCTACTGTTGATCATAGGAAAATACCAATTTTTGGAACACTCGCTGAAAGCAGTGATATCTATTCTTTTTGTTGCCTTATTGGTCACAACGGTGATGGTGCTTCAAAAAGGTCCCGTACCCAATACCGAATCGTACCAGAGACCTGAAATTTTTAATGAGGTCGGTATTTTGTTTTTGATCGGCTTGGTCGGATGGATGCCCACGGCCGTAGAGGCATCGGGCTGGGTGAGTCTTTGGAGCATGGAAAACCTAAAGACCATGAAGAACAAACCCTCGCTTAAACTGGCCCTGCAAGAATTTAATGTAGGTTATATTTTAACGGGCGTTTTGGCTGTATTCTTTATGATAATCGGTTGGATGACCCTGTATGGCACGGGAACAGAACTCAGTGGCAACGGGGTGGTTTTTGCCGATCAGTTGGTAAACCTCTTTACAACCCATATCGGAAGTTGGGCCTACTTTTTTATTGCGATAGCTGCCTTTGCCACCATGTTCAGCACCTGTATGACGGCTCACGATGCTGTCTCCAGGGTGAGCTTGGATGTGCTACAAAAACTATATCCAAAGAAAAACATCTACAACAAAAAACATGCTTACGCCTTGATGGTTATTATAATGGCCTGGATCAATTGGATCGTGATAAGTCTGTTCAGTGCCAATATGGGCAAACTCGTGGCACTGGCCACTTTTGTGTCCTTTGTTTTTGCTCCATTGTTGGGGTGGATGAATTTAAAGACAGTTACCGGAAAAGATGTTCCCAAGGTGCATCGACCAAAAATGGGGCTTAAAATCCTTACCTATTGCGGAATGATTTTCCTTTCACTGTTTGCGCTCTATTATTGTTGGATGCTGTTGCTATAACCCATTCTGCATTATGATTGAAATCTGTCAGTTCGAGTGATTTTTTGGTGGTTGAGCCCTTCGACTATGCTCAGGATAAACTAAAGTCGAAACCAAAGATAAATCGTACCTGCCTGCCAGCAGGCAGGTCGAGAACCAGAATTTCAAGTCAAAAACCTATTCTCGATACAAAATTCCTTTGGAATTTTACTCGAATTGACGGCTTTTGGCCTATGATTCCTCCAAAATAGAAAAAGGTTTAATATAGTTTAATCAAACAGCACATTATCATTAAGGACCACAATCAAAGAACGCTGGTTTTTTTTGTGCAGTGTTTCCAAACAGAATACGCCGTTGGTGCAATTGTTCAAGATTTTATCCTCTCCATAACCCACGGAATACAAGATATTGGTTGCAGGTACCCCTTGTTCCACCAAGTATTTTTTAATGGCATCGGAGCGGGCTTGGGTCAGTCGAAAATTGGTACTGCTCCCTCCCCTACTGTCCGTATACGTTTCAATTCTGAGTTGGGCACGGGGAAAAGCTTTTACAAAATCAATGACTTTGGCAAGCTCGTTTTTGATATCATCCGTTAGTTGTGTGGAACTGGTCTTAAAATAAAAATCGTCCATCTTCACCACCTTCTGGCCTTCACGTTCTTCCACTAAATCATTGTAAAAAGAGATGGGTACATCAAAAGTGCCGTTTTGTGAGGCATCCAGCTCATCTTGGCTGAATTTTTTAATATATCTTGAATAACGTTCTTTTGTAGCATCCAGAATCAACTCGGATTCGTATGGGATTTCAAGCCTATATTGACCTTCCTCATCCGAAGTAGTCTCGGCCAACATTTCCCCGTTCATATCCCAAAGACTTACTTTTGTATTGGGAACTATTTCGGACGCACTGCTCGCATTCACAACGGTACCTTTAAAGGTAATGGTTTTAAGCCCCGGTTTTTCGTCTACCTTAAAGCCATAAATATCATCCTTTCCCTTACCCCCTTCACGGTTCGATGCAAAATACCCCAAGAGGCCATCCCCATCATTTCTAATGATCAAACCAAAATCATCGAATTCAGTATTAATAGGCGCTCCCAAATTAATAGGGATTCCAAATCCTTCTCCTTCAATGTTGGATTTGTAAATATCCATTCCTCCGAGACCATAAAACACATCCGAAGCAAAATAAAAGCTGTTCTCAAAAATATAGGGGGCAATCTCGTTGCCCGACGAATTGATTCGTGGTCCTAAATTGATCGGGGCGGACATTACCTGTCCGTTGTTCGTGTACACAAAATAAATATCCGTTCCTCCGTAGCCATCTTCAAAATCGGCAGAAAAGTAGAGTTTCCCGCTGGTATCATCATAAAATGGATAATAAAAGGAGGTGCTCAAATCCTTCAGCAATAATTGATAGGAACCTCCAATGGTCTGTTTTGCAATGGCCAGGGCATTTTTACCATTTTCATCAAAAGCAAGTTTACCATCTTGGGTGTTGGACAACACATAAAACACCCCATTTAGTTTGGACGAATAGGAAGGTGTAGCCTCGTGATAATCGGTCTCCTGCAATTCCTGAAAAGTTTGCAAAGCGGCGATTTGGCCCGTTGGTTGGATATCAGCCTCATAAATATTGAAATATCCTTCGTTGCCAGGTTCGTAGCGTAATTTTTTGTTGACTTGACGCCCGCTGGAGAACAACAGCTTATCATTGTAAAAACTGGGGGCAAAATCCGTTTGGGGACTATTCCCGTCCAAATTAAAGATTTCATAATCCAACTGATTCTTATCCGCACCATTTTCCAACAACTGATTGTTGAACTCCATGTTCTCCATAAGTTCCTTTGGAAAACTTGATGATACATTGGCTAAAAAATCTCCTTTACCTTCGAAATTCGGACTTTTGGATAGGCTCTGCAACATTTTATTGTAATGGTGCGAATCCATCAAAGTGTCCTGATCATGGATCTTCATATAGGCCTCCGAGGCCTTAGCGAAATTGTTTGTTTCAAAATAGGCGTCCGCAAGGTTCAGGAATTGTTGTTTGGTCAAAATACCTTCAGAAAGTTCCTTTTCGTATGCATTGATCGCTTTTTGATATTCGTATTGAAAAAAGAAAACATCTCCTTCGGATTTCCTTTTTTGGGCGAAACAGAAAACCACGGCCAGTAAGGCTGTCCAAAGTGCTATATGTATTTTTTTTGTTTGGTTCATGTTAGAAAAATCTTGGGGAATCTATCTGTTTTCCTTTATTATTTGATTTTTTGTTCTTTGATTTATTCTTTCCAGAACCAAAACCGCCTCTTCCTATATAAAATTTTAGAATGGCCTCGTGAGAACCACCACTGAACTCTCCTAAATTGTTGGTATTGTAGTCGTAGGAATATCCGATAAACATTCCATTGGAGATCTGAAATCCAGCCAGTCCGCTTATGGCATTATCCAATCTGTAGGAAGCTCCAACGGTCAATGCATCGATAAACTGAAAATTGGCGGATAGATTTACCGTTACCGGAGAGCCCTGTAGATAATTCACCAAAAAGGCGGGTTTAAACTTGGTTTGCTCACCTAACTCGAACACATATCCACCAATAACATTTAATTGCATATAATCTTCCACAATGGTGGCTACTTCGTCATTATAAAGTTCATCAGTCAAAAAATTGGGAACAGAAGCCCCTAAATACCATTCTTCTTTGTGGTACATAAAAAGTCCTGCACCCACAGTCGGATAGAAATTACTATAATTCCCTCCTAAGATGGAACCGTCCGATGGGTCTTCAAAAGTACCTTTGGAATAATCAATATTCAAGGACGAACCTCCTGCATCAATTCCAAAGGACAGCTTGGTTTCTTCTGACAATTGAATTTGGTAGGAATAGGCAACATCAAAATAGGTTTGTGTGGATGGTCCAAGTACATCGTTCACAATATTGATGCCCAATCCCATTTTCTCATTGTTGAAAGGAATGTTGGCACCCCCGCGAATGGTGGTAGGCGCCCCCGGAATATCTACCCATTGTGCACGGTACAATCCAATAATTTCCGGGCTCTCCACAGTACCCACGTAGGCAGGGTTAAAACTACCGATATTGTACATGTACTGGGTATATTGTGGTTCTTTTTGGGCATGGGCAAAGCCCACGGTCATTAGCAACCCAAGAAACAAAATTCTATATATAGGCAAAGCTTTTTTATTTGGCATCTTAGTTGTTCCTTACAATTTGAATCCACCCTTTTACCACATCCGTTCCATCTCCATTAAGATCCAGAATATAGAAATAGGTGCCTTTGGGCAAATCTCCGTTCTTACCTGTTCCGTCCCACGAACTGTCGTACCCGTTCATTTGGAAAACACTGTTACCGTAGCGATCGAAAACTTCGAACGAATTATTTGGATAACTTGTGTGGTCCACAAGGGTCAATGTATCGTTGCGTCCGTCTCCATTGGGAGAAAAGATGGTGCAAATGGTTCCTGGGTCTTCACATCCGCTTCGGTTAACCACGACCTCCGCTGTATCGGTATTGTTTTCCGCAAATCCATCATTCGGAAAGGAAGACAAAAGACTCGCCGTATTTTCCAAGGTTCCAGATTCATTTACTGATACCGAAATCTCGAGGGTAACCACCTCTTCAGCATCAAGTTCATCAATGATCCATTCTCCTGTGGTTTCATCATAACTTCCTTTGGAAGGAGTACTGGATTCATATTCAAACCCATTGCCCAAAAGGTCGCTCACCACAATATCCAACACCCTATCCATGGTGGTATTTTCCACAGTAATAGTAAAGGTGATATTGGAGTTCAACAACACTTCCGTTTCGTTCACTTCTTTAGTAATCGCCAAATCGATATCCACTGGATTACATTCCGGGGTCAAGAAAGGATCACAAGCATCCAGAGGATCGGTTGCATTTTCAGGCACGGCATCGGTATCTGGATCATCCGTTACCAACACTTCCTCGCCATCTGTCAGGCCATCGCCATCCGTATCGGGATCATTGGGGTCGGTGCCTAGGGTAATTTCTTCTCCATCGGTAAGACCATCACCATCAGTATCTACGGTACAATCACTTACCGAAATGGTCACTTGCACCGATGTTGGTGTGCAAGGAGCTTCTGCCGTAGTCGTATATTCAAACACATAGACGCCAGATGGTAATCCTTCAAAATCCACATTGTTATCTGAACCAATGCTTAAATCTCCATTGGATGGGTCCGTAATTATGGTCCAAGTTCCGGGGTCTGCTCCCGTAAGGGTATTATCCAGATCTATTACATTGGGTCCTCCGTTACCTGCTATATTACAGGCAGTGGTATTTGTTGCAGTGCCTGCGTTTGGGGTATCGGTAATGGTGGCAACTACTTCCACTCTTTCAGATTCACATCCGTTGGCAGCAGCTGCAACATAAAATGACGTTGTCTCTGTTAAATTGTTTGTATTGTAGGTCGCGCTGGTACCAACAATGTTTCCTCCTGTTGGAGCATCATACCATCTATAGCTAATTGTACTATCGTCCACTACCGATGCACTTGCCGTTAAGGTCAAGGCAGCCGAACCACAACTGGAATCACCGGTGGTTGTGTCAATGGTCGGGGTAAAGTTACGTACCAAGGTAATGGCCAATACAGGGCTACCGCAATCGTTCGCATCATCGTAGTAAAAACCGTAATAAGTTCCCGGTTCCACCACTTCGCCACTATTTAGATGCGCCCCTGTTTCCGAAGGTTGTGAACTAGTGCTCCAAATGAGGGTGGTCCCTGCCGGAGCAGTACTGGAAACAAATCCGTTCAAATCGGTGTTTACTTCGTCGCAAAATTCTATGGTGGTATCGTCTCCGTTAAAGGTAGGAGCCGTATCTCCAGCATCGCAAGGACCGGAACAATCGTCAACAGTAACCACCAATTCCACTGCTTGGTCTGCACAAGTTCCTTGTGCCGTTGCCGTATAAGTAAAAATATAATCTCCTTCGGGTTGGCCATCAAAATTAACAATGTTACTACCATCAATTGTTATGGAAGAACCAGGCTGTGGATCGGTCAAAGTCCATAATCCCGGGTCAGCATCTATTGATAACCGATCATCCAAATCAAGAATAGTATTACCATTATTGGAATCAGCACAACGAGACACCCCGGTCGTGGTTCCAGGATTGGGTTCTTCGTTTACCGATAGAATTACTTCAACCGTTGGGCTTGCACAGTCATTTACACTGTCGTAATAGAAGCCGTAATAAGTGTCCGTGACAGAAAGCTCTGTGTCGGTAACCACACTTGAAGTTAAATGATCGCCAATCTGGGAAGCATCTGGATTTGTACTCCATACCAAAGGTGCTCCAGAAGGTGCAGTGCCTTCAAAATAATCATCCAGGTCTTGGGTAAAATCGGCCAACACTTCTACGCAAAAGTCACTACCGTCATCATTCAGTACCGGAGCTGAGGTTCCAGAGTAGCAAGTTTCTTTTGTAGCAGTATCTATTTCCGGTGCACCGGCTCCATTTATGTTGGATAGGACTACTGAGAGAGTAATTGTTCCGTTCCCAAGTTCGCTCAGGTCGATGCCCGTTATCTGGTCCGTGGCAGTTGTTATGGTCCCGCTACCATTGATGTCCGTGCCCCCACCATCACTGCTGAAGGTATATTCGTAATCAGCTCCAACCTCGGCTCCAGCAATTGTAAAACTTACATTATTTTCGTTGGTTTGATTTATGGGGTCTTGATCAATTGTAACTGAATAGCCCGATGGGGTTGTTGTATTTTTGGTTGCAAAAGCGAAAGTATCATTTCCTGTATTTCCGAAAATATTAGTAAGATTAAATGTGAGAGTAACTTCTCCATCCGGCAAACTACTCAAATCTATACCTGTTATAGTTTGACCAATCAATGGTATATTATCACCTCCAGCAACTGTAGTTGTATTCCCATCGCCATCACTTGTAAAAGTATAATCGTAGGATGCCGTTAAAAGTGGAGCTCCTGAGAATGTAAAACTTACATTATTTTGATTTGCAGCTATAATAGGGTCTTGATCTATTGATACTGAGTATCCTGCAGGAATTGCATCATCGTCAGTGAAACTGCTCGTGCCCTCGTTTTCAGTTGGGCTGAGCGTCCCGTTGTCAGTGGTGTTCAGGGTAACGGTGACCGCCTCGTCGGCCTCGATCACCGTGTCGCCGT
>Ga0070727_10002039_pt1 | contig 20143 bp, 16 predicted proteins | sample tdAd472_FD_66722 | JGI IMG/M metagenome (GOLD analysis project Ga0070727, IMG submission 66722) | Marine sediment microbial communities from the Atlantic coast under amendment with organic carbon and nitrate - tdAd47.2 | ecosystem: Environmental > Aquatic > Marine > Coastal > Sediment | place...
GTATGCCTTGCGTTCCCGGTGATGCTTGGGGATGGGCGGCAGCTCGCCCTGGGGGTACTGCTCGCGTTCGGGTCGCCGCATGCCGGTCTGGCCTTCGAGGAAATCCATCTTCTCGTAGCCCACCAGGTGCTTCTTGCCGACACCCCGGGGATCGATGTTGTCGCCGATGACCCGCCAGCCGAACATGATGCAGTTCTCGTCGTCGACGGGCACCACCCAGCGCATCATGTGGATGCGGCTGAAATGCTTGCGTTCCTTGCCGTCCTCGAAGAGATAGGAGTGGAAGCTGCCGTTCGGCATGAACTGGTAGTTGACTCGGATGAAGATCTTCTCGTCATCGATGCGCCGGGACGACGTCCACGCCATGGCCTTGCCGCCGTGGACCCGGAAGAACTGCAGATCGGGCCTCACCTCGTAGGGCGCGGCGCCGGCCTCGCCGAAGGTCGTGCCCTGCTCGTGGCCCGGGACCAGCGCGGTGGAGTGCAGGGGTATGTGGTGGTACTGATCCGCCGCGTTGTCCTGCACCTGCAGCCAGTTGCAGGTGTAGAAGTTGCTGTAGGGCACGAGCTCGTCGTCGCCCTCGACGGTCCAGTCCCCGTCCCACTCCGGGAACGGCGTCTCTTCCTCAGGTGGCCCCATGTAGGCGAACACCAGGCCGTGACGCTCGAATGCCTTGTAGGCGGGCTGCCAGGCCCGGCCGCGGATGCGCTCACCTTCCGCCTCCTGGCCTTCCGGGAACGGGATCTCCAGGCACGAGCCGTCCACGTCCCAGACGATGCCGTGGTAGCAGCACATGATGCCGCACTCCTGGATCAGGCCGTACTCCAGGGACGCGCCCCGGTGGGTGCAGTGCAGAGCAAGAACGCCCACGCGGCCGCTCTTGTCCCTGAACGCCACCAGCTCCTCGCCCAGGACCTTGATGTAACGCGGTACGTCGGTGAGCTCCTCGGACAGGCACACCGGATGCCAGAAACGGCGCATGTACTCGCCCATGGGTGTGCCCTGGCCGGTCTCGGTGAGCAGGGGCTCGTAGTCCGGCGTGCGGCTCTGGTAGTAACCGCCGTAGGGTTGCTTCTTCCAGGGGGTCGGGCCTTTGCCCGCAGATCGATTGCTCATGGTGCTTCTCTACTCGTTGACAGCTTCCAGTAGCGCGGGGATCTTCGCTTCCCAGCCCAGGGGCATGATGTGGATGCCCTGGCACATGGGTTTGATTTCGTTGACGATGCGCGCCGCTATCTCGATGCTCTTCGCGGACTTGTCTTTCGCCTCGTCGATCTCCGCGGTGAGCGCGTCCGGGACGTCGATGCCCGGAACGTTCTCGGTCATGTAGCGCGCCATCTTCGCCGACTTCAACAGAATGATGCCGCACAGGATCTTGACGTCGATGTCCTGGACAGCGTTCATGAATTTCTCGAATGAGGCCGGTTCGTACACGGCCTGGGACTGCAGGAACTGCGCGCCCGCGTCCACCTTGGCCTTCATCTTGTCGATCTCGAGGCTCAGATCCGAAGCCCCCGGGTTGACGACCGCGCCCAGGAACAGCTCCGGCGCACCCTCGAGCTCGTTGCCCTCCATGTCCTTGCCCCGGCAGAGGCCGTTCGCGACGCCGAGCAGCTCGGCCGAGAGGATGTCGTAGACGCCCGGTGCGTCCGGGTGGTCACCAATCTTCGGCGGATCGCCGCCCATGAAGACGACGTTGGGAACACCGAGGGCCGCCGCGCCGAGGAGATCGCCCTGGAGCGCGATGCGGTTCTTGTCCCGGGAGGTCATCTGCATGATGGGCTCGATGCCCCTGTCCATGAGCAGGTGCGCCGCGGCCAGTGGGCAGGTCGACATGCGTGCCGCATGGGAGTCCGTGATGTTGAAGGCATCGACGGCGCCGCCCAGCGCTTCGGCGCGATCGAAGACGGCGGAGAAGTCCACCCCCTTGGGTGGATTCAGCTCACTGGTAACGACGAACCTTCCGGCGTTGATCGCCTCCGCCAACTTGCTCATGGTGCAGCCCCCCCGGCACGCATAGTCATCCTGGATCGAAGGCCAAATCATACTGACGGGGCGTGTCGAAAAGCTATCAACGCCGGGGCAAAGACCATTGTGAATTCGAATGGCTGTCATTGCTTTGCTCAATACTCCATAGTCAATCATCGATCGGCGCCGGGGCTGCTGTTATCTTGGCGACCTACCCGCGGAGGGGGCGATCATGGGTGCGAAGACATTGACGGTGAACGGAACCGACTACCGCTGGCCCGGGCGCCCGGTGGTCGTGGTGTGCATCGACGGCGGCGACCCGGCGTACATCGAGCACGGTCTGTCCGCGGGCATCATCCCCAATATGGCGCGTTGGATGGCGGAGGGCTTTCACACCGTCGCCCACGGCACCATGCCGAGCTTCACCTGCCCGAACAACATGTCCATCGTGACCGGGTGCCCCCCGTCGGTGCACGGCATCTCCGGAAACTTCTTTCTCAACCGCGAGACCAACGAGCCGGTGGTGATGACGGGACCCGAGCTGCTCGAGGTGCCCTCGATCATGAGCGTGTTCTCCCGTAACGGCGCAACCGTCGTGTCGGCGACCGCCAAGGACAAGCTGCGCGCGCAGCTGCAGAAGGACATGGATCTCTCCGGGGGCTCGGTCAGTATCTCGTCGCAGTTCGCGGACCGTTGCACCCTGGAAGAGAACGGCATCGAGGACATGCTCGAGTTCGTCGGCAGGCCGCTTCCCGACATGTACTCCGCGGAGCTCTCCCTGTTCGTCCTGGACGCCGGTATCAAGCTGCTGGAGACGCGCCGCCCCGACATTCTCTATCTCTCCCTGACGGACTTCATACAGCACGCCTTCGCGCCTGGTCACCCGCAGGCGGATCAATTCTACAAAGACCTGGACGCGCGCTTCGGACGTCTCGAGGAGCTGGGCGCCACGGTCGCGCTCACCGCGGATCACGGCATGAACGAGAAGACCAACGAGGACGGCACGCCGCGGGTCGTGTGGCTTCAGGATATTCTCGATGCGGAGTTCGGCGAAGGGTCGAGTACCGTCATCTGCCCCATCACCGACGCGTTCGTGGGTCACCACGGCGCGCTCGGCGGCTTCGTGCGCGTGTACTGCCACGGGGAACTCGGCGGCGATCGGGTGATCGAGGCCGTGGCGGATGTGCCGGGCCTCGAGCGCGTACTGTCCCGCGAGGAAGTCGCGGGGGAGTTCGATCTGCCCGTCGGCCCCGAGGGCGACGTTGCCGTGCTCGGGGATCGGCGCACCGTCATCGGCGCGCGCCGGACGGATCACGACTTGAGCGGGCTCAAGGGCCACCGGCTGCGTACTCACGGCAGTGTGTACGAGGCGGATGTGCCCATCATCATCAATCGGCCGGTCAGCGACGCCTATGCGCGCCGTGCCGAGGACGCGCGCCCGCACAGCTACCACGTGTTCGACTACGCCCTCAATGGTCCAGTAGCCTGAGCCCGGGAGCGCGCCGACATGAACAAGACCGGCCGGGCCGTTGTGTATCCAGAGCCGAACGCGCCGTTCGAGGTGCGCGAGTACCCGGTGCGCGATGCACGAGCCGGCGAGGTGTTGGTGCGCATTACCATGTCCACCATCTGCCGATCGGACATCCACTCCTACCAGGGGCACCGGCCGAACCCGTGCCCCGGGATCCTCGGCCACGAGATCATCGGCGTCATCGAGCAGCTCGGCGATGGTGTCCGCGGGGACATGCGGGGCGACGGACTCGCGATCGGGGATCGCATCACGTGGACCGAGTACTTCGCCGATGGGCCTTCCTACCAACGCGACGTACTGGACATGCCGCAGAAGGCGCCGGGGCTACGCAAGTACGGCCACGATCTCGCCGACGACGATCCGCACTTCCTCGGTGGCTTCGCCGACTATTGCTACGTCCTGCCAGGCACCGGCATTCTGAAGCTGCCGGATGCGTTGAGCGACGAAGAGGCTACGCCGCTGAATTGCGGAGTGGCCACCATGATCTCCGTCACGGAGGCCGCCGCCATCGAGATGGGGGAGACGGTGGTGGTGCAGGGCCTGGGGCTGCTCGGCATCTACGGCTGCGCGATCGCGCGCTCCCGGGGCGCCGCCCGGGTTATCGGCATAGACGCCGTGCCGGCCCGCCTCGAGACGGCGAAACGCTTCGGCGCCGACATCACCCTGGACGCGGCGGCCCTGGGCGAGGACGAGCTGGTCAGCCGCGTGCGCGAGGCGTCCCCGCCGGATGGGCCGGACGTGGCGCTGGAGGTCTGCGGCGTACCTGGTGTCGTGCCCGCCGGCATTCGGATGCTGCGCACCGGCGGTCGCTACGTGCTGGCGGGGCTGATCAATCCGGACTCCAACTTCACGTTGGACGGCAACGATCTCATCCGCAAGCTGATTACGCTGAAGGGCATTCACAACTACCATCCACGCCACCTGGTTCAAGCACTGGACTTCGTCATGGCCAACCGCGATCGTTTCCCCTTCAAGAACATCGTCGATTCACGCTTCGGCCTCCACGAGCTGGGGGAAGCCTTTGCAAGAGCCGCAAGCCACGACGTGCTGCGCGCGGCAATAGTGCCGGGAGAGACAGATCGATGAGCATAGAGGGGATAAAGGCGCTTACTTTCGACACGGGCGGGACAATTCTCGACTGGCACACCGGCATCCGCGGTGCCCTGGCGCGAACCGGTGAGGCCCATGGCATCGACAAGGACTGGGCCGCAATGGCCAACGAGTTCCGGCGCCGGTCGCTCGGTCGTATGCTCAATCACGGCGAGAGCGCGCCGGCGACCATGAACTTCGACGACGTGCACCGGGAGACGCTCGACGGCATCGTGGAGGACTACGGCCTCGGTGCATTCACCGAAGCCGACCGCCGCCGCATCTGGTGGGATACGATCCACAATCTCCAATGCTGGCCCGATTTCCCCGCCACGCTGCCGAGGCTCAGGGAGAATTTCTTCTGCGTGTCGTTCACGATCCTCAGCTTCCGAATCATCGTGGACACCGCGAAGAAAAACGGGCTCAGCTGGGACGCCGTCATATCCTGCGAGGCGATCGGCAAGTACAAGGTGCTGCCGGAGGCGTATCACGCTTGCGCCGGGTTCCTCCAGCTCGATCCGAGCGAGTGCTGCATGGTGGCATGCCATAACTTCGATCTCGATGCAGCCAAGGCCTGCGGCTTCAAGACCGCCTTCGTGCGGCGACCCGACGAGTGGGGCGCCGAGGGCCCGCCGGACCCCGAGCCGAATCCGCATCACGATTTCGTCGCCGACAGCTTCCCGGAGCTGGCCGAGCAGCTCGGCGTATCGATGTGATCTACTCGTTGGGCGAGCGCTCCGTGGAGTTCCGCGGCGACTACTACATCGCGCCCACCGCCTCGGTGATCGGATCCGTCGTGCTGGGACACAACGCAAGTGTCTGGTTCAATTGTGTGCTGCGGGGCGACAACGAGGTCATCAGCCTCGGGGACAATACCAACATCCAGGACGCTACGGTGATGCACGCGGATCCGGGCATCCCCCTGACCCTCGCCGCCAACGTCACCGTCGGTCACAACGCCATGCTGCATGGCTGCTCGGTGGGCGAGAACAGCCTCGTCGGCATCAGCGCGGTCGTCCTCAACCACGCGCGCATCGGCAGGAATTGCCTGGTGGGCGCCGGCGCGCTGGTCACTGAGGGCAAGGAGATCCCCGACGGCTCGCTGGTGCTGGGGTCGCCGGGCCGGGTGGTACGCAAGCTCGAGGCGGCGGAGATCGCGGCGATTACGGAGAACGCCAATCGCTACGTGAAGAAGTCCGCGCACTACCGCGAATTCCTCCGCGAGGAATGACGCCGCCGGCGGGAATGGAGGTCAGGACCACTCGGCGCGCAGCCGCTCCCGGTTGAGCGCGAGCCACTGCAATGGAATGACGGCGTAGCCGCTCATCACCGCGCCGCCGTTCACTTTGTCGATGGCCTCGCCGGCGGGCACCACCGTCACCCGGATGTCCTCGCCCTCGTGGGCGAGCCCGTGAATGCCGCCGACACCGGCGCTGTCGACCCGCCCGCAGAACATCTCCGCTACCTCGGAGCTCGCCCCGGAGCTGAGGAGAATGCTGCCGATGCGTTGCATGTCGGTCACCCGGCAACCGGCTTCCTCCACGGTCTCGCGGCGGGCAACGTCGTCGGCGGCCTCGCCGGGCTCGATGACGCCCGCCACCACCTCGATCTGCCAGGGGTCGAGGCCCGCGGTGTACGCGCCGATGCGGAACTGCTCGATGAGCACCACCGCGTCACGCACGGGATCGTAGGGCAGCAGCGCGACGGTTCGCCCACGCTCGAGCACCTCCCGCACCAGCGGCGGCGTCCAGCCGCCGTCGTGCTTGCGGTGGCGGAGGTTGTAGCGGTCCAGCTGGAAAAACCCTCCGTACGGTCGGGTATGCTCGAGGATGTCGACGCGGTCGTCGTCGTCCGGTCGTCTCGTCATCATCGGATAAGACCCTCCAGTAGTGCCCGATAGTGCGCGAGGTCCGGGGTCTGGATACCCGGGACCACGGCGCCGTCGTCGAAGCGGCGAAGCGCAAGGGCCTCCGCCGCGCCGGGCTGCGCGTCGAAGGCTTTGCATTCTTCCTCGGAGAACGGGCCCCCCTGCAACGCCAGCGTGTGCCGCGCGGCGGGCGCCAGGGTATCGGCATAGCCGCTGTCCAGCGCGCTCAGGTAGCGCTTGGCGGCCACGTGCAGGCGCACGGGCTCGGTGACCTCGGGACCGAAGTGCGCCGCCAGCAGACGCGCGCCCGCCTCTTCGTGGGCGCGGTCGACCCGTTGCTCGAGCATCACCGTATGACGCGCGTCGGCGTCGCCGTCGGGTATGTCCGTGCCGAAGTGTCCGATGTCGTGGAGCAACGCCGCCGCGACCAGCGCGTCCGTTGCGCCGGCGGCTTGGGCGAGGGCCGCCGTCTGCAGCATGTGGTCCACCATGCCGACGTCCTGCTCTCCGTAGCGCAGTCCCCGGTTTCGCTCCAGAACGGCGAACAACTTGGCGACGACGTCGTCGGACATGGCGAGCGCTTCAGTGATACAAGGCTACATTATCGGCCCTATGCAGCCTGTTTGGCGACAAACTCCTTGCACAGCATCACCGCCTGAGGCGCGTTGTCGCCGTAGCCGTCCGCCCCGATGTTGTCGGCGAACTCACGGGAAACCGGTGCGCCGCCCACGATCACCGGGATGTTCAATCCCTCTGCCTTGATCTGCTCGATGATGATGCGCATGAAGGGCATGGTCGTCGTCAGCAACGCCGACAGCCCGATGACATCGGCGTTCACTTCCTTGGCGGTCTCGATGATTTCCTCCGCCTTGGTGTTGACGCCCAGATCCACCACCTTGAACCCGGCACCCTCGAGCATCATTCCCACCAGATTCTTGCCGATGTCGTGGAGATCGCCGAAGACCGTGGCTGTAACGATGACTCCCTTCGGCTTGGTTTGGGTCTTGGTGAGAATGGGGCGCAGCACCTCGAGTCCCGCTTTCATGGCGCGGGCGGCCAGCAGCATCTCAGGCACGAACATCTCGCCGGCGGCGAAGAGATCGCCCACCTCGCCCATGGGCGGGATGAGACCTTCGTCCAGGACCTCCATGGCGACCTCGCCATCGTCGAGGGCCTGCTGCACCAGTACGGGGCACTGCTCGTTGTCGAACGCCATTACCGCGTCGTAGATGTCCTGGAATATGGGTTTGCGCGCGGCGGCGTCCGCGTCCAACTGTTCGCGATTGACACCGCTCGCGTAGATGCCCATGAAGCCCTTGCCGCCGGTGGTGGCCGCGTCGATGCCGTCGGGCCCGCTGAAGATCTGACCGGCATATGGCCGCTCGCCCGCGCGGAAGTCCTTGATGGCCCGGAGCGCCGCTTCCACGTGCGAGGTGGGTGTCTGCGCGCTCAAGGAGCAGAGATAGAGGTAGAACTTCTTGCCATAAGGCCCGGAGCTTCCCACCTCCATGTACTCGTGGATGCGCTTGTAGATTTCTTCCTCGGGCCCCTGGGTGAGCAGGTGGTTGCCGACGCCGAAGCTGAGCGCGCAGCCGCGCGTGTCCGCGTACTCGCGGATGCGCTTTGTGCCGACGCGGAAGCAGTCCGGGTCCTGGACCTTCAGGTACTGTGGCGTCACCGTCAGCTTGACGTCCCAGTACTTGTCGACGTCCTGGGCGAACGCGTCTCCCCACCAGTTGTCGCAGCGGATACCGTCGCCGCCGCCGCAGAGCTCGCGGAGCTTCAGGATATACGGAACCGAGAATTCCTCGAGGATCTCCTCGGTGATGAAGGGAAGCGATCCCACCGCATCCTTGCCGTTGGCGATATAGGCGTCGGGCAGGACCTTGAAGTACGCATTGATATAGGGCGCCAGAACTTCCTCGACCAGGAAGTCCATGAGCTTGTGCACGAACTTCGGGTTCTCGCCCATGGCCATGATGAGGCGCTCGAATTGCATCACCTGGGCCGCCAGGTTGATGGGCGCGCAGTAGTGCATGTAGTGGGTGTAGCCGGTGAGTTCCTTGCAGATCTGCAACGCTTCCAGCACCCAGGGCAGGCGGCCGGTCTTGAAGGGATCCGGCGCCTTCGCCTTCGCGAGATCCTTCTCGTTTGCGATGATGACCCGCGTGTTGTCGAGAGCGGGGTAGAGCTCGTCGAACCAGGCCATGTCGCCGCCGAGCGCCTCGGCCTCGACGGAGTACACGTCCCATACCAGATCGGGAATGTCGAAACCGAGCTTCGACTGGGCGTCCAGATTGCCGCGCACGAAGAGTTCCGGGTCGCTGAAGAACTTGTGGCCGTTGTAGCCGCCGTACTTCATGCAGAATTCCGCCATCTGCGCGGTGACGGGGACCCACTCGGCCTCGCCGCCGTCGATGATGGCCTTGTATTCTTTTATGCCGGCGCTGAAATCGTATTCGTATTCGGACATGGCTCTTGTCTCCTGGTGAAGAGAGCACGCCGCCGGGAATGAAATTCCGGCAGCGCGTGCATACCAACCCTATGTACGGTTCCCCATGGAACCGGTCCCGCGGGACCAAGGGCTGGGACGGCCAGGCCGCCTTGGAAGAGCCCACTCAGCGCATTGTTTAACGTGGTGGCAAGTGTCCACTGGATAACCACGGCTCCCGGCACCGCCGGGAACGAAAAAAGGGTCGCAAATACCGATGGGTTCGTCAAGGCGGGTGCGGGCCGCTCGGTATACAGGGACGGCGGATTCTGGTGAGATTCCCCCATGACCAAGCGCATGCGACTGTGGACCAGCGATCGGCACTCCGAGTACTGGGATTCCAAGGAGGAAGCCGACCGGCGCGCGAACGCCCACAAGTACGGCGAGTACACGGCGGCGGATCTGGACCGTATCTGGCCCGCGCTCGGCGACGATCAGCGCGCACTTCTCGAGTATCTGCTGCTCTCTGGCCGGCGCTCGGTGGTGGCGCTCTACGAGGATCCACTCTGCAACGCCCTGGTGGACGCCAAGATGCTGCAGATTCCCGCCGGCGTCGGCACCCTGCTGATGCAGAATCTGGAGACCACGTTCAAGATCCCCCGGGCCGTGTGGGAGGAGATGAATCTGCGCAAGGCGGAGCTGCTCTCCGGCGACGGCTCCGACGCCGCCCCCGATCCGGACGATCGCCTGCGGGAGCTGTCGGAGAAGATCGGCGCGCACATCAGGCCGCACATCAGACGTTAGCGCCCCACGGTCTGCCCGCGGCGATACCATGACACCTTCCGCCAGCATGAGTGACGATACCCGCGCCATCGCGTTGTTGTGCGGGCACTTCGGCACCCGGCGGGGTCAGGCGAAGCCGCTGAGTCCGGCGGAGTATCACGGCTTCGCCGGTTTCCTCAATTCTCGTGATCTCGGTCCGGCGGCCCTTCTCAGCGGCGCCGCCGGCGCCGCCCTGGCCTCCCACGCCGGCGATCTGCCCTCCACGGAGCGTATCGGCGCGCTCCTGTCCCGGGAAAGGGAGCTGGGCACGGCGCTGACCCGGTGGCAGCGCGCCGGGATCTGGATGATAGGGGAGGGTGATGATCAGTACCCCGCACACCTGCGGAGTCGTCTGGGAAGCGGCGGGTTTCCCCTGCTCTTCGGCGCCGGCCCCATCGACCGCCTGGATCGAGGCGGGGTGTGCATCGTGGGCTCCCGGGACAGCCCGCCCATCGGACTCGAGTTCGCCCGCACCCTGGGCGCGCGCTGTGCCCGGGAGAGCATGACGGTGATATCGAGCGACATGCGCGGCGTCGATCGGGAAGCCATCAGCGCGGCGCTGGGGTCCGGCGGCAGGGTGGTGAGCGTGCTCTCCGACAGCCTCGAGAAGGCGACCGCCGCGAAGCGAAACCGCGCGGCCCTGGAGAGCGGATCCATGACCCTGGTGACGCCTTTCTCTCCGGACACGCGCTTCTCCGTATCCAATGCCATGCGGGCCAACAAGTATCAGTACGCGTTGTCCGACGTGGCGGTGGTGGTGGACACGAGGCGCAGGGGCGGCGTCTGGTCCGGAGCCGACGAGAATCGTAACGAGGGCTGGGTCCCCGCGTTCGTGCGCGCAGGCGAGCGCATGTCGCCCGGCAACACCGCTCTGGTACATCTCGGTGCGCAGCCGATCACGCTGGAGGAAGTGAGGGACTGCGAACGGCTCGACGATCTGTTCCTGGGGCGCTCCCGGCCCGCGGAATCGCCACCCCTCCCGGACTTGTACGGCGAGTTTCTTCGCGGGCTGCGCGCGGTGCAGGCGGACGGTCCGGTATCGGAGACCCGGGTGGTGGAAATCTTCGCCATCGAACGGTCCCAGGCGCGTAAATGGCTCGCGCGGGCGGTGGCCGAGGGACGCGCGGAGAAGCACGGTCGACCGGCGCGCTATCGCGTGCTGGACGCCGGGTAATGTCGGGCTAGAGATCGAGCACCAGCATCGCGCTCTTCGCGCGCGAAACACACGGCGTGAGAACGCTCTGCTGCTCGTCGCGGCTGAGGATGAGATCCTTGTGGTCGGGTTCGCCTTCGAGGTAGCGCGTCTTGCATGTCGCGCAAAGCCCGGAGTTACAGGAGATCGACACCGAGACGCCGTTCTCTTCGAGTACCTTGACGATGGACTTGTCGTTGGGCACGTCGTAGACGGCGCCGGTGCTGGCGACCTTGACCTGGAATCCGACGCCGACCGCATCCTCTGCGTGTACGGTGCCCGGAGGCGCGGGCGGAGGAAGGGCCGGCCCCGCGAAGTACTCGTGGTGCACGCTCCCCTCCGGCCAGTGTGCGGACGCCTTCTGCACCGCGCTCATCATGCCCGCGGGGCCGCAGTAGTACAGGTGGGTGCCGTGCCGGTACTCGCGGAGCAGGGCTTCGATGTCCAGCGCCATGTCGAGGTTGCCGCCGTCGTGGTGGTAGATGACTCTCCCGTCCTCGGCCAGGGGCGCCAGCTCATCCATGAACGCGGTGTGCTCCGGGGAGCGTGTGCAATAGACCACCTTGAATTCCGCCTCGATGGCCTGGAGCCGAGTCAGCATCGCCATGATTGGGGTGATGCCGATTCCCCCTGCGATCAGCAGGTGCCGCTCTGCCTCCTCGTCCAGCGGGAACATGTTGCGTGGTTCGCCGAGCGCGATGGTGCGGCCGACGTGCACGCGGTCGAACACCGCCTGGGAGCCGCCCCTGCCCTTCGGGGGCGGAATGCGCAGGACCGCGAACTTGTACCGTTTCCGGTCCGCCGGGTCACTGCAGATGGAGAATTGTCGAACCCGGCCGTCGCGGAAGAACATGTCGAGGTGCGCCCCCGCCGTGAACGGGGGCAGCTCGGCACCGGCGGGATCCACGACCATGTACGAGTTGATGCCGTTCGCTTCGTAGCGCACCTGCTTCACGAGCAGCCGCATGGACTGCTCGGGATATCTGGCTTCACTCGTCACCGGTCAAGATCTTCTTCGTTCCAGGGCCTCCGGATCGCGGCTGTCACTGAAAGCCGTTCTGGATATCGAGGAGTTTCTGCCGCATGAAGGCTGCACGCTCCTCGCCCTCGAGTGTGTCGCTCTCGGTCGTTGCGTTGATCACCTGCTGTGCCGCGATCCTGCGCCGCTCGACTTCCGCTTCCAGAGTGGGTGCCTCCGGAATTTTCAGCACATTGCCCGAGCAATAGCTGTTGATGGGGCCGTTCTGAAGCCATTCGCGCCATGCGGCGGCGGACGCGCCCGGGTTCTCGCCCCGAACCGCATCGCGCAGCAGCTTGCGGAACATGTAGACGCCGCCGTCCGCCTTCATGGGATTCTCCAGCGAGTGGACCGCGATCGGACGTTGGCTGCAGATCGCCTCGTAGTCGCCGGGAGCGTACTGGGCGTCCTTGTAGCAGGGCCGCTCCCGGTGGTGCTTCGCGATGGGCGGCAGCTCCCCTTGCCCATAGGCCTCGCGCTCGGGACGGCGCATGCCTACCTGGCCTTCGAGGAAGTCCATGCTCTCGAAGCCGACCATGTGCTTCTTGCCGATGTCGCGGGGATCGATGTTCGATCCGATGACCCGCCATCCGAACATGATGCTGTTGGTGTCGTCGACAGGCACCGTCCAGCGAATCATGTGCAGCCGGGTGAAGTACTTCGTCGCCGAACCGTCCTCGAAGAGATAGGAGTGAAAGCTCAGGTTGGGCAGGCACTGGTGGTTCACGCGGATGAAGATCTTCTCCGAGTCCACCCGCCGGGAAGACGTCCAGGCCATGCCTCTGCCGTCGTGCACCGGGAAGAATTGCAGGTCCGGCCGTATGAGGTACGGCGCCGCGCCGGCTTCACCGAACGTAGTGCCCTGTTCGTGTCCTGGTACGACCGCGGTGGTGTGGAGGGGAATGTGATGGTATTGATCCGCCGCGTTGTCTTGAACCTGCAGCCAGTTGCAGGTTTGAAAGTTGCTGTAGGCCGCGAGCTCGTCGTCGCCCTCCAGCGTGAAGTTCCCCTCCCATTCGGGGAAGGGTGGTTCTTCCTCTCGCGGCCCCATGTAGGCGAAGACCAGTCCGTCGCGCTCGATGGCCTTGTAGGCGCCCTGCCAGATTCTCGCCGCGAACTCGGCGCCGTCCTTCTCCTCGCCCGTGGGCGCGGGGATCTCCAGGCAGCGGCCGTCCACGTCGAACACCCAGCCGTGATAGCAGCACATGATCCCGTGTTCCTGTACCAGGCCGTACTCCAGGGATGCGCCGCGGTGGGCGCAATGGGCATGAAGTACGCCGATCCTGCCGCTCTTGTCGCGGAACCCGACCAGCTCCTCGCCGAGTATCTTGATGAACCGGGGCGTGTCGGTCAGCTCCTCGGACATGCATACCGGGTGCCAGAAGCGCCGCATGTATTCGCCCATGGGCGTCCCCGGATCGGTTTCGGTCAGCTCGGGGTCGTGGGTGGGGATCGTGTTCTTGTGATAGCCGCCGTAGGGGCCGTCGCCGTTCGTGTAGACCGCACTCGCTTCTTCGGTGGTACTCATCTTGCGTCTCCCTTCAGCCGCCGCGGTTCTTCTCCTCGGCCAGTCGCAGAATCAGGTCGGAGTTCGGGCAGAATTCCTTGACCCACCAGCGCTTGTTGTTGGCCGCGCTGACCTCACCCTCCATGAAGAAATGACATTCCCCGACACTGCCGCACTTCTCGCAGCGCGACACCGCCTGTTTGTGATCCTCGGTGCCCAGTGCCGTCTTCAACTCTTCCTCGTCGACATCGACGCCGAGCTTTTTGGCCATCTCGTACACCTCGAGGGTGTCGTGACGCTTTTCCTTCCGATTCATTTGTCTGTACCTGCTTTTAACATGCTGCTCTGAATAACTTTTCGCACAGCAGACTTGCCGTGATCAAATTCATTTTTCGTATCCACATTATCTGATCCAAATGAATAGCCCAGCGGGGTGCAAATGTTTTGAGCACGCGCAAGAACTGATCGGGATCTTTTTGATCCAGATCAAGATAAGGATGAGTTTTGAAGTCGCGGAGGAGGGGTCAGAGGCCGCCGGAGGTGGAGAGCTTGAGTGCGGGATCGTCCGAGAGGTTCATGGCGTCGACGAAGATGATCTGGAACTCGGGGCGGGTCGCGAGGGCCACGTGCTCCACCCGTTCGGCGATGGCGTCCGCCTGACGGCGCTCGCTCTCGGACAGTAATGCCATCTGCGCGCCGAGGTGGGCCGCGTTGCCCATGTAAGTGATCTTATCCAGGGGTAGCGGCGGCAACAGCCGGATCCCGATGGCGCTTTCGATGTTGATGTAGTTGCCGAACCCGCCGCAGAGCAGCACCTCTTCTATATCGTCATCGGGGATCTGCATCACTTCCTGGAGCATGAGGATGCCTGCGTAGATCGCCCCCTTGGCGAGCTGCAGCTGGCGCACATCCAACTGGGTAAGGGTAATGTCCTCGTCCTTGCCGGCATCGTCCGCCCACTGGAGCACGAAGGCGCGTTCCCCCTTGCCGCCGACGATACGCTTGCCCACCGCCGCCGGCAGCGCCTCCATGTCCGTGCGGCGAAGCCTGCCGGCGCCGTCCAGAACGCCGGAGTCCAGCATCTTGGATACCGCGTCGATGAGCCCGGAGCCGCAGATCCCCATGGCGGGCACGTCGCCGATGACATCGCAGGTGACGTCCTCATCGATAGCCACCTTCTCGATCGCACCCATGGCGCCGCGCATGCCGTGGGCTATCTGAGCTCCCTCCAGCGCCGGCCCCGCGGGTGCGGAGCAGGCCATCAGCTTTTCTCTCGATCCCATGACGACTTCGCCGTTGGTGCCGATATCCACCATCACGCGGACGCCGTCGCTCTCGTGTATGCGGGTGGCGAGTACCGCGGCCATGGTGTCCGCGCCCACGAATCCCGCCACGATGGGCAGCAGACAGATCATCGCATTGGGCGCCCCCTTCAGCGGAAGCTCCTGGGCCGGAATGGTCAGGGAGTCACGCACCGTGGGGGCATAGGGCGCGAGGCCGACATAGCTCACGTCCACCCCCAGGAAGATGTGGTGCATGCAGGTGTTGCCCACCAGCACGACCTTGTAGATATGGTCCCGCGAGACGCCGGCCTCCTCGCACGCCTCCTTGATGAAGTCGTTGATCGCGGTGAGTGCCCGGGCGCGCAACGTGGTGAGCTTCTTCTCGTCGAACTGCGCGTAGGCGATGCGCGACATGAGATCGCCGCCGTAGATGGCCTGAGGGTTTACGCTGCCCACCGCCGCGAGCTGCTCGCCGGAGTCGAGATCCATGAGGTTGCCGACGATGCTGGTCGTCCCGATGTCGAAGGCCATGCCGTACTTGTGCTCCGACGTATCCCCGGGCTCGATGTCGATGATGCGCTGATTGAAGGTGGTGACCGTGATGGCGCCCTGTTTCTTGCGCAGTGCGGCGGGGATCTTGCGAACGACACTCAAGGGCACGCCGCGCTCGACGTCCGGCCCGAGCGCCGAAAGGATCTCCTCGACGTCCGAAGTCTGGTGATGCTCTTCCACCGGCGCCTTCGCGGTGATGACATGCTTGGTGACGCCGGAGTCGAGATCCATCGCGGTGGCGTCGACGCCCGCATCGGACGCGAGGATCTGATGGCCCACCTCGGACTTGGCAGGCACCGACATGATCTCGCAGTCGTCGATTACCCGGGTCTGGCAGGAGAGCCGAAAGTGCTCGTGCACCGCGTCGTGCCCGAGTTGCACCGTATCCTGCATCGTCGGCGGGGGCACGTCGCCGCGCAGGACCTTTACGCGGCAGCTGCGACAGCGTCCCCGCTCTCCGCAGGTCGCCTCGATATCCGCGCCGGCCGCCCTGGCGGCATCCAGCAGGGTAGCGCCATCGTCGACCGTCGCGCTGCGCTTCCTGCGCTCGCTGTCCGCGTCGACGAATGTGACTTCGAAGCGTCTGGTCATGAAATGTTTCTCGCGCCCGGCGTTTCAGCCGGTCGCGCGCCGCACCGTCGACTCTACACCCAGGAGCTTCTTCAGGAGTGATTCGTTCAATCCCTTGAAGACGCCGCTCGCGAGCACGGGCCGCACCCGGTCGAGTTCGGCATGGTCCACGTGCGCCGCCGCTGTTGCCTCGCTCCACACACCCGTCACGCGTCCGTCGAAGCCGTCTTCCGCGCGTAGTGTAAACAGGCACTCGGACTCGGGATCGTCGGAGCGCATGCCGCCCAGGAGAATCAGCGCGGCGGTGCCGAGCGCGATGCGCCGGGGTCTCGGCTTCACCCAGGTTCCCTGTTTCGACGCCTGGGGCTTCAACCACACCTCTCGGGCGAGATCGAACTCTTCCCAGCGGGCCCCGCAGAGATCCGGCACGGCAACGCCGGTCAGCAGCATCAGGCGCAGGGCGTTCGCCGCCTGGCGGTCTTCGACGTCGTTCAGGGCCGCGAACAGACGGCTCAGCTCCCCGTCGTTGAGCCAGCGGCCGCCTCCCGTGGACGGTGCCGATCCGGGCGCCGCCGCGTCGCCTTCACCAGCGAGGCAGAGCGCGAGGCTTGCTTCGATGTCTTCCGGTTCCAGATCCCGCGTGATGAACACGATTCGGGAGCTCCGATCGGCATCCGGCCAGGCCGGCAGTCGAGCGGGCGCGTGCTGGGTGGACTGCACGCAATTGATGGCGAAGGGTTGACTTTCTCCGCGAATATTCACGATGCCCTTGACGCGCAGAATGTAGTCGCCTCTCTTCTCGGCGAGTTCCTCGTACCAGTCCTTGAAAGCGCCCCAGTCGACGGGTGCGTCCAGGCGCACGCAGAACGAGCGGATGTGTGCGTCGTGGCGGTTTACATCGACGCCCCCGTGGTCATGTTCGTGGCCATGAGTGTAAGCCTCTTCGTTCAGCCAACGCTGCACGTCCACGGTCTTGGCGTCGGCATCGAACATGCCCGCATCGAACAGGCGATCGGGCTCCACCTGGCCGAAGCGCGCCTCGAGAATCCTGGCGCCCGGATTGAGTCCAAGGAGCCGCTCCCGAAGACGATCGGCGCCTGCATCGCCCAGGAGATCGATCTTGGTCACCAGGATGCGATCCGCCACCGCAGCCTGACGCACGGCTTCCACGTGATCGTCCAGCTGGCCTTCTCCGTGCACCGCGTCCACCGTGGTGATCAAGCCGTCGAGCCGGAACACGTGCTTGAACAGCGGATCCTTCATGAGGCAGGTGATGATGGGCAGGGGATCGGCGAGTCCGGTGGTCTCGATCACCACCCGGGTGAAGGGCGGCAGATCGCCGGCCAGGCGTTTCATGTAGAGCTCTTTCAGCCCGTCCACGAGCTCGCCCTGGACGGTGCAGCAGATGCAGCCGGATTTCAGCAGCACCACGTCGTCATCGAGCTCCTTCACCATGAGGTGATCGAGCCCGACCTCGCCGAACTCGTTGATGAGCACGGCGGTCTGATCCATGCCCGGATGGGCCAGCAGGTGATTGAGGAGCGTCGTCTTGCCGCTGCCCAGGAACCCGGTTATGACCGAGACCGAGATGGTGTCGCCGCTGTGCTGCTCGCCAACGTTCATCGAAGTGGGCTCATGGATCGTGGGATCTCGTGGGATCCACCGAATTATATCGGCAGGAAAGCGCCGGCGCATGGGCGCCGGCGCTCTTCGACGGGAATCCGGAGCCTAAAAGCCGATGGACTTGATGAGGTCGAAGTTATAGCGATAGTCGTGCCAGGACTTCGGATCCACCTCGTTGTTGTACACGATCAGGGGCACGTTGGACTCGTCGCTGCCCCCGTGGGTGCGGAAGCCCTCCGGTAGCTCCTCGATGCCGGAGTCGGCGTCCAGGGGCCCGAACACGGTGTCGATGTCCCCGGTGACCAGCATGTCGCCGATGCGATCCGGGTGCAGCAGGAACTTGGCGCAAGCGGTGTAGCGATCGTAGACGCCTTCCACCCCGTCGAGACGCCGGCACAGATCCGCGATGCGCTCGAAGTCGCCGGGCTCCTTCAGCCAGACGAACGCCGTGCCGCCGAAGGTCCGGTGGTGCTTGACGTAGGGGTCACGCTCGGCGGACATGGAGAAGAAGATCTCCGCGCCCTTGTTCGGCACCACCTTGTTCAGATCGTAGCAGCGGGACTTGAAGTTCATGCCGTGATCCGCGGACATGAAGACCTCCATGTCCGGGTGCTCGTTCAGCGTCTCTCCGAGGAGTCGATCCCATTCACTCAGGTGAAACAACGACATCTCTCCCCAGGGCGGCTCCATGTGCATGGGATAGTCGGTCGTGTGAAAGTAAGCGAGATCCGTATCCGTCTCGTTGAGCACGATCTGGGTCGCGCGGAACAGCCAATGGTTGATCTCCGGCGAATAGATGTCCGGCGCCGGGCCCAGGCGCCCGACCCAGTCGATGTCGCTGCCCTCGGCCTCCGCCGGCGCCTCCGCCGCGAGGCGGATGGTGGCGCCCGTGCGCAGCAGTGACTGCGTCTTCTTCTTCGCCGTCATGAGAGCGGACTTGAATCCGTGAGGTGCGGCGCGCTCGAAGACCGTGGGTGCGAGCACCATCTCGGACTTGTCCATGTACTCTTCTTTTCTAGTCTGCAGATCAAAGTAAGAGTTCGCGGTAATCCCGTGAAGCTTCGGCGGTCCCCCGCAGCAGATACCCGTGTTGTTGACATTGGTCACGCTGGGCATGACGCCCTTGACGGTCTTGTAGAAGCCGTTCGCGATCATCTGCTTGGTGTTGGGCATGTCGCTGGCCTGCAGGTAGGCCGGGTCGAAGCCGTCCATCATTACGATGAGGATCTTGCGCTTGGCAGTCATTCTTTGTTTTCCCCTTACATGGTGACGCACTTGATGTACGTCATCTCCTGCATGGCGTACTTGATGCCTTCGCGGCCGATGCCGCTCTGCTTCACACCGCCGAAGGGGATGTTCGGCATGTCGAACTGCGGTCCCTCGTTGATGTTCACGGCGCCGACTTTCAGGTGCTTGATCGCGTAACGGATATTGTCGAGGTTCTTGGTTACCACGCCGGACTGAAGCCCGAACTCCGTGGAGTTCGCGATGTCCACGGCTTCTTTGAGGGACTTGACGCGAATGATCGGCGCGGTCGGGCCGAAGGTCTCGTCCAGCACCATGGCGGAGTCGGCCTTCACGTGGTCGATGACCGTGGCGTTGTACAACGCGCCCTCGCGCTTGTGCCCGCACAGCACCTTGGCGCCGTCTTTCACCGCGCCGTTGACGGCTTCCTCCACCTCTACCGCCGCCTTCTCGTCGATGAGCGTGCCGACGTCGGTATCCTCGGAGAATGGATCGCCGAACTTGAGGCCGGCGGCTTTCGCGGCGAACTTCTCAGCGAATTCGTTTGCCACTTCCTCCATGACCAGGATGCGCTTCACACCGCGGCAGGCCTGTCCCGCGTTGCCGAAGGAGCCCGCCATGGCGAGGCTGACCGCCTTGTCCACGTCTCCATCCTCGCACACGATGAGCGGGTCGTTGCCGCCGAGCTCCATGGTGAGCTTCTTGATGCCGGCAAGGTTGGTGAGGCGCCGGCCGACTTCCGTGCTGCCGGTGAATGTGACCATATCGATCTTGCGGCTGGCCACGAGCTCGTCGCCGATCTCGCTGGACTTCCCGGTCACGACGCTGATCATCTCCGGCGGCATGCCGTTGTTGAGCAGAATCTTGACGTAGCGAATGGCGGACATGGGTGTGCGTTCCGTCGGCTTGACGATGGTCTTGTTGCCCGCGGCGAACGAGGGCGCGACCTTGACGACCACCTGGTTCATGGGCCGATTGAAGGGCACGATGGCGCTCACCACGCCAACGGGGAAGCGCATACCCAGGATGATCTTGTCCTTGCCAGAGGAGTCCGTGTCGCTGGGCAGCTGCTCGCCGTAGATGCGTTTCGCTTCTTCCGCCGCGGTCAGCATCAGGCCGACGCCACGATCGACTTCGACGCGGCTATTCTTCAACGACATGCCCGACTCTGCGGAGATGCCGACCGCCAGCTCTTCTTTGCGCGCCTTCATCTCCTGCGCGGAGTTGAAGAGCACCTCGGAGCGCTGGTGAGCGCTCATCTCGGGCTCGTAGGCGGCGAGGGAGTCGATGGCGCGCTTGACCTCGTCCAGCGAGAGATGGGGGACGCTGCCGACCACCGCATTGTCGTAAGGGTTGCGGACTTCGATCTTCTTGTCCGAGTCGATCCACTCCCCGGCCACCAGGCATTCGAGGTGCTCGACCTGGGGTTTTGTCATTGCATGCAT
>Ga0070727_10002040_pt1 | contig 20142 bp, 12 predicted proteins | sample tdAd472_FD_66722 | JGI IMG/M metagenome (GOLD analysis project Ga0070727, IMG submission 66722) | Marine sediment microbial communities from the Atlantic coast under amendment with organic carbon and nitrate - tdAd47.2 | ecosystem: Environmental > Aquatic > Marine > Coastal > Sediment | place...
AGCGCGACCTCAGCCCTGATGGCCCTCGTTGGTGTTGCCTTCTCGCCCTTGCCGGATTCCGCGTCAAACCCGTCCTCTCCCAGCTGACAGCTGCATCAGCGAATTCCTGCGCGTGGAATACACTCGCAACTGTGTGCGGGGGACGACACCTTTCAAAACCGGCACCGTGGCCAGGAGAAAACCTGCACCGTGGCCAGGAGATCGGCGCCGAACAACATCGGCAAAGACGCCGTTCGCGAGGCAGCCCGCGGTTTTCTGTTTCGCAGTTCAAAACTTATCTCATGTCGCAGAGAGTTATCGAACAGATGACAACAAAGAGAACGAAGTACTTCATTGCCTCTCTTCGCTGCCCTTGTTTTCTTCTGTTCAAACCGTGTACTGCTGGCAGTTATGTGAAAGGGCCGCACTTTCGCGAGGTCGGACGCTTCGCCAGACGATCGCCGGCTGAGAACATGCAGGATTCCGCTGGAGGACAATCGATGCTGCAACGCTTAACGTCTTGCTGTCTCGCTGGCTGCGTTCTTGCCGCGTGTTTGATTTCACGCGAATCGCGTCACGCTCAGGCGGCGGAACCATCGCGAGTCGAGTTCACTCGGATGGTCGCTCACTGGGCGAACTATGCCGATCCGGGCTATCTCGACTTCATCGACGAAGCTCAACCGGAACTCGTCCAGCTCGGTTTCTACGGCGGCCATTTCTGGAGCCTTGCTCACACGCCCAGCTTCAAGGGTTACCCGGCACACTTTCCCGTGCAGGGACTGTCCGAATGCGGGCAGTGGTTCGAGCAGAAGAACGCGGCGTTGCGACAGCGCGGTATCAAAGTCGTTGGGCATTTCAATGTCGAGTTTCTTGTCGGCGATCTCGACGGCGCCAACGGACCGACCGGCTTCTTCCACTTCTATCGCAACCTGTGGGACGAATCCGAACTCGGACCAAAGCCGGTCGCCGATCCGCGCCAGCTGCTGGAAATCGGCCCGGATGGCGAGCCGATCGGGCAGAAGGGCTACGGCATCGGCGGGATGCACGAATACTGGGCGTGTCTGCGGAATCCTCACTGGCAGACCGTGCTCAAAGCGTGGGTCAAACGAGGCATCGACCGAGGGCTCGACGGCTTCATCGCGAACTACTTCTACCGCCACAACTGCCTGTGCGAGCATTGCCAGACCGGCTTCCGCCGCTATCTCGCCGAACGTTTCTCTCGCGAAGAACTGCAGGCAAAGCTCGACATTGCCGACCTGCCGACGCACGAGTTCGATGAAATCGTCTACTGGCACAAGCCGGAAGAATCGACGCCGCTGCGGCGCGAGATGCTGCGCTGGTCACAGATCTCGAATAAGCAGGTCTTCGACGACGTCCTGCTGAAGTACGGTCGCTCGCTGAAACCGGACCTGATCGTCGCGCAGTGGGACCACCTCAGTAATTTCAGCCAGATCAAAGGCGATGAACGCTGCCTGCTGCCCGCCGACCTGTGGGGCCGCGGCGAAGACTACCTGTGGTACAGCACCGGCGGAGCGGCTTACTACACCGATCTCGAAAAGCGTTTCCTCGGCGAAGGCACACTGCAGGCGCGGTACATCCGCGGCTCGTTCGACGACAAACCCTTCACGCTCGGCAAGTACGAAAGCACGCGCATCCGCGTCGCCATCGCCGAACTGGCAGCCAACGGCGGCGCTCCGATGGGTTTTTACACGCGGTTCACCGACCCGCTCGCCCGGGCCGAAATCGCCCGCTACTACCAGTTCCTCAAGCAACACGATGCGCTGTTCCGAGCGAACCGTTCACACGCGGAGACCGTTCTGCTCTACCCACGAAAAGCCGTCCAAAGTGGAGACCTCGCTCCCGTCGAAACCTTCCGAGAACTCGGAACCCGCCTGCTGGACGAACACGTCCTCTTCGACGTCCTCCCCGACGACGCCATCAGCGAGGAAACGCTGGCCGAGTATCATCACGTCGTTTCCGCCAGAAAGTCTGACGTTGCGGTCGTGCTCGACGACCCGCAGCGCAGCCGCTTTGAGCTTCCGTACTCAGTCCGCGTCTCCGCCAGCCGCCCGGTCAACTCAAACGAGCTGACGCTGCACTTCGTCAACTACAACCGCGAAGAGCCGCCACGCCGCAAAGACGGCCAGCCCGGTACCGGTCGAGGCATCGCCGACGAAAAGCCAATCGCCACCAAACCTGGACGCATCCGACTGCGACTCCGACCCGGCCATCCCTGCACCCGCGTCGAATTCCTGACACCCGAGCAGCCGGAAGCGGCCATGCTGAAGCACGTCAGCGAAAACGGAACCGTCACGTTCAAGCTGCCATCGTTTCTGGTCTACGCCGTCGTGCGTGTCGTTCCGTAGCTCGGACGGGCACGATGCCTCGCCTGCTGGCTGCTATTCCTCAGCGTCGAGTCCCAGGGCCTGTCGGACGATGCGGCGTTCGGGCTGGATGAGTTCGACGAATTCGGACTCGTTGCCGCTGATGAGGTAGCGGATGCCGTAGCGGAACAGCCGCAGAGGAATCTCGAACTCAGGCAAGCCAGCAACCCGCTGCTCGACCGCCGCGACGTAACTTTCCAGCACCTTCGGAGTGACATGTTCCGCATCAATCTTCGCCAGCGACTTGACCAGCCCATCGCCCAGATACGCCAGCGGATTCAGCGTAGGCCGGACCAAGCGGAGCGCAGTTCCGGCAGCCCCTTTTTCGAGGTCTTCGCGCTGATCGCCGTCATCGCCGGAGCTACGTCGCTCCACTCCATGATCCGGCCTACGGTTTGCCCACTCCACCGCAGCCTGCTCGTAGAGATCGACCAGCGTACTGATACGCGACTGCAGCCGCGCGTCGTCCTCGCTGAGTCGAAAGATCAGCGAGAACATGGACTCGGTATCGCCGAGATAGCCCTCTGCTGGCACAGTGTTGTCGAATGCGCCACGAATTGCTCCAAATCCCTCGTCCCAGCGATGCATCGCAAAGAACGCTTCGCCCCGATTGAATCGCGGCGCTGCTAATGCTTGATCGAATTCGATTGCCTTGTCGTAACAACGCAGAGCGTCTTCGTTCTTCCCACAACTCAGCAGCGAATCTCCTTTGCCATTCCAAGCTTTGCCATATTCAGGGTCGAGTTCGATGGCTTTTTCGTAGCAGATCAGTGCATCGTCGTAACGGCCAAAGACGGACAGTGAAAGCCCTTTGTTGTGCCATGTGGGGGCAAGTAGAGAGTCGAGTTCAAGGGCCTTGTCATAGCAGCTCAGTGCCTCTTCATACCGACCAAGTCGGTGTAGTGAACTTCCTCTGTTGCTCCACGTACAGGCATCTTCCGAATCGAGGGTGAGAACTTTGTCATAGCAGTTGATTGCCGTCTTGAAATCATTGTTGATCTCGTGGAAGAAGTAGCCAGCCAGAAACCAGTCGGGTGCTTCTCCCGAGGCTGCGGCTTTTTCTTCCCATAGTGTGGCCAGTTCGTGGCGGCGACCGTCGGCTTCGGCCTGGTCGATCTCGTCCTGCAGGAGTTTCAGGCGGGGATCGGGGTGCGTCTGGGATCGTTCCCAGGCGGCGTCCATGTACGCCTGCGTCGCTTCGCTCAGGCCGCTGGAGCGCAACTGCTGCATCTGATCGGGGCGGTACCAGATGCGGAGGAATTCGATCAGCATCTCCAGCAGGCTGTGCTCTTTGACTTCGTACGCCAGCCGCATCAGGGGTTCGCTGAGTTCGTAAAACGTCTCGCGGCCTCGCTTCGTCGATGTCAGGTAACCGATCTCGGCCAGAATGCGGACCTGTTTGCCGATCGTTCGCTGGTCGACCAGCAGACGGCGGGCGATCTCTTTGGGATTCAGCGTGCCGTGCTCGCGGCACAGCAGTTCGACAATCTGCCGCTGCTGCGCCGAGATCCACCGCAGCCGCTCCTGGTAATACGGCGTCAGGTCGTCCGCCATTTTCTGAAACGGAGCGACCAGTTGATCGAGTGATTCGCGCGTCACAAAACCGCTCAGCACGATGTAGACGCGATGGTTGCCGCCTGCCAGATCATGAATCGCCCGGACACGGCCTCGCCCGTCCGGCGTGTTCAGAAACGCGGCCAGGTCAGCCTGCCCTTTGGAGTTCGCAATCTTCACCAGCAACTGCTGAGCGTCCTGCAGCGTCAGTGGCTTGAGCTGGATCGGCTGAAAGAATCCGAAGAACGGCTCGTTGCGATCCGTCACCGCCTTGAACATCTGCTGGCTGGTGGCGATCACGCTGGCGTAGTGGCGTTCCTGCAGAAACGTCCGCAGCTGGTGCTGCCCCTGCGTGCCCAGGTTGTCGAACAGCAGATTTAGATTCTCCACCAGAATCAGCAGCCTGCGGGTTTCAAAGCGGACCGCCAGCCGTCGTGTAAGCACCTGGGCGATTTCATCCGGCGGCTGATTGAGCAGCTCGTCCAGCCACGCTGCCGAGTACTCACCGGGGTACGCCTTGCACAGTGACCGGTAAATCCGCACGAGCAACTGCACCATCGACGTGGTCGTTTCGTCCTCGTTCAACCAGGCCATGTGCACGGCGTCGCTGAGTTTCTCGTCCTGCGACACCCGGTGATGCAGCAGCGAGACGAAGTGCGACTTGCCGATTCCCCGCGGCCCGTACAGCAGCACGTTGTGTGTCGACCCGCTGTCGGCAGCGTCAGCCACCTTCTCCAACACGTTCTGCAGCAGATCTTCGCGCCCGACGAAGATCGCTTCCAGCAGTTCCGGGTCGGTCTGGTTGGGTGAGAATCGCCAGATGAACTGCTCGTCGGTAAACCGCAGTTGCTCAGTGGCCGCCGCCTGGCTGACGGTTTTCACCGTGTCGTCATGTTGTGAGAGGAAGTCATTCATAGTCCGCGATCCACCTTCCACCAGCGACGAATCAGCGGGAACCGGAAGCAGTAGCGGCCATCGGTGTCCCGCGAGAGATAATGGTCGGCATCCATCAGCCGGAGCAGTCGCAGAAGGTCGTCACGGTCTTTGAGAGCAGCTCCGGGTCCCGAAGCGTGTTCGAGAATCTGATCGACCGTCAGCGTGACTGTCGGGTCGTCAGTCAGAGCCAGCACGTCGAGAATCCGGGCCACACAATCCGCGTCGTTACTGTCGGGATAGTACGTCGGCAGTCGCGACCGGAAATGAGCCAGTTGCCACGGATCGCTCGCGTCAACCAGTTGCCGTGCCACGAAGTCTCTGATGATGTCATCGCTGGCGGAGAGCTGTTCGATCTTCAGCGCGGCGACGACGTGATGGATGTAGAAAGGAAAATAGTCGACCTCGTCCGCAATCGTGGCCGCCGCTGCTGCCTGATTGTCTGACGCGATTGCCTCACCCTGCAGAAGATCCCGAGCCAGTGCTTCCGCATCGCCGGGAGCCAGCGGTGTCACGGTGACGGGGAACATGTCGTTCTTCGCAGACGTCGGAATCCCCTCGGCAGCGAGTTTTCGCAGAACGTGGTGCAGGCCGATTGAACCGGCGAAGATCACGCGGAACCGGTCCTGTTCATGCCGGAGGCTGCGAATCGTGTCGAGTACTTCCGCAGCGACTCGCGGGCCATCGTTGCGTCGAACACTGTCGACCATGTACGGGAATTCGTCCCAGAAGAAGACCAGCCGATCCGTCTGGTCGGTTGCCATGAGATCTTCAATCGCAGACGTCAGCAGCTTCTTCCAGGTGCGGCTCTGGAGATTGAAGTAGTCGGTTTCATTTTCCTCGAAGAGGCGCTGAATGAAGTTCTTTGCCCGAGTGCCACTATCGAGTGACTCCTGAACGTCGTTAAAGACCTGCTCGGCGAATTCCTGGGCCGAATGAACCTGCTCAAGGTTTCGATAGACGGGTTTCCAGCCAGTTCTGGGCTGGTGAGCCATCTTCCGAAGCACCTGAGTCTTCCCGATTCGCCGTTCGGCGTTGATCAGAATGCTCTGCGTTTCCAGCCGATCCCAGAGCATTTCAATCAGCACATCACGTCCATAAACCTCGTCAGGACTGAGGTTTCCGCCTGGAGTTGCTTTCATCAGACAATCCTCGCTCGGAATAAACGCGAGGCCGCAATATACGACAAATCTCACGTACGTCAATATTGCCGTATTCATCCCTTTTGATAAGGCGGGGCGGAAGCGGAGATTCCATCCCCTGATGGCTCCGCGAGGCTCTGCCCAGCTGAAGCCAGCTGCTGCGAAATTGTCGACGCTCACCGGAAGATGCTTCGACGGCCCATATGGCGCGAATCCCTGAGATCGACCGTTCGCGGACGCACCTGCCCAAACGTCGCCGGGAACGAATTACTATGATCGCGACAGGCTACAGCAGCTCGCGGATGGGCTGGCCGTTGTCGACGATACTCGTGGGGCGGCCGGTTGAATCGTCGAAGTGGGTCGACAGCGGGATGCCAAGCTGGTGGTAGATCGTGGCGCACAGGTCGAGCGGAGTTGTCAGTCGCTCGCGAACGCCGCCGCCCCATTTTTCGCTCGCACCGACGATCTGGCCGCCTTTGATGCCGCCGCCGGCCAGCATCACGGTGAAGCAGTTGGACCAGTGGTCGCGACCGGCGTGGCCGTTGATGAGCGGCGTCCGTCCGAATTCGCCGGCACAGTAGATCAGGACTTTGTCGAGCATCCCGCGATCCTCGAGGTCCTCGACCAGCGTTGCGATCGCGGCGTCCAGCGGCGGCAGGTGCGTTTCCAGGCCGGGCTTGATGTCGTTGTGATGGTCCCAGTAACCGGTGTTGATCGTCACGCAGGTGCTGCCGGCTTCGACCAGCCGCCGGGCCAGCAGAGCGCTCTGGCCATACTGATGCCGACCGTACCGATCGCGGAGCGCGTCGCTTTCCTGGCTGATGTCGAAGGCCTCGCGAACGGCGTCGCCAGCGACCATCTCCAGGGCCTGAGCCTTGAACGCGTCGAGGCCGTCCAATACGCCGGATGTGTCGATGTCGCGGCGCAGCGTGTCGAACTTCTGCAATAACCGCCGTCGATTCTCGACGCTTTTCAGTTCGAGTCCCTTCGGCATCGCGAGGTTGGCAACCTTGAAGCTCTTCGAGTTCGGATCCGCACCGACCTCAAACGGGTTGTACGCCTTCCCCAGATAGACGGCTCCCTGATAGCCGAACGCTTCGGCCTTCGGGATCGCCACGTACGGCGGAATGTTGGGCTGCGTCGCGCCAACGGTCCGCGCAATGACGGATCCGAACGACGGGTGCTGAGCCGCGTTGCGAGCCAGCGTTGGCCCGAAACGACCAGTCGCCATCCAGTGTGCCGACGGTGCGTGAATGCCGTTTTCGTGATGCACCGAGCGTACCTGCGAGAGGTGGTGCATCACTTTGGCCTGACGCGGAAACTTCTCGGTGACTCCGATACCCGAAGCCGAGGTCGCAATCGGCTGATACATCCCGCGGTACTCGGGCGGGGCGTCGGGCTTCATGTCGTACGTGTCCTGCTGACTCATGCCTCCGTGAGTCCAGAACACGATCAGCGACCGACCGTTGCCTGGCTGGCTGGTTTCGGCGGCAGCTCGCCCACGCAAGAGATCCGCCAGTCCCAGGCCGAGCAGTGGCGCACCGAGCTGCAGAAAATTCCGACGGCTCAAACCATCGCAGCAGGAGAACGGGCTTCTGGGGAGCTTCAACATGGAATGTTCTCTGTATTTCAAACGATGAGCATCTGTGATTTCTGCGCACGTTTTGAAGGCAGGAAGATGGGATGGCAGGAATATGATCTCAAGACGTTCACCCGGTCGATTTTCCTGCTCTCCATTTTCCTGCTCTCCATCTTCCTGCCGTGCCGTCTGCAGTTGTCGCGGCTCGGATACTTAACGAATGCGACAGCGGCAGGATTCAGCGATTGAACATGAACTCGTGCGTCGCCAGCAGAGACCAGATCAGGGAACGATAGGCTTCGCCGCGGTCAGGCTCGGTATTCAGAAATTCGATGGCGACGGTGCGTTCCTCAGATGATGGCGGACGGGAAAAGACGCGCAGGAAAATGTTGTCGACATTGGCAATGTGCGAGGCTGACGACTCGACGAGTTTTGCCACGTAGCCGTTGTCGGCAGTCAGTTTCCGCTGGATCTCGGACGAGTTGACCAGTTCGAGGGCCTGCGCGAGCGCCGGCTCGTCGGACCGTTCACATTCGCAGGCGGACGTTCGCGCCGGACGACCGAAGACATCCAGGAAGTTGCTCGCGACGTTCTCATCCGGAAGGTCGACGGCACGCATGTCCGGCGGAAACGTGCCGGGACCACCGGGAAACTGAGTCGGCACTTCGAGTACCTGGCTGATTCCGTCGAGCAGAACTTCGGCCGGCAGCCGTCGCGGATAGAACCGAGCGAAACTCTGCAGATCGTCGCGGTTCGATTGCGTCGGAACGGAACTCAGAGCGTAAGCCTGCGAGTTCGTGATCACTCGAATGAGTCGCCGGACGTCGTAGCCGCTCTCGGCAAAGTCGCGGGCCAGCGTGTCGAGCAGTTCCGGATGGCTGGGCGGATTCGTGCTGCGGGCATCGTCGATCGGATGAATGATGCCGCGCTGAAAGAAGTGGCCCCACATGCGGTTGGCCATTGTCTGAGCGAAGAACGGATTGTCCGTGTCGATCATCCAGCGGGCGAAGGCGCGGCGAGGATCCTCGTACGGCTCAAGATCAAAATCCGGACCGCCGGGCGGTCGAGGACGCATCGCTTCTCCGGTTCTCGGATGAGTGACTGTGCCCGAGTTCTTCACGAAGATCGTCTCGCTGGTCGGCACTTCGGCGTCGGCGAATCCGCCCTTGCGACCAACTCGCGCGAAGACGGCGGCGAGGCTGTAGTAGTCGCCCTGAGTCCAGCGTTCGGCAGGATGCCGGTGGCACTGAGCACACTGAATGCGAATGCCCAGAAACGCCTGCGCGACCGATTCCACATAGTCCTGTGTCGTCCGCACCGAGCGATACCAGAGGGCCGGCGGAACTTCGTCCTGACTGCCGGTCGCGGTGAGGATCTCAGCCACAAACTGATCGTACGGTTTGTTGGCGGCGATGGAATCGCGAATCCAGGCGGCGAAGAACGCCGTGCCCGTGCGCTGCAGACGAGTCGAGTAGCCTCGGCCTCGATTCTGCAGAATGGCCGCCCACTTCAGCGCAAACCAGCTCGCGTGTTCGGGACGTTCGAGCAGCTCGTCAATCAATCGTGCCCGCTTGTCCGGACGCAGATCAGCAGCGTAAGCACGCGCTTCGTCGGCGGTTGGCAGCGTTCCGCACAGGTCGAGCGTCACGCGACGAATGAATTCGTAATCGGTCGCGACCGCTGAGGGAGTGATCCCCAGACTCTGCCACTGCTTGACGAGCAGTTGGTTCAGTTTGTGAGCCGTCTCCCGGACCGCTCGATTGTCTGTCACTGGAATCTGGACCGCGGTCGGCTCTCGGACGTCTGAATTGAACGGAACGGTTCCTCGAAACGAGCCGACAACTCCGCCGAAACGCACCATGACGGCGAACAGCCCGCCACGATTCAACGTTGTCACCTGCCCCGCATCGTCGACTTCCGCCACCGTTGGCAGATTCGTCTCGTAAACGGCTCGCCGCGTGACATCGCGTGACCGACCGTCGGAGTAATGCGCTGTCACTCGCAGATCGATCGTCGAGTTCTGCGCGACAACCTGACTGTCGGGTGAAATCGTGACGCGTTCGATTGTCGGTTCACCCGGTCGCGGCCCCGGTGCTCCAGCGAGGATCCACTGGCTGAGAACGCCGTAGTCTTCGGAGTCCGTTGTCAGACGCGAACCACCGCCGTGCGGAACTCGACCGACGGCCTTGGCCAGCAGCAGGCTGCGGTCAGGTGCGCCCGGAAAGACGCGCCGCCCCCGGGCTTCTCTCACAAGGGCAACGTGGTCGAAGTCCGGCTCGAAACCAAGCAGCGACAGGCGAAAGCCGTTCTGCCCAGCCGCCTTGCCGTGACAGCCGCCACTGTTGCAGCCATATCGGGTGAGAATGGGAACGACGTCGTTGAGAAAGCTCACACGCTCTTCTGCCGCGTTCGCAGTATCCGCGATTGCGTTCAGAATCAGAGCGGCGATCGGCAGCATGGGCAGCATCTGGTGAAACTGGTTTCGCATCAGGCTTTCGTCTTGAGATCAGCCCGCAGCGACTCTGAGTTCGCCACCGCCTGGAAAGGTTGACACTGTTCGTAGCGAAACTCGCGCAGAGTTTCGGCTGCCTGCGAGCCCGAAACTCTGCGCGAGTTTCGCTACCACGACTATCAGATTCCGTTAACCACTCTATTCAATCACTTCGAGTTCCAGAAAACAGCTTCCGTGGTAAACCGCCTGGTCCTCGACAACGCCGACGGCATACAGCCGCAGAGCCGGCTGGCGGCCGAGCGGTGCGTTGTCGTTGGCGATAATCTGAATCGTACCGGTGTCGGTCTGCCCGACGAACGTCACTCCCCGGCCGCGCAGCCCGTCGATGTCCTCAGACGTCGTGTACAGCTCCGTGTGAATCTTGCTGATAAAGCCGTTGATTCGACGAGCCGAATACTTCACCTGGACAATCTCGCCGCGCCGAATCTTCCGCGGGTTGTGCGGATCGACAGAAACAACGAACGCCGCCGGCTGAACCTCAAATGTGACCGGGTTGCTGAAAACCGTCACCGCTTCGGTCTTCCGCTCCCCCTGCGCATCGGGCGGCCCGACCGGAACGGTTGTCTGACCCTCGATCGCCAGCGTGTACTGACCGGGCGGAAGCGTCGGCGGGAGGTAAAAGCTGACACATCCCTTGTTCTGACCTGCTGGAAGCTCAGACGTCTGATTCGGAATCAAGTCCGGAACGCCGACACCGATCAGCGACACCGACGCCTGGTGTTCAAGGTCGTCGCGTTCAACCTGGACCGCAACGTCGAGAATGCCGCCGGGTGAATGGCGAACCTGCATGTCTCCAAAGAGAACGTGATGCCGAGGTTCGTGGCCGTTAGCGGTGATCCGAATTGGAGCCTCACCAGAGATCGCGACGGGGATCGCACTGGTGACGCGTCCCCAGCCCGTCGGTCGGCCACTGCGAACAACCGTCCCGCCGCGAGCGTCCGTTCTGTCTGACTGTTGAGACTCCGCCGAGAAGCTGAGCGCACCGACAAGTGGCTGAGCGTCGTCAGTGGCCGAGATCACCAGCGGAGCGCGGTTGACACCGGGCCCAAGCCACACATCCGGACACTCGATCCCGGCGGGAAGATTGTCTGCCGAGACTCGGATCGAACCCGTCAAGCCGCGCTGGCGAAACGCGACGACATCGAGCAGCGTCCGGGCTCGACTGTTCAGAGTGATCCCCTGCGGACGATCCGCGTGCGGCAGAATCGCGAGCCGTACTGTCGGTTCTTCGCGCCGCAGGCTCAGCCGATAAATGCGACGAGGATCATCAGACAGACCGCTCGTCACACTGCGAACAAGAATGAGATAACGTCCGTCGCTCGGCACGACGAAACGTCCGGCAGGATCTGAATGGCTGGTCGGAAACGAACGGTCGCCGACGTTCTGAAGTTCGTCAGTGAACCTCGCCAGTTCGACTGCGCCAGCTTCGTCGAGCACGGTGATGTCGAGGTCGACTGGCGAGCCGATCCGCTCGCCGAACCCTTCGAGCCACAGCACCTCGCCGCGTCGGGCCAGAACGGAAAACCAGTCGCGTTCGTCGCTTCCGATCAATTGCCCACTGACTTCGCAGGGAACGTCCAGAGTTTGCGGTACTCGGCGCGACGACTGACTCGACGATTCCACAACAACGGGGACATCGGTCATCCCGACGGCGATCGGCGCGTGCCCACCTGGCAGCCGCCACGGCAACGTGTCGACCGCGATCTGCTGCGAGCCCAACCGCAGGCCTGGCGACGAGGCCTCGGCCAGCGACGGCGCTGCAATGTCGACTGTGATCTGGTCGAAGCCCTGCGCCGCCGATGTCGCACCGTTCTGTCTGAGGTTCCAGCCGAACACGGTGACGCGAGCGTTCTCGCCAGCCGTGATGACCGCCGGGATCGTAAAGGCCGCGCGCGGACCGGTATCGATATCCAGCCGGTAGTAGTGGTCGTCGCTGCCGGAGAACACCAGATCGTAAAGCCGCACGACGTACTCACCGTCTGCCGGGACAGCAAAGTCGATTAACGGATCGACGCCGAAGTAACCTCGGCTGACCGCGAGCCGCTTCCCGCTGCTGTCGAACAGTTCGAGCATCGCTCGCAGGTTGGAATCGATCCGCTCAGCAAAACATTCGACGACAACCCGCTGCCCCCGTTTCGCGATGAAAGAGAAACGATCGACATCGCCCTTCTGAATGCGACCGTTGATCGTTCCATCGAGAGACACCTGCTGAGCGGCTTCGGCATCATTGTTCGGCTCGGCTTCCTCGCTCTCGCGCCGATTGCCGACCACAAAAACGCGAGGAGAACTCAGTCCGTCCGGCGTAACGGCCTGCAGGTCGTACTGCCCGACAGGCGTTGCTTGCGGAATCATCAGCTCAAACGCGTTGGGTTTGTCGGCGACCTTCCGGCATTCGATCCCCGATTGGCTGCACAGCAAACGGGATACGTTGCCGAGGCCTTTGCCGGCAATCGTCACCTCGACCGTCGTGCCCGCCTGGCCGCCGACCGGAAAGACTGAGTTCAGCACGGGTGACGGTGCGGCCAGAGCCTCGAGCGGAATGAGGAAAAGTAACGTAGCAAACAGTGTTTGCAGGACGCCTGGTCTGAAGCAGGACCTGCGGATGCGGGTGGCCGGGGCTGGACTGAGCCTGCGAAGGAAGCCCCGGGGTTTCGCTCGTGCCTCGCCCCAACCCCGGCCACTCCTCGCGCGGCCTGACAACAGCAGAACGGTCGCGGCGATCAGCAGGAAGAACCCGTTGAAGTGTCGTCGCGGCAGCCGGCACATTCGCGATCGCTTTCTGCTTTAAGAACTCGTCCGGCTGAAAACTGTAGCCAGGTTTCTCCGAAACCTGGATGAACTCGCGAGCGATGGTCGAGCTCCGTGGATCGGTTTGCTGAACAGTTCGACGTTCTTCCTGACGGCGTGCGAGTTTTGGAAAGACTCGCCTACGGCTGATCACTCGAATCAGATCCCGGCCAGTTGCTCGGTCGCGTTGCCGAAGCTCGGCAGCGTGATGCCCATGCGATCCATGATCGTCAGGTACAGGCCGGACATGCTGCGTTCCCGAGCCGATTCGAAATCGAGAGTGCGGCCGGTCTTCCAGCGTTCGCCGAGTCCGCCGGCCATCAACAGCGGGACGCGCGGCGCGTTGTGTGCCGTCCACTGCTCGTTGGCCAGCATGATGCAGCAGTGGTCGAGCACCGTGCCGTCGCCTTCCTGAATCGAATCGAGCTTCTTCACCAGATACGCGTACTGCTCGACCCAGAACCGCGTGATCGACGCGAACTCGGCACCGTCCCAGCTGTGTGAAAAACTGTGATGATCGTTCCGCAGGCCGAGGAACGGGTAAATCTGGCCCGACAGATTGTTCGTCAGCAGCAGCGTGGCGATCCGCGTCCGGTCCGTCTGAAACGCCAGAGTCACGATGTCACACATCAGTCGCGAGTGCTCGTCGAGCTGTCCCGGCAGTCCGTCGGCGGGTCGCAGCTTCTTCAGGTCGAGGCTCGCGTCTGACTGCTCGCGCTGAGCGGCCTGCATTTTCTGCATTCGCTGTTCGACCTCGCGAACACTCGTCGCGTACTCGTCAATCTTCGAACGGTCGGACTTCGAGACCTTTCGCGAGACATCGTTCAACTGTCCGAGCACATGGTCGAGCACGCTGATCTGCGTGCGGCTGCCGCGGCTCTCGAACAGACTGTCGAACGCCAGCGACGGGTACTGTTCGGCGGGGACCGGCGAGACCGGCGAACTCCACGAAACGTGCGACGAGTACATCATCGAGTACCCGGATTCGTGAAACCCGCTGACGGGCCGCTCGCACGCGAGGACGAGGCTCGGCAGTGTCGTCCGATCGCCAAGCCGCTGTGCGAAGATCTGGTCCATGCTGGTGGCCGCTCGGATTTCCCGTCCGCCCTGCGGCTGCACACCGGTCAGAATACCGGCTGCCCCCTTCGCGTGCCCGCCGACAACGCTCGACGGATGCTGCAGCCCGTTGATGACGTTGAGCTTCGACTTGACTGGCTCCAGCGGTTTGAACGCCGGCCCGAGTTCCATCGCGTCGCCATCCCCCTTCGACCACCACTCCGGCGGATGAATGCCGTCGCCGAAGAACAGAAAGGCAAACCGCCGCGGCGGCGTGTCGTCTTTCGAGCCGTCGTCGCTCTCGGCAGCCAACAGCCGGGCCGACTCCAGCCACGGCAACGCGAGACTGGCTCCGAGTCCTTTGAGAACGACACGACGAGAGAGGCGATGATTCGGGTGCATGGTGGGGATGTCCGGTGGGGAGATCGAGGGGACCTACTCAGTGTGTTCTTAAGTGTCAGTCATCAGCCGGTGTGTGGGCAGACTGATTGTGGCGAGAGTCGGGGCAGGAAGGCTCTGGTTTCACGCAGGATCCCGACTGCCGGATTCGGCCAGCACGGCTTTGTTCGCTGCCGTTACCGGCTGGCGAGCCGGCAATCGAACAACGCGATGCACCGACGAACTCTGACGACGACGAAGCTCCGCACCGATCCGACGCACATCGTTATCAAACTGCTCCGCCAGGCGGTGGCGAATGTCGCGAATTTCGTCAGTGATTGGATTACGAGCCATGGTCGGTTCCCATCAGTTCTTCGGGCGTACAGATGACCGGCGGTTCGAATCCCCGGTCGCGGCAGACCTGTTCAATGTGGCTTCGAAGTGTTGCATTCGCAATGTGCTTGTAGTTCCAGGTGAGCAGGTAATTGACGCCATTGACCGCAGCAATGGCAATATGCAGCGCGTCTCGCGGTTCAGTGGCGGGAACAACCTTTCGGCTAATCAGGTCATCGGCCAGATCATCGGCATCGGCAGAAGACTCCAGAAGGTCAAGGTCCTTGACAACCTCGAGTCGTTCGGCAGCCGCAGAAGGATCGCCGTCAGAACACTCGTCAAGAACAAGCTGTGAAATGTAGACGGCAAAGCCCTGCGCGTTGTCCCGCCACCACTCCCGCGTAATCTGCTGTCCCGAAGCAACATACGGGTCGCGATGAAGTCGCCCTGCGATGTGGCCGATGATCGTTGTTTCGATGTAAACGGTTTCCATCACAGGATTGTGTCCAAAAAACTCTGCTTGTCGGTGGTGAAGGCCTGAGTTCGTCTCCGTCAACGGGGAGGCCCCGTCTTCGCAGTGCTTTCCAACCCGGCCTGACCTCGCTGCTTCCGAAACTGAGGACTCTTCACGACCGTTTCAAACAGAACCGAGAACCGGTACTCGTTCTGTTCAAGGGCCGTTTCCATCTCCTGCAACAGAGGTTGATCGGACAGGATGACCGATCGTCCCAGTGCGTATCCGAGAAACTTCCGGCACAGGGTCTGAATGAAGTCCCGGCGGCGGTGCGTTTCAACATAATCGATCAGGCCCGGAATTCCGCGAGCAGATTCTCCGTTGGGCAGGTCGCCGAGATCGTCGACCGGGCGACCTGCGAGGTCTTTTGTCCGGGCTCGGCCAATCGCGTCGAAGCCTTCGAGGGCCAGTCCGAGGCCGTCAAAGTGGACGTGGCACATCGCGCAACGCGGGTTCGCGGCGTGCTCGATGAGCAGTTCGCGCAGCGGTTTCGTGGCTTCCTTCTCGCTCTTCGGAAGTTCCGGCACGTCGGCAGGCGGCGGCGGGAAGTGCTGGCCGAGCAGATGATGCACGGTCCAGAAACCGCGTTTGACCGGGCTGGTTCGTTCGCCCGCCGAGTTTGCCGTCAGGACAACGCCCATCCCGAACAGCCCTCCCCGACCAGAAGTCCGTAGCCCGTCGACGCGATGCCAGAGCGATTCGGGAGACGTCGTCGGATGCCGACGATGCGACGCGTTCCAGCGAGCAACTTCGGTGCGATAACGATCGGCGATCACACCGCCGTAATGCTTCGCGAGAACGCCGTTGACGAAGGTCGCATCTGAGGTCAGCAGTTCTGTGACTGGCCGGTCTTCCTGGATGAGGAACGTCGCCAGTCGCTGCGGCTCTTCAAACATCGCCTCGCGAAGTTCGTCGGTGTAGCCGGGAAACGTGTCCGGGTTGATCGGGTCGCTCACCAGGTAATCGCGGTACCGCAGCCACTGACCGAGGAACTCGCGACCGAAGGCGGAAACTCGATCGTCTTTGAGCATCCGCCGCGTCTGATCAAGCAGTGCCGCTTCGTCCTGCAGCCCGTCATCCCCAGCGGCGGCCAGCAGTTCGTCATCCGGCAGCGACGACCAGAGAAAGTAACTGAGCCGCGACGCCAGCGCGTTGCTCGACAGCGGTTGCACGCCAGGCTGCGAGGCGACCTCGGCATACCGGTAACTGAAATCTGGCGACATCAGAATTCCGGCCAGCACGCCACGCAACGAAGCCTCGACCGTTTGTCCCTGCCTTCGCAGCGTCTGATACAACGAGTGCAGCGATTCGGTGTCCCGCGGCGTCAGCTCACGATGAAACGCGCGGCGGGCGAATTGCTCGATGTCCCGCAGGCCGTGCTGCTCGGCAACGATGGTCAGTTCACGTTGCGTCTGCAGTCCGGCCCGAACGTCCTCAAAGAAACGGTGAATCATGTCGAAGCGGTCGCTGGGTGCGTCCGGCGTCAGCGAATCGTCAACGAGCTTCACGCCCATCTTGTCGAGATAGACTTTTTCAAACCGCGTCAGCAGATCATCGTCGACGAGTTTCGGATCTTCGGACCGCAGGAAGTCGAACCGCTTGTCATGCAGAACGTGCCGCTCGGCCCGCTCGAACCAGACAAAACCGCGCAGCAGCGTTTCCGTGTGGCGCGTCACGAAGTCGAGTTCCTGCCAGAGCCGGTCGAGTTCCTCGATCTGCTGCTCGTCGAGCACTTTCTCCACAAGCGGCTGATCGTCCCGGAAGAAGCCCTCGACCAGATGAAACCCCGCCGCCAGTCCGCGCGACCGATCGACGTAAAAGAAGCGGTTGGGAAACGTCGCGCAGAACTGCTCGGCGGATTCGACCATGCCACGAGCCAGTTCGCTCTCACGATTGATCAGTAACGTCGCGTTGCCGCCAGCGATTCCGTTGACCGGAGTTTCAGGCACTCGTCCCGTTGCGGACTGAACCAGCACCGGGCCTTGCTGTCCGTGTTCGGTGTCGAGTTCACATTCAACGAGCAGATGTTTGCCGTCGACTGCCGCGAGCACTGCTGCGCTCAATGGCAGCTCGATCAGCGCCGGCGCTTCGACCGCAAGCGAGTCTGCGGCGATCTCGTGCCCCAGCGGATGTTTTCCGAACGCGAGCCTCTCGGCGAGTTCCGGCGCATGCTGGTCGAGGATCGACTTCAACGACGCGACTTCATGCCGCTCGCGGTCCCGATCATTGTTCGGCAAGCGGTCGACCTTGCTGAACACCGCCCGCTTCAGCAGGACAACGGTTCCGCGCGCGTTTCCAAACGCCGGATCGATCCGCAACGTCAGCGTCGTCGTTTGCTGCTTGTCGTTCTCGCGAGGTTTCCGCAGGCGGTCAAACCGAATGAGCTGCCGAGCCTGAAACCTTGCCGGACTGAACCTGTCGCGTGATGCGGCCACGTCGGCTCGGAACTTCAGATGCTGGATCGGCCAGTTGCCGGCGTTCGAGCGAATGACCTGCTCGTCCTGCGGCGCAATCTGCCGCCGTGTGAAATCGATGCACCGCTCCAGTTCGGCGAGTTCGTCGGGCACGTCGTCGCCAGAGGCCGGCTTTGGCAGAGCGTTCCACTGCTCACCAATCTGCCGAACGTACCCGGCACCGGCGGCAGCTCCGTTCAGGAACTCGAAGACTCGTGCGAGATACTTTGGACTCAGTTCGGCCCGGCGAGCCCAGTCGTCGAGTGAGACACCGCGATCTGCATCGCCGCGGTGTCGGAACCGCCAGGCGGCTTCGAGATAATCGCGGACCGACACCTCTTGCTGCTCGTAAAAGTCGATGATCGCCTGCTCGGTCAGCTTCTTGCGTTCGTTGTACGAGGTGACCGGAAACGGGGCGAACTCGATGCCGTGCGGTTTCAGCACGAGATGATTCGCGACGTCCTGCGCGGCTCCGAGATATTTCCGCAGCAGACTCGGTGACATGCCGAGCGCCTCGCCCGTATTGTCGAACCCCTCGCCACCCGCCGGGTCAGCTGGGAAGTCACGAGTCGGTCGGATGTCGACGCCCGTTAGATCACGAACCGACAGGTCGTACTCGGTATTCGACAGCCGCCTCGGCAGCACAACTCCGGGATCCCCCGCGTTTTTCAGAGCTTCATCGAGCAGCAGTCTGCGAATCGTCTCGACCACCGCGTTCCGCTCGTCGATCGTTGGCTGCAGCTTCTCATCTTCCGGCGGCATCGCTCCGTCACGGACAAACTCAGCAATGCTCGTCCAGCGACGGAAGTGAGCGGTCACGTCGGCCGTCTTCCGGTACCGAGTCAGATCCAGCTCGCCGCGAGCATCTTCGCTGTTGTGACACTTCACACAGTACTTCTGCGAAAACGGTACAACGCGGTCGAGGTACTCGTCCGCCATCAAGTGGTGGCCGCAGCCGATCACGGTCAGGAACGCGAGCAGCAACACAGGGCGGGGCGACGGGGAGGTCATCGGGGCTCGTCTCAATGGCGGGAAGGCAGGTAGGCGGGACCGACCGAAGCCGGGGCGTGAAGTGTTACCGATTGACCGCGTCAGGATCGAGTGACAGATCGTTCCGAACCGGTGACAGTCCGGTCGTGCCGCAGCCAGTCATCGTGAGCGCGTCCCGGTCGACCGTTTCGATCGCGGAGCGTTCAACGACATTCCGGTAGTACGATCTCAGATCGACGACCAGGTCGCCGAGCCGTGCGCCGAGCGGACCGGGCGGATGCAGCAGCAGCTCAAGCTCGTCGAGCACCAGCAGCATGCGTTGCATCGTGACGAGCCCGGCCAGCCGTGCCCCGCCCTCACTCATGAGCAGCCAGCCCGGTCGCCACGAGCGACGTCGTTCCCATCACCCACACACCCGTACCCTCATAACAACTGGACCAGAAACATGGAGCAGGGCAGCATCACATGCCAGCGATTGCTGCTGCGATTTCGGATCGAAGAGAGGATCTGGAGGTGCCGGAGTTCTTTCGCTGGCCTGTCGCGTACTCGATGCACGAACGGGCTACACTTTCGCTCGCTCTGGGCGACGAGCCCGAATGATTGTTCGATGACTTCTCGACAGGAATCAACTCAATGACTTACCGGTTGCTGATTGCGGCGGCGTTTGTTTTTTCACTTGCTGACAGCACTTGCTTCCCAGCCGAGATTCAGGACTGGCGGGCGTGGCGGGGACCGCTGGCGAATGGCAGTGTGGAGAAAGGCAGCTTTCCGCACGAATTCAACGCTGAGAAGTTTCTGTGGAAGGTGGAACTGCCGGGCAAGGGCTGCTCGACGCCGATCGTTCTCGACAGCCGCATCTATCTGACATGCCCTGTGGACGGAAAAGATGCCCTGCTCTGTTTCGACGCTGACGGCAGGGAACTGTGGCGGACGGCCTTCGGGCCGGAGAATGCCGGCAAACATCGCAACGGATCGGGCAGCAATGCGTCACCCGTCACGGATGGCGAAGCGGTCTTCGTCTATTTCAAGAGTGGCACGTTTGCGGTGGTGGAACTCGACGGTTCTGTCCGCTGGAAAACGGACCTCGTCGAGCGGTTCGGGAAAGCCAACCTCTTCTGGGACCACGGTACGTCACCCGTGCTGACCTCGAACCACGTCGTGATGACGCGGATGCACAACGGCGAGTCGTGGCTGGCGGCGTTCGACAAGGCCAGCGGCGAAATCGCCTGGAAGGTCGCCCGCAATTACGAAACGCCGGTTGAGTGCGATCACGGCTACACAACGCCGCTGGTCATTCAGCATCAGGGACAGGAGTCGCTGCTTGTCTGGGGAGCCCAGCACCTGACAATCCACAACGCCTCGAACGGAGTGGTCTCCTGGTCGTGCGGCAACTTCAATCCGGACGGCAACAAACTCTGGCCTCAGATTGCGACGCCAGTCATCGTCGGAGACATCGCGATCATCGCATACGGTCGGAACGATCGCGGCATTCCCCGGCTGTACGGCATCAGGCTGACAGGCAGCGGCGACGTCACTGCAGCCGCACAC
>Ga0070727_10002042_pt1 | contig 20132 bp, 16 predicted proteins | sample tdAd472_FD_66722 | JGI IMG/M metagenome (GOLD analysis project Ga0070727, IMG submission 66722) | Marine sediment microbial communities from the Atlantic coast under amendment with organic carbon and nitrate - tdAd47.2 | ecosystem: Environmental > Aquatic > Marine > Coastal > Sediment | place...
CATTCATCAGATGCTGAGTCCGCGAAACCTGATGAGGCTGAAAGGCGGCGACGATTCGTCGTCCCGGAAACGCCTGCCGCGCGGTTTGAATTGTTGCCGAAACGGCGGTTGGATGATGCGCGTAGTCGTCGATGATCGTCGCGCCGCGGACCTCGCCGCGGATCTCGAACCGCCGTCGAACTCCTCGGAACTTCGACAGCCCTTCAGCGATTGCGTCGAGTGGAACTCCGACCGCATGGGACACGGCGATCGCCGCGAGAGCGTTGCTGACGTTGTGCCGGCCCGGAACCGGCAGCGCGACAGATTGCGACTCACCGTTGGGCGAAGTGACGCGGAACTTCGAACCGTTGCCAATGGTCTCGATCTCCGAGGTTTGCCAGTCGGCGAGTTGATCGCTCGCCCCGATCGCGAGCCGTTCGACAGGACACGCGGCGCGATCGGCGATCGCTTGCGAACTGGCTTCGCTGGCCGGCATGAACAACCGACCGTTCGCCGAAACGCGCGCTGCGAATTCGGCAAACGCGGCCTGGGCATCCTGAACCGTGGCAAAGCAGTCGAAGTGGTCAGGTTCGATGTTGAGGATCGCCGCGACGTGCGGCTGGAACTGCAGGAAGTGCCGTCGGTATTCGCAGGCTTCGACGACGATCAGCTCATCATTGCCGGCCCAGCCGCTGCGCCCGTAGCCGACCGCTTCGCCGCCGATGATTGCCGCTGCGGACAGGCCGCTCTCACGAAGGATCGTTGCGACCATCGCCGTCGTTGTCGTCTTGCCGTGAGTCCCCGCGATGCAGATCGCGCGACGCGAGCTGAGCAGCTCGGCGAGCATATCGACGTACGAGAGCACCGGCAGTCCGCGTTGTGAGGCAGCAATTCGTTCGGGATTCAACGCGTCGATCGCCGGGCTGTGAACAACGAGTGCTGCGTCGGGCGAAACGTTTGCCGCATCGTGTCCGAGCGAAAACTGAACTCGTCGCCAGACGGAATCCGATGGCAGGCTGCTCGAAAGCGGCTGCGTGTCCGAGCCGCAAACCTGCCAGCCCAGATCGAACAGAAACTCGGCCAGCGCCTTCATTCCTGAACCGTTCACGCCGATCAGATGTGCGACCGGAACAACCGCAGGCCGGGCGTGACCGGGACGCAGTTTTAATCGCAGGTCTTCGGGCAGCGGCATTGGGGGAGTGTTTTCAGTGAGATGGTGTGGCCTGCCCGGATTCGACAACTTCCCGGATCGAGGAACGGTAGCCTGCAGAATGACATTGCGTGAAGAGCCGTTTCAGGCCGAGACCGCAGGTTGCCAGCCGTCGTCGAGTTGCCAAGCCGTAGCCAGGTTTCTCCGAAACCTGGACCGACGCAGAGGGCGGCTGCTTTCTTCCGTTTACACAGGCTACGAACGTTCGTCTCCTGACTCTGTCTTACTGCGAGTTTCGGAGAAACTCGCCTACAGCTCGCCATAGCAACGAATTGCCGCTCAAGTGACACATGCTCGGGCGGCAGATACTCTCGTCGTCCGCTGCTGCAAATCCTCAACCTGCCGGGAGTTTTCTCATGCGTTCGATTCGTCTTCTGCTGGCTGCCGTCGTTGCGTTCTTGCTGCTGCCGTCCCTCACGCAGGCTGACCAGAAGGACGGGCGGCTCGACATTTATTTCATTGATGTCGAAGGTGGAGCGGCGACGCTGTTTGTGACTCCGGCTGGTGAGAGCCTGCTGATCGACTCGGGGTATCCCGAGTACGACTATCGTGATCGGGATCGCATCGTCGACGTCGCAACGAATCACGCCGGGCTGAAGCAGATCGATAATGCTCTGGTGTCGCACTGGCACCTGGACCACTACGGCAACCATGCGGCTTTGACCGAGAAGATCAAGATTGGCACGTTCTGGGATCGCGGCGTCCCGGACTTTCTGCAGGAAGACGCGAAGTTCGTCGAACGCGTGGCCGAGTACCGCAAGGCGTCGCAGAACCAGTCGAAGTCCGTCAAGCCGGGCGACGTCCTGCCGTTCAAATCCGGCTCGACGCCGCTGTCGCTGAAGATCGTCACCGCCAGCCGCGACGTGATCCCGAACAAAGGCCCCGCCAATCCGCACGCGAAGCTGCACGCAGCAAAGCCGGTCGACAAGTCCGACAACGCGGCGAGCGTCAGCACGCTGCTGTCATTCGGTGACTTCCGCTTTCTGACGTGCGGTGACCTGACGTGGAACATCGAAGGCAAGTTGATGACGCCGAACAACCCGATCGGCCAGGTTGACGTCTTCATGGTCACACATCACGGCCTGCCGAACAGCAACAACCCGGCTCTGGTGCTGGCGATCGATCCCGTCGTCGCCGTCATGTGCAACGGCCCGACGAAGGGCGGGCACGAGCAGACTCAGGAAACGCTCCGCAAGGTGAAGTCGCTGAAGGACCTGTACCAGCTCCACCGGAATGTGAAGCTCGATCTGTCGAAGCAGGCTCCGAAAGAGAACATCGCCAACTTCGGCAAGCTCGGCGAGTGCGACGGGATTTTCGTCAAACTGTCCGTCGCGAAAGACGGCAAGAGCTACACCGTCCAGATCGGTCCGAAAGGCGGCCAGCGCACGTATCAGACGCGGAGCTGAAACGATTCTTCATAAACCCCACGGTTACCTACTCAATAGATTCACAACCGGCCGCAATCATCTGGTCTGCCGCAATCATCTGGTTTGAGAATGGACGGAACTCTGACTCCGAGCTGTGAGCCCGAACCATGCGTCGAGCATTCACGCTGATTGAACTGCTGGTCGTCATTGCGATCATCGCAATTCTGGTCGCGCTGCTGTTGCCGGCTGTTCAGGCCGCTCGGGAAGCCGCCCGACGGAGTCAGTGCCGGAACAATCTGAAGCAGCTCGGGATCGCGCTGCACAATTATCACGAAACTGCAACGACGCTGCCTTACGGCTGGGACACGCGCGGGACAAGCTGGACCACGTTTCTGCTGCCGGGGATCGATCAGGCTCCACTCTATGAGACGCTTGTTTTTCAGGAGAGCGGTGCTGGCAACTGGGCGGCCAACGGGGCGAACGAGGCGGCGTGTGGAACAGTGATCAAGACGTTCCGTTGTCCGACAATGCCGGGTGCGGAGCAGATCACGAACCAGAACATCACGAACCGCGTTCCGTCGAGCTATCGTGGAAACGCGGGCTCGCAGGCCAGTTCCGACGACACATCGACAGTGACTGTCGCGGGCAGCCGGTCGCTGGAGAACACGCAGCAGGACGGAATTTTCTTCGCGTGCAGCAGTGTCAGCTTTCGAGATGTGACGGACGGGTTGTCGAACACGATTCTCGTCGGCGAATCACGCACCGAGCCGGGGTTCATCAAGGATGGCCAGGCGATGGATTTCTGGTATCTCGGCTCACCGCAGGCTGACCCATGCCGCTGCGACGGCGGCACGGGCGGGACGGAGTTTTCAGAGTTCGTCGGGACGACGCAGGCCAGCATCAACGCTCGCATTCACACTCCCGCCGTTCATGGCCGTCTGATGGAACTCAGCTTCGGCAGCTATCACGATGGCGGTGCGTATTTCCTGTTTGGTGATGGCCGCGTCCGGTTGCTCAATGACTTCATCGACAACGCCACCTATCGAGCCCTGTCGACTCGGGAAGCCAGTGACGATCTGGGGGAATTCTGATGCGACGCGTCGCGCTCGCGGTTGTGGCGATCTCAATGATTTCAGGTTGCGGTGGCCAGAGCCCGGATTATGCCAGTCTGAACCTCGTCGAGGTGTCGGGGACGGTCACGCTCGATGGAGAGCCGCTGGTCGGAGCTGCCGTCCTGTTTGAGGCCGACGACCAGAGTTTTTCGTACGCCGAGACGAACAGCCGCGGCGAGTACGCGTTGCAGTTCAATTCAGAGATCTCCGGCGTGATGCCCGGTCCCAGAACGGTGCGGATCACGTCGGTCGGCCTGAGTTTTGAAGACAGCGGCGCGGACGAGGAAGAATCTGAAGATGTCGGCCAGCCGGCCCGAGAGCCCGAACGCATTCCCAGTCGCTACAACTCGGCGTCGACACTGACCGTCACCGTCAGCGAATCCGAGCGGCAGTTTGATTTCGATTTGACGTCGGATTGAACGCGGCTCGCTGGCAGCTGGATTCGTGACGACTGGAGCAGAGACTCCCGTTCGATTCGACGTTCAAGCAGCCGTGTCGAACCGTCGATTTTCTCTTGCAGGATGCTGCTGGAGCCGGCACGCTGTCGATTCCGCACTGCCTCCCCCCCGCTTTCAGCGAACTGAGTTCGCCCCTGCCTCTGAGGTCTTCCCATGCTCAATCTGCTCGGCTCCCGGCACCGTTTGTGTGATGGCATTTCCCGGCGCGAGATGTTGAAAATTGGAGCGCTCGGCGTTGGCGGACTGACGCTGTCGGATCTGCTGCGAGCCGAAGCGGCGGCGGGAGCCGGGAATTCGCACAAAGCCGTCATCATGATCTACATGTGCGGAGCCCCTTCGCATCAGGACATGTACGATCTGAAAATGGATGCGCCGGCGGAGATTCGCGGCGAGTTCCGGCCGATCGAGACGAACGTCCCCGGCATCGAGATTTGCGAGCACATGCCGCAGATGGCGGCGATTATGGACAAGTGTGTCCCGCTGAGGTCGGTTTATGGTTCGCCGAACGGAGCGCACGATTCGTTTATCTGCTACACCGGCCGGACGACTCAGAATCAGCCGCCGGGTGGCTGGCCCGCCGTCGGCCCGACGGTTTCGAAAGTGCTCGGACCGCTCAATCAGTCGGTGCCGCCGTTCGTCGGTCTCGCGCCTGACACCGGGCATCCGCCTTACGGATCGCCGGGGCTGCCGGGATTTCTCGGCGTCGCCCACGCTGCCTTTCGGCCTTCCGGGCCGGCAAAGCAGGACATGGTGCTCAACGGAATTTCGTCCGACCGGCTGAACGATCGGCAGGCTCTGCTGCGCAGCGTCGACCGGATTCGCCGGGACGTTGACGCGTCGGGCACGCTGGAAGGGCTCGATTCGATCACGCAGCAGGCGTTCGACATTCTGACGTCGAGCCGCCTGGTCGACGCCCTCGATCTCGAAAAAGAAGACCCGCAGGTTCGCGAGCGATACGGTAAGGGCGACCCGAAGAACTTCGGCGATGGCTCACCGCGAAACCTCGAACACTTCCTGATGGCTCGCCGTCTGGTCGAAGCGGGAGCCCGCGTTGTCACGCTGAACTTCGGACGCTGGGATTTTCACAGCAATAACTTCGGCGGCCTGAAAGGCACGCACCTGCCGCTGTTCGATCAGGGCCTGTCGGCGCTGATCGAGGACCTGCACGAACGCGGCATGGCCGATGACGTCGCCGTTGTCGCGTGGGGCGAGTTCGGTCGGACGCCGCGCATCAACAAGGACGCCGGTCGCGATCACTGGCCACAGGTTGGAGGTGGACTCGTCGCCGGCGGCGGGTTCCGAACCGGTCAGGTCATCGGAGCCACCGATCGCCTGGGCGCGGCTGTCGCCGACCGGCCGATCCACTTTGGCGAAGTGCTCGCAACGCTGTATCGCCACCTGGGGATTCATCCGGCGGACACGATGATCACCGACCTCGCCGGCCGCCCGCAGCACATCATCGACGGCCACAAGCCGCTGCCCGAGCTGATCTGATTGATCAACGAGGTTTGGCCCCAGCGGCGTTGTAGCCACGCTCGCCAGAGCGTGGGCGGGGTGTTCTACGATGCTGCGCTGCCAGCCCACCGTCTGGCGACGGTAGCTACGTGCGCAATCTATACCGGCAGGCCGCGTTCGGTGCGGATGCGGACGACTTCCGACATCACCTGGGCGACGATCTCGCCGTTTCGCTCGATCGACCGGAACTCGTGAATGTTGACCGCCAGGTTCGCACAGACAGTGAGCGAGGCGAAGATCAGGTGAATCGTCGCGGGGCTCATGCCGAACCAGCCGGTGTAGCCGCCGCCGGTGGCGGGGTCGGTCATCGCTCCAAAAGCCCCGGTCATGACGAGCATCAGGAAGCCGCCGCCGATGCCCGGCAGCAGGCGATACTTCACTCGCTGATTCTGGCGATACAGATCTTCGGGAAGCTGGTACGCCCGCGACGTTTCCTCGATCCACCGCCCCGTCCCCATGAAGTAGGTGAACGTTATCGCGTGGACGAGCGTGGCAAACGTCAGGGCTCCGAGCCCCGTCAGCATGTGCGTGCTGACGGCCTGCTGAACCTGCGGGTCGCGGACACGCGGATCGTCGATGCCCAGGCCGAGAAAAAACGTCAGGGCGATCAGGGCGGTTCCGAAGAACGACAGAGTCAGAAAGATGCGGGACACGAAGCTCTCAGACGTTTGAATGTGGGTTGACGGTGCCGCCTCGCGACAAGCCCGAAGGCGAAACCGCGAAGCGACAACAGCAGCCATTGCCGGCAAAGTTGTCCCGTCACGAGACAATGTTTTCCCTTGCGATCCAGTCGTGGGACTCGCCTGACAAGAGAGGCTCTGCCATCGGACGACTGAAGCATTAAAACCGCAACGCGGTTTCACAACAAAGCCTGGGGTCGCGCAGCGCACCCCAGGAACCAGTGAAATGACGACACCAACCCTGAAAGGGTTGCACATTCCGCGCTTCGGCTTGTGGAACCCTTTCAGGGTTCAGGCCATCTCGTTACTCGTTGACCCGGGGTGGCACGGCTGCGCCGCTGACCCCGGGCTAAGATGTTTGACCCCGTTGGGGTCTTCCCCTTTCCAGGGAGTTTTTTAAACCACCAACTCTCTCCGTACTCAGAAGCCGGTGTTAGCCGAGCCTCGCACGGAAAGTGGCAGGAAGCGTACGGTCACGCGTTGCGACTCGCTATTCACCGCGGGCGAATTCTCAGGTGCGGAGGCTCGGCTGCGCAGAACCGGAAACGTGTGTGACTCGGAATGCCGAATCGCGAAACTCGCGCAGAGTTTCGGACCGAGCCCGCCGCGTTCCTGCCGAAACTCTGCGCGAATTTCGCTGCGGGATCCGGACAACGCGGCTCACTTGCCGATCGGCAGCTGACCGGCGTGCTGGGTCGAGTAGAGCACGATGTTGACGCCGATTTTGACTGCGTCATCCGACAGGTAGCCGGCACAGGCGACGGTTGACTGGCGTTCGAGGGCGCAGCTGATGTCGTGCTTGCTGTAAATCACGGCCCAGCGGCCGTTCACGCGGATGCCTTCGAGGAACGGCTCGCTGTTAATGACGTTTCCATCGCGACCATTCGCCCCCGCCACGCGGCGGCGGACTCGTTCCAGAACGTGCCCCATCTGGCCGTTGAACAGCTCGTCGTCGACCGGAATGCGTTCGAGTTTCACGCCCGGATAGAGCTTCGCGGCAAAGACGCGGAACGACTGATCGAACGGTTTTGATCCGCAGCAGGCGTCGGCAAACAGCAGGCGGCCCCGGTCGAGGTACGCTCGCAGACGGTCGATCTCGCGGTCGCTCATCGAGAAGCGTTCGCGACCGTGCATCATCAGCATCGAGTAATCAAACAGCGTTTCGTCGGATGGCGTGACGGCGGCGGGCTTTGTTGAAACCGTCAGACCGACCGTCCTGTTCAACGCGATCATCAGGTTGCGGGCGGCTTTGGGAGCGGTGTCCCAGCCGCCGGTGTGCCGAACCTCGGCGATCTGCGTCAGGCTGCGGCGGATCGACACGATCTCGTTGTCGTCGACGGCCAGCTCCTGGCCCTCGAACTTGTTCGGAGGTTCGCGACCGGTGGCATACGCGACGACGTTGACGCCGATCTGCATCGCCTTTTCGATCTGTGAACTGAGTGCTCCTGGCCGACCGGATCGGCTGGCGAAACTCCAGCGTGTCCACAGGCAGCCGAGATCGCGCGGCGAGTAGATGATCGATGTCCGGCAGCCGAAGTCCGCCCCGAGCAGTTCAACCGTGTCGGCTTCGAGCAGGTACTCGGCTCGAAACACGGGATGGTCGGCGGTCAGTCGCTGCAGTGAGGTTTCACCGTTCGGGTACATCTTCGCGACGAGCTGGTGCATGCCGTCGTCGAACTCGGCCGAGTTGCAGTTGTTGACCGCGAAGATCAGCCCTCCGGTGTTGATGTACTGCCGCAGCAGTTCGAGATCCTGCTCGTCGAAGTCTGGCGGCGAATCGCTCGACAGGTACAGAATCCGCGAGATCGCGAGGTCCTCCAGCCCGCCGTGCTCGCGGACGGTTTTCATGTCGACGACCTGCCAGGTCAGCAGCTTTGGCCAGCCCTGTGATCCGGTGATCCGGTCGGTCAAGTTGCGAATGTCGAACTGATGTCGGTTCCAGTGCCGATCGATGACGTTCGGGTTGCCTCCGGGACGATCGAACTTCAGCTTGTTGATCAACACTGGGGCGAGGCCCTTCGACAGAAAGAGCATCGCCAGTGCGCTGGACGTTGCCTTGTCACCGTCCTGGCCGTTTCCGTACCAGAATCCGGTGCGTCCTTCCTGCCCACGAACGAGAAACCGGGCTCCGCCGCGATACCAGTCGTGTTCGCCAAAGAACCGTTGGCCGCTCAGACGTCCGGCACGCTCCAGGCCGTAGAGGTAGTAGAACAGCCACTGGCCGAGGCCGGGGTTGCTCCCGACGGAGAATCGCGTGCCCAGCCAGTGGAGGCCACGTTCGAGTGCGTCGTCGCCAGCAGTTTCAGTACAGCATTGAGGATTGCCGTCGGCGTCGAGCGGTCCGTCGTCCTGCAGCATGGCCGACGTCATCACGAGAACGCTGATCCCGGCGACCGTCATGCTACCGCAGCTGTCCTTGCGTCCCGGTGAGTATCCCCAGCCACCGTCGCTGTTCTGAGTCCGCAGCCAGTGCTCGCGGGCGTCTTCCCAGACCCGGCGGTCGACCTGCAGCCCGGCACGAGCCGCCTCAAACAACCCGAGGACGGCGAACTGCCCATTGCTGCGGTCGCCGCCGAGCAACTGGCCATTCACCTTGTAATCCCAGGTGCCCTTCATCTCGCCGCGCGGAATCTGCGAGTTGGACAGCAACTCGACGATTGGCCGCAGTCGCTGAATCCGATCCTGCTCCTGACCGGCCAGTGAGTAGACCATCGAGAGAATGGCAAGGTCGTAAACGTCGTTGGGCAGACCCACGCTTCGCAGATAATCGAGCGACAGGTCGATCTCCCGGTCGCCTGGTTTCATGCCGCAATTCAGCAGTGCGAGCGTGACCAGGCCGGTCGCTCCTGCCGGATGGCTGTCGGCGTGCTGGGACTGAAACGAACCATCGTTGTTCTGCAGTCCCAGCAGTCCGTCACGGCCTTCCTCGATCGCCTTCAACACCTGGCTCTGGTTGAGGTCGCTCTGTTGCCCGAACGCCGCAGGCTGCCGTCCGTTCGGCAGCAGCAGCAGAATCAGGGACAGAATTGTCAGCAGAACGTGGCGAGCCATCCGTCGATCTCTTTCCGGGTCTGTACTTCCCAGCTTCAGTCTGAACCTGCAGGCGAGTTCAGGGATCCTACCACCAGACAGCGAGATCGCGACAGGCCGAAGAGAGGGCCGTCGAGCGGTGCGAGGCCCACCATTTCGGACTTGCCGGTGGCTCTCGCGCTGCTCGACCACACCCGACAGAGGGCCGAGAATCAGCTCCTTTGCAGGTCACGTCGTCAGCCGTCAGACTCCCGCAGATTCATGTTTTCCCGCTCCGTTCGGAAACTTCGCCATGAGCCGTTCGGCATCCATCAGCCGCTCCACTGCGGAAACTCAGATTCAGCTTCAGTTGGACCTCGACGGCACCGGTCAGCCACAGATCGAAACCGGCATCGGGTTCTTCAACCATATGCTCACTCTGCTCGCGAGGCACTCGCTGTTCGACCTGACCGTCGACGCGACGGGCGATATCGACGTCGACTTTCACCACACGGTCGAAGACGTCGGCATCTGCCTTGGTCAGGCCATCGCTCAGGCGGTCGGCGACAAGGCCGGCATCACGCGCTACGGCTCGATGACACTGCCGATGGAAGAGACGCTGCTGACCAGTGCCGTCGATCTCAGCGGTCGAATGGCGTTCGTGTACCGCGTCGAATTCCCGTCCGAAAAGATCGGCGAATTTGATACCGAGCTGGTCGAGGTCTTCTGGGAAGCCGTCGCAGCGAACGCTCGGATGAACCTGCACCTGCTGCTGCACCACGGTCACAACAGCCACCACATTTCCGAAGCCTCGTTCAAAGCGACCGCCCGAGCACTGCGTCAGGCCGTGACCGTCGATCCTCGCCAGCCCGGCGTGCCATCGTCGAAGGGCACGCTGACGGAAGGGACATAGTCACAATCGTTTAACGCCCAGCCGCAGGCGCCGGCCACCAGCCAACTCGACGTCACTGGTGGCCGGCGCCTGCGGCTGGGCGTTAAACAATCAATCACATAGGGGAACTCGCGATGACGGATGTTTCTGAAGCGGTTGAGCACGTTCTGGTTGTTCCGACGCTGCTGTTTCATGAGATCGGGCACTTTCAGGGGTTCAGCTCGGACGTGCATCGGTATCTCGACACGCTGCTTGATCCGTCGCACACGATCTATCTGCCTCGGCCCGCAGCCGAAGAGGATCCCAGCTACAAGCAGCTGATTCCGTACTGCGTCTTCCGGCACGGTGACAGTCTGTTTCACTACACGCGAGGCACGCAGCAGGGCGAGAAGCGGCTGCACGCGAAGAAGTCGATCGGCGTCGGCGGGCACATCTCGACGCTGGACCGCGACTCGTCGCAGGAGACCTATGCCGCCGGAATGGAGCGGGAACTCGACGAGGAAATCGAGATCTCAACCGGGTACTCGTCGCAGCTGGTCGGCATGATCAACGACGACGAGACCGAGGTCGGGAAGGTGCATCTGGGCGTTGTTCACGTTTTTGACCTGGACGAGCCCAAAGTTCAGCCCCGTGAAGAGTCGATGATAGAGACGGGGTTCACCCCGCTGGCAGAACTGGTACGCGATCTCGAAGGTTTTGAAACCTGGTCGCAGATTTGCCTCAAGTTTCTCGCGGAGCTGTGACGCGTTCGCACTCCGCTGTGTGACTTCGACCGCGGCGAGAAGGATTCTCGCCGTCGCACAGACAAGGAGTGTCTCAGATGGATCTGTCCCGACGTGGATTCTTCGCCGCCGGAGCTGCGGCTGCCGTCGCCCCCACTGTTGCTTCCGCCGCCGATGCCACGCAGGCCGGGAAGCTCTCGACCGAAACACTGGGCACACTGCTCAGTGCGATGGGCCTGAAGCCTGAGAAGGTCGATCAGCGATTCGACTTCACCTTCCGTTCGGTTGTGAATAAGGAAGAGTGGGATCTGTCGATGACCGCTGTGATGAGTGCCGATGACTCGTCGCTGTGGATCATGGCGTGGCTGGACGAACTGCCGAAATCCGCCGCCGACGTGCCACGAACCGCGCTGCTGCGACTGCTGGCCGCGAACGATCGCCTGGGCAACGGCAAGTTCTTCGCCTACGTCGCGACGAACCGCCGCTTCGTGCTGCAGCGGGTTCTGCCGAACGAGAACATCTCGACCCGCCGCGTCGCTGAGGCTCTGAAAGACCTGGGCGCCAGCGTCGTCGATTCGCACCCGTACTGGGCGACCGCCAACTGGAGCAGCGGTTCGACCAGCAGCAACGTTGCCTCAGGTGGTCCGAGCCTGCAGGGCGCCGGCAAGTCGCCTGCCCGCACGGCGGCCGCCGACGGAGCAACAAAGACGCAGTAAGTGACGTGCTGGCTTGTTTAACCGCAAGCCGCAGGCGTGCGCGTTACGCCGCAGCAGACGATCGCAACGCGTGCTCACATGAGAAACGTACAAAGAAGGCCACGGCAGAACGGTCTGTCGTGGCCTTCTTTGGTTTTACTCTCTGATGTCCGCTCTTTTGTGAGTTTTCACAGGGGCATTGCTTGATGGCGCGCACGCCTTCGGCTTGCGGTTAAACGAGCCTGGCCCTACGCCGCCTTCTTCGCTGGCATCTCGAACGAGACGATCGAACGTTTCGGGACGACGCTGCGGCCGAGTGCGGACGCGATGCCTCGGACGATCTGTTCCAGCTGCGAGTCGGCCAGCTCGGCAAAGATCGGCAGCGAGAGAACCTCGGCGGCGGCCCGTTCGGATTCCGGCATCTGGCCCGCTGAGTAACCGAGGCCCTGGAAACACTGCTGCAGGTGCAGCGGGGTTGGGTAGTAGACCGCGGCGCCCAGTTCAGACCGGCGCATCGACTGCAGCAGTTCGTCGCGGCGGCCATCGTGAACCCGCAGCGTGAACTGGTTGTAGATGTGTCGACGGTCCGGCATCTCAACGGGCAGCGTCACGGCGTCGAGCAGGTCGTAATCGGCGAACAGTTCCCGGTACAGGTCGGCGTTCGCGCGACGAGCCTCCGACCAGTCTTCCAGGTGGGCGAGTTTCACTCGCAGCACCGCCGCCTGCAGGGCATCGAGCCGGCTGTTGAAGCCCATTTCCTGGTGCGAGTAGCCGCCCAGGTCACCGTGGACTCGCAGCCGTCGCAGCCGACCGGCCAGTTCGGCATCGTCGGTTGTGATCAGGCCGCCGTCTCCGGCACCGCCGAGATTCTTTGTCGGGAAGAAGCTGAAGCAGCCGGTGCGGCCGAGAACTCCTGCTCGGCGTCCGTTGTAGGTCGCGCCGATCGCCTGGCAGGCGTCTTCGATGACCGGGATGCTGTGGTGCGTGGCGATGCGCCAGATCGGATCCATGTCGGCACACTGACCGAACAGGTGGACCGGCATGATGGCTTTGGTTTTCTCAGTGATCGCCGCTTCGATCTGCGTCGTGTCGATGTTGTACGTGTCGGGGCGAATGTCGACGAAAACGGGTTTCGCACCCGTGCGGCAGATTGCTCCCGCCGTCGCGAAGAACGTGAACGGTGACGTGATGACTTCGTCGCCGTCGCCGATTTCCATGCCCATCAGGGAGAGCAGCAGAGCGTCAGAGCCGGACGCGCACCCGATGGCTTCGCGGGAATCGCAGTACTCGGCGATGTCGCATTCAAACTCGGAGACTTCATCACCGAGGACGAACGCCTGATTCTCAAAGACTCGCTGAACCGCTTCCTGAACGTCGTCGCGGATGGTTTCGTACTGAGCTTTGAGGTCGATGAACGGGACGGGAGGGGAGGCAGGAGAGGTGCCGGAGGGGAGCACGTCGGACATGTGCGACTCCATTCGCGGATGAGGTGGGACCGGAAGTCCATTTCCGGGCCGGGAATCTATGGCGAGTCGCGAAAAACTGTCAATACGGTGCCGCTGTCGACCGCCGGCCTTTCCCGCTGCCGGGATCACCAGCGTGCCGGCTTCGGGGACGCCTAAACCGGATGCAGACTTTCTGATGACCGGCTTCGAGGCCGTTCGGCGGGTTTTGAAACTCGATCGTGCCGGCCGTTGGCTCGTTCGACGTGCTCATCGCTCTGGCCCGCCAGCTGCCGGATCAGCGTCGGACTCACGAAGGCAACGTTGGCGGCAATCATGATCATCCCGAACGTCAGCATGCCGAAGCACACGCCAATCCCGGCGTGAACGGCCACGGCCATCGCCAGCACGAACGGACGCACCCAGCGGTTCCAGACGACGAACGGATACGAAATTTCCCAGGCCAGCGTGGCGTGCGTCGCGAGGTTGATCAGCACTGGCCAGTGAACGAGAGCCGTCAGATCGACCGTCTGGTATTCCTGATTGCCGATCGCTCCCCAGAAGGCGACGCCGCTCCACCAGGTGGCTCCTTTCAGCTTGGAGATCCCAGCGACAAAGTAGAGCAGACACAGGTGAAGCTGGATGAGTCGTGTCGCGATCGTCACCGTTGGCTGAGAGCCGAGGGCTGAGAGCCGAGGGGCGGAGTTTCGCAGTGAGCGGCGGCGTGCGCGCCAGGCGTCGATGGACAGCCAGCGGTGGCCGGGGTTGATGCTCAGGTACATCGTCAGAAATCCGACGATCTGGTCGAAGCCGTACAGCGCGCCGGGATTCCGGTTGGCGAATGAAATTGTCAGGACAAACATCGTCAGCGCGGCCGCTCGTGAGAGGAACCCGACGGCCAGGCACAGCGACGCGATCAGGGCCAGTGCGTGAACGGCGAAAAGGGCAGCGGGCTGGCTGTCGATCATTGTCAGCAGGCTGAAGCCGTAGCCTTCGCCGCGGAGAGCACGCGTCGCGGGCTCGTTGAGCCAGCTTTGCGAGCCAAAGAAGCTCGACGAATTCAGCGCCCAGATCAGATGCGAATAGAACAGGAGAGTTCCGGTTGCGATCCGGATCACGGCGAGAGTGGCCGGATGGCTCGGCGTGAACCAGAAGCGGTTCCAGCCGTCGACGGTGGCGCTGAACAGAGAACGGAACCAGTCGCGGATCATCGGATGGCTCCTTGTGGTGCTTGAGTGGCGACGCGTTGAGTCGCGGCGGGGGGCAGACTTTCTCGTCCTCCGACTGCGGCCTGGACGGTTGGTGGAACGGTTCGCGTCCTGTCGCCAGCCTGCCGATGGAACGTGCCGAGCGGGCGTTCGGCAAAAAGTTCCGGAGCGTCGAGCGGCAAGCCGTCAGCCACCTGGTCGGGCGTCGGGATGTAGTGCCGTCGCAGGTAGAGCCTTGCCTGGATTGCCGAGTAGTTCGTCATCAGGTGGTCGGCGAATGATCGCGTCAGTTCATCGAGTGCTGGCTGCTGGGCCGGATCGACCGCGAGGCGATTCGCCGTTTCACTCAGCATGAAATGCCGGTGGTACAGCAGTCTCGGTGAGTGGACCTGAGCGTCAGGAAACTGCCCGGTGACCAGCCGACCGTCGGCGAGTTGCAGTTCGTAACGAATGACGTGGCTCGGTCCCGGCTCGGGCGCGAAGAAGTGGTAGCCGTGATTGAGAAACGCGAAGTCAACGTACGGCTGAAAGAACGAAAAGACTCGCTCGGCCAGCACCGATGACGGCTGCATTGCCCACGGAGCAGAGGCGATCGCGATCAGGTGGAGAATGAGCAGCAGCGAGACACCGACGCGAACCGATCGCGCCCATGCCATGCCGTTGGGCACGGACGACGACGGGGCGACGTTGGCCGATGGGAACGCGCCGTCGTCTGCTGGCGGTTCAAAAACGTGTGGAGCAATCACGGCAGGCGGCTTTGTTGAGCAGCCTGGGAGCGCGTTCGCACGCAATTATCGAATTCCGGTTGAGAAGTGACGAGCAGGCAAAGCTGTCGCGGCGAGTTAAGTCCCGGAAAGGCAGTTTGCGACAGGCCCAACGGGCCGGCCCGATGTCAGCCCCGGACGAAGTCCGGGGAAACCAGTGGCATCAATCTCGCAAGCCCCGAAGGGGCGGTCCTATGCCGGTGTTGTTCGTGCCGCCCCGTTGGGGCTCTGGCCATCCATTTACCTGCATCCCAGGGCTGCGCCCTGGGATGACATGGGGCCGGCCCGTTGGGCCTGAACTCTCAAGACTCTCGCTGTTCAAAATCCGGAATATGATCGTTGACGCGGTTCCAGGCGACAGAGACAGAGAAGATACGAATCCGTCTCTCTCTTCGACCGTCGCGCGCCTGCTGCGAAAGCGTTCTCGGTGTCAATCGTCCGCGTCCGGCCTCGGGGAACTCGACAGCCCGGCGTTTCCCGTCATTCGGGCAACGTTACAGTTCCCACCCATCCGGCAGAACGGCTCCCTTCGGCACGACGATGATACCGTCGCGGATGAGTACGCCGTTGATGTCGCAGTTTTCGTCGATCCCGGGACGCAGGCGGACCTTGCAGTTCTGCCCGATTCGTACGTTCTTATCGACGATGGCTCCTTCAACGACTGAGCCTTCGCCAATGCCGACAGGCGGCAGATCGGCAGAAGCGGTGTCGCTCTGATCTTCGTAAAAGTCGTTCCCCATGATGATCGAGCTGCGAATGCTCGCGCTGTTGCCGACATGGCAGCGGAGGCCGACGATCGAGTTTTCAATCAGAGCGTTCGTCTCAATAAAGGCCCCCGGAGCGATCAGGCTCTGGCGAACGGTTGCGTCGAGAATGCGGGCCGGTGCCAGCGCTCGGGCTCGCGTGAAGATCGGGTTCCGTTCGTCGATCAGGTCAAACGGCGGATCCTCGCCGGCCAGTGCGAGATTCGCGTCGTAGAAGGCCTTGATCGTTCCGATGTCCTCCCAGTAGCCGTCGAACAGGTTGACGTGAACCTTGCGCGCCCGGATGGACATCGGGAAGACTTCCTTGCCGAAGTCTGTGTAGTCGTTCTTTTCAAGCAGTTCGACGAGGGCATCGCGATTGAACAGGTAGATGCCCATGCTGGCGAGCAGGCTGCGGCCTTTGCTGGGAATTCCGCGCTGATCGATCCACGCGGGATCCATCCGGACCATGTCCATCTCGTCGGTCGTCTGCGGCTTCTCCAGAAAACCGTGAACGCGACCGGCTTCGTCGATCCGCATAACGCCAAAGCCTTTGGCGTCTTCGTCGGTGACCGGCAGCGCGGCAATCGAGGCGTCGGCTCCGGCGGCCAGGTGATTCTCGAGCATCTCCTCGAAGTCCATCCGGTAAAGCTGGTCGCCGGACAGCACGAGCACGTAGTCGATATCGGGCTGCTGGATATAGCGGAGCTGTTTGCGGACGGCGTCGGCCGTGCCCTGATACCAGTTGTCGCCTTCCATGGTCTGCTGGGCGGCAAGGATCTCGATGAAGCCGTTGCTGAAACGGTCGAAGCGGTACGTCTGCCGAATGTGCCGATGCAGGCTCACCGAGTTGAACTGCGTCAGTACATAAATGCGATTGATGCCGCAGTTCAGGCAGTTGGAAATGGGAATGTCAATCAGCCGGTAGTTTCCGGCCAGCGGCACGGCGGGCTTCGAACGGTATTCGGTCAGCGGGAAGAGACGGGTTCCCCGGCCACCGCCGAGAATCAGACAGACGACGTTCTTTCGCATGGGAGTTCACCAGATGGTGTGAGAGGGCGCTTGCGACGTTTGCGACATTCGGGATCATGCCCGCTGGAGGGCAACTCTGCCAGCGCGTCGGGCCGGGGCGGAATCAATTGTCGCGATTGTGGAAACAGCCGTTCCCCGGCCTGAAACATTTCCCGTGCCGGATCGGCGTCCTCCCATGACTGCTGACCGCCAGGAGCGACGTCTCATGTGGGTTAAGATCTGTGGAATCCGCGACGCGGTGACCGCTCGCTGCGTCTGTGACGCCGGTGCCGATGCGATCGGGCTCAATTTTTATTCTCCGAGTCCGCGGTCGGTGGAGCGCGCGGTCGCGCGCGAGATCGCTCAGGAGTTCGGTGCGTCGCTCGAAGTTGTCGGGCTGTTCGTCAACCACAGGCTCGATGACGTGTTGGCGACCGTCGACGAGTGCGATTTGAAAACAGTTCAACTACACGGCGACGAGACGCCGGCGTTCCTCGCTGAACTGGCGAGGCGCCGACCGGACCTGCGACTGCTGCGGGCGTTTCGCATTGACGATTCCGGATGCGGCGAGGTCGCGGAGTATCTCGCCGAATGCAGCCGTCGAAACGTGAGCCTGGCCGGGTGCCTGATCGATTCTCGCGTGACGGGAGAATACGGAGGAACCGGACACACGGCGCCTTGGGATCTGCTGGCGGATCAGTATGATGCCGCGCGCTGGCCACCACTGATTGTCGCTGGCGGGCTGCACCCGGCGAACGTCGCCGAGGCCATTCGCGTTACGCGACCGTTTGGAGTTGACGTGGCCAGCGGCGTCGAGTCGGCCCGGGGCGTCAAGGACCTCGATCTGGTTCGTGAGTTCGTCGCGACTGCGAAGTCAGCGCTCGGTGGTGAGTAACGCTCGGTCGATTGAGCGGCTGGCGAACTGCCTTGCCGTTGTTTAGCCCCCCAGCTGCAGGCGCCTGCCACCAGCGGAGTTGCTGTTCTTATTCCAATGGTTCGCGTTGGACCGGGAATCCGGCACTGGCAGAGCCAGTGGCACACGGTCATTCAAGGCGTTGAATCCGGAAAACCGAACGCGAACGTTTTCAGACAGGACATTGATCATGGCGGAAGTTCAGGGTTTTCAGGCGTGGCGGTATGACGTGGGGCAGGTCGGGGATCTCTCCGACGTGATCGCTCCTCCTTATGACGTCATTGATGCCGCGCAGCAGGACGAGCTTTACAAGAAACACCCGTGCAACTGCGTACGGCTGATCCTGAACCGGGACGAGCCGACGGACGACAGCACCGACGATCGCTACGCCCGCGCGTCGAAGTTCTTCAGGCAGTGGCAGGAAGACGGCGTCCTCATCCGCGAGCACGAAGCGGCGCTGTACGTCTACCATCAGGAATTCGAGTGGGAAGGTCAGACGTTCGTCCGCAAAGGGTTCCTCGGTCGGCTGAGGCTCGAAGAGTTCGGGCAGGGCAACGTCTTTCCGCACGAGCAGACAATGCCCGGCCCCAAGAAAGACCGGCTCGCCCTGATGTCGGCCTGCGAAGCGAACCTCTCGCCCATTTTCGGCCTGTATCCCGACGCTGAACAGACAGCTCAGAACGCGCTGGAAGACGCCGCTCGTTCCGAAACGCCGCTCGTGGCCGTCGACCATCTTGGCGTGACGCACCGCATGTGGCCGGTGACGGATCCTGCCGTCATCGCTCAGGTGCAGCAGACTCTGGCCGACAAGCCGATCTTTATCGCCGACGGTCACCATCGCTACGAAACGTCCTGCAATTACAAGGCGAAACAGGCTGAAGCCGGCAAACTGGATGACGCGTCAGCGGCCAACTACACGCTGATGATGTTCTGCGGGATGGACGATCCGGGCCTCGCGATCCTGCCAACGCACCGTCTCGTCTCGGGTTTCCCGGAGTTGACGGCGGACGATGTTCGAGCGGCAGTCGGCGAACACTTCAGCATCGAAGAAGTCGACAGTGCCGAGGCTGCCTGGGAAACGATGGACGCGGAAGGTGACCAAAGCGTCTTCGGGTTCGGAACTCCGGCCGACGGCAAGTGGCTGCTGGCTCGCGCGACCGATACCAGTCCGATGAACGAGCTGGCCGCTGATCAAAGCGATGTCTGGCGAAGTCTCGGCGTCAGCATTCTGCACCGGATGATCGTCGACCATCTGCTGAAGGGAAAACATCCGGATGCCGAGCCGGCTTTCAAATTCGTGCATCTGATGGACGAAGTCACCGAGGCAATCGAGCAGAAAACGTGTCAGCTCGCGATCCTCGTCATGCCAGCCGAGATTGGCCATGTGCAGGCGATTTCCGAGCACCTCGAACGAATGCCGCCGAAGAGCACGTTCTTCTATCCGAAGCTGCTGTCCGGCCTGGTGTTCAATCCGTTGAGTTAGATTGGCGTTGGAGAGGCAATCTTCCACCTCTCCCGCTTGCGGGAGAGGTCGCGGTCTCAGCCGCGGGTGAGGGGACTGTCTGATGATCGATTCGCGACATCTTCAAGAGAACACGCTGTGCAAGCCCTCCTTCGGCCCTGAGAGGCCGACCTCTCCCAGAGGAAGAGGTGAAGTCAAACGGTAGCGGCACGGTGCAAGCCGTCCAGTGGAAACGTGGAATGGCCAGCGAGTCACCCGCCCAGCCGCATGTCTGCGAGTTCATCGTCGAGTCGTTCTTTCGCGGCAAGCGGATCGAGACGTTTCTCGGCAAGCATTTGAGGAACTGGTCGCCGTGGCGGCTGCAGCGGATGGTGCAGCAGGGGTGTGCGACCGCCAACGACGCGCCGATCGGCTGCGACCATCGCGTGCAGCCGGGCGAGCGGATTCGAATCCGGCTGCTCAGCCCGCCTGACCGGGCTCCTGTCCCGGAAGACCTGCCCGTCGAAATTCTGTACGAGGATCCGTGGCTGGTTGTCGTCAACAAGCCGCCCGGCCAGATCGCTCATCCGGGCGGCGACTTCACCGGGCGAACGCTGATCAACGGTCTGCAGCGGCATCTCGACCAGCAGTCGCCGCTGTCGGGCATGATCCGGCCGGGCATTGTGCACCGCATCGACCGGCAGACCAGCGGCGTGATGGTCGTGCCGAAAGATCACCTCTCGCACCGCAAGCTGACTCAGCAGTTCGAAGCCCGAGTCGTCTCGAAGAAGTACGTCGCCATCGTGCGCGGACAGCTCGTCGAGGATAGGGGGGCGATCGAACTGCCGATCGGCAAGGTGCCCAACCCGACCTGCACACTGATGAGCTGCAAGCCGATCGCCGTCGGTGCTCGACCGGCGCGGACGGATTTTCGGGTGCTCGAACGGTTTTCTGAGTACACATTCGTCGAA
>Ga0070727_10002043_pt1 | contig 20117 bp, 17 predicted proteins | sample tdAd472_FD_66722 | JGI IMG/M metagenome (GOLD analysis project Ga0070727, IMG submission 66722) | Marine sediment microbial communities from the Atlantic coast under amendment with organic carbon and nitrate - tdAd47.2 | ecosystem: Environmental > Aquatic > Marine > Coastal > Sediment | place...
CGCCGAACGTCTGGCAGGCGCCAAGGTCGACGTGATCGCCGAACAATACCCGGACGATTTCATCCTCGCCGCCGACACCGTCGTCGCGCTCGGCCACCGGGTGCTGGAAAAACCCGCCGACGCTGCCGAGGCGCGAAAATTTCTGGAACGCCTGTCGGGACGACGCCACCGGGTCATCGGCGGTTTCGCCGTGGTCGCGCCGGATGGCCGGCGCATCGTCAAAAGCGTCGTCACGCAGGTCCGCTTTCGCCGACTGAGCGCGGATGACATCGACGCCTATATCGACAGCGCGGAGTGGGACGGCAAGGCCGGGGGCTACGCCATACAGGGCCGCGCCGCCGCGTTTATCCCGTGGATCAGCGGCTCGTACGCCAACGTCGTCGGGTTGCCGCTCAGCGAGGTCGCGGGCGCGCTCTGCGGTCTTGGTTACGACGGCGGGAAAGCGTGAGCGGGGCTGCGCGCATCGTCATCGAAACCCGCCCCGGCGAGGTCCGGGCCTGCGCTCTCGACGACAGGGATGAACCTCTGGTCTTTCGCATCGAGCGCGAAACCCGGCGCAGTTCCGTCGGCGCCATTGTCCTTGGGCGGGTCGCCGCTGTGCGCAAGGATATCGGTGCGGCCTTCGTCGATATCGGCCGGGCGGCGGACGGCTTTCTGAATATCAAGGATTCGGCCAGCGATGCCGTCGGCACGCCGATTTCCGAAGGGGCGGCGGTCCTTGTGCAGATCGCCCGTGATGCCGCGGGCGAGAAGGGGGCGCAGCTTTCGCGCGGGCTCGACATCCTCGGCCATGCGCTGGTGCTGACGCCGGGGAAACCCGGTCTCGGCCTTTCCGCGCGCGTCTCCGACGATGCGGTGCGAGCGCGGCTGACGGCGCTGTTCCAGGACCGGGATTTTGCCGTGGACGGTCTGGTCGTGCGTACCGCCGCGCAGGATATGACGGACGGCGACATTCTCGCCGAGTACGAAACGTTACACGCGCGCTGGCAGGCGTTGCGCTCTGCGGTGGCCGCGCACAAGCCGCCGGCCGTGATCGTGTCGGCGCCGGGGTTGGCGCAACGCATGATCGACCGGCACGCGGGGACCGGGACGCGCGAGATCCTTGTCGACGATGCGGACACGGCGGCCCGCTTGCAGGTGCATATCGCCGAGACGACCAAGGACTCGTTGCCCACACCGACGCTGGCCGCGAACGGCGCTTCGGCATTTCAGGCCGCCGGGCTCGAAGATGCGTTCGACGCGGCGCTGGCGTCGCTGGTGCCGCTTGCCGGTGGCGGCAGTCTGATCATCAGCGAAACCCCGGCCATGACGACGGTCGATGTCAATGCCGGACGCGGCGCTGCGGGCAATCCCGAACGTCTCGCACTGGAAACCAATCTGCAGGCGGCGGATGCGCTGGCGCGTGCGCTTCGGATGCGTGGCATCGGCGGGCTGATCGCGGTCGATTTCCTGAAGATGCGGGACGACACAAACCAGAAAAAAGTGCTGTCGGCGCTGGGAAAGGCATTCAAGGGCGACCCGGAAAACCCGCGTGCGGGCGGGTTCAGCCGTTTCGGCATCGTCGATATCGTGCGCCGGCACAGCGGGCCGTCATTGGCGGGGCAGCTTCTGGAACGCACATCGCAGCCGAGCGCCGAAACCGTCGCGCTCGACGCGCTGGCGCGGATAAATCGCCGGGGCGGCAGTGCCGCGGTGCTGAAGGCGGCGCCCGCCGTCTGCGCGCAACTGGACGGGGGGCCGTTGGCGGAAATCCGTAAAACCCTTGAACGCAGGCTGGGATTTGTTATTCGTCTTGAACCGGTGCCGGGCGCCGGAATCGAGACACTGGAGATTGAGAGCCGCTGATGAACGCCGATCCGGAACGCCCGAAAAAGGCCAAGGTGATCCCCCTCAAGGGGTCGAAGTGCCCGATGTGCAATAAACCGGCGACGCTGGAGATGCGGCCGTTCTGCTCCAAACGCTGCGCCGACCTCGATCTTGGGCGCTGGCTGGACGGCGATTACCGCCTGCCGACGAACGAAGCGCCGGGCGATGCCGAGGCCGGCATGGAGGACGACGAGTAAAGCCGTCAAATTGTTGAAAAATCACGCTTCGGGGCGCTGGACAGGCCCCGGCATATCTTCTATAAGCGCCTGTCTTATATAGACCTGTCTCGCGTTGACGCGACACGGTGCCCAGGTAGCTCAGTTGGTAGAGCATCGCACTGAAAATGCGGGTGTCGGTGGTTCAAATCCGCCCCTGGGCACCATCTTTTTTCCAACAAATTGATTTATAATAGTTTTTCCCATGTTTGGGAAAGCGTGAGCTCCACCATCATGGCTGGAGGCTTGAATTCTGTGAAATTCTTGTAGTGGTTAGGGTCATAAACCGACCATGTGATGCAACCTGCCAGAAGGTCGCTTTCTAGCCATGAGATTCCATATAGGCATGTCCCAAAACAGTCGGTTTTCTGAGAAATGAACGGGTTTAATTTCATAAAAGACACATGCGTCGGGGATGGCAGGAAGCGGCCATCAATTGAGAGAAGACCCTGAGGCCATCCGGAGTTGATCCGCGCTGCTGTGCCTATGCTCGTTGTTTATTTCGACCGGCCAAACAAGCGCTCGCCGTTTTGGTGAGCGATCTGGTCTGCCACGTCCTTGGGCAGAGCTCCGAGCCACATGCGGTTTTCGTCAATAATGCCTTTTAGTCCGAGCCAGCGCTGAACGTTCCACGTGTCCGATCCAATCATGAAGCGGTCAGGGTGACGGAGGAACAATGCCTTCCATTTGGGATTGATTCCCTCGGCATCAGCAATGCCTTCGTCATCCAGGGTTCCGAATTCACGCAAAGAGAGGTCGGCCCATAGATTCTCATGCGTGTCCATCATCCGACCGACGACATCGGGCGTGTCGAAACCGGCATGTGCCCAAATAATCTCGATGTTGGGGGAAATCTTGAAGATTCTTGTGATCACGTCGTGACGCGCATGTGCATGAAATAAGAGCCCCTTGTCAGTGAGGCGGCGAATCAAATTTTGCAAACGCGGATTGACGAGATTAATCGGCGAATGGATATGCACTTCGCCAAAACCTATGTATTCGCCAGTCTCGAGCGCTTCCTCTGCGAGCCTCAACTGATCTGGCCTTTTGAACCAGGTCGTTCTGTCGGCATACACTTGGTAAGGCCTAGACAATGGCACGATCTGAACGCGGGGATGCTCTTCACGCACCAGCTTCAACGTCCCCTCATCAGGTGTGGAGGACGTGAGCGCGCCGGTAACCCCGGCTTCGTCCAAAAGACGCAGTGCAGTCTCTGCATCAACAGCATCCCAAGCATCTTGCCAGTAGTGTACGTGAGCGTCGAAAATTCGGCCTTGGTAAGGTTCGGCGGCGAAAACGGGTGAGGAAAGCGAAACAACGGCTGCAAGCACCCAAAGCTTCATAGCCTTGCGAGGGTTGAGCATCTGGTGAAAGTCGAACATCCAAGTTTTATAGCAAGAAATTGGAATTGTTGCCTCAGATAATTCTGAGAATTCTGGCCAAACTTCCGCTAAGGGTCAGGAGCGGTCTGGTCAAACCTTGCTGGATTATGTCGGGTTTAGTCCCCAAAGTGAGCAGCGGGCTTATGAAGGTTTGGGAAACGAGCATGCTACCCAATGCAATACTATGCGCATGAAAATTCCCAAACATCACATTAAGCCTATGATATGACGTTATTTTTCTGAGCTGCCCCTGGGCACCATTTTTCATTAAATTTTGTCGGTGACGGGGCGTTATTTGCGCTGACCTTGCACGATTCTGTCGAGAATCATCGCGCAGAACAGGATCGCAAACCCGGCCAGGATACCCTGTCCGACGTTCGCGTATTGCAGCGCCTCCAGCACGTCCTCGCCCAGACCCTTGGCGCCGATCAACGATGCGACAACGACCATCGCCAAGCTGAGCATGATGGTCTGATTGATGCCGGCGCGGATCGACGGGCTGGCCAGCGGCAGATCGACGCGGGTCAGCAGGTACCATTTGCTGGCCCCGAACGAGATCGCCGCTTCGCGCACGCTTTCCGGCACGCCCCGCAGCCCCAGCACCGTCAGCCGCACGACCGGCGTGCCGCCGAAAATCATCGTCGTCACCACGGCGGCCGGTTTGCCGGTGCCGAAGAAGGCGATGACGGGGATCATGAACACGAACGCCGGCATGGTCTGCATGAAATCCATGATCGGCTGGATGAACGAATAGAAGCGGGGCCTGCGTGCGCAATACATGCCCAGCGGAATGCCGATGATGATCGACAGGCAGGCCGCGGTGCCGAGAAGCGCCAACGTCGTCATGGCTTTTTCCCAGAAACCGAGCAGTCCCATATAGGCTAGAAACGCCCCTGAGTAGATCGCCGTTCTGACGCCGGCGGCGAGACCCGTCAGCAAGATGATGAAACTGGCGATCACCAGCCATGGTGTCTGGACGAACATCAGTTCGAGCCCGTCCAGCATCAGGCGGATGCCGAGGGTGATGAAGTCGAACAGCGCCTCGCCGTTGGAAACGCAGAACGCGAAGAACTGTTCGACCCACTTGATCGATGTCAGCCGGATGTCCGGGTCGGTCGGAAAATCGATCAATATCCCATAGACGCCCGGGAAGCTGTAATGCAGCACCGTGGCGACGACGATCACCGAAAAGAAGACGATGCCGAGTGCGATCTGCGGCATCGGCATGCCGTACGAAATCGAGGAATCCGAAAGCCACTCGGAAAAGCGTTTTTCAAGTACCGTATTGGCCCAATACGCCTGAACGACCTTGACCGCGGCGAGCACCGCGAACCCGCTCAGCGCGATATAGATACCGGATTGATCGAGTTGCTCGGCCTCCAGACGGATTCCGCCGATGGCGCCTTCGAGGGATTCAACGGTGCGCCGGTACACGTCCACCTTGTCGGAGCCGCTTTCGATGGCCGCCGCCAGTTGCTGGCGTCTCAGATCGAGGGTGCCCTCGATCTGTGCGATCCGCTCCCATGCACTCGACGACAGGTCGCCGAACAGGCCGCGGATGATCTGAACATAGGCGAAAACCTCGATGATCAGAAACGCCAGGCCCCAGTTCCACAGCCCGCGTGCAGAGAACCAGATCGGGCCGAAGATGCCGGCCCAGAAATTCAGCGTCCAGACGAACCCGGCTTCGCTGCCGATCTTGTCGAACGCGTCCGCGTAATAGCCGGGATTGGTCCGCACGAAGGTCGCAACGTGTTCGCGCCGGTCGAGCACGGCCTGTTCCGCGATGTCGGCGATGCCGGGTGCGGGTGTTTCACTTTGTGCGCCGTTCATGATACTTCCGTCCCCTCGATCACGGTTTTCAGAATATCGCTGCGTGTCACGACACCGACATCGGTGCCGGCGTCCTGCACGACAATCGGCGCCTCTTTATCGATCGCCAGATGAATGAGGGTGCTCAGCGATTCGTCCTCGGCGACTTTCGGCGCATCCGTCGGCAGCGCGCCATTGGCCGCGGTATAGGCATCTATCGGCTGCATGACGGCGTGCGCGCGCACGACCTTGAGCCGAGAGATGCCGGCGACGAACTCGGCGACATAGTCGTCGGCGGGGTGCATGACGATTTCTTCGGCGGTGCCGATCTGCACGACACGCCCGTCACGCATGATGGCAATGCGATCGCCGATCCTGACCGCTTCGTCGAGATCGTGGGTGATGAAAATCGTCGTCTTTTTCATGACCGCGGACAGTTTGATGAACTCGTCCTGCAGTTGCCGGCGGATCAACGGATCGAGCGCGCTGAACGGCTCATCCATCAGCAGCACATCCGGGTCCGCCGCCAGCGCCCGGGCAAGGCCGACGCGCTGTTGCATGCCGCCGGACAGTTCATGCGCGAACTTGTTGCCCCAGGCATCCAGTTCGACGATTTTCAGAATGCTTTGCGCCATACGCAGACGCTCGTTCTTGTTGACGTTGCGGATTTCCAGCGGCATTGCCACGTTGTCCAGCACCGAGCGGTGCGGCAGCAGGGCGAAATTCTGAAACACCATGCTGATCTTGCGGTTTCGGAAGTCCTGCAATGCCTTTGGCTGCAGCGCCATGACGTCCGTGCCTTCGATGAGGATTTTACCGGACGTGGGTTCGAGCAGACGGTTGAAATGCCGGACCAGCGTGGATTTGCCGCTGCCGGACAAGCCCATGACGCAGAATATCTCACCGCGCCGGACATCAAGGCTCACATCGGCGACGCCGACGACGGCATTGAAGCGCTCCAGAACCTCGCCTTTGGACAGGCCTTCATCATGGATGGCCTGCATTGCGGCATCAGCATTTTCGCCGAATATCTTCCAGACGTTATCGATCCGGACCACTGTATCGGGGGCGGTTTCGCCAGGCATGCGTGCCTCCTCAAAGAGCCGTTGGAACGCCAAGTATAACAGTCCGTGCCGTTGCCGGTCCCGAAACGGGCGGCAACGGCATCAGACGATCACTGATCGATCAGAGACCCAACCACGCATCGACGCGCTTCGGATTGTTCTTGATCCACTCGGTCGCGACTTCATACGGATCGCGGCCCTTGCCCGAAACCTCATAGGCAAAGCTGGAAACGTCGTCCGCCGTGAGCGAGAAGCGCTCGAAGAATTCGACAATCGCCGGCGAGCGGCTCTTGAGCGATTTCGACCAGGCGATCTGCACTTGTTTCAGGGCATCCTTGGTCTCGACATGGGATTTCTTGAACCAGTCCGGCGAGTCAGACGGTTGTACCATTTTGTATTTCGCCGGGTCGTATTTCGGCTCGGTCAGCATCATCACATCGAACATGTACCAGATGGCATGGGGCTTGTAGCAATAGAACGCATAGCCTTCGCCCTTGGCGATGGAGTCCTTCACACGCGCCGTTTTGACGCTTTCTTCGGCACGGATCGGTTCGATGAACGGCATCAGGTTGTAGTCACGGACCTTGACCTCGTTGACGTTGGCGGATGCCCAGCCCGGCGCGCCGATCCACATCTCACCCTTGCCGTTGCCGTCGCTGTCCATTTTCTTGGCGACGTCGGGGCGGCCGAGATCGGCAATGTCGGTGATCTTGTTGGCCTTGCCGAAGTCCTGCGACACACAGAACCCCTGGTTGCCTTCATAGGGGTTCGCGCTCAGTTGCACGGTGCCTTTTTCATCGACGTACTTCTTGGTGAAGCTTTCCTGGTTCGGCAGCCAGACGTCCGGATGGACATCGATGTCGCCCTTGCCCTGATCCATCGCCTGGAAGATCGTCGCATTGTTGCCGGGGACCAGTTCCGCTTCGCCGCCGATTTTCTGAATGACAACGGCCTGCAGCAGGGCGGCGATTGCCTGCGCACCCGTCCATGAAGGTTTGCCGATGTTTACTTTCTCGGCACTCAACGCCGGGGTTGATGCGAGGCCGATGGCACTCGCACAAACGATACTCAATATTGCTTTTCTCACTTTCGCCTCCTTGTCTGGAAAGTTGGTCTAAAATTTCAAATCGTTACGTTTCTTGTAATTCTGGATATCTCCCCGGGGGCATCGTGCCTCGCTACTTGCCCAGCAGTACGGCTTCATAGGCAAACAGTGCGACCGAGCCGCCGGTATGCAAAAACAGAACCTTGTCCGTCGGCTTGAAGAAATCGGACCGGGTGAGCCCGATCATGCCGGCGAAGCCTTTCGCCGAATAGACGGGGTCCAGCAACAGCCCCTCGTATGCGGCGGCCATCCGGATCGCCTCGATCGTGCTGTCGGCGGGGACGCCATACCCGGCACCGACATATCCGTCATCGACGATGATTTTGCTCTGGGCAATCGACCCGGCCCCTATTTTCGCCAGAGTCCGTTCTGTCAGCCCGTGCACGGCCTTGATCTGCATGTCCCGTTTCTGGCGCACGCTGATCCCCATCACCGGCAGGTTGGCGTCCAAGGCGTGCAGGCCGGCGACCAATCCCGCCTGGGTGCCGGTGCTGCCGGTTCCCATCACGATCCAGTCGAACTGGATGCCCATGTCCGCGGATTGGCGGACGATTTCCTGTGCACACGATACATAGCCGAGCGCGCCGATCTCGTTGGATCCGCCGCCGGGTATGAAATACGGGCGATGCCCCTCTGCGCGAAGCCGTTCGGCGGCGGCCTGGGCCTCGGCATTCATGTCCAGCCCTGGCGGGCGGAATTCCAGAGATGCGCCGAACAGGTTGTCGAGCAGCACGTTCCCGGTGCTTTCGTAGCCGCTGTCCGTATCCGGGACACGGCGCTCCAACAGACCATGGCATTTGAGCCCGTAGCGGCATGCCGCCGCGGCTGTCTGCCGTACATGGTTTGATTGAACGGCCCCCTGGGTCAGCAACATGTCGGCATTCTGCTGCAAGGCATCGCCGACCAGAAATTCCAGTTTGCGCGTCTTGTTACCGCCGGTCGCAAGGCCGGTGCAATCGTCGCGTTTGATGAAAAAGCTCGGTCCGCCAAGATGCTCGCTCAGGCGGAGCATGGGTTCGATCGGTGTCGGCTGATGGCAGAGCGCAACGCGGGGGAACCGTCCGAGGTCTATCCGATCTTCTGTGGCTAACGCGGAAACCGACATGATGTTTTCATTCCTGTGTACATTTTTTGGTTGCCTCAAGCCTCGGCGGGTTCGCGTCGAATAGCCAATATTATGTTTGCCTAGCATTATGCAAAAAATGCATATAATGCTGGGTCATGGATTTTATGTGGTTCAAAGATCTGGCGAATCTGGCGAAAACCGGGAATTTCTCGCAGGCAGCGGAACTCGGCAATGTCAGCCAGCCCGCGTTCAGCCGGCGCATCCGGGCGCTGGAAAACTGGGTCGGCGCGGCACTTGTTGACCGCTCGACACATCCCGTCAAACTGACGGCACCCGGGCGGCAGATGCTCGAAGCCGGGGAACAGGCAATTTCAAGGATTGAAACCGAGCGCGATCAGGTGAATGCCTTGCTGGCGCAGCCTGATAAATACGTGGTGACCTTTGCGACCCAGCACTCAATCGGCTGGCGATTTTATCCGGCATGGCTTCAGGCATTCGAAAATGCTTTTGGTGCCATCATTTCGCGTCTGCGTGCCGACGATCTGCCGAACTGTGTTGACGATCTCAAAAAGGGATCGGTCGATTTCGTTATCGCCTTTCAGAGCGATTTCTCCCCGAGCGTGATCAAGTTTCCGTCCCTGGAGTCGCTGGAGATCGGGCAGGACAAACTGGTTCCCGTCTGCAAGAAAATCGCCAACGGCAAACCGATGTTCGATCTGGATGACCCGATGACGACGTCGATTCCATATCTGCAATTCGGTTCCGCAGCGCCGATCGGTCAACACGTGGAACCTTTGCTGCGCGTTCGCGGCGTTCGCGACAGGCTCTCGGTCGTATATGAGAATTCAATGGCCGGCGCACTGCGGATTCGCGCGCGGGACGGTGGTGGTATCGCGTGGTTGCCGCTCAGTCTGGTGCAGCCCGACCTGGATGCAGGACTGTTGGCGATCGCCGGTCAACCGTCATGGTGGATCAATCTGCAAATCCGTATTCACCGGACCAATACCAATACGAATTTACTGACCCGTAAAATGTGGACGTTTTTGGCGTTGCGCGAGGGTATCCCGCTGGTAAGGCAAAACTAGGCGCCGGCCGGGCTGTCGAGATCGAGGCTCCAAACGGCAAACAGCGGTGTTTGCAGCGATTTCATGGCATGCAGGATATCCGGCGGATTATAGACGTAGCCGCCCGGTCCCGGCGACCACCAGGGGGCATCGTTCTGACGCCATAAACCTTCGCTCAGGACCACATAAATTTCTTCAGGCGGGTGATGATGGTCCGGATATGTCAGTCCGGGTTTCATCAGTGTCACTCCGACCATGACGTCGTTGCGGACCACCAGGCCTCTCGGCCCGAAAATCTCGGCATTCATGTGTCCTTGCTCGAAAACAGGTTCGTTCACCGCAGGGCGTTTGTACCAGCGTAGCGCGTCCGCGATGCCCAGTAATGCCGTGGCCAGGGTCGGCGGATGTCCGCTCAAAGCACCTGCAATTTTAGCCGCTTCGTGTAGACAGTCGCGAAGCGGATTGCCTGTTGCACATTCCTCAAGAGGACCGCCAACATGCCCGAGTTTACGGACGATTTTCTTGGCAAGAAGTGCGCCGGAAGCCGATGCCCCCGTCGGCTCCGCCAAGGAACGGGTCAGGCTCTCTTTGAATTGTTCAAGCCGGCTTTCCATATGCGCAAACAAGCTATGCTTTGTGTTCAAGAGGATGAATTTCTCTGGATACCTTTTATCAACAATATGCCCGAAAGCCGATCTTAATTGGCGCTATCGCCTAACCCGTTTGAATAACGCCTTCGCGTACTGCGTCACCCCTTGTCGGCCAGTGTGTCGTCAGCGCTGCTCGCCCATGAAGGCGCGGCGGTCGAAGGTGATGGATTTGACGAGCGCGAACACCGGCGTGCCCGGCCCCAGATCAAGATCCGATACCGATGCCCGCGTGATCCGCGCCCTGAGACGTGCGCCACCGATATCGATCAGGGTTTCGGCATAGGCGGTGTTTTTTTCCTCGTTGATCTCGGCAACGTGTCCGGCAATCACATTGCGGACGCTGATCCCGCTCGGCCGGGTTGTCGCCAGCGACACGTCCCGTGCGCGGACCCGAAGGCGGATTTCCTGACCGGGTTCGGCATCGACCAGCGGGATTTCGATCTTTTGACCGTATAGATCGGCATGCGTCAGCTTGAAGACGGCGTCGTGGCTGCGGACCCGCGCCGAGACGATCACGCCCGCTTCGAAGCGTCCGGTGGCCGGATGCAGATCGAGCCTTTCAAGAACCTGTTCCACCGTGCCTTCGGCGACCTTGCGCCCACGGTCGACGACGATCATGTGTTCGGCGAGGCGGGATACTTCGGTGATGTCGTGGCTGACATAGATGATGGGCATGGCCAGACTGGACTGCAGCACTTCCAGATACGGCAGGATTTCCTCCTTGGCGAAGCGATCAAGCGCCGCCAGCGGCTCGTCCATCAGTAAAAGACGGGGATGTGACAACAGCGCCCGGCCGATGGCGACACGTTGACGCTCGCCGCCGGAAAGTGCCGTCGTCGAACGGTCCATCAGCGGCCCGATTCCCAGCAAATCCACGACGTCATCGAGATCGAGGCGGCTGCCTTCGGCGGTGCCGTTTTCGGACCGGCGTGCGCCGTACAGCAGGTTGCCGCGCACCGACAGATGCGGGAACAGGCTCGCTTCCTGAAAAACATAGCCGACCGGACGGCGATGCGGTTTGCGGAAAATACTTGCGGTGTCGTCCTGCCAGGTTTCGCCGTCGACGGTCAGTCGCCCCGAAAGCCGGGTCAGGCCCGCCATGCAGCGCAGGATCGTCGTCTTGCCGCAGCCGGACTGGCCGAACAACGCCGTAATGCCGCGCCCCGACGTCGAAAAGGCAATATCGAGGACGAAGGTGCCGAGCGATCCGCTGAAGTGCGCGTCGATTTGCGAGGTCGGCGGACTCATTTGCCGCGCCGCCCGATATGCCGTTCCAGCAGCCGCATCGACAGAATGACGATGAACGAAAACACAAGCATGCCGCCGGCGAGGATATGCGCCTCGGTCCACCGCAGCGTTTCGACATAGTCGTAGATGGTGACGGAAAGAACTTTGGTTTCCCCTGGAATGTTGCCGCCGATCATCAGAATGACGCCGAACTCGCCGACCGTATGCGCGAATCCCAATACCGCGCCGGTCATGAAGCCAGGGCGCGCCAGCGGCACGGCGACGGACCAGAATGTGTCCCATGGCGATGCGCGGAGCGTTGCGGCGACCTCGAGCGGGCGCGTACCGATCGCGCCGAAGGCATCGCGGATCGGTTGCACGACGAACGGCATGGAATAAAAGACCGAGCCGATCACCAGCCCCTCGAACGTGAACGCCAACGACCGTCCGCCGAAAAGTTCGGCAATGGCGCCGCCGGGACCGTTCGGACCCAGCGCGATCAGCAGGTAAAACCCCAACACCGTCGGCGGCAATACCAACGGCAGGGCGACGATGGTGGCGATGACTTCGGCGATGCGCGATGTCGAACGTGCCAGCCACCACGCAATCGGCGTGCCGATGACAAGCAGCACAATCGTGGTAATCGTCGCCAGTTCGATGGTCAGGCGGATCGGCGACCAGAGTTCGGAGAGATCAGGCATCGCGGGATGTTATCAATCGCCGATGCCGTAGCCGAACTTTTTCTTCACGGCCTCGGCGCCGGGGCCACGCAGGAAAGCAAGGAATGCTTTTGCCGCGTCGTTGCCGGCGCCGCCGTTTAAAAGCACTGCATCCTGGCGGATTGGCGTGTAAAGATGTTCGGGGACGATCCAGCGCGCGCCGTGTGCGTGCCGGGCGATCTGCGAAACGGCGACGAAGCCGAACTCGGCGTTTGCGGTGTCAACGAACTGGTACGCTTGCGCGATGTTTTTTCCCTGCACCAGTTTTGTGCTCAGGGCGTCATATACGCCGAGCGCCTTCATGGTCTGCACCGCCGCAACCCCGTATGGCGCCGTAACCGGATTGGCGATGGCGATTTTAGCGAAATCGCCGTTCTTCAGCGTATCGGCGCCGGTGATGCGGCGGCGGTCCGCAGAATACAGGGCGATTTTGCCCGTGGCGTATGTAAAGCGCGAACCGGTGACGGCGTACCCGGCGGCGATTGCCATTTTCGGGCGTTCCTCATCTGCGGCGAGAAAGACCTCGAACGGCGCTCCCTGACTGATTTGCGTATAAAGCGTGCCGGTCGAGCCGAAACTGAAGACGGCCCGGTGCGGTGTCTTTTGGGCGAACAGGGCGCCGATTTCCTGTGCCGCTTGCGTGAAGTTGGCGGCGACCGCGACCCGCGCCTTGTCGGCGCAAAGCGGTGTCGCGTATAGGGCGATGATTGCCGTTGCAAACGCGACGGTAAATCTTAGGGAACGGCGGGTGGAACCGGATTCCGGCATGGCGCTCTCCGAAATAGCCAATAAAACATATCGGCGGCATCAGCGCACGGCAACCGTTATTGCCGTTTGGACATATCGGAGAGGGATTTGCCGAGTTCGTCCAGTTCTCTGGAGATTGCCTTCTCGGTAAGGGTTTCCATGCGGCGATAGCCGGCGAGCACTTTTTTGCCCATCGGCGTCAAGGCGGCGCCGCCACGTGCGTTACCGCCACGCCGGGCGATCACCATCGGTTCCGCGAAATAGGTGTTCATCACTTCGACCAGCGACCAGGCACGTTTGTAGCTCATGCCCATGCGGCGTCCGGCGGCGGCAATAGATCCGGTTTCCTGAATCCCGGCAAGGATATCGGCTTTACCCGGGCCGATCGCAATGCCGGGTTTGAGTACGATCCGAAGCCGCGCGCCTGTTGTTTTGTTGCCTGCCTTCATCCGGGTTTTATAACTCTGTGGAGGCGGTGTGTCACTGTGGCGGGGCAATGCGGGTGCGCCGCCCGCACTTATCTCTTGATGCATAAGACGTTGCGGGCCGAATATGCACCATGTTCCTGAAGTACCAACTTCGCAAACCGTTCAGCCGCAAGATACGCGTCGGCACCGAGGCGATAATCGACGCCGAAGGCCGGCGTGGCTTTACCGACAAATTCGGCCCGCTGGTCGCCGGCGATCCGCTTGCGGGCGTAATCTCGACCCTGGGGGCGATCTATGATGGCGACGGGGACACGGCGGATGCGCTGATGGATCATCTTGCGGCGGCGGCGCCTGAAGGCTCTTTTCCGAAGTTGTTCGGCACGTCCGATCTCAGGAAGTTCATGATGGCCGCGCTGCGCGAATATTATGCCGGAGGGAAAACGCTCGACGGCCCGACGGCCGCACGGTTGAAGGCCTTTTCCGCCAGTTTCGACCCTGAAAGCCGTCATGTTTTCGAGCCGCCCGCCTATCGGGACAAGGACGTGCCGCTGCATCGCTTCGACTATGCGCCGAAAGCGCCAAAAGGGTTGTCGGTCGGTATCTACTTTCGCTCCAAGTTCTACCCGACGTCACGTCCGCATGATCTGGCCTATCGTTTTCAGACGGCTTTTGCGGGTGCAGGCGCGCTCAGCGAAATCGTCGAGCCGGACAAGGAACCGGATCGCTTCATCAAATGCGATATCGCGTTGATCGACGACCCGCATATTTTCCGTAAATCCGCCGATGACAAGCGCCGGTTCATCAAGCAGGCGCGCCGGCATGCGAAATGCCTGGTGATGATCGAAATGGACCCGTGGGCACCGGGCCGGCGCGAGCGGCTTGCCGCGAACCGGGACCTGTACGATGTGGTTTGGGCAATGATGCCGAGCCTGATCGATGCGGATGGCATGATTGACGGGCTCAAAGCTTCTTGCATGCTGTTTCCGGTCGGCGCCCCGGATATCTTTCGGCGTCACCGCCGGACCTCGCCCGAGATGCCGGGTGAAGACATCAAGTTTTGCGGCGGCATTGAGGAATACAATTTCTACCGCTATTTCTGGATTGTCGGTGCGTTGGCGGGAAAACACCCGCCGACAATCGAAGTGACCAACCATGGCGTCGACGGTCTCAGCGTCGCCGACAGTCTGGGTCACTATGTAAAGCGACTGGGGTCATCGCACGCGTGTCTGAATTTCATCCGCCGCGCCACGGGGGAAACATCAATGGTCGGGCGCACGTCGGATGCACTGTGTCTCGAACAGCTTCTGGTTCAGGAAGCTTCCACCGAGGTTCGTCCTTACCTTATGCCCGGCGAGCATTTTCTGCAGTTCCGGACACTGGACGAGCTCGACGATATATGCGCCCGTCTGAATGCGGACAAGCGTGTATTCGAGGATATCAGGCATGCCGGCGCGTCATACTTCGATGCGCACTATTCGGACGATGCCGTGCTGCGTCATATGGCGACATGGTGCTGACACGGCAAGGTTGAATAACCGGCTTCAACAATGACACGGGTTCGTCTATCCTTGATGCGTGTTTAAGGGGGGAGTGGCGCGTGTGCGCCCGGGAAATATGGACAATGGTCGCCAGATTGGCTTCGGCGCGGGAGCACTTGAAGCCAAAGCAGAGGCGCGGCTTGCGGCACTCACCATGCTGGCCGGCGCCGTCGGTACGCAAAGCGAGTTTTTGCGGACGGCGTTGCGCGCGCTGAGCATCGGCATGGACTGCGCATTCGGTGCGGTCGGTGAACTCAGCGAAGACGGAGAGAAAGTCGATATGGTTTGCGTCATCAAGGACGGCGAATTTGCCGAGCCTTATGGCTGCGATCTGGCCGGAACGCCGTGCGCCGAGGTTTACAGTCCGGAATGCGTGGATGCGCATGTATTCTGCGCCACCGGATTGGCCGACTCGTTTCCCGCCGACAACCGGCTGCGTAAAATGGGCATGCAGAGCTATCGTGCGGAGGCGTTCCAGGATGCGGACGGCCGGCGCATCGGCCATGTGCTTGTGGCGGACACCAAGCCGATGCGCGACGACGACGCGGATACCGCGTTCTTCAGGCTCGTCAGCCAGCGGATCGGCGCGGAAGTCAACCGCGGGCATGCTGATCGCGCACAAAAGGAACAGCGGTTTCTGTTGCAGACGATCCTCGACAACTTGCCGATCCCGATCACGTTGAGCGACAAGGACGGTCGTTACATTCTCGGTAACCTGAAGTTCGAGCAGTGGTACGGCACACCGATTGATCATGTGATCGGCAAGACCGCACGCGAAGCGCTGCCCATCGACGAGGCGCAACTGCAACTGCGTGAAGAGATGGAGCACGATGTCCTGAAAACCGGTGAAGTGCGCCGCCGCGAGGAAACGAAGCGCCTTGTCGACGGCCAGGATCACTACGTGATCGTTACCAAATTCCCGGTCCGCGACAGTGAAGGAAACGTTATCGGTTTCGGCTCGACGACGACAGATATTACCGACCGGCGCGAAAATGAAACCGAATTGCAGAACGCCAAGGAGCGCGCGGAAACGGCCTCGCGCGCCAAAAGCGAATTCCTCGCCAATATGAGCCATGAACTGCGCACGCCGCTTAACTCCATCATCGGCCTGTCGGAAGTGATGATCGAAGGCATCTTCGGTCCGTTGAACGCGAAATACACGGAATACGTCAACGACATCAACGCGTCCGGCGAACACCTTTTGGACGTGATCGCCGATATCTTGGATATCTCGAAGATCGAAGCTGGGGAAACAGAGCTTGAGGAAGCACCGCTTTCGATCCCCGATACGGTGCAAGCGGCATTGCGTCTGGCGTATACCCGGACCAAGGACAAGCGCGACTGGACTTCGGTCGATATCCCCGACGATTTCCCGATGATCATGGCCGACAAGCGTCTGGTGACGCAGATTCTCGTCAATCTGTTGACCAATGCCATCAAGTTTACGCCTGACAGCGGCGATGTCGGAGTCAGTGCCGCGCTGGATGCGAACGGCGGCGTTGTGCTGCGCGTCGTCGACAGCGGGATCGGCATTGCCGAGGATGATATTCCACGTGCACTGGAGCCTTTCGGGCAGGTCCGAAACCGTCCGGAGCTGACGCACAGCGGTACGGGCCTGGGGCTGCCGCTCTCGAAAAAGTTCGTCGAACTGCATGCCGGTGTGCTGTGTATTTCGAGCGTTCCCGGTCAAGGGACGACGGTCACCGTATCTTTTCCGCCGGAGCGCACGCTACGCTGAGCAAGGGCTGTGGCGCTTTTCGGGCGGCGCTGGATAAATTATCAACCTGTGAGATGTCTGCTTGTCATATTGCAACCAAAGCCCCATATTTCTGTAGAGCTACTATTCTGGTAGGGGCGCGCATCGCAGAAGACGTCCATGTCGCCAGCGCGGGAAACTCCACGTAATTGCGTTCAGTCGTTTTTGTGTGGGTAAATCTGGTGTCCCAAAAGCGAAAATTCGAAAAGGCCGTTCAGGCGTTTCAGGCAGGGCGTTTCTCGGAAGCGCTGGAGTTGGCCGAGCGACTGGCTCGGCGGACGAAACCCGAATCGACAGTTCTGGAACTTGCAGGCACGGCCGCCGTGCGGCTGGGGCGGCTGGCACACGCGCGTACGTTTTATCTGCGGTTGACCAGGCGCCATCCTCACAAGGCGTCGTTCTGGGCGGCTCTCGGGTTTACGGAATATGCAACGGGTGCGGCTCTTGATGCCGCGCGATCCTACGCCGAGGCGGCGAAACTCGAACCGCACGTCGTCGATCACGTCTATTTCGAAGGGTTGTCGCTCGCCAAGGCAGGTGCGCACGGTCCGGCTGCGGCACGGTTCGAGAAGGTATTCGAAATCGCCCCCGAGCATCCGGGGGCGTTGTGGGGGCTTGCCAATGTGCGTCGCGAACAGGGACGGTCGCTCGAGGCAATGCCGCTCATACAAATGGCACTGTCGATCGCCCGATGCGTCGATGCCGCGACTTGGATGGACTACGCGGAAACGGCGGTTGGCGTGCTTGATCTGCCGGAAGTACGCCGCGCACTTTCCTGCGTTGATACCGAAATGATAAACGACGTGGATATCCTGGCCAGAGCGGCAATGGTGCATAGCAGGCTTGGGGAGCAGGAGGCGGGGCGCGGCGCCATTGCCCGTGCAATCGGTTTGCAGCCGGACAATCCGGAAATTCTGAGCGATGCTGCGTCCATCGAGAACGATGCCGGAGATTTCGATAATGCGCGGCGTTACTACCAGAAAATCATCGACAGCCACCCAAAAATTGCGAAAGCGTATTTCGGCTTGAGCCAGTTGAAGACGTTCAGCGCGGATCTGGACGAAGATGTGGCGTTCCTCGATCGAATGCTAAACGTGCTTACCGACGCACCGGACGATCCGCCTTTCCTGCATTTCGCCATTGGCAAGGTGTGCGCGGATCAGAGCCGCTTCGATGAATCGTTCCAGCATTTCAAACAAGCCAATGACATGCGCCGTGACGAGCGCCCATACAGCAGGCACGCCGATCTGGATCGAGTGCGGTTTTGTCTTGAGCATTTTTCCGCCGACAGCAAACTTCTCGATGGTGCTCGTCAGCATCAGACGAACGCCGTCTCTCCCATTTTCATTGTCGGGATGCCGCGTTCGGGGACGTCACTTGTCGAACAGATTGTCGGCGCGCATCCCGGTGTGACAGCATTGGGCGAGTTGATGCTGATGCCTTTCCTTGTCGCCGATATGTATCGCGATGAAATGAGTTCGCCGTCGGCGCAGTCGCTCGCGGATGCCGGTTTCCTCTACCGGGAAAGAGCCGGGCAAATGGCGAACGGAACCCGCCGGACAACCGACAAGCTGCCTTACAATATTTTCAATGTCGGCGAGATCATCGCGGCGATGCCCGATGCAAAGATCATCATCATGCGCCGTAGCGCCGGGGACATTGGCTTGTCATGTTACGCGACACCGTTCAATCGCGGCTTGGATTTCGCCAACGACCTTGCCGATATCGGTTTCACGATCCGTTTGACGGAGCAGCTTGACCGGCATTGGCATACGGCCGTGCCGGGCAATGTGCTCGGTGTTTCATATGAGGATCTCGTCGAGAATCCGGAAGAGCAAATCCGGCGTATACTGACGTTCACGGCGCTGCCGTGGGATGATGCGTGCCTACGGTTTAATGAATACAAGCGGCGTGTCGGTACCGCCAGTTTTGTGCAGGTATCGAAACCGATGTACCGGACGTCGGTCTCCAAGTGGCGGCGGTACGTTGGGCAACTGGCGCCGCTGATGAACGCGCTGAATGAATGTTAGGACGCTTCGCCACCGTTCTAGGGCAGTGCCGGCCACGCCGGGCGGTTGTCACCGACAAGGTCCTTCAGGCTTTGCGGAGCCAGCACTTCGACCTTGTCGCCCCACATATAAAGATGCCACGCCATTTCCAGGTCGGATGCCGCGCGGAAGCGGACGATCAGCGCGCCGTCGTCCTGCGGCTCAAGCGTCTGGGTCGGGTGGAATTCGAACTCGGCGGCTGTCTTTGCCGCTTCGGGGCTGAACTTCCAGACGACCTCATAGGGTTCTTGCTGGTAGACACCGAATGAGCGCGCGGCGAAATCGGACAGGCGGAAATCCACATTGCGGACGAAGTAGGTCTCCAGCACCCGTACGCCTTCGATGTTCGACAGGCTGAACAGCGCCATGTCGTTGGCCTTCGGGTGTTCGTGAAACGCGACCAGGTAGTTACGGTGCCCGAACAGAAAGCCGTACGGATGCACCAGACGGGGATTGAGCTTGCCGTTGCGGCGGTTGCGGTAGTCGATTTCGACTTTCAGGCAGGCTTTTACCGCATCTCGGAGTTCGATCATCACCCCGCCGGGTACGCGCGGGCGGGGGCCGGGGCGCATGGCAAAGCCTTCGGCTTCCAGAAGCGCGTCGATATCAGGTTCGGTGCGCCGCGCGACATCGGGCGGGATCAGGGCGCGCACCTTGCCGCGCAGGTTTTCCAGCCGTTGCGCGCGGTCCGGCTGACCGTTGGCACGGAGCAGGGTGATCGCGCTTTCAAGGTCGGCCTGCTCGTCGGCGGAAAACGAGACCATGCGGTCGAGCACGCCCGGCGGAATGCGCCAGCGCTTGGTTTTTTCGCCGGTATCGACTTCGACGGCCTGTGGAAAATTGCGTAGAATGGCGTCACGCATGCGCATCGCCGTGCGCCGGCCGACCGCGAAACGTTCCTGTATGTCGGGCAGCGACAGACCGCGCCGCGCCGCCTGCATTTCCAGGGCGAGTTGCAAAAGGTTGTCGGCTTTTTCGTATCTGAGGCTCATGGGATTGTTATATCTTATTAATGTGACAGAAATGGTCACCCATTATTGCATGACTTCGCGGGCAAATGAATTATGGTTCCACCCACCAGCGGATACGCGAAAAGGAGAGATCGGCATGCGCCTGCAACTGATGACCTGGCCTGAGGTCGAGGCCTATCTGAAACGCTCGACGGGGATCATCATGCCGATCGGTTCCGCCGAACAGCACGGTCCGACCGGGTTTATCGGCACGGATGCGCTGTGCCCGGAAATCGTCGCCGAGAAACTCGCCGAAGAGGTCGACGCATTGATCGCGCCGACCATCAGCGTCGGCATGGCGCAGCATCATCTGGGCTTTCCGGGGTCGATCACGCTCCGGCCCTCGACCCTGATCGCGGTCATCGGCGACATGGTGGCCTCGCTGGCACGGCACGGCTTCGACCGCTTCTATTTCGTCAA
>Ga0070727_10002045_pt1 | contig 20093 bp, 20 predicted proteins | sample tdAd472_FD_66722 | JGI IMG/M metagenome (GOLD analysis project Ga0070727, IMG submission 66722) | Marine sediment microbial communities from the Atlantic coast under amendment with organic carbon and nitrate - tdAd47.2 | ecosystem: Environmental > Aquatic > Marine > Coastal > Sediment | place...
CAGAAAGCCCCGCCGCCGTGCGGGGCTTCCTCATTGGCGGTCCCGTCTCCGTCATGGGGATCGTCAATGTCACACCCGATAGTTTTTCAGACGGAGGAGATCATGGCACGGCGGAGGCGGCAATCGCTCATGGCCGAAAGCTCCTTGAAGAAGGAGCGCATTGCCTTGATGTCGGCGGCGAGTCGACTCGTCCCGGAGCGGCACCCGTTACCCCGGAGCAGGAGCAGCGGCGTATTCTTCCGGTTGTCGAAGCCTTGACGGCCGAGGGAGCGGTCGTTTCGGTCGATACGCGGAACGCTTCGACCATGCGGGCGGCGATGGAGGCCGGAGCGACGATCATCAATGACGTCACGGCCTTGACTCATGATCCGGATGCTCTGCTGGCCGTGGTCGAGACCGGGGCGCATGTGGTTTTGATGCATATGAAAAAAGACCCGCAAACCATGCAGCTTGCGCCGTTCTACGATGACGTCGTGGAAGAGGTTTACGGCTACTTGGCCGAGCGCATCGGTTGTTGTGTCGAAGCCGGGGTGCCGTTGGATAAAATCGCGGTCGATCCCGGAATTGGGTTTGCCAAAAACGATGAACACAATTTGGCTTTGATCCGTAATCTGGATCGGTTTACGGAGCTCGGGTGCGGTGTTTTGCTCGGTGTGTCGCGCAAGAGCCTGATCGGCCGTATTGCGGGGGTGGAGAATCCCAAAGACCGGGTTGCCGGTTCGTTGGCGTTGGCTCTGGCGGGCGTCGAGCGCGGCGTAACGTTGCTCCGCGTCCACGACGTGGCGGAAACTCGTCAAGCATTAGCCTTATGGGAGGCGCTATGACCTCTCCCGCTCTGGCGATCATGATGATCATCGCTACAGGGGGTATTTTGGCGGGGATGGACGTGACGGCAAAGTACCTGGCCGTGACGTTCCCCGTCTTCTTCGTCATTTGGGGGCGGTATTTCTTTCAGACGCTTCTGACGTTTCTGGCTTACGCTGGACAAAGGCGCTCAATCAATTTCCTTAAAGCCCGCAAACCGGGGCTGCAGTTTTTTCGGGCGGCGGCTTTGTTTGGGGCGACCTGCACGCTTTATGTGGCCATCACCATGATGCCCTTGGGCGATGCTGCGGCTATCCAGTTCATGGCCCCAGTTCTAGTGACATTGCTCTCCGGAGTGTTTCTCGGCGAAACCGTCGGGCCTCGGCGGTTGGCCGCCGTCGGTGTCGCCTTCATCGGTGTGTTGTTGATCGCCCGCCCTGGATCGGGTGTCTTCGGATGGGTGGCCTTGTTGCCAGTCGCCACCGCTGTGCTTTTGGCGATCTATATGATGATGACGCGGATTATCCGCTCTCAGGACGATCCGGCGGCGACGACGTTTTACTCGACGGCGGTTGGTGCAATAGCTCTGACGATCATTGTGCCTTTCTATTGGACGCCTTTGGAACCGTTCGATTGGCTGTTGATGGTCACCATGGGGGCGGCAGGCGCGTCCGGTCATTTCCTATGGGTCAAGGCCTTCGCCGCCGCGGAAGCGTCGATGCTGGCTCCGTTTACCTATTCGCAAGTCGTTGCCGCCATTGCTTGGGGGTGGTTGGTTTTTGGCGATGTGCCCAGCCTTTGGACCATCGGTGGCGCGACCCTGATTGTCGGTAGCGGTCTTTACGTGTGGTACCGAGAAACGAAAACCGCGAGAAAAACCGCTGCTTAAAGCGGGAAATTGAGCCTTGCTAGTGGTTTTTTTAGCAATTGCCGCTATAACCGCTGAAACACAGCCGTTTTAAAGGGGATTTGGCGCATGACGCGCAAGTATTTTGGAACCGATGGTATTCGGGGTACCGCGAACACGGAACCGATGACCGCTGAAACCGCCCTTAAGGTCGGTATGGCGGCGGGGAACTATTTTACCCGAGGCAACCATCGGCATCGTGTCGTGATTGGCAAGGATACCCGGCTTTCCGGCTATATGATCGAGCCGGCCCTGACATCGGGATTCATCTCCATGGGAATGGATGTCATTCTCGTCGGCCCCATGCCGACCCCGGCGGTTGCCCGGCTGACCAGTTCCTTGCGCGCCGACCTCGGTGTGATGATTTCAGCCTCTCACAATCCTTTTCAGGACAATGGGATCAAACTGTTCGGTCCCGACGGCTACAAGCTGTCCGACGAGGTGGAAGCTGAAATCGAGACCTTAATGGCCAACGGACTTAACGAAAAACTCGCCGAACCCGCGAAGCTCGGAAAAGCCTGGCGATTGGAAGATGCCGGTGGGCGTTATACGGAATTCGTTAAAAGCACCTTCCCAAGAGGGTTGCGGTTGGATGGCCTTAAAATCGTTATCGACTGCGCCAATGGTGCGGCCTACAAAGTCGCGCCGGAAGTCTTGTGGGAGTTGGGAGCAGACGTGGTTCCCATTGGGGTGTCGCCGGATGGCTTCAACATCAACAAAGGCTGCGGCTCGACGGCGACGGACTATATGTGCGAACAGGTGGTGGCCCACGGAGCCGACCTTGGTATCGCGCTCGACGGCGACGCCGACCGGGTCCTGATCGCCGACGAACATGGCAAGCTTTTGGACGGCGACCAGCTGATGGCCGTGGTCGCCGGTCATATGAAACGCTGTGGTCTTTTGTGCGGTGACGGGGTTGTGGCGACCGTTATGTCCAATCTCGGCCTGGAACGGCACTTGGCGACCCAAGGGCTCAAGTTGATCCGCACCAAGGTCGGCGACCGCTATGTGGTCGAACATATGCGCGAGCATGGCTTCAATGTCGGCGGTGAACAATCGGGTCATATCGTCTTGAGCGACTATGCGACGACAGGCGACGGTCTGGTTGCGGCGCTGCAGGTCTTGGCGGTCATTGTTGAACAAGGCAAACCGGCCAGTCAGGTTTGCCGGGTTTTCGAGCCGCTGCCGCAATTGTTGGAGAACGTGCGGTTTAACGGCGGGGCGCCGCTTGAAGACGCTTCGGTCAAGAAGGCGATCGCCGACGGTGAGGCGCGGCTTGGCATCAGTGGTCGTATTTTGATCCGTAAGTCCGGAACCGAACCGTTGATCCGCGTTATGGCGGAAGGCGAAGACGATGCTTTGATCAAGGGAGTCGTCGGCGATATCGTTGATGAAATCCGCAGGGTCGTCGGCGGATGAAGGGGCGTGTCCTAATCATCGCCGGGTCCGATTCCGGGGGCGGTGCGGGGATTCAGGCGGATATAAAAACCGTTACCGCATTGGGCGGGTTCGCCATGACGGCGGTAACCGCATTGACCGCGCAAAATACAAAAGGCGTTCAGGCGATTCACGGCGTGCCGCCCGAGTTTATTAAACGGCAAATTGAGTCCGTCTTGAGCGACTTGGGCGCCGATGCCATCAAAATCGGCATGCTGCACAGCGCCGAAGTGATTGAGGCGGTGCACGAAGCCATTGCGGACTACGTCGTCAACGTTCCTCTGGTGGTCGATCCGGTTATGGTGGCGACCAGTGGGGATGCGTTGCTTGAGAACAAAGCCGTCAACGCTTTGATGCAAAAAATCATTCCCTTAGCCGATGTGCTGACTCCCAATATTCCTGAAGCGACGGCTTTATCCGGCGTTTCGTGGGGCGGCGATGAGGATGCCGGACGGTTGGCGAAAATGTTGACCTCGCTTGGGCCTAAAGCGATTTTGCTTAAAGGGGGTCACCTAGAAGGCAATGTCGTTCGGGACCTTTTGATGCAGGAAGGCGAACGGCTCGATGTGTTTGAAAGTCCGCGCATTGAAACAGCCCATACCCACGGAACCGGATGCACCTTGGCCTCGGCGGTCGCTTGCGGATTGGCCCAAGGCATGAGCCTTTATCAGACTGTGGATCGCGCCCGGCGCTACGTCTACGAAGCCATCCGAACGGCTCCGGGCTACGGTCACGGACACGGGCCGTTGAATCACGGTCACGCCATTCCCGAGTTTACTTAATCTGGCTTTTTGCCATCGCGTCCCTTGGGGTGCGCTTTGGCCGTAGACTCATAACTTCTGAGTCTACGGCCTTAATCTTGGTAGTCTTCAGCGAAGCGATCAATAAATTCGAAGGGATCGGGTGTCGGCTTGCCGAAGTACCATCCTTGGCCGAGATCGAGGCCGCAATAGTACACGTGGTTGGCCATGGCGGTGTCCTCGACCATTTCGGCCACCGTTTTGATTTTAAATTCGGTACAGACTTTGGCCATGGCTGTCAGCAATTCGGTGCCTTTTTTCGATACGCTGGCGCGGGTGATGACCGGACCGTCGAATTTCACCACATCCACATCCAACGCATTGAGATAGTCGAACCCTGCGGCGCCAGCGCCGAAATCGTCGAGACAGATGCGGAAGCCTAGTCTGCGAATGCGCTGAAGGATTTCGTTGACCTTCGGCAAATCTTCGATCCGGGCCGACTCGGTGATTTCAAACATCAGTTTGGTCCCGAGTTCATGTTCGCTTTCAATCCGGGCAAGTAATTTGTCGACAAACTGCGGATTGCCGATGCTCAACCCCGAGAGATTGATGGCGACGGGAGGGATTTGATGTTTTTTTGAATACTCGGCGATGAGGTCGATAGCCTTGTTCACTACCGCCATGTCGTAATCGAGAATCAGCTCGGTTTCTTCGGCCAATCGGATTAGGTGGTAGGTGTTGTCGAGCATCTCCTCCTTGCGGAAACGGGATAGGGCTTCGAAGTGCTGAACCTGTTTGCGGCGCAAATCGCAAATCGGCATGAAATAGAGATCGAAGTCGCCTTGGTTGGATGCCTTCTTCAGCATGGCAATGTTTTCCATGGAATGGGTGACCATGCCTTGGAGTTCATCGGATAACGATGTGGAGCGCAGCGTCCCGTTGTGGTCGCAGAAGTTCTGCATGGTGTAGATGATCACCTTGGCGACTTGTTCTTCGCTCATATCTTCGCCGTCGGCGGCGAGGGTATGCGAGCGGGCGTAGACTTCGGCGCCTTCCGGGTGAGCGTCTTTCGCCGCCTGCTCAATGGCGTCGTTGATGGTGTCCGGATTGATGTCGTCGGTATGGATGAAGGAGAAGCTGTCGTCTTCCATTTGGCTGGCGGTATCGCCGCCGAGCGAGCTGCCTTTTAGGATGTTGCCGATGGCTGCCAAAAGACCCGTGCGCCTGGCCGGTTCGAGCTTGCCTGACAGATCCTTGAGATGATCGACCTTGACCATGGTGATCTTCGCTTGTCCCCCGGAGGCGGCCAATGCCTTGATGCGTTCGGCGGCAACACCTGAGTAGGAGGATCGTTCCAGTAGGCTGCTGTCCTGGTTGCGCGTCAAGTCGGCTTCACGGGAGGAGCGTGCGGTCGCCGATTCGACCTTTAGGGCAAGAAAGAAGTCGTTGCCGAAATCCGGATTGCGGTATCCAGCCATGACGGCTGTCGGTTTGAGACCCCCTTGGGCTTTTAGGCGCAAAACGACGTCGTCCATCCGGCCTTTCTTGGAGGCGGCCTTTAAAAATTGCTCGGCCAGAGTGCGGTCTTTGTCTTCAATGAGATCAAGAAAAGAGGTTCCTTTCAACCGGTCGGGCGTACCGCCGAATAACGGTTCGACCGCACCTGCGCAAAAGGTGATTTTGCGGTCGTCATCCAACTCGAAAAGGATGTCAGCCCGGCAGAAAGCCAAGGCGACGAAACGGCTGCGGTCGTTTTCCGTCATGGAGCCTCCTGTTAAGGAGGGCAGACTAACACACAACTCTAACGATTTGCTAAACGACCGTTAGGCCGTCGCGTGGTGGTTCGTCGAGTATCCGGGCGATGATTTCCAGGCCTTGGCTGACTCTTTCGCGGTCATGCGTGCAGCCTAGGCAAATGCGGACCGCGTTGGCAAGCGGCGTGCGGGGGGTGGCGAAGGTATCGGAGCCGATGAGGGCGACGCCACGTTCGCGGGCAAGGGCGAGAAACCGGTCTTCGCGCCACGCTTGAGGGAGGGGGAGCCACAGGTGATACGGGCCATGTTCCGGCGCAGTATAGCCATGCCGTTGCAAATGCCGCTCAGCCAAAGTTTGACGGGCGTGGGCTTCGCTGCGTTGTTCTTGCATAAGCCGGTCGGCCGTGCCGTCTTCGATCCAGCGAGCGATAACTTCCGCCATAAACGGCGGAGCCATCCAGCAGGTGGTTCGAATGGCCGTTTCTACGCTGGCAAACAAATGTTTGGGAACCCGAAGAAAGCCGATGCGTAGGCCGGGAGCGAGGTTTTTGGTGCTGACCACGTAGCAGGCGTTGTCCGGCGCGAAAGACGCGAGGGGCGGAGCGGGGTCGGAGTGCAAATGGCCGAATACGTCGTCGTCAATCACGGTTAGGCCGTTGCGGACAACCGCCTCGGCAATTTCCCGTCGTCGTTGCTCCGGCATGTAGATACCGGTTGGGTTATGAAATGACGGCATACAATAGAGGACTTTTGCACCAGTGCTGCGGCAGGCGCTTTCAAGGGCGTCTGGAATCAATCCGTGCCGGTCCATGGGCAGTCCGTGGAGTTTCAAGCCCAGTTCCTGCGCCGCGACTTTAGTTACCGGATAGGTGAACTCTTCGCAGAGCAATGTGTCGCCTGCCTTGGTAAGGGCCAGTAAGGACGAGGAAATCGAATGTTGACCGCCGTTGGTGACCAGGACGTCTTCCGGATCGGCCCGCCAGTGCTGCGAGCTCATCCATTCGGCGCCCGCGAGCCTGTGGTGGGGCATGCCGGAGGCCGGGTGGTAATCGAGCAATGTTGCAAGCGTATTGGACCGGGAGAGATTTTTAATCGTTTCGGCAAAGGCCTGGGCGCGCGTGCCGTCCGGTGGGAAATTGAGCGACATATCGATCAGGCCCGTCTCGCGGCGGTGCTTGATGACGAATTTCTCTTCCGGTGCGTTGGCGCCCTTTACGAAAGTGCCGCGCCCGACTTCGCCGACCAGATGCCCCTGTCGTTCCGCCTCTTTGTAAGCGCGCGTTACAGTGCCGACCGTCACCCCTAATTGGTAAGCGAGTTCTCGGTGCGTGGGGAGCTTTTCCTCCGGAGCGAGCGCGCCGGTCGCAATGGCTTCGGTAATGGCCTCGGCGATGGCGAGATATCGAGGGCCATCACGTCCGGAAAGATCGGGAATCCACATTGTCATGGTGACAATGAATACATTGACGAGGTGATTAAGTCAATTATAAGGTCAATCCATTCAGGACAACCTATCCATGAGGCAGGGCAATGACGAATTGTATCGATACAATTCATTCCGATCAGGCTTGTGTTGTTCCGTCTCTGACCTGGAACAACTGGTTAAAGGCGGGGTGGGACCTTTTGGTGCAAGACCTCATCAAACTGACCGACATCATCGCTGAGTGGTCGGAACGTGACGCATCGCGCCGCATTTTGATGACCGCCGATGAGCGGATGCTCGACGACCTTGCCTGGTCGCGGGCAACCGTGATGAAAGAGACCGCCAAACCGTTTTGGCGGGAATGATCCTGGATCATTAGTGAACCGGGGCCGTTTCCCGCCACAAGGCGAAGGGGACGGGCCCGAAAACAAGCCTCCCTCCCTTTCCCCTCCGGCACTGAAGCGGCCCCACTTTTCAGACCTTGAGAATGGGACGTTGAAAATGACCTATTATCGAGACAATACTCGCCCCTACGATATGGGCTACTACCACGCTCGGGCACGGTTTGAGCGGAGCAAAGCCATTCGCGGATTTTTCATGGCGATCTTTCGCGCCGCGCTCCGTTTGTTGCCGAAGAAGAAAGGGAGGGCGAAATGAGTGAAGGGTTTATTGAGCTCCCGATCTATCAGGTCGATGCGTTTGCTTCTGGAGTCTTTTCCGGCAATCCGGCGGCCGTCGTACCGCTAAAAGTCTGGTTGCCGGATAACGTGATGATGGCGATTGCCGCCGAGAACAATCTTTCCGAAACCGCCTTTTTTATCGAGGAGAAGGAAAGGTATGCGCTGCGCTGGTTCACGCCGTCTGCGGAAGTCGACCTTTGCGGTCACGCAACTTTGGCGACCGCCCATGTTCTCTTTTCTGAGTTGGGATATGAGCGGGAAAGCATTGCGTTTGAAACCCGCTCGGGAGAGCTGATCGTGCGCCGAAACGGTGATGGTTACGTGATGGACTTTCCCGCCTCGCAAACGAAAGAAACTGGTTCGAGCGCTGCCGTGACCGAAGCATTAGGGTGCGCGCCGGTGAGCCTGCGGGACGGAACCTACGCAATGGCCGTCTATGACGACGAGACTCAGGTTGCGGCGTTGACTCCGAATTTCGATGCCGTCTCGAAGCTTCCGTGGTGGGGCGTTATTGCCACCGCGCCAGGGACAAACTGCGATTTCGTCTCGCGATTTTTCGCCCCGGCCAAAAGCATACCGGAAGACCCGGTCACCGGGTCGGCGCACTGCCTTCTGGCTCCTTATTGGAGCGAGAGGCTTGGCAAAACGAATCTCCTAGCTCGGCAAATTTCCAAAAGGGGCGGAGAGATTGGGTGTGCCGTTCGGGGCGACCGGGTTGAATTATCGGGACGAGCCGCCTTGTATATGACCGGGACCATTCATCTGCGAAAGGAGACAATGGAATGACCGAAGAAATGTTTCGCGAGGATTCGTATCTGAAGAGCTGTACCGCAACCGCAACGGCGGTGAATGGCAATGCCGTCGTGCTTGATCGGACTGTTTTCTATCCTGCAGGCGGCGGTCAACCGGGCGATCAGGGCGTTTTGTCCTTTGGTGGGCGCGAAGCTTCGGTGATCGATTGCTTCAAGGATCGCGATACAGGGGCTCATTGTCATGTTTTGGCGGAGGGCGCGCCCCTGCCCGAGGTTGGCGAGACCGTAGAGGCCGTGATCGACTGGGAAAGACGCTACCGTTTGATGCGAATGCATACGGCGCTGCACCTGCTGTGCGGCGCGGTTGACGGTGCGGTCACCGGTGGATCGGTCGGTGCCGACAAAGGACGGCTTGATTTCGACCTTGAGGAAGCGCCGGACAAGGAAGAACTGGCGGAACGATTGAACGCCGCGGTCGACGCCGATGCGGATGTCTCGATTTTTTGGATTTCGGACGCCGAATTGGACGCCAATCCTGAAATGGTCCGCACGATGTCTGTGAAACCGCCGCGAGGGACGGGCAAGGTCAGGGTCATTGAAGTCGCCGGGGTCGACCTTCAACCCTGTGGCGGGACGCACGTCAAGAAGACCGGAGAAATCGGTCGGCTTCGCGTTGGGAAAATCGAAAAGAAGGGGCGTCTCAACCGGCGGATCAACATTCACTTTGACGAGATGTAGGGTATGCCGATTTCTTACAACCTTGAGCCCGATCTTTCTCTGGAGGGTTACCTGGATATCCTAAAGCGGTCGACGTTGGCAGAGCGGCGGCGCACCCAAAACCATGAACGGCTTGCCCGGATACTGAAAAATTCAGACCTCATCGTCACGGCGAGGACGAATGAAGGGCAATTGATTGGTCTATCGCGTTCGGTCAGTGATTTCGGCGAAATGATCTATGTCGCTGATCTTTGCGTCGATACGGCGTTTCAGGGGCAGGGAGTGGGAAAAAATTTGCTGGATAAAAGCCGGGAGGAGGCGGGAGGCGATGAGGTTCGTTTGATCCTGCTCTCCGCACCAGCCGCCATGGACTACTATCCCAAGGTCGGGTTGGAACACCTTGGCAATTGTTTCGGCACGCCAAAGCTTTAAGCCATGTCTCTCGAAATTACCCCTGCGCAAAGCGAAGAAGACATAAAGGCGGTTCGGGAGTTGTTCGTTGAGTACCAACAGTGGCTCGGGGCCGACTTGTGTTTTCAGGGTTTTGAGGAAGAACTCCGATCTTTACCCGGAAAGTACGGCCTGCCGGTCGGGGCGCTATTGCTGGCGCGTGAAGGGAGCGACCTTGTTGGGTGTGTCGGGGTCCGGCCTCTGGAGGGCAAAGGCGAGTGCGAAATGAAGCGGCTTTGGGTTCGCGACCCCTGGAGGAAACAGGGGATAGGCCGCAAGCTTGCCCTGCGCTCCATCATGGCGGCGAGGGAGCTTGGCTATGGCATGATGAAGCTGGACACGCTGGTGCGTCTGGTTCCGGCTATCGCCTTGTACCGTTCACTGGGGTTTGTCGAAACCGGTCCCTATTACGAAAATCCACTCGAGCAAGTCATTTACATGGCGCTTGTGCTGTAATTTGCTGAATTCTGGATAAATCTTGTGGAAAGGCGAGAGACTCGCTTTGCCACGAGCGCCGTTTCCGCCTACCATTTTTGAAATTATCCGGCCGAGTCGTTCGACACGGCTTAAAAATGCAGTTCTTCAGGGGTGCGCCTCAAACCATGTTTCAAGACCTAATCGCCAGTTTTGGGCCGGATTTCCAGATGTGGGTGGTCTTTGCCGTTATTGCGGTGGCGCTGGCCTTCTACGCCTTTGAATGGCTGACCATGGAGGTGACGTCGCTCGCCGTTATCTGCATTCTGATGGTGTTTTTCCATTGGGTTCCCATTCTCGATCACCAGGGTTACAATCTGATGGACGCCAAGCATATCCTGCTTGGTTTCGCCAACCCGGCCCTATTGACGGTTCTGGCGCTCTTGGTGGTTGGCCAGGGGATGGTGCGCACAGGCGTTTTGGATCGCGGCGCAAAATGGGTTTTGTGGGCGGGACGCGGCAATCCGGCCTTTTCCATTTTGGTCACTCTCTTGGTCGTGTTGTTTGTCAGTGCGTTCCTCAATAATATTCCCGTCGTGGTGATCTTCATTCCCATCATGCAGGGGTTGGCTGAAAAATTTAGCCAGTCGCCGAGCCGATTGATGATGCCCCTGTCTTTTGCCGCCGTGCTTGGCGGGATGACGACCCTGATCGGTTCTGGCACCAACCTGCTGGTCTCCTCGGCTTTGATCGGCATGGGCGAAGAGCCTTTCGGTTTCTTCGATTTTACCATCCCCGGAACCATCATGGCATTGGCCGGACTGGTTTTCATTATCCTGGTGGTGCCGCGACTTTTGCCCAACCGGGCGCCCATGGTCGATTCCTTGGTCGAGGGTGCGGGAAAACAATTCATCGCTCAGATTACCGTCACCCGTGATTCGCATTTGATCGGCAAGGAATCGGTTGGAGGAATGTTTCCCGGACTGAAAGACATGACCGTGCGGATGGTGCACCGGGGAGAGGAAGCGGTCCTGCCGCCATTTGAGGATGTGGTTCTCGAACCGGGCGACGTGTTGGTGGTGGCGGCGACGCGCCAAGCCCTCACAAAGGCGTTGGAAAAAGACCCGGCGCTTCTGATGCCGGACCTTGGTGACGGGGATGCCGCGGTGGATGAAAGCCAACCTTGGATGTCCGGCGACCGGACGCTTGCCGAGGTGATGGTAGCGCCGGCCTCGCGAATGGCGGGGCAGACTTTGAAGATGATTGGGTTCCGCTACAAAACCCGGTGTATCGTCTTGGGAATTCAGCGGCGGTCTCGGATGATCCGAGCGCAAATGACCGATATCAGGCTGGCTCCCGGCGACGTTCTGTTGGTCAAGGGGCAGCCTGGCGACGTTGCGGCTTTGAGGAATAACCGGGATGTGGTGCTGCTTGAGTGGTCTGCTTCCGAACTCCCGGCGCTCGATCACGCCCGGCGCGCCTCGTTGATCTTTCTGGCCGTCGTGGTGTCTGCGGCGTCCGGGCTTTTGCCGATTGTCGTGGCCGCCTTGACCGGCGCAGCGGCGATGATTGCCGTCGGCGTGCTGAATATCCGTCAGGCCAGCCGGGCGATCGATTCCAAAATCGCCACCATGATCCCGGCGGCGCTTGCCTTGGGGGCGGCCATGCATCAGACCGGCGGAGCGACCTATATCGCCCATCATTTGATAGTTGCCCTTGATGGGGCCGGACCGACGGTTATCCTTTCCGCCTTCTTCCTTTTGACGGCTATTTTGACCAATGTTATCGGGGCTAAAGCGATAGCCGTTCTGTTTGCGCCGATTGCAGTGGATATCGCCCGGCAGATCGGCGTCGATCCTATGGTCTTCGCTGTTGCATTGGTCTTTGCCGCCAATTGCGCTTTCGCCACGCCCATCGGCTACCAGACGAGCCTGCTCGTCATGGGGCCGGGACATTACACATTCGCGGACTTCATCAAAGGAGGTGCGCCTTTGGTCGTCTTTATGTGGCTGGTCTTTACGCTAATGGCGCCGTGGTACTACGGACTTTAGCTTGCGCGGATGTCTTCCTGGTCCAAAATAAACTCAGCCGCTTCTTTGTCGTGCTCGAGGATGTGTTCGGTCAACCAGCCGTTCAACTGTCCCTGCAATTCCTCAAAATTACTTGTATCCCGGTTTTGGACCAGCCCCTTGAGGGTGTTGGCCAGGAGACCTGATAATTCGTTGTGCTCAGATGTGTGTTCGTCTTTTAACGGGTAGAGAAACCGCTTCATCGCAAGTTCTTCCCGCTGGAAATGACGTTGAGTGAAGAGGAGGAGATCGTCGCAGGCCGTCACTAAAATAGTTTCATCGAGCTTTGCGTAAATCGCCATCAAGACGTTGTTGAGCATCTGTACAAGGGTCTGGTGATCTTCGTCGAAGGACGGATATCCAAGAACCAGTTTTTTCGACCAGATTAAAGGCGTAAAAGTCACGAAGTTTTCACCACTCAGATTAGATATCGCAACAGGGTTCTAACGCAAAAGGTTTTGCCGTTAAGGCAACCTTGCTGTTCCATCTAACATAGGGAGGAATAGGTGCGGTTTCAGCAAAAATTGAGCTTTCCGTTATGAGGCCGCCGCTTCGGCCTAATCCGTTTCTTTATTAATCGACAAATCGTAACGCTTACGCCGCTTTTCCCTCCGTTTGTCGTGTCCTTTTTGCCGGATGACGACAAACACAACCCCCAAAGCGATCGCTCCGACGGCCAGCGCAATGCGGCGCTGGTTGATGGCGCCCGAGTCGCCGACAAGTCCACTGATTCCTTCGTAGAAGAACCATGCAAAAAGAATGACCAGCAATAGACGAATGATGAATTGCATGAAGCCTCTATACCATGAAACGAGTGTATCGGCAGCCCTCAGTGACGTAGCGTAAACATCCGATCAATAATTTGGCGGTAGAATTGTTTCGTCAAGAATCCAAGGGGGTGTTTCATGTTTCGGCTTTTGACAATCGTCGTCGCACTTTCGATGGGGGCTCCCGTCGAAACGATCGGAAACAAGCTGGAAGGGAAAGCCTGCGTTGAAAGTGGCGATACGATTTATGTCAACGGCAAAAGGGGGCAACGCTCTTGCCTCGGTGGGACCGGTGTCAGGTTGAGGGGGATTGATGCACCCGAATTGGGGCAGACCTGCAAACACCCCAATGGCCGCTATTTCCTTTGCGGACGCTATGCAGCCAGTTTTCTGCTTGAACGCCTTTTAAAACAACAGGTGAGCTGCGAGGGCAATACCAAAAATGCCGAGGGGCTGATTCTGGCGACTTGTTACGTGGGCCGTACCGATCTCAATATGTTGATGGTGGATCAGGGATGGGCCGTTGCCGATCCTTCAACGTCATTGAAATACGTTCCCTATCAGGAGAGCGCCAAAAGCGCAAAGCGCGGCATTTGGGGGATGGAGTTCGACCACCCTGCGGCGTGGCGTCAAGCCAACCCCCGCCAATAGAGGGGCAGGCCCCTAGCTCGCCAGATCGTAGGGGAATAAGAACTGCCCTTTGGCTGCGTTCTTCCAAAACGGCAGCTTGCTGGTTTCCTGATTGATTTCCGAATCCATCGTGTTGATGTGCTCGTAGAGCCAGTTGAATAGATCGTATTTCAGGCCGAAAATTTTGGTTTCGTCTTTCTTGTCCAACACCGCTTTGTAGGCCTTGATCCGCTCAATGAACTCACGGTGTTGCGCTTTGTGCTGTTCCAAGTGGGGGCTGTTGATTTTTTCCAGGTAAGCCTCTTCACCGGCAAAGTGGTGTTTGCTATGCCGTTCAAGCCGCGCCAAAAGTTTGGCGACGGCGCGCCAATCCTTTTCGGTTGCTTGCCCCAGCCGAAAATTTTCCATCGGCTCTTGAATGTGGACGAACTCTTCGAGGATCTCGCGATGGTCTCGATCCAGCCCGCTAATACCGGTCACAGGCAATTCGTTCATTAGTAAGGACCTGAGCAGGTCAAAGCGGCTGGTCTGCATATAGAGGTAGGCGTCTGATTTCGGCATTTTTATTCCCTCGCGAGGCTTGGGCCTCGAACAGTTTTCAAGTAGCAAGCGTTTGTGATCCAGCGGCGACGGATCTTTTTTCAGCGGTATTTCCCGCCGTACTTTTTGCAACCGCGAACAGTATGACTCCGGCTATGTGACAGAATCATCACCTGTATGGGTGAATTTTGTGAATTCACGCGAAAGTGAAGGTTATGCAGAGGTTTTACACAGGGGCGACGGTTTTATGACGGTTCTGTTTCAGGCGGCTTTTCTTCGATTGACTTACGCCCCACACGCTCGTACAAACGCTGCGGGCCACGACCCCCCAACGGGTCGCGCCCATCTGTAAGGATGGGAGTAAAAACCTTATGACAGATACTATTGCAAAGCCGGACACCCGTCCGGTCAATCCGAATTTTTCTTCCGGGCCTTGTTCCAAACGTCCCGGATTTTCTCTTGAAGCTCTGAAAGATGCCGCTCTCGGCCGGTCTCACCGCGCCAAAATCGGCAAAGCCAAACTCAAGGAAACCATCGATAAGTCGAAGGAAATTCTTGGGATTCCCGACGATTATCTTGTCGGCATCGTCCCGGCGTCCGATACCGGCGCCGTCGAAATGGCGATGTGGTCGTTGCTCGGTGAGCGCGGCGTCGACATGTTGGCTTGGGAAAGCTTCGGCTCCGGCTGGGTTTCCGACGTTACCAAGCAACTGAAGCTGGACGATGTCCGGACCTTTACCGCCGACTATGGGCAGTTGCCGGACTTCTCGCAGGTCGACTTCGACCGCGACGTCGTCTTTACCTGGAACGGCACCACCTCCGGCGCTTGTGTCCCCAACGGTGACTGGATCGCCGCTGATCGCAAAGGCCTGACCATTTGCGACGCCACCTCCGCGGTTTTCGCCATGGAGATGGACTGGTCGAAACTCGACGTGGTTACCTGGTCTTGGCAGAAAGTGATGGGCGGCGAAGGCGCGCACGGCATGCTGGTTTTGAGCCCGCGCGCCGTTGCACGGCTTGAGTCCTACACGCCGCCTTGGCCGATGCCGAAGATTTTCCGCCTGACCAAAGGCGGAAAGCTGATCGCCGGCATCTTTAAGGGCGAAACCATCAACACGCCGTCCATGCTGGCGGTGGAAGATGCGCTTGATGGTCTCAACTGGGCTCAAAGCCTGGGTGGGCTGGACGCTTTGATCAAACGCTCCAAAGGAAACTTGGCGGCACTGACCAACTGGGTCGCCAAAACCGACTGGGTGGACTTCTTGGCGGAAGATGAAGCCAACCGTTCCAATACGTCGGTTTGCCTTAAAGTGGTTGCGCCATGGTTCACCGCGCTTTCCGGTGACGACCAAGCAGCGGCGGCCAAAAAGATGGTTAGCCTGTTGGATGCCGAAGGGGTCGCCTACGACATTGGCGCCTACCGCGACGCTCCTGCGGGCTTGCGGATCTGGGCCGGTGCAACGGTCGAGCAAAGCGATCTCGAAGCTTTGTGCCCGTGGCTCGATTGGGCCGCCGCACAGGTCGAAGCCGAATACAAATAGAGCAACGCACCAATACGTCATGCGCGGGCTTGACCCGCGTATCCACGACTTTTGGTCTTAAGCGGACGAGCAAGTCGTGGATGCCCGGATCAAGTCCGGGCATGACAATGGTGGTTATGTTTTTAGATTTTACAGACAAGGGGATACCCAATGCCCAAGGTTCTGATTTCAGACAAAATGAGCCCCAAGGCCGAAGAAATTTTCAAGGCCCGTGGGGTTGAAGTCGACTACAAGCCGGGCATGAGCCCGGAAGAATTGAAAGCCTGCATTGGCGAGTACGATGGCCTGGCAATCCGCTCGGCGACCAAAGTGACCGCCGAAATCTTCGAAGCGGCGACCAACCTGAAAGTGGTTGGCCGCGCCGGGATCGGCACCGACAACATCGACAAGACGGCTGCGACCGGTCGCGGCGTCGTCGTGATGAATACGCCGTTCGGCAACTCGATCACCACGGCCGAGCATGCCATCGCCATGATGATGGCTCTGGCCCGGCAAATCCCGCAGGCCAACGAGAGCACCCATGCCGGCAAATGGGAAAAGTCCAAATTTATGGGTGTCGAGCTGATGGGTAAGACCCTGGGTGTCATCGGCTGCGGCAACATCGGCGCTACGGCGGCCGACCGCGCGATGGGCCTCAAGATGAAAGCGGTCGGTTACGATCCTTTCTTGTCGGAAGAGCGGGCCAAAGAAATCGGCATTGAAAAGGTGGAGCTGGACGAATTGTTCGCCCGCGCCGACTTCATTACGCTTCACACGCCGCTGACCGACAGCACGCGCAACATCATCAATGCCGAAGCCATCGCCAAGATGAAAGACGGTGTGCGGATCATCAACTGCGCTCGCGGCGGCTTGGTCGACGAAGATGCGATCAAGGTTGCGCTCGACAGCGGCAAGGTCGCTGGTGCGGCCTTCGACGTTTTCGCGCAGGAGCCTGCCAAGGAAAACGTTTTGTTCGGCCACGAAAACGTCATCGCGACGCCGCACCTGGGGGCATCGACCACCGAAGCCCAGGTCAACGTTGCGGTCCAGGTCGCCGAACAAATTTCCGACTTCCTGTTGGATGGCGCTGTAACCAACGCGCTTAACATGCCGTCCGTTTCGGCGGAAGACGCTCCGAAGCTGGCGCCTTATATGGGGCTGGCTGAGCAGGTCGGCAGCTTTGCCGGGCAGATCACCCAGAGCGGTTTGAAGTCCATCGAAATTTCTTTCGAAGGGCCGGTTTCCGAGCTCAACACCAAACCGCTTGCCGCGTTGGTGCTCAAGGGTTTGCTGTCGCCGATGATGGAAGAGGTCAACATGGTTTCCGCTCCGGCCATTGCGGCCGAACGGGGCATCTCCATCTCTGAAACCACCAAGGCCAAGAGCGAAGAATACAACACGTTGATCAGCCTGACGGTGACCACCGAAACCCAGACCCGCAGCGTCTCCGGTACTTTGTTCTCCGGCAGACCGCGTTTGGTGGAAATCAACGGCATTCCGGTTGAGGCCGAAGTGGGTCCGAACATGCTCTTCCTGACCAACGAAGACAAGCCGGGGCTGATCGGCGATCTTGGCTCAGTTCTGGGCGACAATGGCGTCAACATCGCCACCTTCCACCTGGGCCGCAACGAAAGCGGCGGCGAAGCCTTGGCGTTGCTGCAGGTTGACGAACCGGTGAGCGATGACGTTTTGCAGAAAGTGCGGGCCTTGAGCCACGTTCTGCGGGCCGAGGCGCTTCGCTTCTAAGCGATTTCTAACGTTTGAAAAGAAAACCGCGGCCTTCGGGCTGCGGTTTTTTTATGCCGGAATGCGCAGGGTAAAGGTTGACCCTTTCCCCGGAGCGCTCTTTACGGAGATGTCGCCTTCAAGCATTTCGGCAAGGCGGCGGCTGATTGCCAAGCCAAGCCCGGTGCCCTCGACGGCATGGGCGATCATTGAATCGACCCGCTGAAAATCGATGTAAAGATACAGCATATCCTGTTCGGAAATGCCGCATCCCGTATCGGAAACGGCAAAGGTCAGGAGGTCGCGGTTTCCGGGACGTTCTATGGAAACATCGAAGGTAATCTGGCCGTTCTTGGTGAATTTGGCTGCATTGCTCAAAAGGTTGAGCAGAATTTGACTAAGTTTTGTCGCGTCTGTATCGATTGCCTCCACGTTTTCAGCGATTTTGACCGTCAGTTTGTTATCGTTCTTTTTGACCAGAGGAGTAGCGGTCAGCACCACTTCGTTCAGCAATTTCGTCAGGTTGGTGGGTTGGATGTTGAGTTCCATCTTGCCGGCTTCGATTTTCGATAAATCGAGAATTTCTTCGATTAGATGCAAAAGATGCTGGCCGGAAAAGTGAACGTGTTCGGAATAGGTTTTGTAGGTGTCGTTTCCCAACGGGCCGAAAGTTTCGCTGCGCATGGCGTCTGAAAAGCCGATGATGGCGTTGAGCGGCGTTCTCAACTCATGACTCATTTGTGCGAGGAACTGGGATTTTGCCGCATTGGCCCGTTCGGCCTCCGTTTTCGCCTGAACCAATTGGAGCTCGGTCCGTTTTAGGCCGTCGATATCGACCAGCCAAAACAAAATACAGATCTCGCCATTATAGGTCAGCGAATACCAGGACACCAAAGCCCAGAACGAGGTGCCGTCGACCCGAAGGGCCTCGCCTTCTTGAGGGGCGACGAAGCCTTGTTTTCTGAAGGTGTCGAGGAAAACGTCCCTCTGTTCGGTGTTTTTCCAGATACTGCTGGACTTGAAGCCGATAAGTTTTTCGGGTGAAACGCCATACATCTCGGCAAGAATCTTGTTGCCGAAAAGGATTTCGCCGTCTGTGACCCGGGATATGCCGATACCGACCGGGCTGTGTTCCAAAATACGTTTGAATTGGATTTCGCTTTCCTGGGCGGCCAGTTGGGCGGACCTTCGTTTTGTAATATCCGAACCGGCGCCGCGATAGCCCTTGAACTTTCCGTCTGCGTCGAACAGGGGTTTGCCGTTGACTTCGCAATAAAAACGATTGCCTCGAGCGTCGAATGCTTCACATTCAAAGCCGGAAAAGGGTCGGCGAAGTTGGAGCGCCTTCCGGTAACTGTTCCAGGCTTCGCGGTTGGCTTCAATCCATTCCGGGGTAAGGTTAGCCCAACGGGTGGCTCCAATAACAGCTTCCCGTCTAAAGCCGTAGATGGAGAAAAAACGGTCCGACATATATGTGAGATGGTATTTCTCATCCATCTCCCAAATCCAATCGAACAAGGTTTCCGTTACGTCGCTTAGGCGGTCTTTGGAGTCTTGAAGCTCATGGGTTTGAGATTTTACTTCGGCTTCCAGACCTTTTTTAGCCGCGTGCAACTCAGCCTCGGCTTTCCGACGCTTTTCAATTTCGTCTTCCAGAGTTAAAGTTTTCCAATAGTCTGAGCGCCTCAGTACGGCGAAGCGCTTTGCCTGGAAGGCTCCTAAAAGATTGGTCACGGCGAAAAGCAGTGTGTAGGAGGCCATGGCCCGTGCGGATAAGTCGAAAACCTGCTGGGACAACAAGAGAAAACCTACGGTTAGTAGAGAGCAGACGGTAACCGTGTAGGCAAGCCGGTTCGGAACGAAAATGTAAAAAACCAACAAGAACAAAAGGGTCGCCGGCAGGTGGTACATTATGTCGTCGGCTTTGGCCCAAATTCCGAAAAGAAGTATTGCGGTAAAGAGGAGCTCTAGGCCGAAGGTTAGATTCTCGAAAAGGGTAAGGTTTCGAGACTTGGTTGAGAGATAACCGATGAAGGCGACAAAGAGGAAGGCAAGGATGCGGCTGCCTGTTAAGATGCCGCTTTCAAGGCTTAGGTCCAGGACTTGATAATCGGTAATTCCGGCAACAACAAAAAGCACAGCGGCCGCCAAAAGCGGTCCGCGCCATTGATGGGAGAAGTCGTCCCAGGTCGCGTTTCGGTAGTTCGCCTCATCCGTGGCATTGATGAATCTGCCTGACGGCGAGATCATAAAATCCCGATTTTCGTCCACCCCTTAGCCTTTTTATTCATTACTTGTTATTTCGCTCATGATAGGGGCTTCGGCACCCATCACGCAACAGTCGCTTGGGCTGTGTCTGGATTCGGTCTATGGTTCCGGCAACGTTAGAAACTTCCGATCCAGGCGGCCAAAATGACCCAGCTTTCCTTCTCGAAAGACAAAATCAATATCCTTCTCCTTGAAGGGATCCACCAAAATGCTTTGGACGCCTTTGCTGCGCAGGGGTACAGCAACGTTGAGCTACTGCCGTCGGCGCTGAACGAGGATGAACTCGTCGAAAGGATCAAAGACGTTCATATGGTCGGAATCCGTTCCCGGACGAAACTGACCGAGCGGGTTCTTGCCGCCGCCGATAAGCTGTTCAGTATCGGCTGCTTCTGCATCGGGACCAATCAGGTCGACCTCAATGCGGCCCGGTTCAAGGGGATCCCGGTTTTCAATGCGCCTTATTCCAATACCCGGTCCGTCGCCGAACTGGTGTTGG
>Ga0070727_10002051_pt1 | contig 20059 bp, 13 predicted proteins | sample tdAd472_FD_66722 | JGI IMG/M metagenome (GOLD analysis project Ga0070727, IMG submission 66722) | Marine sediment microbial communities from the Atlantic coast under amendment with organic carbon and nitrate - tdAd47.2 | ecosystem: Environmental > Aquatic > Marine > Coastal > Sediment | place...
TGGGCGCTTACGTCGCGCCTGGATTGGCTGGGCGCCGACATCGGCAAATACGACGGCCAGATTATCAATTTCTCGATAGGCACGAACTTCAGGCTCTTCAAACACGTCGGCATCGGGCTCAACTACAACTGGCTGGAAATCGATTTCGGCGTCGATGACGACGATTGGAAGGGTGACCTCGAGACCAGATCCCATGGCCTGTTCGCATACGTCAGCGCATACTGGTAGCACTTTCAAAACAAATACTCGATACCGGTAACGATGCCGAAGTCCGTTTCCGACACGGCTCCCACCGGTGAATCGGTATCGAAGTTGTAGAAGTAAGTGAGATTCAGGAAGAGGTCTTTCAGGAATTCCTGCCGATACCGATTGATGGACACTCGCCTAATCTCCTTTTGCGTCATACACCAGCCGCCCGTTGAAATAAGTCTGCAGCACTTCAGTCTCACTCAGGTCGGCTGGAGGTATCTCGAACAGGTTCTGATTCAATACGATGAACGATGCGCGCTTGCCATTTTCGAGCGAGCCGAACTCGTCTTCCATGTAAAGCCCGTAGGCACCCACCAATGTCGCCGCCTTGAGAGCCTCTTCGAGCGTTATTGCAGATTGACCGCCCAGCGTTCCTGGCATCTCGCCCTGTGGATTCATGCGCGTCGTCCAGACTTCGATGTTCGACCAGGGATTGTCTGGTCCCACGGGAAAGTCTGACGAGATTGCAAAGTTGACGCCCGCATCGATCAGGGCACGCGCGGGGAAGAAGGTCTCGTGCCGCTCCTGCCCGTAGAAATGCTTGTAAGAATTATGGAACGACATCGGTGCCGCAACTGCGGGAGATACGTCCACCACCATTCCGAGGGCCGAAATACGTGCGATGTCGTCCGGGTGCACCATCACCGAGTGGGTCATGTGGTGCCGAACACCGTTCTGTCCATGAACCTCCTGCGCCGCCTCGACCGCATCGATGAACGAGCGCGCCCCGGCATCGCCGGTGACATGGGTCATCGCGGTAATGCCATTCTCGGTCCAGAAGGCCATTTCCTGTTGGAACAGTTCCTCATCCATCTGAAACTGACCGCGATTCCCCGGTTCGCCCACGTAATCCTCGAGCAGGTAGGCAGTCTTACTGGCCGGAGCGCCATCAGCGTAGTACTTGATCGACCCGCTCGAGACGTTTTCAGTAGATACGTCACGAGACGCCAGAATCTGCTCGCGAACACGATCGAAGTCGCCGTCCATCTGATTGATGAAGGATGTGCGCCAGTTGAATGCCAAGTTGTGGAAGGCAGTCAGCTCACCGGCTTCGTCAGCCGCCACGGCGACGTCGAGATTTACCTGGTTGACTCCCGCAAGACGAACGCCGGTGATTCCGAGACCGTTGACGCGCTTCGAGTGGTGCAGTATGGCCGCGTGCATCAATTCTGGCGTCGGGAAGTCCTTCAAGGCATAGAGTAACTGCATCGCGCTTTCGTGCACCCCTCCGATCGGCTCACTGGATCCTGGCTTGCGGCCAATGACGCCGTACTGCGGATCCGGAGTGTCGGCCGTGATTCCAGCCGCCTCGAGCGCGGCCGAGTTAGCCCAAAAAGCGTGTCCCCCGCTACTCAGGATGAAGACGGGACGGTCGGATTCAGCCTCGTCGAGTAGCTCTTTGGGCCCGTTGTTGCCTTCGAACATGCCGTCGGGGAATTGCTCGACGTAGATCAACGACAGGTCGGGGCGCGACTCCGCAAACTCCTTGACGGCTGCGGAAATCGACTCGGGTGTCGATTGCTGTTCATCGGTCAACGAAAGCGCATCAGGATCCACGGAGACCTTCGAGATAGTGTCCATGCCATGGTGATGCAGGTCATTGATGCCTGGCATGACGAACTTGCCGCCCAAATCCACGACTTTTGTACTGTCACCCGTCACGGCTTCGATTTCCGTTGCCGTGCCTACAGCCATAAAGCGGCCATTCCTGACTGCCACGGCCTCGGCCCAAGGATGTGCCTCGTTGACTGTATAAATCCTACCGTTGATGTAGGCTGCATCGGCAACCGCGGCTGTTGCGGCCGCGCTCTCAGTCGTCGAGGATTCCTGTTTGTTGTCGCTGCAAGCTGCGAGAAACACTGCCCCCACGCCCAGCAGTCCGAGTAACTCGGAACGAGTCGAATTCATGCGATACCCCTATAGTATTTTTGTTCGGCTTTGGCGCTTGTTTTTGGCAGTCTATAACGACAAGGTGTCTGATTGAAGCCAAGAGAGGTCTTGTTATTGATGCGGTGCTATAGGGGGTAGCATGACATTGAGCGCTTGGGAAACAAAGAGGCGATCGATCACCACTGCATGCTTACTGACGTGTGCGTCACTGCTCGCATCGGGCACCGCTCCCGCACAGGATATTTTCGAGCCGACGGTGCACTGGGCGTATGCTTCTTTCTTCGGCACGGGCTGGTACAAGATCAACGACGAACGCAGCGCGTTCATTCTGCGCATGTCGCCGCGATGGAAGGTCGGCGAGTCCGGAATCGATGAGGACGGTAATCGTGAGATTGCTTACACGTTTCGAGTACCTCTGACGATTGGTGTCAACAAACTGGACTTTGATGACATTCCCGGGATCATCGATCCCGACAACCTGACGACCGTCAGTGCCAATTTCAGCGTGGACGCGGATATTCCATTGACCCGTCGATTCTCCATTCGACCGTCGGCCGAAATCGGCTATGGCACTGTCATTGACGAAAGTGACTCGGCATGGACCTACAAGACCGAATTGAAGAGCCGATACACCTTTCAAGCAGGCAAACTCGATTGGGGATTGCTGTTTGACATCGGCTTCGTCGGCTATGAGCCCAACAACGGCGAGGCAGATGATTTCACTTTCGCCGCAGCGGGTGCCGAGTTCGCTTATCCGGTTAGCTGGTTCAGCGCACCAGACAGCCAGACCATGCTTTACTGGCACGCCAGCTACACTGATTTTCTGGACGAGGTCGAAGTCCAAACCGGCATAGATGAATTCGATTCCGTTGCCAATTTTTGGCACGTGGGCGCCGCCCTCGGAAAACGCGACAAGCCGATCCGGATCTGGTTTCTCAGCTTCGACCGACTGGGATTGGGCTACAATTTCTCGACCACGGGCGAGCTGCGCGGCGTAAAATTCATTTTCCGCTCCCTCTACGAACTCTAGGAAAATTCGTCGGTCACCGACGAGAAACTCAGGAATTGACGGGCATCCGAATACTTACTTGCGCTGTTTTGCTATTGCTTTCGTCGCTATTGCTTGCAGACGTCACCTATGTCGTCAAGGGTGTCAACGAAGCCCTGCAAGCCAATGTGTTGCGCCACGTCGACACCGTGCAATTCGGACCTCGGATCCGGTTGCATCCGCACGACCATGAAAAAGTAATCGAGCGCGCAGCCGCCGACGCGAGGGTGGCGCTACGGCCGTTCGGTTACTACGCACCGCAGATTACCGGCCGGGTCATTACCGATGGAGGCGATTCTGCAGTCGTCGAACTGACCATCGATGCGGGGCCGCCGATTCGCATCACAGGTCTCGACGTCAGAGTCACAGGTCCCGGCGCGCAAGACAGTCGGTTTCGCTCCTGGCGCGCGGCGTGGCCGTTGAATGATGGCGCCATCCTCGACCAATCCGTGTGGGACGCACAAAAGCAGGACGCGATCGAGATCGCTAACGCGCGCGGCTACCTGGGGGCGGAATTCACTGAACATGCGCTCGAGATAGACCTCGAGAAGAACTCGGCGAGTATCCGGCTTGTGTTCGATACGGGACCCCGCTATGTCATGGGCGACGTCACTTATGGATCACACGTCCTGAAACCGGGCATCCTGGAATACATACCACGTTTCGAAAAAGGTGATCCCTATTCGGCACGACTGGTGGGCTGGCTACGCACGGATCTCTGGAAGACCGGCTACTTCGACGACGTGCATGTCGTCGAGGCCGAGCGTCCCGACACCAGCCCACCGTCCGTCGACTTCAACGTCACGGTCGAGACCAATACACGCAATCACTATTCGGGCGCACTGGGTTACGGCACCGATTCAGGCATCCGACTGCAGGCCAACTGGAGTCGCCATCCGGTGTCGTACTTTGGCGATCGTATCGATGTCGGCGTCGGCTATCAGGAGCTCAATAACGAGTTCACGTTGCGGGGCCGCTACCTGATGCCGCGTGTGAATCGTGCACGGCAGTGGTGGGACACCGTGTTGACATTGAAATTCGAGAATCTTGATCTCGAAGTCAGACGCGACGAAGAGGACGAAGACGCGATCGGTCTTGCCAACGGTGACCTCGTGGAGCGCCACCTGCGCTTTGGCCGTCTGAAGGTCAGAAACCGTAAAGGCGGTGAGAGCCAACAATTCTTCACGCCATTCGTGCAATTCCTGAACAACGATCGGCGCTTCGAGTTGTTTAGCGACGTCGTCGTGCCAGCTCCGGTCGCCGATGATCCGGACTTCGACCGTCGCCTGGATGATGTGACCAATGCCCTGTCCATCGGTGCAGAGCTGGAACTCGTCTACATCCAGGGCAGACGATTCGAAACCTATGGGCACCGGGATCTCGGGTGGATCTTCCATTCCGACAATGCATTCGGTTCCGATGTTGAATTCACCCAGCTTTATGCGTCGACACGCCGCAGTTACCTGGTGGGCGAGCGCCTGAAATTCCATGTGCGTGGCGAAGTCGGCTACACGGATGCCGCGGTCGACGAATTCGAGCTGGATGTGGGCGGCGCGCCACTGCACCTGTCGCTCACTCAGTTACCCAACTTCTACCGCTTCAAGGCCGGCGGCAGCATGAGCGTGCGCGGCTACGGGTTCGAACAGCTCAGCGATAATGACGTCGGCTCCAACCACATCGTAACCGCGAGTGCCGAGGCCGAGTACCGATTCCTCGACTCATGGTCGGGCGCGCTGTTCTACGATATTGGCAACGCGTTCAATGACTGGGGCGATCCGGACTTCAAACGCGGCATCGGCGTCGGCATACGGTGGTATTCGTTTGCGGGCGAGATTCGCGTCGACGTTGCCCAGGCGCAGGACTTCGACGGCAAGCCGTGGCGGCTACACATCACGATCGGGACTCCGCTGCTGTGAACGCGCGTCGACTGCTGCTGTTGATCCCGCTGGCTCTTGTGCTGCTCGCGCCGGGTACCTGGTACTGGCTGCTGCACACGCAGTCAGGGGCACGCTTCATATGGGGCGTGTCGGTTTCTGCAACCGACGACGCGCTGAGCGCAACCAGCGTCGCCGGCGACATCAGCTCCGGTGTAACCGTCACAGGGCTCGAATTCAGAAATGAGAAAGCGCTCGTCGTGGTCGCCGCCGTAACGGCGACAGCCGACGTCGACCTGTTCCCGTTCAGCGTGACTGTTACTGCGGGCCGTGCGTCCAGGCTACTCATAGAACGCATCGAGACCGTCAGCAGTACTGAGGATCCCGGCGACCTCACGGAGTTACTCGGGAAGCTGCAGCTCCCGATCGAACTCAATGTTACAGACCTGTCCGTCGACGGCGTTCGCCTGAACGGGTTCCGCGACGAAGGTATTGACGTGACATCGCTCCGAGTCGTGGGTCGCTGGCAGCACGACATCGCACTCGATGAGATCGAGCTCCTCATGCCGCAGGCGACCGTTCGCGGAGACGGCAGCTTGCAGCTCGCGGAGCCGAACGCGGTTGCACTCAACACGCAAGTCGATTTGCAACCACAAATTACCGGCCTCAATGACACTCTGGAATTTGAATTGACGGCGTCCGGGCCGCTCGACGACCTCGACGTGCGCGCTACTTCGCGTTCGCCGGCAGCAGACCTGAGCGGCAGCGTTGCCGGAATAGGCGATGCCATCCACTGGGCCCTGCTGCTCGAGGTTCCCGAGTTCGCCTTGCCCGTGGCTACCGACACGCCCGCATTACCGCCCGTGCAGATCACTGCCGAGGGTGCAGGTGATCTCAAGTCCTTCACCACCAAAGCGCAGGTCGCATTCCGTGGCACCGACATGCAAATCGCACTCAGCGCCGACGTCGACATCGAATCGCTTGCCATAGCGAGTGACTTGCACTGGCAGGACGCGCAGTGGCCGGTCGACCAGCCGGAGCCGCGGGTATCCAGTCGCGAAGGCCGGGTAACCGTCACCGGGACGCTCGACAACTGGTCGGTGAGCGGTACCGTCGAACTCGATGTGCCACAGCTTCCTGGCGGGCAGCTCAGCATTGACGGTCGCGGAAACCAGGACGGCGCGGAGGTGGATATTCTCGACGGCGACGTACTCGGCGGCACGATCACAGGCAGTGCGCGTTACAGCTGGCGCGATCCGGGAGAATACTCGGTTAATCTCGATTTGCGCGAAGTCCATACGAGCGCGCTGCTACCTGACTGGCCGGCCGTATTGAGCGGCAGCGCCGACATCAGCGGCAAACAGCAGCCGTTCGAGTTGTCTGCCGATATCCGCAACGTAGACGGTGTTCTGAACGACAAGCCACTGAACGCCAGCGGCAGTATCGATGTTCGCGGTACTGCAGTGTCGGTCGATGACCTGCGGCTGCGGCATGGCGACTCCAATGTTCGCTTCGACGGCGATCTCTATTCCCCGAACGGCTTGCGCTTCGATATATCCATCGATCAGCTCGGCGACTACGTTGCAGATTCCCTCGGACCGCTGTCTGCTTCCGGCAGTGCCTCACTAAACAATGAGAAACCGTTCCTGCGCGTCGATGCGTCGAGCGCCGAGCTCGGCTACGGGGACTGGCAAATAACGGATCTTGTTATTGTCGATCGCAATAAAGGCGACAGTATCTTCGACGCAAAAATTAGCGCTGGGACGATAGTGAAGGCCGAGTTCCAGGCCGACGATTTCGAGTTGCAGACGAGCATGGACAGTGAGTCGCAATCCTTCGACCTCGCCGTCATGACGAGAGACATTAGCGCGCGCCTGTCCATTGCCGGCAAACTCGATGACTGGCAACGGCCGTCGTCCTGGCAGGGCGAAGTTAGCCACATCAACCTGGATCACCCCGGATTCTCGGCGGCACTGGCAAAGCCAGCCAAACTCTTTGTCTCGGGTGAGCGTGCCGAAACGGAACAACTGTGCCTGGCCGGTGATCGCGGAATCAGTCTCTGCACCAGCGTTGCCTGGCAAAATGGGGTCGCGCTCGATGTAGCGGCGATCTTTTCGTCAGTCCCTGTCAGCCTGGTCAACGTGTTTGTCGATACACGTCTGAATTTCGATCAACTCGTGAGTGGTGAAATCCGCTGGCAAACGAAGCCCGACTCCACATCCACCGGTCGTGCCGACATTGCCGTAACGCCGGGAACGATTGTCAGCATCGATCGTCCCGAGCTGCAGATGCTAACGGCGCAAGGCACTATCGGTTTCGATATCGAGCATGACGACCTGCGCACAGGCAAACTGAACCTGCCGCTGCCGGAACTCGGTCAAATCGACGCGGAATTCGAAGTCCTCGACGTCGCCGATGAGGATGCAATGGATATCAGCGGCAAGATAGATATCGATATGGCTGACATTGCGATGGTCGCGGCTATCCTGCCCGCGCTGGACGACATGAGCGGTAGCCTGAAAGCCGATCTCGACATTGCCGGCACACTCACTTCACCCGAAGTCACCGGTCTTGTGGCACTCGAGGGTGGCACGGTGAGCTATCTCCCGCTCGGGCTCAAGTTCCAGGACGTAGAGCTCGTGAGCGAATTGCAGGGTGCGGGCGAGATCGAGATGCACGGTTCCTTTCGTGCCGGCGATGGCACTGCCCGCATTCGGACGCGTGCTGATCATTCGCAAACCGAGACGAGAGGTCTCGAACTGCGACTGCAGGGCAATAACATGACCGTGATCGATGTGCCCGACGTCCGAGCGATTGCCGATGCGGATATTGGCATCAATTTCGACGGCAAGACGCTTGGTGTGGATGGTCGCATTGAGATTCCCAGCGCACGGATCAGGCCCGAAAACATCGGTATGAGCCGCGTCTCCGAAAGCGGCGATGTAATTATCGTTGCCGGTGAATTACCCGATGAGCCGACAGACGAGGTTCAGAGTGACGACCTGCAATTCGAAGGATCGCTCGAGGTAGCGTTCGGAAACGACGTCCTGATCGACCTTGACGTCGCAGAGGCGACACTCAGTGGAAGCACGGTATTCAGGTGGCATGGCGAGCCATTGCCGACCGCTAATGGCCGCTATGACGTGGCGGGCGAAGTTCTTGCGTTCGGGCAGCAACTCGAAATAACGGAGGGTTCCATCCGCTTTTCTGACGTACCGGCCGACGACCCGCACCTTCGCATCCGCGCCGAACGCGAAATCTACGGCAACACCCAGGTGCGCCGGGCGGGCGTGCTCGTTGCCGGTACCGCCAGCCGCCCCACGGTCGAGGCCTACACCACGCCTCTCACGACCGAAGAGCGCGCACTGACCCTGCTCGTGACGGGCAGTGATTTCGACTACGAAAAAGGCGTGGGTGCAGTGGGCTTCGGCACCTACATCGCGCCCCGCGTTTACGCAAGCTACGGCATCGGCCTGTTCGACACGGGCAACGTAATTCGCATCCGTTATGACCTCTCTCGCGGCTTCGGTATCACGGGAACGTCCGGGCAACGAGATTCGGGCGCCGACCTGAGCTATCGCTTCGAGAACTAGTGCTCCGAGCGCAGCTCAGTTCTGCCCCTGCATCGCCTGTTTCTCGATTTTCGCCCAGGAATCCCTGAGCGTGACGATGCGGTTGAAGAGCCTCGACGCAGAAGAGTGCTCGACCGGATCCTGGCAGAAATAGCCGAGCCTCTCGAACTGCACAGCCTCCCCTGCCGCAAGATTGGCGAGGGACGGCTCGAGCATCGCTGCCACCGTCTCCAGTGAATCCGGATTCAGCACCTCCATGAGATTTTCGGCCGCATTGGGATTCGGCACGGTGAACAAACGGTCATAGAGTCGCACTGTCGCCGGCACGGCATGATCGGCCGACACCCAGTGAATCGTGCCCTTCACTTTGCGGTCGCTCGTTCCCGTACCACTGCGGGTGTCCGGGTCATAACTGCAGCGCAATTCGATCACGTTGCCATCGCTGTCCTTGATAACGTCATCGCACTGAATGATGTAGGCGCTGCGCAACCGCACCTCGCCACCCGGCTTCAGGCGGAAGAACTTCCGTGGTGCGTCCTCCATGAAATCATCCTGTTCGATCCAGACCTCGCGTGCGAAGGGGACTTCGCGCGTGCCGAGCTCGGGACGATTCGGATGGTTCATCGCCTGCATCATTTCTACCTGGTCTTCCGGATAGTTGGTAATGACAACCTTTAACGGCTTGAGCACGGCCATCCGCCGTTCCGCCGCATCTCCGAATACCTCACGGACGCAATTCTCCAGCACGCCCATTTCGATCAGTTTGTCTTTCTTGGTGACACCACCGCGTTTGACGAAATCGCGCAGTGCCTCAGCCGGGTAGCCCCGCCGGCGCATGCCGGCAATCGTAGGCATCCGAGGATCGTCCCAGCCACTGACAACCTTATTTTCAATCATTGCGCCCAGCTTGCGCTTGCTCGTGATCGTGTACGCGAGGTTGAGTCGCGAGAACTCGATCTGCCGCGGTCGATGCGCAGGTTTAAGCTGGTCGAGAAACCAGTCGTACAGCGGACGATGGTCTTCGAACTCCAGCGTGCAGAGGGAATGTGTAATTTCTTCAAACGCGTCCGACAGCGTGTGCGCAAAGTCGTACATTGGATAGATGCACCATTCGTCGCCGGTGTGCTGATGAGTGACGTGCCGGATGCGATACAACGCCGGGTCGCGCAGATTCATGTTCGGCGAAGCCATATCGATCTTCGCACGCAGTACATGCTCGCCGTCCGCAAACTCTCCCGCGCGCATTCGGTGGAAGAGATCCATATTCTCTTCGACACCGCGGTCCCGGTACGGGCTGTTCATGCCGGACTCGGTCAGCGTACCGCGATGCGCGCGAATCTCCTCGGCGCTCAGGGAGTCGACATAGGCGAGGCCCAATTCGATCAGTTTCTCTGCCGCCTCGTATAGCTGTCCAAAGTAGTCCGACGCATGCGTCAGGCGGTCCTGCCAATCGAAGCCGAGCCAGTGCACATCGCGCTCTATCGCGTCGACGAACTCCTCGTCCTCCTTGTGCGGGTTCGTATCGTCGTAGCGCAGGAAGGTGCGCCCGCCGGTTTCTACCGCGACGCCGAAATTCAGGCAGATCGACATCACGTGACCGATGTGCAGATAACCGTTCGGCTCCGGCGGGAACCGCGTGACGATCTCGCCGTGCTTACCCGAGTCGAGGTCTTCGTGAATGATCTGGCGGATGAAATCCCGCGGGGTGTCGCTCATCTGCTTGCTTCAGCTGATTCGAAGGGGCGCTATTGTACGCGAACTCCGGGCCGGGCCTAGTCTTCGCGCTGGCACGCACCGCACAAGCCCTGGATTTCGAGCATCTGGTGAATAGCGGAAAATCCCAGCCGCTTCGCCTTGTCTTCGACCAGCGTATCGATGTCCCGATCGTCGAGTTCAAGCACCGTTCGGCATTGCCGGCAAATCAGGAACTGGCCGGAATGCGAGCGCGCCGGGTCGGGACAGCCAATGAACGCGTTTAGCGAATCGAGACGGTGAACGAGGCCGGCTTCGATCAGGAATTCCAGCGCCCGGTATACCGTTGGGGGCGCGGCTCGCCTGCCCTCGGCGCCAAGCCGGTCGAGGATGTCGTAAGCGCCCACAGGCTTGTGGCTGTCCCACACGAGCGTCAGCACGCGGCGGCGCAGTGCCGTGAATCGCAGTCCCCGCTGCCGGCACAGGTCCTCGGCGGTCGCCATCGCGTTGGCGACGCAATGGTCATGGTCATGGGCCGCGGATGGAAATGCTTGTGATACTTGCTGCATGGATGGCTGTCCTATATCAGTATCGGATTGTACAATGTCGCGCCTTGCCCGCGGGCAGCGAACACAAAACGAGCGACATGCCGATAATTACTTTACCTGACGGCTCTGAGAAGCAGTTCGACACTGTGACTCGAGGCGCCGAAATCGCCGCCAGTATCGGCAAAAGCCTGGCGCGCGACGCCGTGGCCGTGCGCGTGGACGGCGAACTCTGGGACCTGAGCCGTGATATCGAAAGCGACGCCGCCATCGAAATCGTAACTCGCGACTCCGATGAGGGCGTCGAATTGCTGCGACACGACGCGGCACACGCGCTCGCCGAAGCCGTCAAGGAACTCTGGCCCGAAACGCAGGTGACGATCGGCCCTGCCATCGAGAACGGCTTTTACTATGACTTCTCCCGCGAAGAGCCCTTCACCGACAGCGACCTCGAGGTCATCGAGGCACGCATGAAGGAGATCGTTGATCGCGACGAGGCGATCAAACGCGAAGTCTGGAACAGGGACGAAGCGGTTGAATACTTTCGTGGTATCGGTGAGGCGTACAAGGCGGAGATCATCGCCAGCATTCCGTCCGACGAGCCGATAACGCTGTACCGGCAGGGCGAGTTCATCGACCTGTGCCGCGGGCCACACCTGCCGTCGACCAGCAAACTCGGCAAAGCCTTCAAGTTGACTCATGTCTCGGGCGCCTACTGGCGCGGCGACTCGTCGAATGAAATGCTGCAGCGAATTTACGGCACGGCCTGGGCAAACGACAAACAGTTGCGCCAGTACCTGCACATGCTCGAAGAGGCCGAGAAACGTGACCACCGCAGGCTTGGCCGCATCATGGACTTGTTTCACTTCCAGGAAGAGGCGCCCGGTGCCGTGTTCTGGCATCCCAATGGCTGGGCCCTGTTTCAGAACCTGATCGGCTACATGCGGCAGAAACAGAATGCGGCAGGATACCGCGAGATCAGCGCGCCAGAACTCATGAGCACCTCGCTGTGGGAAAAATCCGGTCACCTCGAAGCGTTCGGCGACAACATGTTCACGACGGAGACCGTCGATGGCCGACACTTCGCAATCAAACCGATGAATTGCCCCGGCCACGTGCAGGTGTTCAAGCAGGGCATCACGAGTTATCGGGAATTACCGGTGCGCCTCGCAGAGTTCGGCAAGTGTCACCGCTACGAACCATCGGGTGCACTGCACGGCATGATGCGTGTACGCGCCTTTACTCAGGACGACGCACACATCTTCTGTACCGCGGAACAGATCACCGAAGAGTCGATCGCAGTTAGCAATCTGATTCTCGACATATACCGCGACTTCGGATTCGAAAATGTGCGTATCAAGTTCGCCGATCGGCCCGAAGTTCGCGTTGGTGAAGACGCCGTCTGGGACCAGTCCGAAGCCGCGCTTCTGAAAGCACTCGAGGCCGCAGGGCTCGACTACACGCACAACCCTGGCGAAGGTGCGTTCTACGGGCCCAAGCTCGAGTTCGTGTTGCGCGATGCAATCGGCCGCGACTGGCAGTGCGGCACCTTGCAGGTCGATCTCAACATGCCAGGACGGCTCGGCGCCACCTACATCGGCGAGGACGGGGAGAAACACACGCCCGTCATGTTGCACCGCGCGATCTTCGGATCCCTGGAACGCTTCATCGGCATCCTGATCGAACATCATGCGGGCAATCTGCCACTTTGGCTCGCGCCGACCCAGGTGAAGGTCCTGACGATTACATCTGACGCGGACGAATTTGCGACGGAGATTGTTGCCGAACTGCATGCCCGCGGGTTCCGGGCCGAGGCCGATCTCCGCAACGAAAAGATCTCCTACAAGGTGCGCGAACACAGCGTCGCCAAGGTGCCGGTACAACTCGCCGTCGGCCAGCGCGAGGTCGAAAACCGCTCGGTCGCCATGCGCCGTATCGGCTCGAAACAACAGAAAGTCCTGCCCCTCGACGAGGCCCTCGAACAACTCCAAACCGAGGTCCGCGAGCGCCGATAGACGCTGGTCGGAAACGGGCCATTTGTCTCCCTCATGGTTGACCAGCGACATCCTGTCGCTGGCCCTCCGGGCGCGCAAGCGCGTCCAAATTCACTCCCGGCGAATTTGTCGCTTCGGTCCGCTCTTCTTCCTCGAAAAACATCGCCGCAGCCCACCACCAGGTCGAGGTCCAATGGTCTCCTCTGAAATCATCCTCTCCGACTAAAACCCAACTGTGACGCGGCCTGCACTTTCAATGTGCGCCATGTCACAGATTCATGATCCTGTCGGTGCGCAGCGACATTTAACCGTATCCCTGAGGATATACTGCATCAACGCAAGGATTGTGCGTGCTATGCGACATAAGGCCAATGGAGGTAACAAAGTGCCTTTGGACCAATTCAAAACTCAGGTACTTTTATTACATAGTGAGCGAAGCGCTCTGGACTCTCTCAGTTCCGGGTTCGGCGATCGCTATACGGTCCATTGTGCGACGAGCGGTTCGGAAGCGCTGACCACGCTCGGCGATACTCCCATTCACGTGATCGTGTCCGTGCAGGACCTTCCCGGCATGAGCGGAGTCGATGCACTCCGTGAAGCCAAGAAACGCTCGCCCGAAACAATCGGAATCCTCCTCGCCGGCGACAGCAGCCAGGCGCTGGTCGGGGAAAAGGAAGTTTTTCAGGTCGTGCGCGGTGGCGTGACCCCGGCCGACCTGCCCAGGCTCATCGATAACGCGACACAGCAAACCCGTTTGCTTGCGATCGCCGAGTCGGCCAACGACACGACAGCTCATCCCGACGAGCCAGTCTCCGAGCACATCATCATGGAGACGTCGGAGAATGGTGCGACGATTATCAGCGACGGCACCGGCAGGATGCCAATTCTCGATCCGACAAAGGTGCCACCGTCCGCGGCGGTCGGTGCGGCAACCGTTGACGTGCTGGTGATTACGAAAGACGAGGAGTTCCTGAACACGATCAGGGAGTCCTCGCGCGGCATGCATAACGTGCATCACGCGAACACGCTGAAACTGGCCGAGGAAGCCGTGCGCGAACAAAAGGTTGGCGTCGCCGTTGTCGATGCTGGCATGGTTGGCGACAACGTCGAAAAGCTGACTCAACACCTGCGCAAATTGCAGAAACGCCTGGTTGCCATAGTGGCCGGCCGCCGCGATGACGGCGAAATGCTGATGGACCTCATAAACCGCGGCAAGGTGTATCGCTTCCTGTTGAAGCCGGTGTCACCCGGACGCGCGCGGCTGGCTGTGGAAGCCTCAGTCAAGCATCACCTCGAGGCACCGGATACCGCATTCAGATCCACCGGCGAACCGAGCCAGGTCACGGCAACACCGGCGCCGAAAGCGCAGCCAAAGCCGGCCTGGAAAGCTGCGCCGGAACAGAAAGCTGCGCCGAAACAGAAAGCTGCACCGAAACAGAAAGCTGCGCCGAAACAGAAAGCTGCAGTAAAGCCCGCAGCGCCGAAACCGGCAGCGAAACAGACACCAGCTCCTGTCATCAGCGCCAGCAAGGACGAGGCGCTCGTGAAGATCGACGATGACCTGTCCGACGCTTTCGGCGACGACTCGAGCTTCACCGAAACGATGACGGGAATCTTCGAAACCGTTAGCAAGTCCATGTCCGGTAAGAAGGATTCGCAAAAAGAAGAGAAGGCTGCTCCGCCCAGCACAACGCCGAAGCTGGCTGATGGTGGTGACACCCCCGTATACCTGAAACCCAAGATTATCGGCGCCGGCGCAATCGTGGTTATCGCCGTTCTCGGCGTCGGCTTCTGGATGTTCGGCGGCTCCGACGAGCCCACCGCTCCAGCGGAGCCGGTAACAGACAGCCCGGCGATTACAGACGGCGTGCCGGACTTCGCACCCGAAACGGAGGTCGCCGAAGAGCCGGTCGTCAATGTTGACGATTTGCTTGAGGAGGCACGCCTTGCCCGCGACGCGGGACAGATATTCAACCCTCCGGGCAATAACGCCATCGAGCTTTACATGACCGCCGTCGCCGCCGCGCCCGACAATGCCTATGCGATGGCGGAACTGGACGCCACGCTCGATGAGGCGCTTGGCATGGCAGAGACCGCGTTGCTGGAACGACGCACGGACGATGCATCGGCGGCGCTGTCACGCGTTGCAACTGCCAAAACCGATCATCCGAGATTGCCGTTCCTCACGGCGCAGGTGACGCAGGCCCAACTGCGTGACCTGGTAGACGGCGCGCGTGCCGCGATCCGCGACGGCCGTCTGGAAGAAGCTTCCGCGGCCATTGCGGATGCGCGATCACTGGGTGTTGCAGACGCAGCCGAGATCGATGCCCTCGAGGAAGAACTCAGAACTGCGCGCAGCGAACGCCGCGTCGACGAGGTACTGGCGCTGGCCAATCAGCGTCTGGATGAGGGAGCACTCACGTCGCCTGCAAATGACAACGCCCGCAACTACTTCCAGCTTGCGCTGAGCAACGATCCGGGCAACGCAGCTGCGCAGACAGGCTTGACGGTCGTCGCCAGCAAAATCGTATTACAGGCCCGCGAAGAGATCGATGGCGGCCGCTTCAATACGGCTGAGGCATTACTCGCCGAGGCACGCCAGCTGGATCCCGGGAGCGCCGAGCTTGCCGCGTCTACCAAGGCGCTGACCGACGCGCGACAGCGCGTCGCGGACGATCGCCGCCGCGTCGAAACCGAAAAACAGGCAGCCGCAGAACGCGAAGCCGCAAACCTTCGTGCCGAGGAAGAACGCCAGGCTGCAGCGCGTCAGGCCGAGGAACAACGCCTCGAAAACGAGCGCCTTGCCGCAGAAGTTGCCGCAGCGGCAGCAGTCGCCGCAGCCGCAGCCACCAGCACTGACGCGGCCGCCGGTGCTTCCGGTCTGGCAGATTCCGAAACAGATTCCGGGCCGCCTACCGAACAACAGGCCGCTGGCGACACCGGCGAGCCTGTCGCCACTACCGAACCCGTCAAGGAGGAAGCGGCACCGCCAATTCCGGTACGCGAACGACAAACTGTCGCGGTTAGCTCGCTGACACGCGTGAAGTACGTTGCGCCCAAGTACCCGCGCTCTGCCGAACGCCGCAATATTTCGGGCTGGGTCGATGTCGTCTTTACCGTCACGATGGACGGCTCGGTCAAGGACGTCGAAGCCACCAAATCGGAGCCTGGCGACACATTCGTCCTCTCCGCGACCAGGGCGGTCGAGAGGTGGGTGTTCGAGCCCATCATTGAAGAAGGCGAAACTGTCGAGAAGCGCGCCGGCGTTCGCATGATGTTCGCACTCGAGTAGGCGATTCCGGTACCGCTTTTCGCACCGAAAATGTGTCCTAACTGGACCATTTCCTCCATACCCGCTAATCTTGACCAGTTCTAAGTCGAATCAGGAAGACAGCGCGTGGCCGAACAAGCGATAGCAGGCGACTCCAAGCCGACGAGAAAACAACAACAACGCAGTGTTGTCACCCAGCAGAAGCTGCTCGATGCTGCCATTGACGCGTTCTCCGAGAACGGATTCAAGGGGACCTCGACCCGCGATATCGCCGATCGTGCAGGCGTGCACCACCCACTGATCACCTATCATTTCAAGAACAAGGACCAGTTGTGGCAGGCCGCGGCTGACCGCATTTTCCGGGAGTTCAACATCTCGCTGGTCAAGGCGATGGCAGAAGTCCCCCAGATTGACGCGAAGGCCCGCGCGGTAGCTTTCGTCCATACCTACGTGAAGTACGCGCACGGCCAGCCGGCGCTGCACAAGATCATTTTGCAGGAGTCCAGCCATCCCAGTACACGTCTCGACTGGCTCATCGAGAATCACCTGCGCCCCTTGTTCGAGGAAGTCGTCAAGTCACTGGCGGAATTGCAGCGACTTGGCGTCGCACCGCCGGGCGATCCGGCACTGCTGTTCAACATGATTCGCGTATCGGCAGGCGGCCTGCTGGCGCTGGCAGTCGAGATCAAGGGCACCAGTAATCTGGATCTGGATTCCGAGCAGGCGCTCAATGATCTGTCCGACATGATCATTCGCTGTTTCCTGCCCGGTGAGGCGCCGGCGTCCGCCTGATCAGCCCGTCCCGCGTTCCAGTACGGCCTGCACTTCCGCAATAATTGACAACGCGATAGCCGCGGGCCCACGGCCGCCGATATCGAGACCGGCCGGGCCATGCAAACGCTCCCCGAGGCGCTTGCCATCGTCGCCCAGATCGGCAAGTAATCGCTCACGGCGGTTCAGAGGTCCCAGCAACCCGACGTAGACAATGTCCGTCGCGGCCAGCTGTCGCAGATAGCTTCGGTCGCTCGCGAGATGGTGACTCATGATGACGGCGGCATCGAACTGCACCAGATCCAGTTCCTCAGCGAGATCGTCGGCCGGCAGGCAAAGTACCCGGTCGGCAGTCGCAAAATTACCGTGCTCGACATACGCGTCGCGATGATCGGCGACCGTGCAACGCCAGCCCATTTCTGCCGCCAGGCGGACGACAGGCTCGGCATCCATTCCTGCGCCCAGTACCAGGAGTCGGGGTGGTGGCCTGAGGACCGTGAACAGCACTGTCGCGGATTCACCATCGAGGTCCGCGCCTTGAAGCCCTGATTCTTCCGCTCCATGTTGCAGGAAAAGGTGCTCGGCGACGGCCGCATCCATGCCGATGGCCCGCACCTCGTCCTGAACTTTCAGCGCTGCCGCTCCGGGCTTCGCATATCCCGTGGCGGAGTCGATGACGAGCGCGAGCCAGGCCGACCGGCTTTGCTGAAGCACTTGGGCGATATCGGCGAAAGGCGCGTATGCGTTTTCCTCGCGAAGCGCTTGCAAAAGGACACGCATCAGGCCGTCGCAGCCGACACCGAGTCCCCACAGCTCGTCGTCCTGCGCGAGATCATAGGTGACGCGCTGCGGCTCGCCGGAGTCGATGACTGCGGCGGCGCGCAGGGCCAGATCACCCTCGAGGCACCCGCCAGACAGCATTCCCTGGAACCGGCCCTCGCCCGCAACGAGCATCTGCGCGCCGGACTTGCTGTAGGTCGACCCTTGCGTCTCATACACAGTCACAAGAACCAATGGCTCGCCGCGCTGCCGGCACGCATCGAAAAACCGCACGAGGGCCGCGGTATTCACGCCGCTTCCGAGGTGGAATAAACGTATAGCGATTTCATCTGAGCATCCAGTATCTTGGCGCGGTCTGAGTCTTGAAACCCGCAACACAGGTCCCAAATCTCAGGGCCGGTGAATTGGAGGCCAATTATGAATGAAACAGCAGCAAACACGGTAGCGGTTACCGACGCGGATTTCGGCGAGCAGGTTATCAAATCGTCGACCCCGGTTCTCGTTGATTTTTGGGCGGAGTGGTGCGGCCCCTGCCGCGCACTTGGTCCCATCATCGAATCGCTTTCCGAGGATTTCGCCGGACAGGTCAGGATCGCCAAAGTCGACGTCGACTCCAACCCGCAACTCTCGATGCAATTCGGTATCCGCTCGATTCCGACCGTCATGCTCTTCGACAAAGGCCAGATCGTCGACACATTCATTGGCGTACGCCCGAAGTCGGACTACGCGGCAAGCCTGCAGAAAGTTGTCACCTGAAGCATTGCCACGAACGCGACCCTGCGATGATCATCCGGTGACTGGCCGGGATGCATACAGGTAGAGCATCTCCATGGCGACGTGGACTGCCGCAAGCGCAGTAATCTCACCGACGTCATAGGCGGGGGCGACCTCAACGACGTCCATGCCGATGACGTTGATACCTTTCAGGCCGCGCAAAATCGACATCGCCTGGTGGCTCGTCAACCCGCCGCAAACGGGTGTGCCGGTCCCCGGCGCATAACTCGGGTCGAGGCAGTCGATGTCGAACGACAGGTAGACGGGCCGGTCGCCAAGAACGGCACGCGCCTCAGCAACCGCTGCCTCGATGCCGGCGGCATGAACGGCCGGTGCGTCAATAATATTGAAACCCAGCGTATCCGGATTTGATGTGCGCAAACCGATCTGCACCGATGTCTGCGGGTCGACGAGGCCTTCTTTCACCGCCCACCAGAACATTGTGCCGTGATCGATCCGATTGTTTTCGTCTGTCCAGGTATCGCTGTGCGCATCAAAGTGCAGTAGTGACAGCGGACCGCCGTATTTACGTACGTGCGCCTTCAGCAGCGGATAAGCGATGAAGTGATCGCCGCCGAAGGCCAGCAGGCCGGGGCCCTGCTCGATGATCCGGTAGGCGTGTTGCTCGATCAGCGCAGGGGTCTCCTCGGGACGGCCGAAATCGAAAAAACAATCGCCGGTATCGACTACGGCAAGTACGTCAAACGGGTCGAACTCCATACCGTAGGGCTTTTCCCACGCCATGATCGAGGACGCGGCACGGACCGCGCGAGGACCAAAGCGGGCGCCGGGCCGGTTGGTCGTCGCCGTGTCGAGCGGGATACCCGCCACCGCCACATCAACGCCCGTCATGTCATTGGTGTACTTCCGCCGCATGAACGACAGCGCACCGCCATAGGTGGGCTCCGGTGTCGTGCCGCGGAGATCCTCCCGGAATAATGCGTGGTCGGTCATCTTCTTGTCCAAAGCCACGCCTCCGCGCTACTGGCCCGCCAGCGCTTGCTGCGTCAGGTCGAAACACTTCCAGGCAATGTCGACGAGTTCGTCCGCTTCTTCGTGAGTTAGCACGAACGGTGGCGCGCAGACGATCGTGTCGCCGACCGCACGCATGACGAGGCCGTTGTCGACCAGGAAATCCCTGCAGATGGTGCCGGCGCCCTGCTTCTCCGGAAAACGCTCCAGCGTTCCCTTGTTTTCGACGAGTTCCACCGCGCCCATGAGACCCACCATGCGTGCCTCGCCAACGAGCGGATGTTCGGCGAGCGTCTGCCAGCGCTCCTGCAGATACGGACCGATGTCGTCCCTGACCCTCTCTACCAGCTTCTCCTGCTGCAACATCCGGATATTCGCGATGGCGACGGCGCAGGCCGCCGGGTGTCCCGAGTAGGTATAGCCGTGAAAGAACTCGCCGCCTTTGTCAATCAGCATATCGGCGACCCGATCACTGACCAGGACGCCACCGAGCGGCAGGTAGCCGGACGTGACGCCCTTTGCAATCGGCATCAGGTCGGGACGGGTGCCGAAGTAGTCCGCGCCGAACCACTCGCCGAGACGACCGAAACCCGTTATGACCTCGTCGGAGATCAGCAGGATGCCGTG
>Ga0070727_10002054_pt1 | contig 20048 bp, 19 predicted proteins | sample tdAd472_FD_66722 | JGI IMG/M metagenome (GOLD analysis project Ga0070727, IMG submission 66722) | Marine sediment microbial communities from the Atlantic coast under amendment with organic carbon and nitrate - tdAd47.2 | ecosystem: Environmental > Aquatic > Marine > Coastal > Sediment | place...
CTGGATGAACCGTTTTCCGGATTGGACGCGCGGCTTCGGGATTCGGTCCGCGACAGGACCTTCCACGCCCTGCGGCAAAGCGGCGCGGCGGCACTGATGGTCACCCACGATGCGGAGGAAGCCATGTACATGGCCGACCGTATCGCCGTGATGAAGGAAGGCAGGCTGGTCCAGGTCGGCGCGCCGCGGGAGCTGTATCAGCAACCCTGCAATCCCTTCGTCGCGTCGTTCTTCGGGGAGGTGAACAGAATCTCGGGCACGGTGCAGGGCGGGTCGGTGGAAACCGCCGTGGGCGTTCTGCCGGCGCCGGGCATGCAGAACGGCGCGCCGGTCGAGGTTCTGGTGCGGCCGGAAGCGCTGCGCCTGTCGCCCGCGACCGTCGATTCCATCGGGCCCGGATTCGCGAAAGTGTTGAGTGCGCGCCTGTTGGGGCGCACCAGCCTGGTCCATCTCTGTACCTGCAAGACGACGGGCGAGGAACTGCATTTGCACGCCCGCGTACCTGGGTCCTACCTGCCGGTGGAAGAAACCATCCAGGCCATCGAACTTGATCAAAGTCAGGCCTTTGTTTTTCCGGGCGGAGCCGCTAAATAGGGCCTAAATCAAGAACGCGCCGGTTACGGTCGCGTCGGCATACCTCCGACACGGGGCGCATCTGACACGGTGCGAGGATTTGAGGACAAGGGAATGGGTGCATTTAGTATTTGGCATTGGCTTATCGTTCTGGCGGTCGTGCTGCTGTTGTTCGGCGGCCGCGGCAAGATCTCTCAGCTGATGGGCGATTTCGGCAAGGGCCTGAACGCGTTCAAGAAGAACGTCAAGGACCAGACCAACGATGACGCCGACGAGGGCGATGCCAAGCAGCTGAAGTCCAACGCGAGCGCGGAGTCCACGGACGAAAGCGCGAAGGACAAAGCCGCCAACGGCTGATCGGCCGTTTCGGCGCCGCTGCGGAGTCGCGGGCGGTAATCGCTTAATCGCCTGCGGGCGGGGATCCCTCTATGTTCGACCTTGGCTGGAGTGAACTGCTGATGATCGCGGTCGTGACCGTGATCGTCGTTGGTCCGCGGGAACTGCCGCGTGTCCTGCGCACCGTCATGCAGGGCATGAAGAAGCTGCGCAGCATCGCCGGCGAGTTCCAGTCTAGCATCGACGAGATGGCCCGCGACGCGGACCTCGCGGACCTCAAGAAGAAGTTGGAAGATACCTCCAAGGACGATTGGGAAAAGGAAATCACCGACACGGTCGATCCGACCGGTGAGGTGGGGTCCATCCTGAAAGAGACCAAGAGGGATCTCGACGCGGAAAAGCGGGGCCTGGACCAGGCGGGGAAACAGGCCGAGTTTGCGGCGAAGGATGCGCTGTCCTCCAAGAAACCCTCGGACGAACCTGCTGAAAAATCTCCTGAAAAGCCGGCGGAAACGAGCGCGGCACCCTCCGGTGCCGTCGCGTCGGATAGCGGCGGCTCAGCGAAGAAACCCGCAGGAGGGGATGCATGAGCAGCGCCTCCCATGACGATGACGAGGATCTGAACGATTCCAAGGCGCCGCTGATGGATCACTTGATCGAGCTGCGCCAGCGCCTGATGTATTCGGTCGGGGGCCTGCTGATCGCGTTCTTCGTCTGTTTCGCTTTCGCCGATAACATCTTCAACTTCCTGGTCGCGCCCCTGGCGGAGATCTGGAAGGAAGAGACCGGCCGCCGGTTCATCTATACGGCGCTGCACGAAAAATTCTTCACCGATATCAAGATCGGCTTTTTCGCGGCCTTTTGTCTGGCTTTCCCGGTGATCGCCGGCCAGATCTACATGTTCGTCGCGCCCGGCCTGTACAAGCATGAGAGGAAGGCTTTCCTGCCCTTCCTTTTCGCCACGCCCATCCTGTTCTTCATGGGCGCCGCCTTCGTCTATTATCTGGTCCTGCCGGTCGCCTGGCAGTTCTTCATCGGCTTCGAACAGCAGGCCGGCGAAGGAACGGTGGCGATCACGCTGGAACCCAAGGTCAACGAATATCTGTCACTGGTCATGCGGCTGATTTTCGCCTTCGGGATCAGCTTTGAATTGCCGGTGATCCTGTCCCTGCTGTCCCGGGCAGGCATCGTTACCGCCAAGACATTGCGGGAAAAGCGCCGGTATTCGATCGTGATCGCCTTCATCGCGGCGGCGATTCTGACGCCGCCGGATCCCTTGAGCCAATTGGGCCTCGCGATCCCGATCATCCTGCTTTACGAGATTTCGATCTGGTGCGCCGTCTTCATCGAAAGACAGAAGGCCGCTCGGGATGCGCTGCTGAACAAGGAAGCCGGCGTCGAAGACTGACGCCGGCCCCGGTCGCCCGGCTTTACACCGGTGGACCACGCTGGAATCCTCGCCTATAAACGCGGCGGCTCGTTTTCGGGCTTCTCAAACAAACCGAAAAACTGGAACGGTTCGGCTATGCACGACCTGAAATTCATCCGCGACAACCCCAAGGATTTCGACAAGGCGATGGAAGCGCGGGGCCTGGGGGCCATGTCCGCCGGCATCCTGGCCATGGACGAAGCGCGCCGGTCCGCCCAGACGCGGCTGCAGGAATTGCTGGCGCGCCGGAACGAGGTCTCCAAGCTGGTCGGGATGAAGAAGAAGGCGGGCGAGAACGCGGACGATCTGATCGCCGAAGTGGCCGATTTGAAATCGACCATCGCCGACCTGGAAGCCGAGGAGCGGAAAGCCGCCGGCGACCTGACGGATATCCTGGAATCGCTGCCCAATATTCCGGCCGCCGACGTGCCCGTCGGGCCCGACGAAGCGGCCAATGTCGAGATCCGGAAATGGGGCGAGCCGAGGGCGTTTTCCTTCGAACCCAAGCAGCATTTCGACATCGGCGAAGCGAACGGGCTGATGGATTTCGAAACCGCCGCCCGCTTGTCCGGCGCCCGGTTCGTGGTGCTGAAGGGTGCGCTTGCGCGGCTGGAACGCGCGCTCGCCAATTTCATGCTGGACCAGCATACGCTGAAGAACGGCTATACGGAGATCAATCCGCCGGTCCTGGTCCGCGACGAAACCATGTACGGCACCGGCCAATTGCCGAAATTCGCCGAGGATCTGTTCCGGACCGAAGAAGGCTTCTGGCTGATCCCGACGGCGGAAGTGCCGCTGACCAACCTGGCCGGCGACACGGTCATGGAGGAGGCGGACCTGCCGCAGCGCTATACGGCCTGGACGCCGTGTTTCCGCTCGGAAGCGGGGGCGGCCGGCCGCGATACGCGGGGCATGATCCGTCAGCACCAGTTTTCCAAGGTCGAGATGGTGAGCATCACCCATCCGGAAAAATCCGAAGAGGAGCTGGAGCGGATGACGGGCTGCGCCGAGGGCATCCTTCAGGCGCTGGACCTGCCCTACCGCGTCCTGGCGCTCTGCACCGGCGATATGGGCTTCGGCGCGCGCAAGACCTACGACCTGGAGGTCTGGCTGCCGGGGCAGAACCGTTACCGTGAAATTTCCAGCTGCTCGAATTGCTGGGATTTTCAGGCGCGGCGCATGAAAGGCCGGTTCCGTACGCCGGGCGAGAAGGGAACCCGTTTCGTGCATACGCTGAACGGGTCCGGCCTGGCGGTCGGGCGCACCCTGATCGCGGTGCTGGAGAATTACCAGAACGCCGACGGCAGCGTGACGATCCCCGAGGCCCTGCGGCCCTATATGGCCGGCATCGAGCGGATCGAGGTGGAGAGCGCGGCGTGACCTCGATGCGCAAGACCGTCGATCTGGCGGAGGCGCGCGTTCTGATTTCCAACGACGACGGCATCCGCGCCAAGGGGCTGGCCGTGTTGGAAGACGCGGCGCGCCCGCTGGTGAAGGAAGTGCGTGTCGTCGCGCCAGAGGACGGTCGCAGCGGCGCGTCCCATATGATCACCTATGCCGGCCATGTGCGCCTGAAGCGCGTCGGCGTGGCCGAACGCTATGTGACGGACGGGTCGCCCGCCGATGCGGCGATCCTCGGTCTGCAGAAGGTCTTCGACAAGCGGATGCCCGATCTGGTGCTGAGCGGTGTGAATCACGGCCTCAACATGGGGGACGATTTCTTTTCCTCCGGCACCATGGGCGTGGCTGTCGAAGCCTGCCTGCAGAACATCCCCGCGATCGCCGTCAGCGCCTATCGCGGGGAAATCGGGATCAACTGGGATACCGTCGAACATGTCCTTCCCGGAGTCATTCGGAAGCTGGCGGCGTTCGGTTGGGTCCGGGATGTCTTCTACAACGTCAATATTCCGAATCGACCCTATGGTGACATCAAGGGGATAATGCCGGTCGGCCAAGGGCGGATGGACGATGCATCCAGCTTCGTCGTCGGCCCGGGGGATGATCCGCGGCGGTCGGGGACCTACAGACTGCGCCACAATGGCGGCGTCGGGCTGCGCCAGGGGGATTGCGATTACACGGCGATTCGGGACGGATATGTTACGGTGACGCCGGTGCGTGTTGAGATCACGGACCGGGTTATGCTTGAGCAGATGAAGGATGCGTTGACGTGATGTCTTCTACCGTGACGGATGAGGACAAGCCGGCCGGGGGCAAGCTTGCGGAAGATCGGGCCAAACTGGTGTTGAGCCTGCGCCAGGCGGGCATCCGCGACCCGCGTGTGCTGAACGCGATGGAACGCACCCCGCGCGAGATGTTCGTGCCGGAAGGCTTCCGCCGCCATGCCTATGACGATACGGCGCTGCCCATCGATCTGGGGCAGACCATCAGTCAGCCGTTGATCGTCGCCATGATGACCGAGGCCCTGGAAGTCCACGAGCGCGCCAAGGTGTTGGAGGTCGGGACGGGGTCCGGCTATCAGGCCATGGTGCTCAGCCTGCTGTGCCGCCGGGTCTATACGGTGGAACGGATCCGCGACCTGCTGAAACAGGCCGAAGCGCGGTTCAAGGCGCTGGACCGGCACAATATCACCACGCGCCATGGCGACGGGTACAAGGGCTGGCCGGAGCAGGCGCCCTTCGAATGCATCATGGTGACCGCGGCCGCGCCGGAAATACCGCAGGCCCTGATCGATCAATTGGCGCCGGGCGGCCGGCTGGTCATTCCGGTCGGCATGGATCCGGTATCCCAGCGGTTGTTGAAGCTCGTCAAACACGAAGACGGCACGATCACGACGTCGGAACTGGGCGGCGTGCGTTTCGTGCCGCTGCTGGAAGGGACGCAATAAGCGAGGTGGGCCGATTGGACAGCAGGAACGCGCCATCCTCCCTGGCGTCGACGCTAACCGCGCTTCTTCTGCTGGTTTGCCTTTCCGTCCTGGCCGGTTGCTCGGACCGGGGCGCCCCGCGCATCCGGGTGTTCGACGGCACGGCGGCGGCGCCCCGCAATGCCGGAAACGCCGCACCCGCCGCGAACGGCCCGGTCGCCGAGCCGCAGGACGGCTCCTCCCATCTGGTGCGGGACGGGGAGACACTCTATTCGGTCGCCCGCGCCTACAGTGTCAGCACGCGGGATCTGATCTCCGCCAACGATCTCAAACCGCCTTATCTTCTGCTGAAGAACCAGCGCCTGACCATTCCCGCAAGCCGCGTCCACCGCGTGCAACCGGGCGAAACGGTCTATGGGATTTCCCGGCAATACGGCGTCGACATGAGCCAACTGGTCCAGCGCAACAATATCAAGCAGCCCTATACGATCCGGGTCGGCCAGCGCCTGATCATTCCGGGCCGGGTCGTCGAAGCGCAGAGCCTGGCGGCGAGATCCAGGGAACAGACGCCGGAGCCCGTGGTGCGGTTCGAGGAAAAGCTGACGGCGGAGGAACGCCGCCTGCTCGCGGAAGAGCCTTTGGACGCGCCCTTGGCGGCGCCGCCCGCGCCGGACGAGCCAGTCCCCGCGGCACTCGCCGGCGGTCCCCGCGCGCCGCGCCGCGGCGGCGTGGACGAAACACCGCCGCAGCAGGTCGCCGCCGCCGCGCCGCCGCAGCGTGATTTTGCGGTCACGGCCGAGGGTTTCCCGCGCCCGCCGACGAAACCGCCCGGGGCAACGCAGATCGCGTTGGCGGGGCCGAAAATCGTGCCCAGGCCCGACGCGCGCAGCAAGGATACCTTCCTGTGGCCGGTGCAGGGGCGGGTGATTTCCCGCTACGGTCCCAAGGCGGGCGGATTGCACAATGACGGCGTCAATATCGCGGCCCCGCGCGGCACGCCGGTCCGGGCGGCGGAGAACGGCGTCGTCGTCTATGCCGGGTCGGAACTGAAGGGCTTCGGCAACATGGTGCTGGTGAAACACGCGGACGGCTATGTGACGGCCTATGCCCATACGGCCGATATCCTCGTCCAGCGCGGCGACAAGGTGCGACGGGGTCAGGCGATCGCGCGCGTCGGCAGCACCGGCAATGTCGACAGCCCGCAATTGCATTTCGAAATCAGGAAAGGCCGCAAGGCGATCAACCCGCAGGGACGCCTGGGGGCGTAAGACGGCCGCGCCGGTATCAGCTGAGCGGCTTGCCGAGGCTTCCGGCCAATTCCTGGATGAACTGCCAGGCGACGCGGCCCGAGCGCGCGCCGCGCGTGACGGTCCATTCCACCGCGCGCGGTTTCCAGACCGCTTCCTCGACGCCCAGTTCATACGCGTCCACATAACCGGCGATCATGTCGAAATAGGTTTGCTGGTCGCAGTTGTGGAAGCCGAGCCACAGGCCGAAACGGTCGCTGAGGGAGACTTTCTCCTCCACGGCCTCCGACGGATTGATCGCCGTCGACCGCTCGTTCTCGATCATGTCCCGGGCCATCAGGTGCCGCCGGTTTGAGGTCGCGTAGAAGACGACATTGTCCGGCCGGCCCTCGACACCGCCTTCCAACACGGCCTTGAGGGATTTGTAGGCTGCGTCTTCGCCGTCGAAGGACAGGTCGTCGCAGAACAGCACCCAGCGGCGGTCCGTGTTGCGCAGGCGGTCGAGCAGGACGGGCAGGGTGGGGATGTCTTCCCGGTGAATTTCCACAAGGCCCAGGCTGCCGGGATTCTCGATATTGACCGCGGCGTGCACGGCCTTGACGAGCGAGCTTTTTCCGGCCCCGCGGGAGCCCCAGAGCAGCGCATTGTTCGCCGGCAGGCCGCGGGCGAAACGGCTCGTGTTTTCAAGAAGTTGGTCGCGCTGCAACTCGACGCCGCGCAGCAGCTTGATATCCACCCTGTTCACCTTGGGAACGGGCGTCAGGCGGGTGCCGTCGGCATGCCAGACGAAGGCGTCGGCCGCCGACAGATCGTCCTGCGCCGGGGTCGGCGGGCTGAGCCGCTCCAGCGCGGTTGCGATACGCTCGAGGAGCGGGAGGAGATCGGTGTTCTGTGTGCTATCGGTCATGGCGCGGGACGGTATTGCCTGACCGCTTTTCCGTCAATTCGACTTTGCCCATCGAGGGGACGAACAGAATGGATCAAAAAGAGGGGTATGAAACCGTCGGTAAAGTCCCTATATGGCACCATTATCCGGTCTGGACCGCGGCGGGTTACGGGCGTTGCAAAAGCGCTGACCGTGGGTATAGTCCGGCGGTTCTCAATCGAGGCGGTGGAGCCGCGTCGGATTTCCATTTGATCGGACGTCGCATCGGCCGCGGACCAGGGTTTCCAGGGACCACGCGTTGCGCCGGCGTCCTGGTAGGGAGGTTTTATGTTCTTCATATCGACGGCATTTGCCCAGGATGGCGCCGCCGCGGCTGGCGGTATGGGCGGGCTGGTTCAGTTCCTGCCGCTGATCGCCATCGTCGCGATCTTCTATTTCCTGCTCATCCGGCCGCAGCAGAAGCGGCAGAAGGAACACCAGGCCAAGATCAGCTCCGCGCGCCGCGGGGATCAGGTCCTGACCGGTGGCGGGATCTACGGCAAGGTCACGAAGGTCATGGAAGACGGTAAATTGCAGGTGGAGATCGCCGAAGGCGTTCGCATCCGCGTTTCCGCCGGCACGCTGATGGACGTCATCAGCAAGACGGAACCGGCCAAGACCGTTAAGTCCGACAAATCCGACAAGTCGGATAAGGACGACGAGTCGAAGGACGAAAAGTCCGAATAATCCTGTAACGGCGGCGGTCCGGTCGGCCGTAAGGGGCCGGCGGCGGCCGCCGAACAACGCGAAAGCGCTGCCGCAGCATGCTTCAATTCCCGCTATGGAAAAAGGCCCTCATCGGCGTCATCTGCGCCCTGGGTGTCCTCTACGCCGCACCGAACTTCTTCCCGCAAGGCACGTTCGACGGCCTGCCGGACTTCGCGCCCGGCAAGACGTTGAGTCTTGGCCTGGATCTGCAGGGCGGATCGCATCTGCTGCTCGAGGTCGAGACCGATGCGGTCATCAAGGAGCGGTTGGAATCGGATGTGGATTCGGTGCGCCGCGCTTTGCGTTCGGAGCGTATCGGCTATAGCGACCTTGGAATCCAGGGGGGCGCCGTCGTCGTCGCATTGCGGGATCAGACCCAGGCGGAAGCGGCGGAGGAGCAACTGCGCCAGATCGACCGCAGCCTCAGGGTCGGTCGGTTGGAGGACGGACGATTCTCCCTGACATTGGACGAGGGGGAACTTACCGCACTCAAGACCCGCGCGGTCGAGCAGTCGGTTGAAATCATCCGCCGCCGTATCGACGAATTGGGTACGCGGGAACCCGTGATCCAGCGCCAGGGCGAAGACCGGATCGTGGTCCAGGTTCCGGGCCTCGACGACCCAGCCGCGCTGAAGGCGTTGATCGGCCAGACGGCGAAAATGACTTTCCACTTGCTGGATGAGCGCGCCTCGCCGGGGCAGGTCCCCGCCACGGCCCCACCGGGCACCATGATCCTGCCGTCGAACGAACCGGGCGGACTGACCTATCTGGTCGAAAAACGCGTCCGGGTCAGCGGCGAGCGGCTTGTCGATGCCCAACCCAGCTTTCAGAACAATCAGCCGGTCGTGTCCTTCCGTTTCGACACGCTGGGCGGGCGGCAATTCGGCGATGTGACCCAGGAAAGCGCCGGGCGTTACCTTGCCATCGTTCTCGACGGCAAAGTCATCAGCGCGCCGGTGATCCGGGAGCCGATCCTGGGCGGCAGCGGTATCATCAGCGGCAGTTTCACGGTGCAGCAGGTGAACGACCTCTCGTTGCTGCTGCGCGCGGGCGCTTTGCCGGCGCCGATTTCGTTCCTTGAGGAACGGACCGTTGGCCCGGGCCTCGGCCAGGACTCCATCGATGCCGGCCAGATCGCCAGCATTATCGGGTTGGCCGCCGTGATGATATTCATGATCATGAGCTACGGCCTGTTCGGCGTTTTTGCGGATATCGCGCTCATCTTCAATATCGGGCTGATTATCGCCGTGCTGTCCGGCCTTCAGGCGACCCTGACATTGCCCGGCATCGCGGGGATCGTGTTGACGGTCGGCATGGCCGTCGACGCCAACGTGCTGATTTTCGAGCGTATCCGTGAGGAAGTCGCGGCCGGGCGCTCGCCGTTCTCCGCCGTGGATTCCGGCTACAGGCAGGCGTTGACGACCATCGTCGACTCCAACCTCACCACTCTGATCGCGGCCGTGTTGCTGTTCGCTTTCGGATCCGGACCGATCAAGGGCTTCGCGGTGACGCTGTCGATCGGGATCGTGACGTCCATGTTCACGGCAATCATGGTTACGCGTTTCCTCGTCGTCACGTGGCTGCGGGCAAAGCGGCCCGCCACGCTGACGGTTTAGATTTTGCCGGAAAGGGCATCCGATGCGTTTCAAGATCGTACCAGACAACACCAAGATCGATTTCATCGGCTTTCATAAGCTGGCGATCGGATTTTCCGTGTTGCTGGTGGTTGCCTCGCTCGCCTTGTTTGCCGTGCGGGGACTGAACCTCGGCATCGACTTCCTGGGCGGGATCCTGCTGGAGGTCAAAACCGAAGGCCCTGCGGATATCGGTTCGTTCCGTTCGGAACTGGGCGGATTGGGCCTGGGCGAAGTGGGCATACAGGAATTTGGAGAGCCGGACGTTCTTTTGATCCGCATCCAACGCCAGGAAGGCGGCGATGCCGCGCAACAGGCCGCGGTGGAGAAGGTGACGGAGACATTGGGCGACCGGGTCGTCGAATACCGGCGCAATGAAGTCGTCGGCCCCACGGTCGGCGCGGAATTGCAGGAAGCGGCCTTGATCGCCGTCGTGGCGGCCATTGGCGCCATCCTGCTCTACATCTGGTTCCGGTTTGAATGGCAGTATGGGGTTGGGGCCATTCTGGCGCTGAGCCACGACGTCATCACGACGGTGGGGCTGTTTGCGCTGTTCCAGTTCGAATTCAATCTGTCGACCGTCGCGGCGGTGCTGACCATCGCAGGCTATTCGATCAACGATACCGTCGTGATTTTCGACCGGGTGCGCGAAAAGATCCGCCGCTACAAGAAACTGCCGCTCGAGGAACTCTTCAATCTGGCGATCAACAAGACCTTGTCCCGTACATTGATGACCGGGGTGACCACCTTGCTGGCCCTGGTCGCGCTGCTGTTCTTCGGTGGCGAGGTGATCCGCGATTTCGTCATCGCCATGATCTGGGGCATCGTGATCGGCACCTATTCCTCGATCGCGGTTGCCGTGCCGCTTCTGCTCTACATGCGGCCGCGCCGGGGCGACGAGGACGATGCCGCCGCCGAAGGGGAGGCCGCCCCAGAGGCGGGCTGACGCCGGAACGGTGGATATCACCCCGATCATCCCCGGAGACCGCCAGGTCATCGATTCCTACGGCCCCGGACGCTTCCAGATAGCCGGAATAGCCTATACGGGCCCGGTCCTGGTCTTTCCCAATGCGGTGCTGACCTGGGATCTGGCGGACGCCACGGACGTGTTTTCCGCGCTCGACCCGGCTTCCCTGGCCGTCATGGGGCAGGCGAACCCTGCCGTGGAAGTGTTGCTGCTGGGGACCGGCGCGAAGACCGAGTTCGTCAGGCCTTCGACGAAGGCTGCGATCAAGGCCGCCATCGGCTTGGCGCCCGATGCGATGGAAACGGGTGCGGCCTGCCGCACCTATAACATCCTGCTGGCCGAAGGGCGGCGGGTCGCCGCCGCGCTCATGCCGATCTAACCCGCGACGTTCCTTTACGGATAGTCGACGCCGCTGACGAAGTTGGCGAGATTGACGCAAAGCTTCTGCAATTCCCGGGCGGATTTGGCGCCGAGATGCTCGTTTCGCTTGATGCGTTGCGCCGCCGTTTCGGAAATCGCCGTGACGATCGGCTGAAGACGGTTCTGCCCGGCCGTCTCAAGGCTGCCGGCCAGTTTCTTGACCGTGATCAGGATATTGTTCTCCGACCGGGTCAGTTCTTCCTCGATACCGGGGTTGCCGCCTTCCTCAAGAAGTTCGATGAGGTAGGCCTGCCGTTCCACCAGATAGGTGTTGAAGGTGAGCAGGGCGCGGTCCAGCGCCTCGCGATGCGCTTCCGGATCGAAATTGCCCGCCTTCTTTGCCTTCAGCGTATTGGGAACCATGACGCGGCGGGTAAATGTCTCCTCGCGCACCGCCTTGCGGCGGTCCGGACCGATGTAATGCGTGGTGACGACGAAGGGACGGTTGTTGTCGATCAGCCGGCTCAGGCGCTTTTGCATCAGGTCGCGGCTGAACGGGCGAACCAGGAAAGCGTCGCAGCCGGAACTGACGATATGCTCCACGCCCTGCACGGACGGGGCGGGCCCTGTCATCAGGTAGAAGCCGAACGGATCGTGGTCCGATAGGTTTTGTCTGGCCGTCCGGATCGTCGCCGAAATCTCGGTCAGGTTCTTCGATGTGTCGAAGAGCACCAGATCGTAGAGTGACGTCTCCATTGCTCTGAGTGCTTCATCACGGTCCGTCGTCGTATCCACGCGACTGAAACCGGACGAACGCAGTCCAGAGACGAGTGCCGTTCTGAGTGCCGGATGATTCTCCAGCACAAATGCGGCCAGTGAAACGGACATGGTGCCCGCTTTAGGAGTTCTCTCCATCACGAATCAGACGCGTTCTGCGCCCATCCCCCTCAACGTCCAGTTGCATTGTGCCCCATCACGAATCACCACTGCACTTAGACATAAACCTGCCACTATGTTGAGATAGTAGAATCAAGAACTCAAACGAACGCAATAGCTAATTAGTTTATCTAAGCTTTTTTATTACTTCGAATACATAAAGTAACGGGTGTTAACGTTCGAGTATTCATCCGATGGTAGGAATCAAGAGTTGAATCCGTCGCGGAAATCCGGGCCTTTTGGAATCCTCCTGACTCGGTGAAAAGAATCGTTATCCGGGTTTGAGTCGCTTTGTTCCGAATTGCGGAAAATATGAAATATCCATGAATATAGGCGGCTGCATATGCAGTTTGATTATTTCGTTTTACAAACGATACAAAGAAAAACGCCCCGCCGAAGCGGGGCGTTTCACGAAAACGGCGCCGTCTATATTACGCGGCGGCCAGGTTCTGGTTGGCGAAGTCCCAATTGACCAGACTGTCCAGGAACGTCGCGATGTAATCGGGGCGGCGGTTCTGGAAATCAAGGTAATAGGCATGTTCCCATACGTCGATCGTCAGCAGCGGGGTTTGCCCGTGCGCGATCGGGGAGTCCGCATTGGCGGTCTTGGTGACCTTCAGCTTGCCGCCGTCGACGACCAGCCAAGCCCAGCCGCTGCCGAACTGCGTGGTGGCGGCCGCCTTGAATTCCTCGACGAACTTGTCGTAGCCGCCAAGATCCGCGTCGATCTTCGCCGCAATGGCGCCCGTCGGCTTGCCGCCGCCGTTCGGCGCCATGGAATGCCAATAGAATGTGTGATTCCAAACCTGCGCCGCGTTGTTGAAAACGCCGGCCTTGGCGGCATCGCCGGCAACGGCCTTGACGATCTCCTCCAGGCTCTTCCCGGCAAGATCCGTGTCCTTCACCAGATTGTTCAGGTTCGTGACGTAGGTGTTGTGGTGTTTGCCGTGGTGGAAACTCAGCGTGTTCGCCGAGATATGGGGCTCAAGAGCGTCCTGCGCGTAGGGCAGGGCGGGAAGTTCGAATGCCATGGTGACCCGTCCTCTTCTGCTTGGTCTTTGTTGTTTTGCCGTAACGTATTCGTTGTGGCCAATTCCGAGTGTCGCGGTTTTTGCGATCTTGGCCGGCGCCACAAAGTATTGTTCCAGCATGCCTGATTGCAAGGGGACAAACCGGAATAACCTACCGCGGGACTCGTGTTTTTCCCTGTGGCCGTCAATTTCGGTCCGATCTTCGCGGCCGGTCCAATAACGGCGTTGCCCTGGCCCCTGTGATCGCGTTTTCTGCAGGGACGGAGGCGTGTTGCGATGGCAAAGCTGGAACAATCCGATTTGGACTATTGCCTGGAGGTGACCCGCCGGGGCGGGTCGAATCTGTGGTTCGTCGGCAGAAGCCTGCCGGCGCCGCGGCGGGGCCTGTTCGCGTCGGCCTATGCCTCCATGCGGGTGATCGACGATTTCGTCGATGACGACTTCCTGGCGCGGACGGCGTCGGAACGGGCCGCGGGGCGGGCCGACGCGCATCGCCGCGTCTCGGACTGGCTTGCGGCCATGGAGGGGGCGCTGGCCGGCCGCACCGGCGGTGCGGGAAACGGATTGCCGGATGCGCGGATCCTGAACAGCGTCGCTTCCCTGTATCAAGGGGCGGATATCGGGGCGCTCCCCTGGCGGCTGTTGGCGCGGTCCATGCACCACGATATCGACGAGGAACCGTTCCGGGACTGGGATGATTTCGTCGTCTATTGCGAGGGCGCAACGGTCGCCCCGGCGAGCATCTTTCTCTATGTCGTCGCCGCCAACCTGGAGGGCGCCCCGGCGGCGCGGCACAGATTGCCGGCGGATCCGGCCGACTGCGTGCGCGACATGGCGATATTCTGTTACCTGGTCCATATCGCCCGCGACATCACCAAGGACGCCGCCGCCGGACCCGCATTGCTGACGATACCCGACAGCGTGCTCGGCGCACATGGCTTGACCCGCAGCGAAATGGCGGCCGCGGCCTTGCGGGAGGGCGATCCGCGGATGCGGGGATTGATCCTGGACCTCGCGGAACGGGCGGGGGACTACCGCAAGCGGGGCGAGGCGTGGCGCGACCGGCTGCTGCCGTTGCTTGGTCTGCGCGAGAGGACGGCCTTCTCCGGTTTGATGGCGGTCTATGGCGCCTTGCATGACCGTCTTTGCGCCGACCCCGATTTCGCGTTGCTGCATGATCCGGACAAACGCGAGGCCGCCCGGCGCTCGGCCTTGGCCGCGGCGGATATTGAGATTTGACGGGGACGCGTGTGGTGGACGCTTCGCGGGACAAAGGGAAGGGCCTCTCCTTCTGCGGCGAGATGGTCTACCGGCAGGACCGGGACCGGTTTCTGTCGGCCATGACCGCGCCGCCGGAGAGGCGTGAGGCGCTTTTCGCCCTGTATGCCTTCAATCAGGAAGTATCGAAGACCGCCGGCGTGGTCTCCGAACCGATGCTGGGGCAGATCCGGCTGCAATGGTGGCGCGAAGCGATCGAGGAATGCTACGCCGGCACGCCGCGCCGGCATGCGGTCGTGACCGCCCTGGCGGCGGCCATCAACGAGGTTGGCCCGAGCCGGGCGTTATTCGACGCCTTGATCGAGGGCCGCGAAGCGGATTTGGAGTTTCAACCCCCTCAGAGCCTGAACGATCTCGAACGCTACGCCGATGCGACGTCCGGCGGGTTGACCGAGATCGCCTTGGAGATGACGACCGGCGGAGGATCGGGCCTTTCCGGCGAGGCCCGGCAGGCGGCGCGGCATGTCGGCACGGCATGGGCCATGATCGGGCTGATGCGGGCGCTGCCGTTCCACATGCGGAACCGTCGCGGGATGCTGCCGCGCGATCTTGCCGCCGCGCATGGGGTTTCCCCGGCGGATTTGGCGGAGGGACGGCCCGTAGAGGGTGTTTCCGGTGCTGTTCGGGATGTTTGCCGCAGGGCGGATGACCTTCTCGACCAGGCCCGTTCCACCCGGGTCCAAGGGGGGGGCCGGTCCGCCGTCTATGGGGCTTTGTCGATCGGTGTGCTTGCCGATAATTACTTGCGGCAACTTCGAAAGGTCGGGTTCGACGTGTTTGACGGCCGTTTGGCCGCGCCGCCGTTCACGCGCGGATGGTCGCTGATGGTCCGGTCCCTGGGGGGGCGGTACTGAAATCGTGACGCGGTAACTGCGGGTGCAGTTTCGCATTCTTGTTGAATCGCGCCACCCAAATGACAACCTTAGATATTTTAACTAAATTGATTCAGTGTACTTAAGCGATTCTTTGTGGTAGTCAGACCGTGAGAGATTGGGAGAACCCAATAGGAGAGAAGAATGTCTGACGTATCTCTGACAGAGGCGCAGCGCGCCTCTTTAACTGCATTGCAGCGCACGAATAGTGTCGCCGACCGTTCCTCGCAAAACCTGACCACGGGCCGTCGCGTCAACAGCGTCAACGACGATCCGGTTGCGTTCTTCATTGCCCAGCAGCTGTCCCAGGAAGGCGCGGCCTTCGCGCAGCGGCGGGAAGAGATCGACCAGGGCATCAGCGCGCTTCGGGTCACGAACGGGGCGGTCGACACGATCGAACAATTTTCCCGGCAGCTTCAAGGCATCGCCGAAGCGGCCCGTTCGGTGACGGATCCGAACCAGCTGAACCAGCTCGAGCAGCAGTTCCAGCAAATCGGACGGCAGATCGCCAATGTCGCGGGGGATGCGTCCTTCGGCGGCGTGAACCTGCTGACTTCTTCGAACAATCAGCTCAACGTCCAGTTCAGCGACAACGAGGGCTCGGACCTGACCGTTCAGGGCGTGGACGTGCTGAACGGCGGCGGTTTCGAAGCGGGAACCTTCGTCAGCGGCGAAATCCAGATCGATCAGTTGGGCGTGACGGGCGGGTCCTTCGCCAGCTTCCTGAGCAATCCGGAAGAAGTCGACAACCTGATCGGCAATATCAGAAACGGTATCGACCGGCTGCGCGGTCAGGCCCAGACCTTCGGCTCCAATGTCGCGATCCTGCAGGAACGCGCCAGTTTCAACCAGAATGTCGCGAACGAGCTTCAGGCCGGCGCCGACTCGTTGACGCTCACGGATTTGAACGAGGAAGCGGCCAATCTGGTCGCCGCCCGGACGCGGACCCAGATCGGTACGCAGACGCTGGGCATTTCCGGCGGGCAGCAGTCCTCGATCCTGCAGATCCTGGAAGGCATCGCCTAACCGAACACAGCCGCAGGGCTGATGTGAAAGGCCGGCGGTTCCGCCGGCCTTTTCCTTTTGTTCCGTGGACGGCCTTTACGCCGCCAGCCGCGCTTTTTCGAGCCAGGCGCCCAAATCCGCGAGCGCGCGCTGCGACATGGCCAGTTTCCGGTCCCGTCCTTTGATTTTCTTCTTGCCCGGCGGCGGTTCGGGGGGCGGGAAGAGGCCGAAATTGACGTTCATCGGCTGGAAAGTATCCGCTTCGGCCCCGCCGGTGATGTGGTTCAGCAGCGCGCCGAGGGCCGTGGTGTCCGGCGGCGGGGCGATCTCCTGGCCCAATCGTTCCGCGGCGGCGAACCGGCCCGCCAGCAACCCGATCGCGGCGCTTTCCACGTAACCCTCGACGCCCGTCACCTGGCCCGCGAAACGCAGGCGCGGCATCGCCTTCAGGCGCAAGGCCCGGTCCAGAAGGCGCGGGGAGTTGATGAAGGTATTTCGGTGAATGCCGCCTAGACGCGCGAATTCCGCATTCTCAAGCCCCGGAATGGCGCGGAAGACGGCGGCCTGGGCGCCGTATTTCAGCTTGGTCTGGAATCCGACCATGTTCCACAGCGTGCCGAGCGCGTTGTCCTGCCGCAGTTGCACCACCGCATAGGGCCGCGACCGGTCATGCGCGTTGGTCAGGCCGACCGGCTTCATCGGCCCGAAACGCAGCGTTTCGCGGCCGCGCTCCGCCATCACCTCGATCGGCAGGCAGCCCTCGAAATAGGGGGTGTCCTTCTCCCATTCATGGAATTCCGTCTTTTCCCCGTCGATCAGCGCGTCGATGAAGGCGTTGTACTGGTCCTGGGTCATCGGGCAGTTGATGTAGTCCTTGCCGTCGCCCTTGTCGTAGCGGGACTGGAACCAGACCTTTTCGAAGTCGATGCTGTCCCGATGAACGATGGGGGCGATGGCGTCGAAGAAGGAGAGTTCGTCCTCCCCGCCCAACCCGCGGATCACCTCGCTCAGCGCCGGGGAGGTGAGCGGGCCGGTCGCGATCACGACGCTGTCCCACTCCTCGGGCGGCAAGGCGTCTATTTCGCCGCGCTCGATCGTCACCAGGGGATGCGCGCTTAAAGCGGCCGTTACCTTGTCGCTGAACTGGTCCCGATCCACCGCGAGCGCACCGCCGGCGGGAAGCCGTGTGTCGTCGCCGCTTTGCAGGATCAACGAGCCGCAGCGCCGCATCTCTTCATGCAGCAGGCCGACGGCGTTGTATTCGGCATCGTCGGACCGGAAGGAGTTGGAACAGACCAGTTCGGCGAGGCCGTCGGTATGGTGCGCGTCCGTCTTTCGGACGGGCCGCATCTCATGCAGCACGACCGGGATGCCGGCGCCGGCCAACTGCCAACTCGCTTCTGATCCGGCCAAACCGCCGCCGATAACATGCACGGGTTTCATTCTATTCTCCGATATGCAGGATTTCCGCGCCTGCGAGACAGCGACGTAGTACAGGGCAGGGGCCGGTAAAGGCAAGCCGGGCGCGGATGCCGCACCCCATCCAGGGGTATGGCGTTCGGCCGCGATGCAAGCCATATTTGGCTTACAGGACCGTACCAACAACCGAAATGACCGGTAGCCCCCATGCCGAACAGCGCCGCTAAAAAAGCGACCGATCGATCCAAGGACCAAAAGGAAGCCGACTTCGTCAAGGACAGCCTCCATTTGCTCGGTATGGATATCTTGCCGCTGAAGATGCCTGCCTTGAAGCGGGCGCGTCTGGTCAAGAACAACCAGTTGGAGACCATGGTTGAACTCTTCCATGACGAAACGGCCGGCAGCGGGCAAGTGTTGACCGAAGAACTGCCGGGTTTCTTCCCCGATGGCGGCGACGCCTTCAAGGCGGACATGATCCTGCTGAAGAAGTTCGACAACGTTTCCAGTTTCGACGTCTATTCGACGCGCATCACCTTGCGGGAATTGAACATTCCGGTGGAGGACCAGGAAGCGCTGCGGCTGTCCGACGCGAAGCGCGAGGAACTGACCGAACGGATGAAGACCTTTACCCGCCCGTTGATCGGCCATGTCTATGGCGCGGACGCGGCGACGGTGGACGATCTGCAGGGCATCCTCGGCATGTTCAAGGATCCGGATCCGAGAACGGCTTTGGCCAACCTCCGAAAGATGGCCGACAGCCTGGGCGTCGACCTGTTGGACATCCCGAAATTCCTGGAGGATTACGGCGACATCTTCCTGTCGCTCGCCTTCTTCCGCGATATTTTGGACAGGACCGTGCCGACCATCCATCAATATCTGGAGTGGCTGCATGAACTGCGCGGCAGTTTCGTCGTCAAGCAGGACCGCGCCCAGGACGTGATGTTGGCCAAGATCGAAGCCGATCTTACCGACATCACCGGGTCGATCACCGGACGTTTCGAAAGTTTCGACCGGCAGACGCAGGATTTCTGGACCGATATCAACGCCGAGCGCTTCCATCAGGTGCGGGAAATGATCACGGCGCATCACCGTACCGTCGGCGGCGTGCTCTGCGGATTGACCCTCAAGATGGAACATTGGAAAAGCAAGTTTAAGAATTCCGGCGTGGGCGGGCCGCAACAGCGCCTGGAATTCACCCGAAGCGAAGTGCTTCCGGGCCTGGACTGGATCAAGGATCTCGAGCGCCGCGGATCGCAGATCGGAACCTGACATAAGGTTTGCCGCGGCAGGTTAGAGCGAATAAAGCGCAATGGCCGTGGACAGGGAGAAAACCCTGGGTTAACCCTGACGCCACCGGTAGTGGTTTGTCCCCCAATCGCAAAGGTAAGCAGATGAGTGTGCAGCGCGCCCCCATGCCGACGGCGGCGAATGAACCTTCCCCGGTGAAGCGGGGCAGGGAGTTCCTGAACGTACCCGGTCCGACGAATATTCCCGGCCGCATCCTGAACGCGATGCACCGCCCGGCGGTCGATTTCTCGGGCCCGGAATTCATCGACATCGCGATCTCCTGTTTCCGGGACTTGAAGGCGCTTTTCCGGACCGAAGGTGACGTCTTCATCTATGCCGCGAACGGTCATGCGGCTTGGGAAGCGGCGATGGTGAACACGCTTTCGCCCGGCGACACGATTTTGGTTCCCGAGACCGGGCATTTCTCGACCGGCTGGGGCGAAACGGCGCAGGCGCTGGGCCTGCGGGTGAAGACCGTTCCCAGCGACTGGCGCCGGGCGATCGATCCCGCCGCGGTCGAACAGGCCCTGCGGGAAGACGCGGAACACGCCGTCAAGGCGGTGCTGATGGTCCACACGGACACGGCCACCGGCGTCACCAGCGATATTCGGGCGCTGCGCGCGGCGATCGATGCGGCGGGTCATCCGGCGCTTTTCATGGTCGATGCGATCGCCTCCCTCGCGACGACGGAACTGGCGATGGACGACTGGGGCATCGACGTTGTCGTCGGGGCGAGCCAGAAGGGCCTGATGTGCCCGCCGGGCGTCGCCCTGGTCGCGGCCGGCGCGAAAGCGATGCAAGCCCATGCTTCGTCGACCCTGCCGCGTCGCTATTGGGATTGGACCGACAGGTCGGCGAAGGAGCATTACCGTAAGTTCTGCGGCACGGCGCCCGAACATACGATCTTCGGCCTGCGCGAGGCGCTGACCATGCTGGAGGAAGAGACGCTGGACGGGGCCTGCCGCCGCCATGCCCGATTGGCGGAAGCCGTGCGTCTTTGCGTCGGCAAATGGTGCGAAGGCGGGGCGCTGCAGTTCAACGCCGTCAATCCGAACGAACGGTCGAACGCGGTAACGACGATCCTTCTGCCGCCGCATGTCCAGACGGAAGCCTTGCGCGCCATGTGCCGTGACCATTTCAGTGTCGCGGTCGGCGGCGGACTCGGCAAACTGATGGGCAAGGCGTTCCGGATCGGCCATATGGGCGATATGAACGAG
>Ga0070727_10002056_pt1 | contig 20032 bp, 21 predicted proteins | sample tdAd472_FD_66722 | JGI IMG/M metagenome (GOLD analysis project Ga0070727, IMG submission 66722) | Marine sediment microbial communities from the Atlantic coast under amendment with organic carbon and nitrate - tdAd47.2 | ecosystem: Environmental > Aquatic > Marine > Coastal > Sediment | place...
CTCCGTGACGGCGTAATCATCGAAACCGGACCGACGGACCAAGTCTTTTCGGATCCGTCGAAGGACTACACCCGACGTCTCGTCAACGCCGTTCCGCCCATGAGTCGAACAGTGGCAGTTCCTGCGAAGCACATAGAGGTTCACCCTGCCGACGCTCCGACCATCGTCGAACTGAGAGAGGTCCAGAAGACGTACCGGCTGCGGCGACGCAGGTTGAGCGAGCCGGGTCCATTGATCCACGCTGTCGACAAAGTGAGCCTCGACGTGATCCAAGGAGAAACGCTCGGCATCGTTGGCGAGTCCGGCTCAGGGAAGTCGACCTTGGCACGGATCATGATGGGCCTGGAGACGCCTACGTCGGGAGACGCTCGCGTCGATGGGATCGACTTGTCGGTGAAAGCGAACCTTCGCCAGGTCCGCCACATCGCACAGATGGTGTTCCAGGATCCGATGGGTTCACTCGACCCGCGGATCCTCGTCAAGAACGTCGTGGCGGAACCTCTTCGAGCCTTGGGAATCGATGGTGACCATGAGAGTCGAGTGCGGGAATTGTTGGAAGCCGTTTCGTTGCCGGCCGACGCCGCCGAGCGCTACCCCCATGAGTTCTCAGGAGGACAACGTCAACGAATCGCGATTGCACGTGCCCTTGCCCCGGGACCTCGGCTGTTGATCGCCGACGAGCCCGTGAGCGCCCTCGATATGTCGGTTCAGACCATCACCCTGGATCTGCTCGAATCACTCAAGAGAGACTTCGACTTCACGATGGTCTTCATCTCCCACGACCTCTCGGTAATCCATGAGATCTCCGACCGGGTGGTCGTACTCGAGCACGGAAAGCTCGTCGAACAAGGTCCTGCCGGGCGTGTCTTCGGCTCCCCGGAACAGCAATACACCAGGAACCTCTTGTCTGCTATTCCGAAGTTGGACGGATCCTTCTTGGGTTGATCCAGCCGTCACCACTCATACCCATGTCGCTATGTTCCACCGAACGGATGAAGAAGGAGCTACCCGATGAAGACCAATAGGACGGCTGCATTGATCGCAGTCCTGGCGCTCGTTCTGGCCGCATGTGCCGGTTCGACCGCCGATTCGACAACAACGACGGCAGAAGCACCGGCAACTACAGAAGGTGCGGAAACGCCGGCTACCACTGAGGCACCGGCCGAAACCACCACTACCGCTGCGGAGGCCTCGGCAGCAACAGAGGTGACGATTGGGCTTCAGCTGGAACCACCAACTCTTGACCTGACGGCGAGCCCCGCTGCAGCCATCCCCCAGGTTCTTCTCTACAACGTCTATGAGGGTCTCGTACGTCTGCAAGACGACGGATCAATCACCGGCCTGCTCGCTTCCGATTGGGAGATCAGCGACGACGGGCTGACCTACACATTCAACCTTCAGGAAGGTGTCTCGTTCCACAACGGAGAGCCGTTCACGGCCGACGACGTGGTCTTCTCGATCAACAACGTCGTCAACAATGAAACCCATCCGTTCACAACGACGCTTGCGCCAATCACCAACGTTGAGGCTACTGACGAGTCGACTGTCGTCCTGACCCTCTCCCAAGTGAGCGCCAACCTTCTGTTCTTCCTCACCCAGGGCCAAGGAGTCATCCTCAAGGAATCCGCCATCGGAGCCATCGAGAATGAGCCGGTCGGGACCGGGCCCTTCACTTTCAGTTCGTGGACGGTCGGCGATTCCATTGTTCTGGAACGCAACGACTCCTACTGGGGCGATGCGGCACTGCTCGAGATGGTGACGTTCCGATACATCAATGAGCCCAATGCCCTCACGAACGCCATGCTGTCTGACGACTTGGACATCCTCGCTGGGGTCTCTGCTCCGGAAACCCTTGCCGAGTTCGAGTCAGACGATCGCTTTCAAGTCAGGGAAGGTCTCACCTACGGCGAGACCGTTCTCTCCTTGAACGGGCGCATGGCACCCTTGGACAACGTCCTGGTGAGACAGGCCGTCACCCACGCGATCAACCGACAGGACGTCGTGGACCTCGCGTACTCCGGCTACGGAACAGTCATCGGATCGTTCTCGACGCCACTCGACGGTTGGTTCAAAGAGATTGACGCCTATCCGTACGATCCGCAGGCAGCAATAGATTTGCTTGCCGAAGCTGGTTACGACGGCACGCCTCTCCAGATGATCCTCCCGCCTGTCTCCTATGCGACAAGGTCCGGCGAGATCATCGCCAGTCAGCTGGCCGATGTCGGTGTACCGGTGGAAATCACCAACGTGGAATGGGGAGTGTGGCTCGAGGATGTGTTCACGAACCACGATTTCCACATGTCCATCGTCTCTCACGTCGAGCCATTTGACCTCGCTCAATACGGAAATCCGGACTACTACTGGGGCAACGACAGTCCAGAGGTAGCGGACCTCATCGCGCAGGCTGATGCTGAGCCCGACGAAGCCGCACGCAATGAGTTGTACGGCCAGGTACTCGACAACATCAGCGAGGTGGCTGCGGACAACTGGCTCTTCGTGCTCCCCGCTTTGGCAGTGCAGAGAGTTGGTGTAAGTGGTTACAAGATCGACCTTCCGGGGTCTCTCGACGTGACCGAGCTTGCCCTCAACGAATAGAGACATTCAGGCCCTCGACACCGAGGGCCTGATCGACTTCACCCGCCGGCTGGTTCGCGTCAAGAGCGTGAACCGGCCGGAAGAGGGCCTAGGAGAAGCCGAAGCGGCTCAGCTTGTTCGCGAACAGGCTGAGGCATTTGGGTGGGACGTTCTCGTCGAAGAGGTCCAACCCGGCCGCCCCAACGTCATCATCGACGTCGTAGGGGGACTCCCTGGGAAGACTCTGCTGTTCGAGGGCCACACTGACGTTGTAACCGAAGGCGACCCAGGCGACTGGAGTTTCGATCCCTTCAGCGGCGACCTAGCCGACGGCAAGATCCTCGGCCGTGGGGCCGCTGACATGAAGGGCGGAGTGGCAGCAATGATGTTTGCCACCAAGGCTCTGCAGGATTCGGGACCGTTCCACGGCACCGTGAAACTCGCAATCCTCTGCGACGAGGAAGAGTTGATGATCGGAGTGCATGACTTCGTTACCAAGGGTCATGCAGACGGAGTCGACGGGGCGATCGTTTGTGAGCCGGAAGCTGGCGAAGTATGCAACGTCCAGAAGGGAGCCTTGCGGCTGCGTGTCGACGTATTTGGGCAGATGGCCCATGGAGCAATGCCCCATCAAGGCAAGAACCCGATAACCGCCTCGGCGTTGCTCATTGCAGTTCTCGCATCGTTGGAGAAGGAACTCCAACAGACCCACGGAAAGCACGAGCATCTTGGACTCCCCTACATCACTCCGACCCATTTCACGGCGGGGTCGCTCCCTCAGCTGAACGTGATTCCGAGTCAGGGCCTTCTGACTCTTGACATTCGGACGATCCCGGGGATCGATCATCCCGCCCTGATCACCCGCATCCGAGATCTAGCCGATGACGTGGCAGACGAGACCGGCGTCGAATTCGAGTTCAGCGTCCTGGTCGACCGCCCGCCGACAGAAACGTCTGTAGATGATCCGATTGTCAACGCGGTCGTGAGCGCCCACGAGGCCGTCACAGGCAAGCCGGCCATCTACGGAGGGGTGCCTGGGACCACCGACGGAACGATTCTGTGGCGAGACGCCGGCCTTCCGGTCGTGGTCTATGGCCCGGGCGGAAAGTGGATCGCTCATCAACACGACGAGTACGTCGAGGTGGATGACCTCATCGCACATGCGATGGTCTACGTGGAAGCGGCGAGAACCTTCCTAGCGGGATAGGGAGCCGGAGAGGGGAGTCGAACCCCTGGCCTATTCATTACGAGTGAATTGCTCTACCACTGAGCTACTCCGGCATGTGCGGGAATGGTAGAGCCGGACGATTGGCTCTTCCAGATGATGTGGTCCATCAGCGGATTCTTGATTCGGGCCTAGACCAGATTGCCGCACGCAACGTCCCCAAAACCCGTGTCGCCCATGGCTACTCTGCCGCACGATATGAGAATCGCTGTCGGCTCAGACCACGCCGGATACCTGCTCAAAGAACACCTCTCGTCATGGCTGGCCGAATCTGGCCACGCTGTCTACGACCTTGGCGCCCATTCGGCCGACTCCGTCGACTATCCAGATTACGCCGCCGCGGTGGCGCAGGCTGTCCTTGATGGACGCGCCGACCGTGGGATCGTTCTATGCGGGTCCGGTGCCGGAGCTGCAATTGCTGCCAACAAGCTGAATGACATTCGAGCAGGAGTGGCCCACGACGTCTACACGGCCCACCAGATGGTCGAACACGATGATGTAAACGTTCTATGCCTCGGGGCCAGAGTGATCGGCGAGGCTCTCGCCGAAGACCTGATTCAAACCTTCATCGAGGCGAGCTTCACACGAGAGGACCGCCACGTTCGCAGGCTCGACAAGATTCGAGCCCTGGAGTCCTAACTGCCGATCGAGAACTCGGCTAATTCGACCATGCGATCTAGACCGGCAGGACCGACCTGACCTGAGAATCTCCCGAGGTTGGTGTTCTCGCCATCCAAAACCACATAGAACGGGGTGCCACGCATTCCGTACGAAACCACGACACTGCCTATGGCGTCGTCCATGATGACTGGGGTCGTCCAGCCTTCCTCCTCCAGCCATTCCTGCGGCGGCCACTCGGGGCGAAGCTTGTCCGAAAGCACTGTGAAGGAATACATGTCGACATTGTCACCGAGCCGACCTTCGTCGAGCCAATCCTGAACCTCCGGCACCTCAGCCTGACAGTGCGAGCACCAATGGGCGAGGAATATGAGGATCTTCGGGCGACCGTCGGGCCCGACGGTCGATGGCTTCTCGTTCCAGTCGAATCCAGAAACAGTTGGAGCCGTGAAACCCAGAGTCGGGTCGGCGAGGTTGGGATCGGCGAGATAGGGCAACGGATCGCCATCAACTGTGACCTCTCGGAACGCTATCGAATCATCAAGTACGGGTTCGTTGGCTATGGCGAAAGCCATCGCCACGATTAGACCGAATCCGACGATCCCGCCGATGATCCAGACGATTTTCTTATTCATGATTTGGCGCTCTCACGTAGAAGACGAGCAAGACGGCGATCACAATAAACCCGGCTCCGGCCATAAACGGGATGCTGATGAAGCCGAAGACCTCGACCCACCGCGATGAACAGGGATTCGCGGGATCGCAGGCGCCGCCTTCCAGAGACGGGAATATCTGAATCAGATAGTGCCAAATAGAGATTCCGAGACCGATCAGAACCAATGGCAAGGCGTAGAACTTGGCAATCGCTTCCTTCCTAATGGCACCGACCAAAAGGATCGCTGACAACGGGTACATGGCGATCCTCTGGAACCAGCACAGCCGACACGGATGGAAGTGGAGCAACTCGCTGTACAGAAGAGAACCGACAGTCGCAACCACCGCGACGGTCCACGCCATCCATAGAGCCGTGGTGGAACCAATGGACTCTGCAGCTTCGGGTCCGCGAAGGGCTCGGTACGAGACGAGGCTCACTGCTGCGACGATCGCCACAAGGCTGAGCATCGCGAGGAACGTGTTGTAGATGTTGATGGCTTCGGCGGACATACAGGCCTCGTTGGGATCTAACGGCAGGTTATCGGTCCGCGTGGGCTTTCTGAGGAATGGGTGGACCAGGCCAGAGTCAAAGGGGTTCGCGACCGGATGTAGACGTGTTGGCAGTCCCGACCAGATTCGAACTGGCGTTTCCGGCTTGAAAGGCCGGCGTCCTAGACCCCTGGACGACGGGACCAGGAGAATCAAAGATTACGCCGAGGCTGAGGTCATCCCAACTCTCGTCGTGCGTTATCGATTCGGGCCAAGGTTCGATCTCGGCCTAGAGCTCCCATTGATTCGAACAGCGGAGGGCTCACCGACGACCCGGTTACCGCGACCCGAAGGGGTTGGAAGACCTTGCCCGCACCGATCCCGAGTTGCTCCGGAAGCGCTCGGAGTGCGTCTTCGATCGACGCGGTTTCCCACTCATCCAGCCCACTGAGTGCATCCCTCCCGGCAACGAGGATGCCTGCAACGCCCTCCTTCGTCATCACCTTGTCCCAAGACTTCTGGTCATAGGACTCGAAATCCACGAAGAGGAAGACGACTTGCTCACCAGCCTCGGGAAGAAGCTTCGTCCGTTCCTGTACCAGTGGCGCCAGCGGGCGAAACACCTTCCATTCGTCCTCGGACAGATCGCGTCCCACCACCACCTCCACATGGGGTTTGACCATCTCGGCAAAGGCCTCCGTCTCCATAGCGCGGATGTATTCGCCGTTCATCCAGGAAAGCTTGTCGGGGTCAAATGCAGCTGGATTCTTGTTGACATCGTTGAGGTCGAACGCCTGCACGGCCTCCTGTCTCGAGAAGACAGTGGTATCAGCGTCCGGAGACCACCCGAGAATCGCCAGATAGTTGAAGACGGCGTCCGCGAGAAACCCTGCTTCCTTGTAGTCAGACAGCGAGGTCGCGCCATGCCGCTTGGACAACTTCTTCCCATCGGTTCCAAACAAGAGCGGCAGATGGGCATATGTGGGCTCCTCGTGGCCCATCGCTCTTGTGAGGAGGATGTGTTTCGGCGTGGATGGAAGTAGGTCTTCTCCCCTTGCGACGTGTGTGATCTCGTAGTCCACATCGTCCACGGTCGAGGCAAGGTGGTATGTCGGAGTTCCGTTGCTTCGAAGGATCACGAAATCATCGATGTCCTGGGGTTCGAACCGGACCGTCCCGCGGACTACATCGTCGAACTCAACGGATTCGTCCTGCGGAATCGACAGACGGATTACACCTCTCTCAGCTTGTGGATCGGGTCGACGAATGTAGTGGCCGGGGTGTTTTCCTTCTTTCTGCGCCTGTCGACGCAGCGCTTCCAACTCGTCGCCCGCGCGGTCATCGAAATAGGCCGCGCCAGAATCAACCAGATTCTGTGCCACTTCTTGGTATCGATCGAGGCGATCTGATTGGCGATACGAGCCGTGTGGGCCGCCCAAACCGACGCCTTCATCCCAGTCGAGCCCCAGCCACTTCAGAGATCCGAGTATCTCGTTTTCGAACTCCTCGGTCGAACGCTCCCGATCAGTGTCATCGATACGAAGAATGAACGTGCCGCCATTTGCACGGGCATAGAGCCAATTGAACAAAGCCGCCCGTGCGGTCCCTACGTGGAGTGTTCCAGTTGGCGACGGGGCCATCCGAACCCGAACACTCATCCTGCAACAACCTTGTTGGTCAGCGTTCCGATCCCGTCGACTTCGACCTCCATCACATCGCCTGGCACAACCTTGCCCACTCCGGATGGAGTCCCGGTGAGGATGACATCACCTGGGAGGAGCGTGGTGAACGCAGTGATGTACTCCATGACCTCCGCTACGCCGAACACCATGTCGGACGTGAACCCCGCTTGACGAACTTCTCCATTCACCTTGCAGATGACTGCGAGACGCTCGAGCGGGTCGAGCTCGGTCTCGATCGCAGGCCCGAGGGGACAGAATGTGTCGAAACCCTTGGCTCGTGTCCACTGTCCGTCAGACCGCTGGAGATCGCGTGCGGTGACGTCGTTCGCCGCCGTGTAACCGAAGATGTATTGAGATGCGTCCTCGGCCTTGATCTTCCGTGCTGGGCGACTGATAACAACTGCTAGTTCAGCCTCATGGTGGACCTCGTTGGTGATCCCGGGGTGAACCACAGCCTGATTCTGACCAATTACCGAGGTTGCCGGCTTCATGAAGATGAGCGGCTCCTCGGGAACCTCGCCGTCGAACTCGACGGCATGGTCCTCGTAGTTCTTGCCCACACACATGACCTTTGTCGGTATCACCGGAGACAGCAGACTCACATTGGGCCACGGGACAACCGTTTCCGTGGGTTCCCACGCAACAAACGGGGAGCCTCTGTACACGAGAACCCCTTCGCTGTCAGCCACGCCATAGGCGATGTCGTCGCCCGCCTTGATTCTTACGATTTTCATTGAGGCAGTGACGCTAACGGAGCGCTAGGCCTTCTCGGAAAGGCGGTGAGCAAATCGAATCTGTTCCGGCTTGGCCGTGATCAGCTCTCGATCGACCTCACCGGCAGCCGTCGCACCGGGACGCTGGTCATGGGGAACGGCGTCGAGCCATCTCTGGCGACGTTCTACCCAATCGCTGGAAGCATCATCATCAAAGCCACAAAGGACCAATGCGGCTTCTATGTCCTCAGGAACCGGTGCCCGTCCCACAGCGGAAGCTCGGGCTAAAACCAGTCCGACCACAACTGATTCGAGTCGAGGATCGTCACCCGGCAAGTCCGCCTGGCGAACGAGTTGATAGGCCCAGCCGGGATCCGGTCCGGCGTGTCCGAATCCGGGACCGACCGGGATGTCCTCCGGGCCCGTCGATAAACCCGGTTTCGAGGACCTCCAACTCACTGCCGACCCAGGCTCAAGTTTGGATCGGGGACGGTCCGCCTCTCCGATCTCGACGTTGGGCTGTTGAGCCATTAGACGTAGGCGAGCCAGTGCTTGTACGCCTCGAGCTTGCCCATGACGACACCTCCAAAGAGGTCTTGAGCATTGCGCGTGATCGGCCCAGGCTCCCCGGTGCCGATCGGTCGGCCATCTACTTTCCTTATGGGCGTTACTTCGGCAGCTGTCCCAGTGAGAAACATCTCATCAGCGGTGTAGATCGAACCCCGGGCTATCTCGGTCTGACGTACCTCAATGCCGTCATCCTCGAGAAGGTCGATAACAGAATTCCGGGTTAGCCCTTCGAGAATCCCGGATGAAATCGCGGGCGTGTAGACAACATCGTTGCTCACAAGGAAGAGATTCATACCGCTGCCCTCGGAAACCGACCCACTCTCATTCAGCATGATCGTTTCGTCATAACCGTTGCGAACGGACTCTGTCTTGGCGAGGACTGAGTTGAGATAGCCGCCACCACCCTTGGCCGTCGGTATGAGAGACGTGTGGGAGATCCTGCGCCAAGACGACACTTGAGCAGTGATTCCCTTCTGAATGCCTTCTTCACCGAGATAGGCGCCGAACTCAAACGCTGCCATCATCGTCCGAACGGAATTGTTGGTTGGGTCTAGCCCGACAGACCCCACATCGAAGAACACCAAAGGTCTGATGTAGGCAGATTCCAAGTCTGTTGCACGCAAGAGATCCAGACAGGCCTGCTCCATCTCGGCGATCGACCATCTCGTGGGTATTCCGTAGGCGCGGGCTGATGCCTCAAGACGAACCATGTGTTCGTGGAGCCTGAATACGGCTGTTCCTTCTGGGGTGTTGTACGCCCGGATTCCCTCGAATACCGAGGTTCCGTAATGCAGAGCGTGGGACAGAAAATGGACGGTGGCGTCTTCCCAGGGGATTAGCTCGCCGTCGCTCCAGATATGAGATGCCGGTTCCATCCGCAGAGGCTATACAGAACCAACCGACATCGAAACCCAACTCCTAGGCTCAGCACCATGAAGCTCGCCATTGCCTCCTTCTTCGGAACGGGTCTGATCCTCCGTCGATGGCGAGGAAAAGACATCGGATCAGGCACCATTGGCTCGTTCTTCGCAGCGATCCTTGCGCTGATCATCGGCCATTTCTGGGGTTGGTCAGGCCAAGCCGCGGCAACAGTTGTCGTCGTCCTGGCGTCCGTTTGGTCCACAAGCGTGTTTGTCGAGTCCGAAGGCGACGCCGGATGGATCGTCATCGACGAAGCAGCAGGAACCTTCGTCGCCCTGATGGGGCTGACCCTTTGGCCGGCAGGGGTCGTGGCATGGGTTGTGTTCAGAGCAGCAGATATATTCAAAAAGGCATTTCCCGGCGTAGCTCAGGCCGAAAGACTCTCGGGCTCGGTGGGTGTCACAATGGATGATCTGGTGGCCGGCCTTTACGGGCTGGTCGCTGGGCATATTGTTCAGTCACTGATCTGATCTTCAAAGGAGGTCCAAATGGAGTGGCAAGTCTCGACAATCGTGACCGGCGTCGATGGATCCGAGGGCGGTAACCGCGCAGCCAATCGCGCAGCCGCGATTGCACGGCATTGGAATGCAAAGCTTCTTTTGGTAACCGTCGTCCGCACACCCGAAGGTTGGTGGGGCATTGGTGGAGCACCCCCCTCGCCAGAGGCACTGTCCGCCGCCCTTGTCGAAGGGCAGCAGCGCATCCTCGCCGAAATCGAAGCCGAGCTGGACCTCGAAGGCATCAGCTACGAGACAGTCGAAGAGCTGGGAGATCCGGTGAGTCGGCTCATCGCTGTCGCCGACAGCAACAACGCTGACGTCATCGTGGTCGGCAAGCGTGGAGCGGGACTAGCCGAACGAATGCTGCTCGGTTCAGTGGCCGACAGGCTCTGTCACCTCGCCGAATGCCCGGTCCTGGTTGTCCCCTAGTTCCTAGGACTCGACTTTCACACCTCGCCAGAAAGCCACATATCCCTTGATTCCCGATGCTTTCTCTGAAGGCGTTGGGTAATACCAGGCTGCGTCCTTATTGGCCTGCCCGTCCACAACAACGTCGAAGTAGCTAGCAGTTCCCTTCCAGTAGCACCGGCTCTCCGTATTCGAGTCTTCGAAGAACTCGTTCTTGATCGACTCTGGGGGGAAGTAGTGGTTGCCCTCGACAACGACGGTCTCGTCGCTCTCCGCTAGTACGGCTCCGTTCCACGTGGCCTTTGGCATCAGTCTCCTATGGGCGATTCGACTAGAGAAACGAACTGTCAGCATCCACTATTCCGACCTACTCTTGGCTGGTGCCAACCGTCGCCGTCGTTCCGGTCAGATCCTTCAGGGTGGGTAAACAGAGGCTGGGCGCGGTGCTTTCGGAGCAACAACGCTCGTCCCTCGGCCGTCACCTGGCTGAGCGGGTTGGTGAGACGATCGAAAACTCCGGGCTGTTGCCGTTGTTCGTTACAGCGGACCACGAAGTTGCCGATTGGGCGGCGAGGGCTGGGTTTCCGTTCGTCCCCGATCCTGACCAAGGGCTCGACGAAGCCGCGACCATCGGAATGAATTGGGCGATGGAAGCGAAGTCCTCATGGTTGGTTCTTCACTCCGATCTACCCCTCATCACAACCAACGACCTGACACCCCTCCAGGCCCGTCTCGATGATGGTCAACCTGTCCTGGCCCCCTCGTCAGATGGTGGAACGAGTGCCATCGGAGGCAACCAGCGTGTGCAGTTTGCTTACGGCCCGGGAAGCTTTCACCGCCATTTGGCGGCACTTTCGACACCGGCGGTCATGGCAACGACCGGACTACTACACGACCTGGATTCGGCCAATGACCTCGAGTCTGTCCTTCGTCACCCCCGAGGGGAATGGTTGCGGAGTGTCTTGACTTGACTGACAACCTATATTGACCGGTAACCGCATGGAAAAGACAGTCATCATCACCGGTGGAACGGGCGGCCTGGGCACTTCACTAGTAAGGCGCCTGCTCGACGAGGACTACCGGCTCGCCGTCACGTATCTGATGCCCGACGAGGCGCGTGAGTTCGAATCCAAATTCGAAGTCGACGAGGACCGCCTGCTTCTCACACGTGTCGACGCCACTAACCCTGAAGCCGTCTCATCACTCTTCAAGAGCGTCGCCGAGCGTTGGGGTGCCATACATGGCCTTTGCTCGCTGGTGGGTGGCTGGGCCGCCGGACGCGATGTCGAGGAGACCGATGACGTCCGCCTGGAGCGGATGCTCGATCTGAACTTCCGGTCTGCCTTCTATGCGACGCGGGCTGCCATTCCTTATCTGAAAGAAACCGGATGGGGGCGCATCGTTCTGATTGGTAGCCGCGCAGCGGTGGACTACCCAGAGGGACAAGCCGCTTTCAACGTCGCAAAGGCCGGTGTCGTGGCCCTGGCGAAGACAGTTGCGCAGGAGCTGGACGGCTCGGGTGTCACTGCGAACGTTCTGATGCCATCGGTGATCGACACTCCCGTCACGCGGAAGTCGCTCCCCTATGCCGACTACGTCAATTGGCCGACCCCAGATGAAATCGCCGCCGTCGCCCAGTTTCTTCTGTCCGACGCCTCCAGCGTGATGAATGGGGCGATGCTTCCGGTGTACGGCCGGGCCTAGTTCCAGTCAGAACTCGTCGCGTCTGTACGCGGTTGCGAGCGAATCCGCATACTCGTTCCATCGATTGCCACTGTGCGCCTTTATCCAGCGAATGTTGACCTGGGGACGTGCTTGGGCAAGGGAGTAGGCCTCCTTCACCAGTTCCAGATTTGCGATGGGCCCAGGAGACTTCTTCTTCCAGCCCTTCGCCTTCCAGCCCTCAGCCCATTTGGTGATGATGTTCACGACCAGCTGTGAGTCGGTGTAAACGTCAACCGACGTATCGGCTGGCAGCATTTTCAGCCCAGCGATCATTGCGGTGAGTTCCATCCGATTGTTGGTCGTATGGCCCTCCGAGCCGTAGTCCTGCCTGATGATCTCGTCGTCGACCACCAGGACTGCACCCCAACCACCCGGTCCGGGATTGCCTTCAGTTGCACCGTCGGTAAACACCCCTGTTTTTGGGCCATCGGAGAACGAGGCCAAGACGGCTGTTGTTGTCATGTCCTTGTTCTTCGTCCCGCTCGTTCGCGATTTGGTCGGGCTTGTCGTGCCTTTCGTGTTCGCGCTGGAGTCTCTGCAGTCGAGGCAGACCTTTGGGGTCCATCCGGGATACCTGTCGAGGACCTCTTGTCTCAGATCGAATTCCTTGCCACAGGTTTCACAAAGGAACATCACACCGACTTCTCGAACACCGAAATGAATTGTGGCGTCTTGAAGAACTGAAACTCGTGGTGAACTTCAACTAGACCCGATGGCCCCACCAACCTGCGCAACTTCGCCGGCCACAGCTTGTGACAGTGGACCTCCCGAGCCTTGAATGGCGTGCCATGCAGGATTATCGAAGTGGGGATGGCATAGAGGCCCATGATCGGTTCAGCTGGGTAGATGTGAAGGGCTCGACCTCCAGGCTTGAGAACCCGAATCATCTCGCTCACCGCTCCCTCGATATCCGGAATGTGTTCGAGAGCGTGGACCGAAACGACGACATCGAAGGACTCGTCTTCGAAGTCAAGGCTCTCCGCTCGCATGTAGACGACCCGGTCACTGTCTGAAATCTCCGGAGCATTCGGATTGGCATCCACACCGGTGATGTCAACACCTCGCTCAGCCAGCCTCTTGGTCAGGTGACCTTGGCCGCATCCCACTTCGAGCACACGTTCTCCGGAAAGAGGTAGGAGTCGGTCGATATTCTCCAAATGAGAGGGATCCCATCGGTTGATCAGGGCATAGCGGCGGGAGTCATAATCCATCGTCGCGGGGCTATCCCAGAGTCTCTAGATGCGGAGCGACCGAGTAATCCTGGATCTCGGGTCCTCGGACGGTCATCGCAACGTGACTCACGGATGTATTGGCCGGAGTGAAGAGTGACTCGGCATGACTGTCATCATTCTTGGTCAGCGACGATACGTAGGACCTTATTGCGCCTCCGTGAGCCACGACCACGGTAGGAGCCCCACTTCTCCGCTCGACTCCCTCGATCACATTGGAGAACCGGGCAGTCAATTCGCCCCAGCTCTCCCCGGTCTCGCCGCGACGTAGATCAACCCCATCCCTGAAGATCTGCTCCATTAACCGAGGCCAATCCTCGAGAATCTCGTCGGTGGTTAACCCTTCCCACTTGCCCATGTTCAACTCCATGAGCCCCTCATTGGGAGTGACCCCGTTGGCCGCAACATGACGCGCCGTGGTGGCGGCCCGTGAAAGTGGCGATGAATAGACGATGCCCGCCTTTCCGTACCAACTGCCCAGGGCGGCTGCCTGGTCGAGCCCAACTTCGTTCAAGTCCCAATCGCCTTGGCCCTGCCAACGACCCTCGACATTCGCACGGGTTTGGCCGTGTCTCACAAGTGCCACCACCTCGAGGCCGTCGTCAAGAGCGGCCCTCACTGCACCGGTTCGCGGTCCGAGGTGCCCCGTATCGTTGAAAGAGGCCAGACGCGGACCCCCAAACTGCCATACGACTCTCGTAATACCCGTGTTGGCTGTGAAGGCGTGAGAGCGGTGTTTGCCACCGCCAAGGTGTCGGTGGAGGACTGCCTGCATGAATCCACCGTGCGTCACGATCACAACACGTTCGCTGTCGCCCATCGATGCCGCAACGGAATCAACCGCGTTCAAAGCGCGCCTACCAGCATCCATCAGAGACTCCCCCGTGCCCCCCATGGGCTGCGTTCGAGTCTGGATCGCCTCTTCGAGTTCAGCACCCTCGTTCTCTTGGATCTCTGAGAGCTGCATGCCTTCCCAACGGCCGAGGTCGATCTCGATGAATCGCTCGTCTATCTCGGCTGAATCCGAGAACGATTCGGCGGTTAGCCGAGTTCTCTCCAACGGTGAGGACACGACTCGGTCCACATCCCAGCCGGCCAGGCGCCTCCCTAGAGCCTCGAGGCTCGACGCGCCGTCGTCTGAGAGCGGACCATCGGTTCGGCCGTTCCAGACCCCGTCGACGTTCGCCTGCGACTCGGCATGCCGGACGAAGATGATCTCCTTGTTTTCGGCCGGTCGGAGATAGGGGACGCCAATCATCTAGAAGCGGGGTGACCCGCTAGCCAACGAAGGCCGATGCAAAGATCAGCGAGACGATGGTCATGACTTTGATCACGATGTTCATCGACGGACCAGACGTGTCTTTGAATGGATCGCCAACAGTGTCGCCGATCACGGCGGCCCTGTGAGCGTCACTCCCTTTGCCTCCAAAAGCACCGGTTTCGATGAACTTCTTCGCGTTGTCCCATGCGCCACCGGCGTTGGCCATGAAAATGGCCAAAAGGAACCCAGTGACGAGAGCGCCACCGAGCAGGCCGCCGAGCGCCTCTACATCAATGAACCCAACGACGAGGGGCAAGGCCACGGCGAGAGTTCCCGGAATGACCATTTCTCTAAGGGCGCCAGTCGTCGCGATCTCTACGCAAGTGGTGTAGTCGGGCTTGGCCGACGGATCTCCGGCTTTCAAGCCGGGGATGTCTCGGAACTGACGGCGGACTTCATCGATCATCTTGCCTGCGGCACGACCCACCGCATTCATGGTCATAGAGGCGAAGAGGAACGTGAACATCGCTCCCAAGAAGAGACCGATCGTCGTGGGAGCATTCGAAATGTCAATGGACTCGAGGCCGACAGCTTTGGTGAAGGCGTTGAATAAAGCCAGTGAGGTCACTGCAGCTGATGCGATGGCGAACCCTTTCGCAATTGCAGCAGTCGTGTTCCCGAGGGAGTCAAGCGCATCGGTCGCCTCACGAACCTCTGGCTCGAGATGAGCCATCTCAGCAATTCCGCCGGCGTTATCAGCGATCGGTCCGTAGGCGTCCACCGAAATAGTTATGCCGAGTGTCGCGAGCACACCAATGGCAGCGATGGCGACTCCGTAGATACCTCCACCTTCGCCCATGGCCCAGTCTCCGGCGTAGAAGGCCACTCCGATACCAGCTGCCACGACGATGACCGAGTATGCAGCGGATCGCATGCCCTCAGCGATTCCGGAGATGATGACTGTGGCGGGTCCGGTTTGGGACTGGCGGGCGATCTCCTTGACCGTTTTGTAGTGGTCCGACGTGAACCACTCAGAGATCTTTCCCACCAGCCACCCGACAGCGAGACCGGCTATGACGGCGATCCAGATCCCGAGCCAATTGTCGACTTTGTCTCCGAAGATCCATGCGGCCAAACCGGCGACGCCGATGGCCGTGACAATCATGGCGAAGTTGGTCCCTCGATGGAGGGCCGCCGCCAAGTGGCCTTCATCTTTCGCTCGCACCAGGAACGATCCGATGATCGAGGCGAACATCCCCAGCGTGGCCACTGCAAGCGGGAACATGATGGCTTCGGCTTGGAAGACAGCTCCGCCGAACACGATCGCTGAATAGGCGACAGGTGCGACGATCGCACCAACATAGGACTCGAAGAGGTCTGCACCCATTCCTGCCACGTCGCCGACGTTGTCGCCGACGTTGTCTGCAATGACTGCGGGATTACGGGGATCGTCCTCGGGGATACCGGCTTCGACCTTGCCCACCAGGTCGGCTCCGACGTCTGCTGCCTTGGTGAATATGCCTCCGCCGACACGAGCGAAGAGTGCAATCGAGGATCCCCCGAGACCGATCGCCGTGACGATGTCGACCCAATTGGGGTCTTTAAGAACGTCCTTGAACAGCCAGAAACCAAGAGCCACACCGAGTAGCCCCAATCCGGCCACAGTGAAGCCCATGACTGCGCCACCGCGGAAGGCGATGGGCAAGGCTGCTGGGATTCCTCCGGTTCTTGCAGCCTCGGTGGTTCGGGAGTTGGCTGCCGTGGCAATTCGCATGCCGATGAAGCCCGCCAGAGCTGAAAGGGCCGCCCCAAACACATACGCAACAGATCCCCAAGGGCGTCCCCAATCGAGTAGAACCGCAATGAGAACCGCCATAACCACCACGAACACCGAAACCCATGTGTACTCGCGCTTCAGGAAAGCCATTGCACCCTGGCGAATGGCGTCGGAAAGCTCGACCATCCGTTCGTTGCCTCGGGGGGCGGCCAGCACGGCACGAGTGAAGTACACGGCCAATAGAAGGGCCAACACACCGGCGGCCAGCGCGATATAGAGAATCGTTTCCGTCATCTTGAGAATTCCTCCGGGAAAGACAGGGAATTAGGAGCGGCGCCGGAGTATAGGGATCCCGACTTCCGAAGAGAATCCGGATTCAGCTACGAGGGCCCCGAAGGCCCGCCCGGCGACTTCAGTTGCTCGAAGATCTCGGATAGAGGGCGGAGGCGTATCGGTTCGGGCCGTCGACCACGCGAGACCCCAATGATGCCAAGAATCGCCGTGACGGCGGCGATAAATGCTCCGGCGGTAACTCTCAATCGGGCTCCCTTGACGCAGTACTCCGCATCGGAGAGGTACTTGACCTCCACCTCTGAGATCCCAAACAGCATTTCCCACGAGCCGGGACAGACAACGCTCGCCAACACCCGATCACCCTCTGCAGTGCGGGTGTAGCGCCTCAGCTCCTGATTGAAGGGAGTGAATACCAAGGCGTAGACGACAAGTCCGCCAATTACGAGAAGGGTCAGCCCAGAGCGTCGATACATGACCAACTAGAACAGTAGGGAATCCCCAGCGTTGGGCGGCATTCCGCTAAGTGTCGGAACCAAGGGAAGCGAACAGGTTCGCGAGCACGAGCTCGCGTCGCAGATTCAGCTGGATATCCACAACCGCGTCGAGAACTCGCTCGGCGGAGTCAACAGCTCTTCTCGGGGCAACATCGGTAAACGGGGCGAGATCCAGATCGGTATTTCGTACTGGCCCACCCATCTGAAGGGAAGCCGAATCGCTGTACCAAGAGGCCAGAATCTCGAGACCGCTAACGAGCAAAGAGGATTCGGCCCTACGACGAGCTCGCTGCGACTTGTCCCGCGACAGACCTTCAGGGACAGCATCTTCGACCAATGGTTCGATTTCGCTCAACATCAATGACGCAAGCCGCTGACCGTCTCCCGGGTGAGGAGTGACCCGACCGGGAACCGATAGCCAAATGTCTCGGAATGCCGCCACCTCAGGACGAGTCATCAACGAAAGAGCCAGACCTGGCCGTCCTCCCGAAACGATGGCAACGCCAGTTGCTTGTTCCTCATCTACTCCTCTGTCCGTCAGAGCAGAGACGATCTCCGGAAGTGGGACACGCCCCATGTGGATCGTCCTGCATCGTGAAGCAACGGTTGGCGGGAAGTCGTCTTCGGACTCGGAAACCAAAAGGAATGTCACCGAAGCCGAAGGTTCCTCGAGTGTCTTGAGAAGAGCATTGGCGGCCTGGTCGGTCATCGCCCCCGCGTCGGGCAAGAGGAAGACCGATCGGGAGGCTTCGATAGGCGCCATCGAAGCCCTGGCTACCACCTCACGAGCCTGATCTACACCGAGACTGGCCGCTCCTTCTGGTTCGAGAATGGTGAGATCAGGATGGGATTTCGAGAGGGCTAGTCGTCGAGCACGTTCATCGGTCTCTCCACCTAGAAGGCCTGCCGCAAACCGGAGAGCCACATGCTCCTTGCCCACGGACTGAGGTCCAGTGAACAAGTACGCCTGGCCCGGCTTCGGGAGCTCCGAATCGAGCAACTGCACCACATTGGAATGACCGATGACATCCTCGAAGAGGTCACTCACGAAACTGCCTCGACAATCAGGTCCACGATCTCCTCAACCGTCCTGTTTCCGTCAACAATTGAAACCTTGTCGTCCGTGTCCGCGAGGGCGATGTATGACGCTCTTACGGCCTCCTGGAATTCAACACCTTGTTTACCGATTCGATCTGGATCGTGTTGGCGAGCCAACGCAGATACCGGGTCGACATCGAGTACGAACACCCAATCCGGCACCACGCCGTCGAGTCCGACTTCGTTGATGTGGCGGACTCGCTCTTCGCCGAGACCGCGACCACGCCCCTGGTAGGCGATAGACGAGTAGTAGGTCCGATCGCTGATCACCCAACCCCCGGCCTCCAAAGCGGGAACGATTACCTCGCGAGCAAGTTCCGCCCGCTGCGCGGCGAACAGAAACACCTCGGCCCAGTCATCAAGCTTTTCCGAATCGAGGAGCAACCCGCGTATGGCCTCACCTACTTGGGTGCCCCCGGGCTCTCTGACCACGATCACGTCGTTTCCGAGGGCCTCCAAGCGGGCAGACAACGCAGCGGCGATCGTGCTCTTCCCGCTCCCGTCTCCGCCTTCCAAGGCGACATACCTCTTCACAAAGGCCACGGTAACCAGTACCGGTGACGCATTATCAAGATTGACATAACCTCCAGAGATGCGGTCAACTCCCACCAAATGCCAAAGACACTCGTAATAGTTGAGTCGCCTACGAAGGCCCGAACAATCTCCGCCTATCTGGGTCCGGAGGCTGTCGTCGAGTCCTCGATGGGCCATATCCGAGACCTCCCCAGATCGGCAGCAGAGATCCCAGCCAAGGCCAAGGGCGAGTCATGGGCACGCCTGGGTGTCAATGTCGAATCGGACTTTGAACCGCTCTACGTAGTCCCAAAGGAACGCCGACAGCAGGTCAAGAAGCTGAAGGATCTACTCAAAGACGCCGACGAGCTCTACCTCGCCACTGACGAGGACAGGGAAGGCGAAGCCATCGCCTGGCATCTCATCGAGGTTCTCAAACCAAAGATCCCGGTCCATCGAATGGTTTTCCACGAGATCACCAAATCCGCCATCGAGGCAGCGTTCGAGAACCCTCGCGACCTCGACGATCGGCTTGTTCAGGCCCAGGAAGCCAGACGCATTCTGGACCGCCTCTATGGATTTGAGGTCTCCCCGGTTCTCTGGAAGAAGATCCAGCCGAAGCTTTCGGCTGGACGCGTGCAGAGCGTCGCCGTCCGCGTCGTGGTCGAGCGCGAGCGCGAGCGGATCGCCTACGAGACAGCCGGTTATTGGGGTATCGAAGGATTCTTCGCCCCTTCGACTGACCTCGACCAGACATTCAGCGCAACGCTGCGCGAAGTGGATGGCATAAGAGTCGCTTCAGGTAAGGATTTTGACAGCAGCGGTCAGACCAAGTCCAAGGTGGTTGTTCTCGATCAAGCCTCCGCCACCGACCTCGCGACCGGCCTCAACGACGCTCCGTTCGAAGTTGAATCGGTGGAATCAAAGCCCTACACCAGTCGGCCTCACCCTCCGTTTCGAACCTCGACTCTGCAGCAGGAAGCGGGTCGGAAGCTTCGATTCTCGTCCTCGAGAACAATGTCAGCTGCTCAGCGCCTGTACGAGAACGGCCACATCACCTACATGCGAACTGATTCAGTGCAGTTGGCGGATTCCGCCGTGGCAGCGGCCAGGGCCCAAATCACCAAGCTGTACGGCGAGGACTACCTATCTCCAAAGCCCAAGGACTATTCCGGGAAGAAGGCCAAGGGAGCTCAAGAGGCTCACGAGGCAATACGACCGGCTGGGGAGACCTTCCAAACACCTGAGCAGCTCGCCAAGGAAGTCGGAACCGACGAGGCAGCGCTG
>Ga0070727_10002057_pt1 | contig 20029 bp, 17 predicted proteins | sample tdAd472_FD_66722 | JGI IMG/M metagenome (GOLD analysis project Ga0070727, IMG submission 66722) | Marine sediment microbial communities from the Atlantic coast under amendment with organic carbon and nitrate - tdAd47.2 | ecosystem: Environmental > Aquatic > Marine > Coastal > Sediment | place...
AGGCCGACGCCGAGAAGGCCGACGACGAGAAGGCCGACGCCGAGAAGGCCGACGCCGAGAAGGCCGACGACGAGAAGGCCGACGACGAGAAGACGTCCGACTAGGGTCCGCTGACGCGGCCCTGAGACGAAGCGGGCAGATCCTGCCCGACGACCTCGCCGATCCTCCGCAACGCAGGTCTAAGTCGTTGCCCCGCTGTGCACTCCACGGCACCCGATGTGATCCAGCACGGGGCGAGGAGGCGCAGCATGACGCGCAAGCAATGGACTCGAAGGTTGGCCGTGTGCACGGCCCTGATCACGGTCGCCGGGTGCTCGAGCGACGCGAACCACGCGGGCTACAGCTCCATCGGCAGCGGCGGCCAGGTGCTGGACGGAGGCAGCTTGCTCGAGGGGCGGGCGGATCACGCCGTGGCGCCGCTGGGATCGAGCGAGCTGCTGGTGGTCGGCGGCGCGACCGACCGCGAGCGGGCCAGCGACACGCTCGAGCGCTACGACCCCAGCACGGGGTGGAGTGAGCCGCTCACACCGCGGCTGAGCACGCCCCGGGTCGGACACCAGGCGATCGCGCTCCCTGACGGGCGCGTGTGGATCGTGGGCGGCGCCGACGCCAGCGGTCGCGCCCTCGACAGCAGCGAGCTGTTCGACCCGCGCAGCGACACGCTGCTCCCGGGCCCCCGGCTCCAGCACCCGCGCGCCTACGGCGCGGCCGCGGTGAGCACCGGCAGTGTGCTCCTCGCCGGGGGGACGAGCGCCACCGCGGAGGCCTGGGATCCGCGCACCCTCCAGCCCCAGGGCAGCCTGGCCCTCCCCGGCCCACCCCAGCTGCGCCCGAGCCTGGCCCGCCACCGCGGAGGGTGGCTCCTGGCGGGTGGCCGCGACGCCGCGGGCGACGACCTGGCGCCGGTGTGGCTCGACCCCGCCGCCGGGCTCGCCGAGGTCGCCAAGGAAGCGCTCGTCCGGCGGGCGCCCGCGGTGGCTCCCCCGGGCGGGGGGCGAGCGTTCCTGGTCGCGGGTCGCCTCGACGAGCGGCCGAGCCTCGCCTTCCAGCGGGCCGAGCGCGGCGCGGCGACGCCAGTGTTCGACGACGGCTTTCGCGTGCTCGAGCCCCGGGACTGGCCCAGCGTGTGCGCCACCCGCGGCGGGGTGTTGGTGGTCGGGGGACGGGCCGTGTTCGGGCCGCCCACTCCCCTGACCGGCGTGGAGTGGGTCACCCCCGCGGGGAGCAGCGCCGTCGACCCGTTGGCGATCGGCCGCCGCGACCCGCAGCTCACGCCCCTCGCCGACGGGCGGGTGGTCATCAGCGGTGGGGTCGCCGCCAACGGGCGCCCGGTGGCCCTGGTCGAGGTCTTCGTCCCCGGCGCCGGCGCCGGGAGCGCCGACCGCTACGCCGAGGCGGCCCGGCGGGCGGCGCTCGCCGCCCAGCGGCGCCGGGACCTGCAGCAGGCCCAGGCCGAGATCGCCCGCCTGCGCGCCGAGCTGGCGCGCACCCAGCAGCAGCTCGCCCAGGCCCAGGCCGACGTCGCGGCCCGCGACGCCCAGCTCCTTACGCTCAACGCCCAGGTCGCTCAGCTGACGCAACAGCTCGCGCAGGCCCAGCAGCTCGCCGGCCAGAGCGCCGCTCAGAACGCGGCCCTGCAGATGCAGGTCGCCGACCTCGCGTTTCGCCTGCAGCAGGCCCAACGCAACCGGGACCAGGCCGTCCGCGAGCGCGATCAGGCTCGCGCGTCGGTCGTGCTCCTGCAGCAGGAGGTGAATCAGGCCCGGGCGCAGATCCAGGCCCTCCAGGCCAGGCCCCCGGCGGCCAGCGGGGGGCGCCCGTCGGTGGTCAGGGCCCTCCCCAGGTAGGGCTGCTAGGTCCCGATCTTGAGCCGCGCCGCGAGCTGCGGCTCGAGGTCGTCGATCTGGCCGATCTTGGCCATCGTCTTCTCGAAGTCGTAGGGCACCCGCCGCCAGGTGATCGACTGGGGGGTGACCACGACGTAGCAGGCGCGGTTGTCGCGATCGCGCGGCTGCCCCACCGACCCCACGTTGACGATGGTCTTGTGCTCGCAGAAGTCGGGGAAGCGGTAGCGGTAGTCGAGCTGCTGCGCCGTGCGCGTCTGGTAGCGGTCGGTGATCACGCACGGCATGTGGGTGTGACCGACGAACAGCAGGCGCTCGAAGCCGGCGAAGATGTGCTCGAAGCGCTCGCTGGGGCCGTAGCTCATGTCGCGCGCGAGAATGTACTCGTTGGTCGGGTCCCGCGGCGAGCCGTGAATGAAGACGTCGGGGCCCTCTTCGTGGCGCAGGGGCAGCCGGGTCAGGTAGTCCCAGCGCCGCCTGACCGCGTGCCCCGCGATCCAGCCTGGCTTGAGCACCTTGCGCGTCCAGTCGATGGCCTTCCGCGCGGGGAGGTTGAACGCGTAGGCGCCGTGGACCAGCGCCTCGTCGTGGTTCCCGCGGAGGACCACCCGGCAGCGGTCCATGATCATGTCCACGCACTCGAGGGGGTTCGGCCCGTAGCCCACGACGTCGCCGAGGCAGATCACGTCACGCACACCGATGTCGTCGAGGTCGGCGAAGACCGCCGACAGCGCTTCGATGTTCGAGTGGACGTCCGAGATGACTGCGTACACGTGAGGCGTAGCCCCGGGGCGGGGCTAGATCCCTTCCTTGAGCCGCGCGGCGAGCGCGTTGTCGAGCAGGGGCACGGCCTCGATCTTGGCCGCGGTCTTCTCGAAGTCGTACTCCAGGCGGCGCCAGCTGACCTTGTTCCCGTCGACGACCACGTAGCTCGCGCGGGTGTCGTGGTCCCGGGGCTGCCCCACCGAGCCGACGTTGACGATCACCTTTTGATCGGCGAGCTCGGGGTAGGTGTAGGTGTCGCCCAGGTCCGCCGAGGTCTTGGTCTCGTAGCGGTCGGTGATGATGCACGGCATGTGGGTGTGGCCCACGAAGAGCATCTTCTCGAAGCCCTCGAAGATCTCGACGAACTTCTCGGTCGGGCCGAAGCCGATCTCGGTGGCGAGAATGTACTCGTTGGTTGGGTCGCGCGGCGAGCCGTGGATCAGGAGGTGCCCCTCGACCTCATGCCGCAGGGGGAGCTTGGTGAGGAACTCCCAGCGGCGGCGGACGGTGGTCCCCGAGAAGAACCCCGGCTTGAGCTGGTCGCGGGTCCACTCGATCGCCTTCTGCGCGCGCAGGTTGAAGGCGTAGGCGCCGTGCACCAGGGCCTCGTCGTGGTTGCCCTTGAGGGTCACGGTGCAGCGCTCCATGATCAGGTCGACGCACACCGTGGGGTCGGGGCCGTAGCCCACCACGTCACCCAGGCAGTAAATGTCCTCGATGCCCAGCGAATCGATGTCGGCCAGCACGACCTCGAGGGCTTCGATGTTCGAGTGAATGTCGGAGACGATCGCAAACACGGGCTTTCCTCCATCTCCTTACCCGACATCTGGAACTAATCGGGTACGAGAACCTGGAATTCGAGCTAAGTGCAGATTCTGTCAGGTCTGGTCGAGTCTTGCCAGCACCCCTTGCCCGGGCCAGGAGGAAATTCCCCGGACCCCGCTGGGGCCCGCTCAACCCCGGAGAAAGGGGTTTGCCTGGCGCTCGAAGGCGATGCTCGTCTCGGGGCCGTGGCCCGGGATCACGCGGGTCCCGTCGGGGAGCACGAGCAGCTTCTCGTGGATCGAGGTCAGCAGGGTCTGGGTGTCGCCGCCCGGGAGGTCCGTGCGCCCCACCGAGCCCTGGAACAGGGTGTCCCCCGAGAGCAGCAGCGGCCCCTCCTGGGTGTGGGCGAGGAAGCACACGCTCCCGGGGGTGTGCCCGGGGCAGTGGAGGACCTTCGCCCCGTGGTCGCCGTGGGTCAGCTCTTGCTCGTCGGCGAGGGGGGTGTCGACGGGCGGCGGCGTCGGCACGGGCATCACCGGCAGCCCGACCATCGCGAACTGCCCGGGGACGTCGTCGTAGAGGAAGGCGTCGGCCGGGTGCAGCAGCACCTCGGCCCCGGTCTTGGCCTGCAGCTCCTGGGTCCCCAGCACGTGGTCCAGGTGCGCGTGGGTGTGGGCGATGCGGGTCACCTTCAGCCCCAGCTCGTTGCAGGCGTCGAGGATCCGCTCCACGTCGCCGCCGGGGTCGAACACGATCGCCTCCCCCGTCCTCGGACAACCGAGGATCGTGCAGTTGCACTGGAGGAACCCCACGGGGAAGTGGCGGACGATCAGCTCAGCCATCGGAGAACACCTCTCGCGCGTCTTTCCCGCACCGACCGGTCAACGCGGCCAACAAGTCTTCCAGGTCGCCCTCGGGGAGCGACGCCTGCTCGCGCAGCTCGTCGAGGGTCCCGCAGGCGATCAGCGCGCCGTGGTCGAGGACGCCGATCCGGTCGCAGCGCTTCTCGACCAGGCCCAGAATGTGCGACTGCACGATCACCGCGCGCTCCCGCCGCTTGAGCTCGGCCAGCAGCTCGGCGAAGCGCCGCGCCCCCTCGGGGTCGAGCCCGCCGGTGGGCTCGTCGAAGAGCAGCGCGGGGGGGTCGGGGAGCACGGCCAGCGCGATCGCGGCCTTGCGCCGCATGCCCCGGGAGTAGCCGGCGACCGGGCGGTGGATCGCGTCGCTGAGGTCGAAGAACTCGAACAGCTTGGTCGCCCGCTGGCGCGCGGACTCGGGGTCGAGCCCGCGCAGCCGCGCGAACAGCTCGAGGTGCTCCCAGGCGGTGAGCTCCTCGTAGAGCACGCTCTCTTCGGGGAGGTAGCCGAAGGCCGTGCGCGCGGCGAGGGGGTCCTCGGCCAGGGCGTGGCCGGCGACCTTGGCCACCCCCGAGTCGGGCAGCACCAGCCCGCTGAGGATCTTGGCGAAGGTCGACTTGCCCGCGCCGTTGTGCCCCAGGAGCCCGAACACCTCCCCGGGCTGCACGCTGAGGGTCAACCCCTTGAGCGCCTCCAGCTCGCCGTAGGACTTCTTCAGCTCGGAGACTTCGATCACGCGGCCGCCTGGTGGTCGGTGGTGCACTCGGCGCGCAGCCAGAGCACGGTGGCCCGCCGCGCCTCCGCGGCGAACCCCAGCAGAGGATACAGCCCGACCCACAGCGGGTGGACCTGGGCGGCGAGGGCGAAGCCCACGGCGACGACGCCCCCGCGCAGGGGGTAGCCGGTGGCCTCGACCAGGCTGTTGCGCGCCTCGCAGCGCAGGCCGAAGGCGACGGCGTCGAAGCTGGTGACGAGGGTCAAGAGCGCTGCGCCCAGCGCCACCCGCGGCCAGGGGGGCGCGGCCTCGACCCGCGCCACCCACACCACGGCGATCGTGGCCAGCAGCGCGGCGTAGGCCGCGGCCAGGGCCCAGCGCCCGAGGAGCACGCTCCCGCCGCTGACCGGTTGGACGCGCTCGAGCTGGCGCCAGCGCTCCCGCGCGCGGGGCAGGTCCACGCCGAAGAGGAACCCGGCCGCGGTGCCGAGGACCCCCACGAACATCAGGGTCATCAGGCTCAGCTGCCAGCCCTCGAGGGTCGGGTCGCTGCCGGCCACGGGGAGCAAGAGCAGCGCCAGCGGCAGCGCGCAGGCGATCACCCGCCCGCGGGGGAACCCGCCGCGCGCGAGCACGATCAGGTCGCGGCGCACGAGGGCGCCCACCGGGCCGGGGAGCGGGCGCGTGAGCCACCCGGCCAGGGTCCAGAGCCCGGCCGAGGCGCGACCGCTGACCTTGCGGCTCCGCGCGCGGCGCTGCGCGGCGCCGAGGGGGACCAGGAGCAGGGCGACCCCCGCGGCGAGGGCCGCGGCGCCTGCGGTCACCGCCAGGCTGACGCCGTCTCCGGCGAAGGCCGCGCCCAGCCAGCGCCCGGGCCCCAGCTCGGCGACGCCGAGCCACCCCAGCCCGCCGAGGGCCGCGGCCCCGAGGGCGGCGCCCAGCGGCCCCCCAGCCAGCGCCCAGGCGAGGAGCAGGCTCGTCGCCGCGAGGGCGACCCCTCCCGCGAGCCACCACAGGGCCGTCGCCCACAGCGCCGGAGGCAGCTCGAGGGCCGCGGCGTAGCCGGCCGCGCAGCTCACCCCCGGCGCGGTGGCGGCGAGGGCGAGCAGGCTGGCCTCGACCGCGCGCACCCCGACGAGGGCCCGCGCCGTGACCCCTGCCGGGAGCAGCAGCTCGATCTCGCGGGCGGCGTAGAGCTGGCGCCGGAGGAGGAACGCGAGGGCGGCGGCGAGCGCGGCCCAGCCCAGGGAGAACGCGAGCGCGGCCCAGGCGGGGGGGAGGTTGCGCCCCGCCGCGGCTCCCCCGCCGATCCACGCCAGCCAACACAGGCCGAGGAGCACGACGGCCTCCAGCGGAGAGCCGTAGCGCCGGCGGAGGATCGTCAGCCGCAGCCGCAGCAGCGCGGTCACGCGACCCTGAGCTTAGGCTCGGAGATTACGGAGGTTGCGAGGGTCACACGGCCTGGTGATACTAAAAACATGGCGTGTTCGAGCGACGTCGTCGTCGCTTCGCTGGTCGCGGCGAGGCACATGGCGTCACTGGCTTCGAAGAACTCGCGTCGGACATGAGGGACTCATGCTAGCAGGCAGTTCCAGCAGCTCATCCAGCGGCCGCGTCCCCGCGGGCAGCGGGGCCTACCCTGCGGGCAGCGGGGCCTACCCGCTGGGCAGCGGAGTGCACCAGGACCCCGAGATCGCCTTCGGCCGCTACCTGATCGCCCAGGGCATGATCGATCAGGAGCAAGCGCGAGAGGCCTATCGCCTGCTCCAGGGCTACCGCAAGGACCACCCCCAGGTGAACCTCGCCCAGGTGCTCGCCAAGCACCAGATCGCGGACCGCGACGCCCTCCGCGAGGCCTTCCAGGGCTTCTCCGCCTCCCAGAGCGGCCAGTACCCCGTCGGCAGCTCCGGCTCCCAGCTCGTCAAGGCGCCCAGCAGCAGCCAGAGCGGAGCGATCCCCCACACCATCGACCCCGACGCCATGGTCGGCTCCGGCATGTTCGGGCAGCCCTCGGACGCCCCGATCCCTCACACCATCGACCCCGACGCGATGGTCGGCTCCGGCATGTTCGGTCAGCCCTCGGGCTCGGCGATCCCCAACACCATCGACCCCGACGCCATGGTCGGCTCCGGCATGTTCGGCTCGGGAGCGATCCCCAACACCATCGACCCCGACGGCTCCGCGGGCTCGGGCATGTTCAACACCGGCGGCTCGGGCGCGATCCCCAACACCATCGACCCCGACGCCTCCGCAGGCTCGGGCGCGTTCTCCGCGGGCTCGGGCGCGTTCCCCGCGGGCTCCGGCGCGTTCTCCGCGGGCTCGGGCGCGTTCGCCGCGGGCTCCGGCATGTTCCCGGGCGGCTCGGGAGCCTTCCCCGGCGGCTCGGGAGGCTTCCCCGGCGCGATCCCCAACACCATCGACCCCGACGCCATGGGCGGCGGCGACGGCCCGGTGATTCCCCACACCATGGACCCCGACGGCGGCTCGGGCGGCTACGCCCCGGGCGGGATCCCCCAGACCATCGACCCCGACGCCATGGCTGGCGGCGGCCCGGTGATCCCTCACACCATGGACCCCGACGGGGTCGGCCCGGGCGGGATCCCGCAGACCATCGACCCCGACGCGATGCGCGGCGGCGGCCCGGTGATCCCCCACACCATGGATCCCGACGGCCCGACGCTCCCCGGCAGCGGCGTGATGCCCGGGGGCAGCGGCTTTGGTCGCCCGGCGGGCAGCGGCTTTGGCGCCCCGGGTGGCAGCGGCTTCGGCTCCCACGGCTCCCAGTTTCCGCCTGGCTCCCAGGGCTTCGGCTCCCACGGCCCCGGCAGCCATGGCTACGGCCTCTTGCCTTCGGGTTCCCACGGGCCCCAGAGCCGCGGCCCGGGAGGCACGCGCCCCGACGGCAGCCGCGGCCCGGGGGGCACTCGCCCCGACGGCAGCCGCGGCCCCGCGGGGACGCAGAAGCAGGGCACCGGGTTCCAGCTCGACCTCGCGCCCGCCCCCGACAAGCCCTCGCCGTTCCGCAAGGCCAACGCCGCCACCCCCAACAGCCTCAGCCAGGTCATCGACGACGAGGACGACGAGGAGGATGTCGACGGCAAGCCCCGCCGCAAGTCGGCGCGGCGCCGCGCGGCGCACCCCGCCCTCCGGCGTGAGCCCAAGAAGCCGCTGTGGATCGTGTTCGTCGCCGGCCTGGCCGTCGTGGTCGCGGTCGGGATCGGGCTCTCGATGGCGGGCCAGGCGTCCCGCGACCAGAGCGACCTCAAGCGCTGGAGCGAGATGTCCGACGAGGATGCCGCGACCAAGCTCGCCGAGGGTGAGCAGCTCTCCGACGAGGTCAAGGCGATGCCCGACGTGGCGGCCAAGCTCGAGGAGCTGCAGGCCGTCGTCGACGCCGAGAAGCAGAAGGCCGAAGCCCTCGAGGTGCTCGACGGCCTGGAGAAGGCGCTGACCCTCGACGAGCGGAAGAAGATCTGCGATCGGGCGCTCGAGCTCGACAAGACCCTGGCCAAGGCCTGGGTCGAGCGCGCGCGGATCCGCTTCGCCCTCGACCGACGCGCGGCGGCCGACAAGAAGGCCGGCAGCATGGAGCCGACTGACATCACCAAGGGCGCCCGCGCCGACCTCAACCAGGCGATCGGCTTCGACTCGACCTCGGCCGAAGCCTACCTCTTCAGCAGCGAGCTCTACATCTTCGAGAACGACGGCCGCGCCGCGCTGGGCAGCCTGCGCCGGGTCGAAGAGCTCGACCCCGAGGGCGCGCTGGGCCGCCTGGCGCGAGGCCTGAAGGAGGAGATGAGCCGCCGCTACGGCGACGCGTTGACCCACTACGACCGGGCCATCGAGCTCAACAGCAAGCTCGTCGCCGCCTACCTCGCCCGCGCCCGGGTCTACGTCACCCAGGGCACGCACTCCAAGGCCATCGCCAGCGCCGACCAGGCGCGCAACCTCGACCCCTCCTCCTCGGAGGCCCACGTGCTGTTGGCCATGGCCCGCTACTACGCGAGCGGGCGCAGCGACCAGGGCGTGCTCAAGATCCTCGACAAGGCGCTGGAGCTCGACCCCAGCAACTCCAAGGCGCTCGCGCTGCGGGCCTACGCGCGGCTCGACCGCAGCCAGAGCGACAAGGTGATCTCGAGCCCCGCCGAGTGCAAGCGCGCCGTCGACGACGCCACCCGCGCCAACGCGATTCGCCCGGAGGTGCTCGCCTACATGGCCCTGGCCGAGGTCGCGATCTGGGAAGAAGACGAGAAGACCAAGGCGCAGAAATACGCCAAGGACGCGATCGGCCTCGACGGGCGCAACCCCGACGCGTTCATCCTCCGCGCGCGAATCCGGCTCCTCGCCAACACCTACGAGGAGGCCGACCGCGACCTCGAGCGCGTGCTGACCCTCGCGGAGTCGCGCCCCGGGACCGAGGAGATCACGGCCCGCGCGCTGACGATGCGCGCCGGTATCCGCGTGAAGAACAAGGACTTCACCGCGGCCAAGGACCTGCTGAAGCGGGCGATCAAGCTCAAGGACGACCTGGCCGAGGCGCACTTCTACTACGCCAAGGTCTTGCACCACGACCCCAAGCGCCAGAGCGGCGATTGGCGCAAGTCCGAGCAGGAGTACAGCAAGGCGATCTCGCTGGACGGCACCCTCGCCGACGCGTGGTTCCACCGCGGCGCGCTGCACATCGACCGCTCCCGCGGCGAAGCGACCATCGCCAAGGAGTGGGAGGCGGGGCTCGACGACCTGGACAAGGCCGAGGAGTTGATGAACTCCAAATACGGCTCCTACTTCGCCGCCTACTACCTGGACCTGATGCGCGGCTGCGCCTACTTCGGGCTCAAGGAGTGGGAGCGCGCCAAGAAGCACCTCACGCGCTTCGTGGAGGAGGCCTCGCCGGGCGAGGAGAACTACGCCAAGGCGAAGAAAATGCTCCGCGAGATCGAAGCGGAGCTCGAGTAGCAGCACGTGGAGCAAGGTCGAGCTGAGCAGGGGGAGCAGGCGGTCGAGGCGCCGGACTCCGCAACCGACGAGCAGGACGTCGCCTCCACCGGGCGGGATCCCTTCGCCGCGGACCCCCTCGCCGACGTGCCCGCCCTCGAGCCCGACGCCGCCCCCGAGGTCGCGCGCGACCCCTTCACCGACTCCGCCATCACCCGCTCCAAGAAGCGAGCCGAGGCCAAGGCCAAAGCCGCGGCCAAGCCCAAGCCCAAGCCCAAGCCCAAGCCCAAGCCCAAGCCCAAGCCCGAAGCCCAGGCCAAGCCCCCCGCGGTAGCCGACCCCTTCGCCGAGGACCCCCTCTCCGACGTCGCTCCCCTCGAGCCCGACGCCGCCCCCGAGGTCGAGGGCGACCCCTTCAACGACTCCGCCCTCGAGCGCTCCAGGAAGCGAGCTGAGGCCAAGGCCAAGGCCGAGTCGGTCGCCGACGCTGCGGAGGCGGCGGAGGAACTCGAGGACGAGGCCCGGGCGCCGGACGCGGACGAGCGCGCAGACGAGGGCGAGCAGCCCGCGTCCGAGTCGGACGCAGACGCCGAAGACTCCTCGACCGCGGAGGCGACGGACGACGCTCCCGCAGGGCGCCCGCGCTCCGACACCGCGCGTCGGCGCCCGCCCCCGGCGGCCTGGAAGGCCGACGACGACGAGCTGCTGAGCCCACCCAAGAAGGAGCCCCCGGTGGTGGTCAAGGCGAAGCCCGCGGAGAAGGCGCGCTCCAAGACCAAGTCCAAGGACGGCAAGCCCAAGCCGAAGCTCGAGATCGGCGCGCGGCCCAAGAGCAAGCGGCCCAAGAGCAAGCGAGCCAAGAGCGACGACGCCAAGCCGATCCTGCCCGCCCCCGCCGAGCAGCCCCCGGCGAGCGACAGCAGCATCGCCGAGCCCCCAGCGGAGCTGCTGGTCCAGCCCAGCTCCCCCACCAAGTGGATCGTGTTCGCCCTGGTGACCCTGGTGCTCGTCGGCGTCGCCGGCTGGGCGACCCAGCGGCACCTCGACAGCTCCCGAGCCGAGGACACCCTGACCGCGTTCCTCGATCGCGCCCCCGAGCTGGAGCCGCAGGCCCTGCTCGACGACGCCGAGGCCCTGACGCCCGAGCTCCGCGCCGACGAGCGGGTGGAGGCGCTGGTCAAAGGCGCCAAGCAGACCCTGGCCAAGGGCGCCCAGCGGGAGCGGGCCGAAGCGCTCGTGCAGGAGGCGCTGGCCGAGCGCGACCTCGAGGCAGCGATCAAGCTCTGCAACAAGGCGATCGTGACCTTCGACGGCTGCGCCACCGCCCACGCGCTGAAGGCGCGCCTGGCCTACCTCCGCGCCGCGCGCAGCGGCGAGGCCGACTACGAGGAGACCCGGCGCGAGGCCCTCGAGGGCCTCGAGGACGCCCTGCGGGTGGACCCCAACTGCGTGCTCGCGCGCTGGGAGCGGGCCCGCCTGTTCTGGGCCAACCGCAACGACCCCAAGCTCGGCGAGCGGGTGCACGAAGACCTGCTCGCGGCCGCCAAGCAGTCGACCACGGGGCTCGTCGGCGCGGTCGCCCTCGGCTACTCGCTCCTCCTCGAAGGCCACCTGCAGCGGTCCGTCGACCAGTTCGACGCGGCCCTCGAGCGCGACGCCAGCTCGGTCGACGCCCGGATTGGCCGCGCCCGGGCCCTGACGGTGCAAGGCGAGCACCTCGAGGCCGAGCGCACCGCGGGGGAGGCCCACTCCCTCGACCCCCAGCGGGCCGAGCCGCTCGCGATCCGCGGCCACGCGCGCTGGCTGCGCGGCGAGACCGCCAAGGCCCGCGAGGACCTGCAGGCCGCCCTCGCCCTCGATCCCTGGCTCCCCGGCTCGTGGGCGGTCCTCAGCCGGCTGGGCGTCTCTCGCGACCGGGACGGCAAGCTCGAGCCCGGCGACGTCAAGGCGCGCCGTGACGCCGCGGAGCGCGCGCTGCGACTGGCCCCTCGCCAGGGGCTCGCGCACCTGACCCTGGGCGAGATCGACGAGTCACGAGGCCGGACCCAGGACGCGCTGCAGCATTACGCGACGGCCATCGAGGCCAAGCTCCCCGAGCCCGGACCGCGCCTCGCGCGCGGGCTGCTGCGGGTGCGGCAGGGCGAGTGGACCGCGGGCGAGGCCGACCTGGCGGCGGTCCTCGTCGTCGAGCCGGAGCACCCGCTGGCGCTGGCCTACGCCGGGGCCGCGGACGTCGAGCTCGAGCGCTGGCGCTCGGCGGGCAAGCGCCTGACCCGGGTGCTGCGGGGCAAGCAGCCGCCTGCGATCGCCTGGCGCTACGCGGGCCTGCTCGCGCTGCGCGCCAAGCCCACCGACCCCGCGCGCGCCCTGAAGTGCCTGAGCAAGGCGCTGGAGTTCGACGAGGCCGACGCCGAGACCCGCTTCCACCGGGCGGAGGCGTTCCTCGAGCTGGACCGGGCCAAGGAGGCGCGCGCCGACCTCGAGCGGCTCGAGGCGGGGCGAGCCATCGGGCGGATCCCGGCGGTGGACCGCGAGCGGCTCATGGGGCACGCCCTGTTCGCGCTGGAGGACTACGCCGGCGCCGAGCGGGCCTACCAGGTCTACCTCCGCGACGCCGACCCCGACGACCCGCACCGCGCGCTGATCCGGCGCCGGGTGGAGCGCTGCCGCGCGCACGAGGACGGCGACTCGGGAGCCCAAGACTTCTAGCGGCTGGCCGGCGCCTCAACCAACGAAGAACACCTCGCCAGGGCGAGGTGTTCGGCGTCCTCCGGGTCGAGGGAGAGGGTTTACTCCTCGTCCCACTCCTCGGTGGGCTTGGCCTTCTTGGCCTTCTTCGGCGCCTTCTGGCTGTAGTCCGAGCCGAACTTGGTGCGGAACTTCTCGATCCGGCCGGCGGTGTCCACGAACATTTGCTTCCCGGTATAGAACGGGTGGGAGGCGCTGCTGATGTCCACGTTGTAGAGGGGGTATTCCTTACCGTCTTTCCACTCGATCGTCTTCTTCGTCTCGATGGTGGAGCGGGTGAGGAACATGATCCCGGCGGCGCGGTCCTGGAAGACCACGGGACGGTAGTTCTGGGGGTGAATGGCCCACTTCATGGCGATGAACTCCGGGAGTTGGATTCGCAGCGCGAGAGCATACGGGCTGCCTCCGGTCCCGTCCAGCCTAAACGTAATGCGGTCTTCGAGATTCCGCCTTGCCAGGCAACGGGTTTGGAGTATGGTTACGCCCTCAACGGAGGCGGCCATGGCCAGGAAAAAGGGCGCACGAGAGTTCGTGTGGCTGAAGTGCACCGAGACCGGTGACCTCAACTACCGGACCTCGGTCCGGACGTCGGGGGGCATCCCCGAGCGCATCAAGGCCGGACTGATGAAGTTCTCGCCTCGTCTGCGCAAGCACACCCTGCACAAAGTCAAGCGTAAGTAGCCTTCAGGCTCCGAGCTCGACGAATGACGACGCGCCGTCGGCGCGTCGTCGAGCATTCCGGAGGGGCGCGCGACCCCGAGGCGCCTACGTCTTGAGGAAGCCGAAGCCGCCCGCGGCGGCGCCGAGGACGATACACACCGCGCCGGCGATGTAGTACTCCATGGTGCGGTCGGTGGGCTCCCCGGTGAGGGCCTCCGCGACCTGCCCGCCGAAGCTCTGCGAGACCTGGTAGCCGCGCCAGAGCAGGTAGGCTCCGGCGACGATCAGCAGCGGCCCTACGGCCAACGCCACCTTGTTCATGAATCCTCCTTGAGCGCAGAGAACACGACCCGGTCTCTGAAGCGGTAGACGCACTGCACGTCGACGAAGCCGGCCTCTTCGATCGCGGCCTCGAACTCGGGGAACGAGAGCCGGCGCGCGGGGCCCTCGACCCCGCCCACGCTCCAGGGAGGCGGGAGGGTCTCGAGCAGGTAGAGCAGGCCGCCGGGGTCGAGCATGGCGCGCAGCTCGGCCAGCGCGGCGAGGGCCCACTCGACGCCGTCGGCGAAGCTCCCGCCGCGGAGCTCGATGGTCGGCATCACCACGCTCGCGGCGACCACCAGCGACGCCGCGTGGGGCAGGCCGCGGGTCCCCTCGCCAACGTGGGCCGAGAGGCTCTGGATCACGGCGTCGGGGAGCAGCTCGCGCACCCGGGCCTCGGCGCGCTCGAGCTTGGCCACGTTGGGCTCGATCAGGCTCACCCGCCCCAGGCTGGGGTAGGCGTCGGCGATCTGGACCGCGGCCTTGCCCGTCCCGCAGCCGACGTCGACGAGGTGGTCGTGGGCGTCGAGGGGAGGCAGCGCGAGCACGAGCTCGTGGTAGTGCTCGGCCTCGCGCACGACCCCGGCGGTCCAGGCGTCGTCGTGGAGGTCGTACCAGTCGGGGTGCTCCCAGGGGGGCGCGCCGCGCTCGAGGGCCGGGCCCTCGGTCGACTCGCTCGCGGGGGGCGGAGCCTCGGACTGCATGGGGCTCGCCTCCTCGGGGGTGCGGCTGAGGGGGTGCACGATCCGCCGCGGGCTGTCCGCGGCGTTGGGGTCGGGCACGCGAGGGTTGCGCTCGGAGCCCGGGCGCGTGCGGCCGCGGCCGCGCTTGCCCGGGCGCCGACGGCCGCCCTTGCCGCCCCCGCGCCCCTTGCCGCCGCCGCGTCCGCGACGCGGCACTACAGGGCCTCCAGCTCGATCAGCGGCTGACCCTGCTCGACCTCGCCGCCGTCGTCGACGAGGAAGCGCTTGACCTTGGCCCGCTCGGGGAGCGCCCCCAGCGCGGGGTCGCCGTAGCGCACCTGGAAGAAGGTCTTCATGACTTCGATCAGGCCCAACGGCTGACCGCCGCCGACCTCCTCGCCCGCGGTCACGTAGGCGGGGCGGTCGGGGGCGGCGCGGTGGTAGAAGCGCCCGACCTGGGGCGAGCGCACCACGAGCTCGCCGGTCGCCTCGCCCGCGGCCTGCTCGTCGCCGGCCTGCAGCGCGTCGGCGTCCTCCTCGACCTCGAGCAGCGGGTCGCCGTAGCCCACCGGGCCGGGGCGCCTGGGCGCGCGGATCGCGCCGCCGACGCCGGCCGGGACGGTCACCGCGTGGGCGACCCCGGCCTGCTCGACCCAACCCACGCGCTGGCCGGGGCGGACCCAGGTCCCCGCGGGCAGGGGCCGGCGCCACTCGCCGACGACCGGAGACCCGAGGCTCGCGCGCTCGCCCTCGCGGTCGAGGGTCGCCTCGCGCTCGTCCCCGGCGGCGGGGGCGCCCAGCCGCGCGAGGTCGTGCAGGCTCCAGATCCGCGGGTTCTTGATCGTGCGGCTGCCGGTGGCCGTGTAGGCCAGCTCGGCGAACCCGGCGAGCACGTCGCGCAGCTCGGCGAGGGACACGATCTCGTCGGTGTCGAGCTGCTTGGCGGCGACGTAGGGGTCCATGTCGCCCTCGATCCGCGCCTCGACCTCTTTCATCCCGCGCTCGATCTCGGCGCGCTCCTCGGGGTCGTCGGTCGCGATCTCGAAGTCGTCGTCGAGCTTGGTGTTGTAGGTCGCGATCGCCAGCGTGCGGCCTTCCATTACGCTCAGGCGCGAGATCGGCGTGGCGAGCTGGACCACGGGCTCGTAAGGCCGCCCGGAGAAGGCGTAGTAGCCGGCCCCCGAGGCGCGCCGCAGGAGCACGGTGAACACCGGCGCGCGCTGGACCGAGTTGGCGTAGATCAACGACGAGCCCCAGCCGAGCAGCCCCAGGCGCTCGGCCTCGCGCCCAATGTCGAACCCGCTCACGTCTTGCAGCCACACGAGGGGGATCCCGTCGGCGTCGCAGGCGCGGGCGAACTGGGCCAGCTTGGCGATCCCGTCCTGGTAGAGCGTGCCCCCGGGGCGTTGGCGGCTGGGGTCCAGCGGGTCGGGGACCAGCCCCGGCTGGTTCATGAGGAACCCGCAGTAGAGCCCGTTGACCCGCCCGATCCCGACGATCACCTCCTGGCCCTGGCCGGGCCAGAGCTCCCAGAACAGGCTGTCGTCGAGCAGGCGCGCGAGCACCTCGTGGGCCGGGTAGGCCACCCGGTGGTCGACGGGCACGATCCCCGAGAGCTCACTCGAGGCGAAGCGCGGCGGGGCCGGGGCGCGCCCGGCGCGGTAGTAGTCGACGGCGGGCTGGGGCAGGCGCTCGACCTCGCGCTGGATCGCGAGCAGGCAGTGCTCGTCGTCGGGCACCCGCAGATCGGCGCAGCCGCTCTGGTGCACGTGCACCTCGGGGCCGCCAATGTCGAGGCTGGTGATCTTCTCGCTCTTGGCGCCTTTGATCAGCGCCGCGCCGGCGATCACCATGTAGGCCTGCTCGGTCATCACCACCCGGTCGGAAATGATCGGCATGTAGCCGCCGCCGGCAATGCAGTCGCCGAAGACCCCCGCGATCTGGGGCACCCCGGCCGCCGAGAGCAGGGCGTTCTTCTGGAAGATATGCCCCGCGCCGCGCGCGCCGGGGAAGGTCTTCGACTGCTCGGGGAGGAACAGCCCGGAGCAGTCCACGAGGTAGACCACGGGGACCTTGAGCTCGAGGGCCATCTCCTGGGCGCGCTCGATCTTCTCCGGGCTCTGGGGCCACCACGAGCCCGAGGCCACGGTGTTGTCGTTGGCGATCACCATCACCCAGCGCCCGCGGACGCGGGTGAAGACGGTGACCACCCCGGCCCCCGGGCTCTTGAGCTTGCCGCCGAAGACCTCGCCGTAGTTGACGAAGGTCCCGACCTCGTGCAGCGGGGCGCCCTCGTCCTTGAGCCGCTCCAGCCGCTCGCGGGTGGTGAGCTTGCCCTTCTTGTGCACGCGGGCTTCGTACTTCTCGCCCCAGCCCTGGGCGACCTCGGCGCGCCGCTCGTCGAGGCGCTGCTCGAGGGGGCGCATGCGGCCGAGGTTGTCGGCGAACTCCTCGTCGCTGAGGAAGCTCCGCCGGGGGGAGCCGATCGGACGCAGCGGAACGTGGGCCATGGCTACCCCTCCCAGCCCGGCAGGCTGAGCACGTCGTAGGTGCCCGCCTGGAAGGCGTCGCTGGTGAGCACCGCGCGCAGCAGCGGCGCGGTGGTGTGGACCCCTTCGAGCACGAGGTCGTCGAGGGCCTGGATCGCGGCCGCGATCGCCTGGGGGCGGTCGGCGGCGTGCACGATCAGCTTGGCGATCAGCGAGTCGTAGTGGGGGGGGATCCGATAGCCCTCTTGAATGTGGCTCTCGACCCGCACGCCCTCGGGCCACTTCAGGCGGCTGATCGTGCCCGGGTCAGGGCGGAAGCCGTCGGCCGGGTTCTCGGCGTTGAGCCGCAGCTCGATCGCGCTGCCCTCGAGCTTCACGTCGTCCTGGGTCACGGTCAGGCGCTCGTTGGCGGCGACGCGCAGCTGCAGCTCGACGAGGTCGAGGCCGCTGCGCAGCTCGCTGACCGGGTGCTCGACCTGCAGCCGCGCGTTCATTTCCATGAAGCGCAAGGTCCCGGTGTCGTCGAGCAGGCACTCCAGCGTCCCGGCGCCGACGTAGCCCACCCGGGCCGCCGCCTGGGCCGCGCGCACCCCGGCCGCCGCGAGGACCGCCGGCTCCAGCGCCGGGGAGGGCGACTCCTCGATCAGCTTCTGGTGCTTGCGCTGGATCGAGCACTCGCGCTCGCCGACGTGGATCGCGTTGCCGTAGGCGTCGACGAGGACCTGGAACTCGATATGCCGTCCGCCCTCGAGGAACTTCTCCAGGTACATCGCCCCGCTGGCGAAGGCGGCCTCGGCCTCGGCGGAGGCGAGGTTGAAGGCCTCCTCGACCTCGTCGGGTCCGTCGACCCGGCGCATGCCGCGCCCGCCGCCGCCGGCGTCGGCCTTGAGGATCACCGGGTAGCCGACGGCGTCGGCGACCTTCCGCGCCTCCTCGGCCGAGTGCAGGATCCCGTCCGAGCCCGGGATCGGGTCGAGCCCGGCCCGCGCCGCCGCGGCCCGCGCCGAGACCTTGCGGCCCATCAGCCGGGTCACGTGGGGCGGCGGACCGACGAAGGTCAGCCCGTGCTGGGCGCAGAGCTCGGCGAACAGCGGGTCCTCGGAGAGGAACCCCCAGCCGGGGTGAATCGCGCTGCAACCGGTCTGGCGAGCGGCCTGGATCACGGCCAGCCGGTCGAGGTAACTCCTCGAGGCCGGCGCCGGCCCCAGGCACACGGCCTCGGCGGCTTCCTCGAGGTAGCAGGCGTCGCGATCGGCGGTGGAGTAGACGACCACGGCTTCGACGCCGAGCCGCTTGCAGGTGCGCAGCACGCGGCGCACGACTTCGCCTCGGTTGGCGATCAGTATTCGTCGGAACATGGCGGGGAGTGTAACTGCCCGCAGTATTTGCCGGAAAACTAAAGGCACTGCATTGCCACGCCGATAGCTCAATAGAGAGAGCCATTGGCCCGTAGGGGCTGAGCCCGAGCAGCTTCGCTGCGAGGGCGAGGGGGCACGAGAAGGGCAGAGACTATGGGCACGGGCGCGCGACTGGGGATCCTGGGGCTAATGATCGTGGCGATCGCGGTGGCGCGCCTGATCGAGGTCGAGCTCGACACGAGCCGCAACATGGCGCCGCTGGTCGTGCAGGCGGTGGCGGACGACGCCCCCGAGCTCGAGGGGCTGGGGATCGAGCAGGTCGAGGACGCCCCCCCCGCGGCGACCCCCGCTCCCAAGGCGACGCCCAAGCAACCGGCCGCCGCGCCGGCCAAGACCCGGACCTACGTCGTTCAGCCCGGGGACACCCTGGGCGCGATCTCCAAGAAGGTCTACGGGACCAGCAAGCGCTGGAAGGCGATCCTCGAGGCGAACAAGGACGTGGTCCCCAAGCCCGAGGCGCTCCGCAGCGGGATCGAGCTGCGGATCCCGGCCGAACCCAAGTAACTCAGTTGGCACACCAACTGCATACGTTCAATTCGTGACAGGAAGCTACCAGGTCAGTGCCGGAATTTCGTCAGCCTTCCCCAGGGTGGGTGACGAAGAGGCTAAGCACAATTCTCTGAGTAGCTTAGGGGATAGTCATGCAGAACAGTGAACGATTCTCGATCGAGGACAGCCTCCGTCAGCTCACGCGCCCCTTGGGGCCGCTGGCGGCGAGCCGAACCGACTTCCAGGATCCGTTGCTCTCGTCCATTCAAGGGGTTCCGCTCTCGAGCCTGATCGACTCCGAGCTCGATCGGTTCTACAACCCCTCGGGCCCGGTCGAGCTGATCAGCCGCGTCTTCCGCCGCTTTCGTCCTGGCGCATAACGACTTAGGCTGACTCCTCTCGCCCTCGAAGCTGCTCCGCTTCGACGGTATTGGAGTTATGCCCAAGTGTCAGCCCGCTCACGCGGGGCGTCAGTCTAAGAATTGACGCAAATTTCTTTATGCCCCTCTGTTTTTAGGGGTGTATCCGGTCTTCCCCCGCAGCTTCGTCGACCTTGCGGGGACGTGACTTACGCCCTTCCCTGCCCACCAGCTCGCCTGTGAACGGGACTTACGCCCCACTCCCCTTGGAGGGGCGCGGTTTATCCCCGCCCCGGGGCTCCTCACCCGCGCCCACTAGGCCCCGCTGGGCTGGTGCTCGCGGCAAATGAGCTTGCTCTCCGCGGTCGTGAGGGGTTCGCCGGTCAGGCCGCACTGATAGCGGCGTCCCCGACGGCGGAAGTGGACGCAGGTCTTGCAGAGGCCGAAGGTCAGTCCGCCGCGGGCCTCCTGGGCAGAGGCGAGGACCGGAAGCAGCAGGTCGGTGACGCGGTCCTTGTCCTCCTCGCTCAGCTGCTCGAGGCCTCGGGCCAGGGGGTCGCGAGCGGCCGCGGCGGCGAGCGCTCGCTTCCCGGGCGCGGTGAGCGAGCAGTGCACGACGCGACGGTCCGCCGAGTCGGGGGCCTTCTCGACGAACCCCTTCCGCTCCAACGCCAGGAGCGTCTGGGAGACGGTCCCCCGCGAGCAACCGAGGAAGTCGGCGAGGGCTGCCGGCGTGTCGCTGTATCGGTTGCACCGCGAGAGGTAGGTGAGGGCGTCGAGCTGAGCGGGGTTCAGCTTGAGCTCCGCGCCCGCTGCGCGTCGTTCTGCCCGGCTCAGGGTCGCCAGGCGCTCCAACAGCTCGCTCAACTCCACGTCTCGCACCCAATTAAAGTATCGAGTCGAAACGACCTGGACAAGGAGGGGTGACCTCGCTAGATTGATAGCGACTCGCTACCGTCTGCTCCATGACTCGTGGCGAGG
>Ga0070727_10002063_pt1 | contig 19987 bp, 16 predicted proteins | sample tdAd472_FD_66722 | JGI IMG/M metagenome (GOLD analysis project Ga0070727, IMG submission 66722) | Marine sediment microbial communities from the Atlantic coast under amendment with organic carbon and nitrate - tdAd47.2 | ecosystem: Environmental > Aquatic > Marine > Coastal > Sediment | place...
TGATGAACAACGACGGCTGGTGGAAAAAGATAACGCTAATTGGTCTTAGTTATTTATTTTTCATTACTAAGGCCGTTTATACTACACCTACTTTCAAATTTCAAAACGCTGATTAACAGGGCATAAGAAATTGAAAGAAAAGAAAACAGAAAAATTATGAGGACGGGAAATAATAAAACTAAACCAATTCAAGTTATAGAGGCTGGAAATTACAATGCAAATAGTGTATTGTTCCACACCATGGGTTTCAGTTCAAATTTGATTTGCCCAGACAATTTGGACACACAGAAACTACCTCTTCACACCCTAAACTCCAGTCTCAATCGAATTGAACTTTACTCATCCCACATCTTTCCAGTACATCATGATCATTATCAGTTTACTGATGTAATTGAGTGTCAGCATACACGAACAAGCACCTGTATCAACGTAACTGTAGCAAAGAGTAACGGCCCCCCAATTCAGGGTATTAATAACCGTAGGTTTTCTTCGCTTTACGATAAGTGGTATTTGTTGATAATGGATAATTTGTAATGAATAGGGAATAATGGATAATTAATAATTTGTAATGAATAGGGGATAATGTTTAATGAAAAATGAGTAATGAATAATTATCAATGAGTAATGACTGAGCCTTCATTTTTTTAGTCCTTCATTCCCCATTATTCATTATTCATTATTCATTCTACATTACTAATTACCCATTCCACATTCCACATTACTAATTCTACATTCCACATTATTAATTAATAATTCCACATTACCAATTACCCCTTATCACTACCAATAACTACACCAAATCAAAGACCTAGTTATGAGAAACTTGTTCATCCTTTTTACCCTACTTACGATTTCCCATTTCGTTACAGCACAAGAGCGATTTGTAGAGGCTGATTATACGGCTTACTATGAGTGGTTCAATGCGCATTCTCAAACCGCTAGTCTTTATGAACAAGGAACGCAGTTGCTCGTATTTGGCCATGATGTCAATATTTTTGATGGTCCTTGTGAAACGGCATCGGTTGTAACACAAGTGACGATGGGGCAGAAAGTGAGAAACTTAGTAGATTACGTAGAGGCCATATATGTACCTGAAGATGAGTTGAATGGTTATGGTGACATCTGGTATCAGGTGGGAGGAAAGGATAAGCACGGGAAAAAGTTTTCGGGCTATTTATGGGGAGGGCATATTGCCAAAGCCTGGACGATGCATGATTTCACGGGGGATAATAGAAAAGAATTAGTGATGTTAGGAGTGTCTCCGGCCCCTAAACGTACGGTCACAGACATCAAAGCAGAAATACGCGTATTGCAAGGTGGAAACCTGCTGTACCAGAAGACAGTACCTGGCTTGTGCGTATTTGAAGATTGTGGCGCTGCGGTATTGCTGCGCGTTCTACCTGATACTCCGGTGAAAGGTAGTTTTATGTTGGAGGCGAGTACGATGACGATCAGCTGTTTTGCAGGCATTGAGAAAGCATTCTACAGCTGGGATGGACAAAGGCTCAATACGGCTTACCATGCCGAGTACACCACCCAACGTCAATTTACGAATAAGCCTTTCCGCTCAACAATCAGCAATGGCGCTACCCAATTGTGCCGTTATAGCCATGAGGATAAAAACTTTAATCCGGTTTGGACTTGTACCGATATTGAGACAGCTGATCCAAGTGATCAAGTGAAACCTAAAGCTGTAGTAGTGGATCGAGCTAGGTAGTTTTGAGTTGATGCTTGTCGGTCGATGGTCCATCGTGGTGGAAGTCAAAAGTTACAAAGTTGTGGTAGGTCGAAAGTCTAGCTATTTGACCGCGCAGCTTTGACTCCTATGAACCATCGACCCTCAACTGACCATCCAAGGTAAAAGTCCCAAGTTATGAAGTCGGAGTGTTAAAGGTCAAAACACCGAACCCTATTGACCAACAAGCTCATCGGCTAAGTCGAAAAGCCTAAGTCATCACCTCAGAACCCCATCGACTATCGACCGCCAACCATCGACTCCCTCTCTCTCCACAACCCAATGAAATTGCTATCTTTAGCATTAAAATGAGTGAATCTACCTCATTGTATGCCAAGGCAGGGGCTGTACTACTTCGTCTAATAGGCTTTTCCGTTCTCTTCCTCATTATTATTGCCATCGGTTCCCTGGTACTATTTCAAATACTCGGCTTACCCGCCCCTTTTGATGATGGGCAAGAACTCAGCCAGTTTAATCTTGGTTCCATGATTTCATTTTGGACCATGTTGACGGGCGCTACCTTCATCGCCATTTATTTATTTTGGATTAAGATCGACAAAGGATCTTGGAAGGAGATTGGGTTGATAGACCCTAAATCCATTCCGAATTTCTTGTATGGAACGGGCCTCGGCATCGGTATGGTCACCCTCGGCTATATTTTTATGTTGATCTTGGGCTGGGCTACTTTTGAGTTGGGGCAATTTGTGTTGGGTTCATTCACGGCTTGGCTGCTCTTTTTCCTCGTTCAACCTTTTTTCGAAGAACTGCTATTCCGTGGCTATATTTTACGACTTATTGAACGGTACTTCAGCACTTGGACAGCTATTATCATTTCTTCTATCCTATTTGGGCTTGTACATGCTCCCAACGAAAACTTCTCTTATCTGGGTTTGATCAGTATTGGCCTATCGGGTTTACTCATGGGCTGGTTGTTTGTCAGAACGGGTACGCTTTGGGCACCTACAGGTTTGCATTTTAGTTGGAATTTCTTTCAGGGTGTCATCTTTGGTTATCCCACTAGTGGCATTAACACCTATGAGGTGTTGGCCAATCAATACAGTGGGCCACAATGGCTATCTGGGGGAGACTTTGGTTTTGAAGGCTCTATTTTTGCCGTTTTACTATTGACGGCTGTCTTCATTTGGGAATTGAGGAAGGGAAGACCGACAGAGATGGAGGAGGAGGAGTCAATAGACCTGGCTTAGGACGATTTGTTAGGCTTGTCCATGTTTTTAGCGCCCTGCTGATCTTACCTCTTATTTAGCCTGATAGCTAAATTTTTATGAAAATGCTCCCTCCTTATCGCGTATTACTCTCGCTTTGTAACAATAACTAATGAAATGAAACAAGCTTTTGGCCTTTGCTACAGCCTTTGTAACAATAGCTAAAAATTGAGATAGCGAAAGTCTACATCTTTGTCATGACTTCACCGGTGAAGGATTTTTAACTGCTAAAATCCTTCCTATCATGACCAATAGAATTACAATCGTTGCGCTCTTTCTTTTTGTTATTCAAGTTCACTTACATGCCTTATCCACGCCCATTCCCTTCCAATGGGCTGGAAAACTAATGCTTATAAAAGCCAAGGTAAACGGGCTAGTAGGCAATTTCATTCTAGATACGGGTACTAGTCACTTGGTGCTAAATGACCAATACTTTAGTGGCAAAAAGACGGATAAGATTTTCCATGGGATCAATGGTCAAACAGGGACTGTAATGGAGGATTTTGTCAAGGTTGAAATTGACCAGCATCGCTGGAAAAGCCTCTATGCCGAGATTATTTCCCTGTCCCATCTTGAAAAAATTAAAGGGATGCCCATACATGGACTAATGGGGGGTAAAATGTTTCGTTCCTATGCAATGTGGATCAATTTTGGCACCCAAGAAATAGGACTACAAAAGATCAGCAAACAGCCCTTATCAGCTGGTTTTTACCCGCAAGAAACCGAAATGGAAGTACAAAATTTTCGCTTCAAGGAAAATAGTCCCTGCATACAAGTACAGATCGGTGAGCATTCCCTTCTATTCTCCATTGATACGGGTGCCGAAACCAATGTTATTGATCAGAAATATAAAGCCACACTTAGCCCCTACTTCAATCTCTCCGATTCCAAAAAGCTCAATAGTTTTAGTCCCGCGGTACAGATTATAAATACAACCCGCTTATCGAATATGAAATTGGGTCCATTCCCTTGCCAGCCCATGAATACGATCTTCACTTCCTTAAGTAAATGGAATACCTCTACCAGTGGGCCCAAGGTAGCAGGCATCTTAGGCTTTGAATTCTTACATCAATTTCGAGTTAGTATTAACTTTAAAGAAAGAGAAATTTGTTTTGCGCCTACAGCCCCTTCCAATGACTTACCTCAATATACCACTAAGAAATAAGGATAAAACTAGGTTTTTGAAACAATAGGTAAAGTTTCTGGAACAATAACTAAACGAAGAAACAGGAGACGATTTTACCTTGCCGATGCATAATATAGGATAAAAGGCCAAACTCAACAACCTCCTTTATTAATTGTTCCTAAAACACCTCAAATGACCCAGAAAACAATACTAAGTAATAGTGCCCTGGATGATGCTTATCAGTTACTACAGCGAAGAAGGCGGCAAGATACTTACCTCGCGATGCAAAAGCTCCGTATCTATCTTGCTGCTCAAAAAAAGGCCTTATCTCCCGCAGCATGGGTTTTATTCAAAAATGCGGCCAAAGACCATCCTATTAATACCTTGTTATTAGAAGCCCCTCAGTTGGCTCATAGCCAATGTTGGCCTAGGGGTTACAGAGGAGATACTGAGATGATGGATTTAATCTATGGAATGGCCTTTAATTTATCGAGATATGAAAGAGATGGCCCAACTCACCACGGATCTTCCTCCTGATCAGGCAGGGTAAAAATTTACGATGATCTATTAAAACCATACAATCGGCTAGTTTATCTTGAAGTAAAACGAAAAATTGCTTAATTTTTAGATTCTATAAGAACAGACCATTAACGCTCTTTCAATGAACCCCTTGTAAGCATCAGTTGTTGACTAAGTCCCTGCTAAGTAACAGCATATCCTTGATCGCAAGCCTGATCATGACGGTTTTGCCTATTCCTTACTCTAGGGAACTAGACAAATTATCCAATTGCGTCAAAACAGGATTATTAGTATGCCTTCGCAAACTAATCGAATTACGTAAAGTTCTACAGCCATATTATCAAAATCTAACACCTAATTCTACAACCATTAACAACATGACTATGAAAGAGGACGCTTTTCTATTGAAAGTTCGAAGGATTGTCGAAAGCAACATCAGCGATGAGAATTTTGGCATCACTGAATTGTGCGATGTACTTGCTATTAGTCGCACTCAGTTACACCGCAAATTAAAAGCAGTCACAGGTAAATCTACCTCCTATGTGGTACGTTCTATTCGGCTTAAAAAAGCGAAAACACTCCTACAGAGTACCGACTTGAATGTCTCCGAAGTGGGCTATGAGGTCGGTTACGCCAATAGTAGTCACTTTGCACAAGACTTTCGAAAAGAATTTGGGCAGCCACCCAGTACCTTCAAGAAAGCCTAAATGAAATAAGTAGTAAAAAACAAGTAGTAGCTTTTTCTGCGTAAAAAAACTACTACTTCCAATTAAACATTAGTAAAAAAAAACCTATCCAGTAGGATAGAATTCAAAATTAAATAAAAATACGCTGCTATACTTTAGCGATTGTTGCAATTGTATTGATATTGTTACAATTCACCTGATGTTTGTCCCCCAATAGAAAATAAACCTGCCCTTGTAATATTTTTATACCCTTTATTAACCCAAGCACTTAGTAATAGCCTGCATTATTTATAATTTAGCGCTTGCAGACTTCTGAAGTTGATCTACACCATGCCTAAAGTAACTTCATAAGTCTAGCCCCGCTCTCATTCATTTCCTTCTCTGACAATTTTTGTGGGCAAGCGAAAGTAAGAGGCTAAAGCGACCACCGGAAGCTGTGTCTTTTGCTTTCGCTTGTCTCAAGAGCATAGAAATTGTCAGAGAACCATTCATTAACGTAGTAATTCCAACAGTATGAAAGCAATCCTCCTTCCAGCCTTTGGTGGCCCAGAAGTCATGCAAATGGGCGAATGGCCTACTCCTGAACCAGGACCTCAAGAAATACTTGTTCGAATCAAGGCCACCGCACTCAACCGAGCCGATACCATGCAGCGCCGAGGCACCTATCCGCCACCTCCTGGAGAAAGTCCAATTATGGGGCTTGAAATGGCAGGAGTAGTGGAACAGATCGGTACAAAGGTGAGGCGATGGCAGGTAGGTGATTCTGTTTGTGGGCTCCTAGGAGGCGGAGGATATGCAGAAATGTGCGTGACGCATGAAGACATGGTCTTTCGCTTACCAGAGAAGCTCTCTTTCGAGGAAGGTGCGGCGATTCCTGAGGTATTTCTGACGGCTTTTCAAGCCTTGCACTGGTTGGCCAAGATAGAAACGGGTGAGCAAGTCTTGATCCATGCCGGAGCGAGTGGCGTAGGGACAGCGGCCATCCAGTTGGTTCAGCTGCATCAAGCGGATTGCATGGTTACGGCTTCAGCCGCTAAGCACGCTACTTGTCTTGCCTTGGGCGCAAGCCATGCCATCGATTATAAGAAGGATAATTTTGCAGAGGTAGTCCAGGAGATCACGGCAGGAAAAGGCGTAAATGTAATTTTAGATTTTATTGCCGCCCCTTATTTTCAAATGAACTTAGATACCTTGGGTGTGGAAGGTCGCCTAGTCATGCTTTCGCTCATTGGTGGAATAAAACCCAAGGAAGTGAACCTTGCTCCCATTTTGCGCAAGCGGCTTCAAATCATCGGCACGACCCTTCGCGCTCGAAGTCTGGACTATAAGATAGCGCTGACTAAAGATCTTGCAACGAAATGCCTCCCCCACTTCGAATCAGGGCAACTTAAACCCATTATTGATAGCATTGTACCCTGGACGGAAGTAGCTGCGGCACACCAACGAATGGAAGATAATTTAAACACAGGAAAGATTGTCTTAAAAGTAGGTTAGTCTATCTTAATCAAGGACTTATTGAATACTCGATCACCAGCAAAAATACGGAGTCGATAAAAGCCTACCGCTAAGGCTTCAATGTTGAAAGTCTGTTCCGCTACGGTTCTGGTGCTAATTTTTCGGCCAGCCGTATCATATAGTACGACCTGGGCCCCTTCTATGGTCCGCCCTTTGATGAATACATTTCCTTTGGTGGGATTCGGAAACAACAAGATATCACTAGATTGCCCCGGCTGGCTATTCTGGCCTTGACGCTTACAGGCAGCCAATATTTGCGCTGTAGTAAGGCAGCCGCTGCGATTTCCGCTGATGGAATGAATCGGGTCTGTCTCTGCCAAGTAATCACAAATGCTTTTCACACTACATTCGGTTAAGTTGGGATTGGAGATCAAAGCCAGACTATTGAAGCTTTCATGATCGATGCTATCTAGTCCTGACAAGCTACTCAACAGCTTATTGTTAAACACTTGTAATAGTCCTCCAACTTGCTTGAGCTCTCGGAGGCCGATCAGGTTATTTAGGATCGGTTGATTGACGATTTGTAGAAAACCGCCTACAGATTCTAATCCTTCCAATCCTTGTAGCGTAGGCAAACGTTGGTTCTCATCAATTATAAAATCACCTCCTACAGATTGAAGGGCAGCCAGCGCGCTTAGGCTTTGTAACAAGGGATTGTTATATAGCTGAAAGGTATGGCTAACGCCTTGCAGCTGATCCAATCCATCTAGGCTCGTCAGCCTTGAATTCGAGGAAATATTAACTTGGCCTTCAATATGTCGAAGGGAATCTAAGCCCCTGAGATGGTTCAAGGACTTGTTGTTTTCAATATTTAGGTCTTGAAAAAGATAACTTACTTCACCTAAACCTGTCAGGGAAGACAAGGCCGCATTATTAGATATGCGAAAACTAGATACTATGGAATCGAGTGCTTCTAAGCCTTGTAAGTTCTCTAAAAGTGGGTTATTACTAATGGTCAATCTCCCCCCAACGGTAGTCAGCTTATTTAGTCCTTCTAAACTGCTTAAGGCGATATTTTGATTAATCACTAGGCCTTCGCCAATCGAAATAATAGCGGACAAGCCCGCTAAATTCTCGATCGCCCCTGGGCTTGATTCTTCGATGGTGACTGTCCCTGCAATACTATTGCAATCGGGAAAGTTGGCAGAGAAATCATCAATGGCTTCTTGCGTACTGAACGTCATTCCTCCTGATAAGCAACTTTGCCCCGACAATCCTAAAGGAAAGTTGGCCACCACAAGGCAGCAAATCAGCAAGATACGCTCCTTCAGGTGGCAGCCTATCATTGTCCTGCCGCTAAGCCAGATAATCGAACCTTTATCCTCCCTTTACCTTCGGCAAATAGGTAAGCAGGATAACGAATTTCAATGCGTTTAAGTCCCTCAATTCTCCGATCGAGTTCAAAAGGAGGTGAGTCCAAGGCGATGACGGAGATGGACATATCTGGATGTGATAAGTTTTCTAACTTCAGGCGTTGGCCGTCCTTCGCTAGGATAGCTCCTCCCTGGGTCATCGTTACATCGGCGGTCGTCATCAACTGCCAAGTAACCAACTGTGTGGCTTCAATTGTTTCTATTTGGTCTTCAATCACTAGGGAGCTAGGACTGTCCTTGGTAAATTGCCGAGAAGCGCTTTTGAGCTGGCCTTTAAAAGTGGGGGTCATGTCGAGCATAGCCGTTGGTTTTTCGCTTGGCTGAAAATCAGTTATGCTGGCCAAGCCATCTACAACATGTAAGGCATTATTGACCGTTAAAGTACTATGCCCATAGTTGTTCTTATTTAGTAGCTTCCACCTTTCGCAATCCTGACACCTCCCCCACAAATTAAAGCCGGTTTTTTCTAATTGATGATAACTTTGATTACCAGGATCCACCACCCAACGTACCCCATTCAAGGCAAAGATGAAGGAGCCTCCATCCATATTACCGTGGTTGACGGTGCCTCTCCCTCCTTTTCCTCCAAAGTAATATTGATGAGGATCGTTGGGGCCTCCTGTGAAGAAAACGATTGGATTGGCGCCATCTCCTTTCCAGGCACTAGGTACTTTTCCAGGCGTCGATGCTTCATATTGAGAAAGCCATACGAGGCCGGCCCCAGCAATACGTGATAGTTTGCCCATATCTGCGGCAGGGCGCATAAATCGTTCTTTTTCAAAAAATAAGGGATTACCTGATTTGGCCGCAAACCAAGCCAAAATGATATCTCCATTCTCATTTCTCTTATCTCCACAATCTGCAAAATTGTAATACAAGCCGGAAGGGCCGGTGCTTAATACCCTAAAGAGCGCGCTTTCTTTAAAAGCTGGATAATCACCTAGGCCAAAATCAGTACCAAAGGCACTTTCAAACATGGCAGCGGTCACCACGGAAAAACCGGTGCCATATCCCCAGTAGGTAGATCCCTCTGGATAAACCCCATCGGGGCCATATTCTATCAAAGCGTGAGGCATGCCATCCAAGGCACGACTAATGGTTTGCGCAGCTAGCTCGGGCTCCTCATCGGCTACCACAATGGCTGCTGCAATCATTCCCCCATGGCAAACCTGATTCCAATTGTTGCTCCCATTGATCCAACCCGTGTTGCCCTTCTTATTATAACTTGGTTTTATTCCTTTTTCGATGAGTACTTTTTTAGCTAGATTAACTGTTGTTGAAGGCAAGTCTTTTCCTGCCCAATCCACAGCTATAGCTACAGCTAAAGCCATTTCTGCCACATCCAAATAATGAGATGGATTCCAGTCAGAAAAAGCACAAACCGCCAATAATTCCTGGTTGATCCGATCTAGGATAGCCTTATCTCTATCTATCCGATAAACGATGCCTAGCATATTCATTCTATACAGCATTTCTCGCGAAACGGATAGGAGTCGGCGCCCCGTTTTTATTCTCTCCAATAGCGGCTTCTGCTGAATCTCCGTGGCATTCAACTTAATGGCTGCATACATATTCTGGAGAACAGGATCTCGCTTCAGTTTTTTACGCAGGTCTTTTTCGATACGTGCATTCAGCACTAATCTAGGGCTTCGTTTAGTCAAATTCTCTTGAAGATAGTCCACAGACATGGGGTTCTCCAAAGAAGGGATTTTGTGTGCTGCCTGAGCGATTAGGTGGACAGGAGTCACATGTAGGATCAAAATCCAAAGGGAAAGAAAGGCCAAATATCTATAAATGACTTTCATCTTCAAGTGTTTTGTTGAAAGGTGGTCTGTAAAAAAAGATGCCGTCTGTTGTCTAAAAAATAGTAGCAGTAGACATGGCAGAGGAAGAAATTCCTATGTGTAGCGTAGAGAGAAGTCGAGAGATAGGCCCGGTATTTATAGCTAAGGAATGAAATGAGTTCCAAAAAAATGATCGGCTACAAATACCGGGTCCATTAGGTCATTAGAACAAAGTTCTCCGACAATTTTAGTGTTCTTGAGCGGTGTAGGTGAAATTTGGGCGCCCCAAAGGTCGGCCAGTTTTCTATCTAAAACGCTAAACACAAAAATTGCCAGAGAAGGTAGAATATTACTTACAGGCTACTACCAGCCTGGGTTCTGTTTCAAGTTCGGATTTTGTGACAAAGCACTAATTGGCATTGGCCACAGGTAATGCTTGGACTCATCAAAAACTGGAACTTCGTAATCGGTACCTTTGTAGATTTCGAGGTATTCGACACCATCGACCATGCCTGATTGAACAGTTACTGTTCCATCTGGGTCTATAGCATTTCTATTAGCCTCATCCCAGCGCATACCATAATCTTTCACTTCAAGTTTTTTGCCCTGTTTCCATCTTCTTAAGTCATCGTAACGGAAACCTTCCATGAACAATTCAACTCTTCGTTCACGTCGAATCTCAGCTAAGACAGCAGAAATACCATCATCAGCATAACGAGGATCCATTTCTGGATTCGCGTCTAGGTGAGGCATACCTACACGATCACGCAAGAGATTTATACTGATATCCAAGTCTTCTTGAGAGATCGTTCCTCCGCCCAATTCAGCTTTAGCTTCCGCGTAGTTTAATAAGGCTTCCCCAAATCTCATGCTAATAGCAGGAGTAATAGAAGAGTTATAAGAAGCGTGTGCAGCTCCCACTTCATATACTTTAATAATGTGATACCCTGTATATACCTTTAATCCACCTGGCATTCCTTGAACACGTGGATAACTGTAAGCGTCAAAATCGTGATTGCCATAGCGGTAAATAGCCTGGTCAGCAGGGTGAAGCACGGTTTGTCTCAGCCTGGGGTCACGGTTTTCAAAGATATCGGTATACACCGCATCGCCTTTGTACAAATCGGAAAGTGTAATTGGTTTTCCATCTGTACACAAATAATCCTCTACCAAACTTTTCGTAGCACCGCCATTATACCCTCTGTGATAGCTTTGTACATGATTGGTAAAAATACCTCTCTCATATCTTCTCCAGTAGATAACTTCCGGATTCCCGGAAAGATCTATCATTCTGTGACTGGCATTGTAATCAGATGAGGGATCCCCTGTCTGATAAAGAGAGTAAGGCCCATTCTGCATCAACTCAAGCGCTGCATTGGCAGCTTCTGTAAGCCATTGATCAGCACCTGACAATCCATGATATTTACGCCAAGTACCCTCAAACAAGGCTACTCTTGATTTTACCAGTAAAGCGCCCCAGCGGTTTACTCTTCCCGGTGCATTGCCATCTCCCCAGTCAGCGGGTAAATTGGCCACTGCAAAATTCAAATCTTCTAATGCATTGTTCATGATCAAATCTCGGTCATCTCGTGAGCCATTCAAAATTTCTTCATCATCCGTACCCAGCTCTCTATCTACCCATTGAGCAGAACCAAATTTGGAAATTTTATCTGCATAGAACCAGCCACGCATTAGCCGAGCTTCTCCTACATATTTATTCCGAACTTCATCTGATACTTGAGCCTTGCCATAATTATCCATTCCGACATTAATGGCCCTGAGGAAATTAAATCCTGTATAACCGTATGGAGCTGGCCCATTGGGAGGAAAATGCTTACCTGCTCTTACTTGCTGATAGCGATCATGTCGTGAATGTCGAGGAGCCGTATCATCCGCGAAGCCAGCCAGATTCCAAATGCCATATCTATGGCTATCAAAACCATCATCATGCGCCATAAAAATTGGCACATTTGCGTCATTCCGAGCTAAATCATACAAACTATTGTTGTATACCTTTAGGTCATTTTCTGAATTCCAAAAGGAGGAATTACTAATCTCATCCAACGGGACTTTTTCTAAAAAGTCGTCATTACAGCCGAATGATAGTATCGCTACGAAAGCGATAAAAAGCGTTTTTATTATATAATTTTTCATTGTCTTTGCATTTTAAAATAAGCGATAAATAAAGTGTACAAGTATGCAAAATGTTTTTTATCAGTAAGGTATCAAAATTTATCCCGATAATCATCGGAAAGCTTGCTACATAAGCTTTTGAATACCCTGGCTGATGAATAAAGATAATACATACTTGTCTTTTTATTAGTGCTTAATTTCTTAGATTGAAACTCTAACACCAAAAGCATAAGAACGCTGCTTGTAATACTCCTGTGTCAAAGTAGGTCTTACTTCAGGATCAAGCGGTTTGCGCATGCTTGTTGCTTCAAACAAATTCGATCCAGAGAAGTAAAGAGATACATCAGATACACCAATCTTGCTAAGTTTATCCATTGGTAATGAATAAGAAAGCGTAAGGTTTTTCAATCTGATGTAAGCGCCATTCTGTACGTAACGACTTTGCGGTTGTACATTTTGCTTCGTATTTGTCGAAATATGGGGAGCAGGAAAATAAGCATCCCGATTGTCTTCGCTCCAGGTATCAGTAAGATAATAATTCTCAACATGGCCAGCATTAAATGGATAGAAAGCTACCCAGTTGCCATTAGGAGGCCAGTATTGATATTTCATCACCCCTTGAAAAAAGAGATTCAGTGAAAAGTTCTTGTAGGAAACATCTGTATTGATTCCAAAGTTATATCTCGGAGCTTCATTTGCGATGATAGCCAAGTCACCATGATCATCCAAGGTGTTATCTCCTACTGAGATAATACCATCTCCATTTAAGTCAGTATATCGGATGTCACCAGGTCTCCAGTTGGCACCAATATTTCCTTGGTCAGCAGCAGCATCTACTTCCGCTTCTGTTTGGAAAATGCCTTGCGTCACATATCCCCAACGATCACCAATGTACTGCCCAACGTAGTATTCACTCAATGAACCTGTTGGATTGTCATATTTAGTGATTTGCGATCTAGAATCTGCTAGTGCCAGCGTCACGCCATAAGTCCAATCTTTATTAATTCTATTTCTCCAGGAGGCAGAAAGCTCCCAACCTGTCGTTTTCAAATCAGCCGCATTGGCATCAGGTCCAGGGGTTCCTAAAATAGAAGGATAGGATACACCAGTTAACATGTCTTTTGTCTCTCTTGAATAGATATCAAAGGCAACGTCCAATCTATTATTAAGTATAGAAAAATCCAAGCCTAGGTTTTGAGAAGTAACACTTTCCCAAGTCAGGGTAGGACTCACCAAACCCGCTGCGGATACGTAAGGTGAACGTGCACCTGCCGTGAACATGTAAGGTGAAGTAGCAGATCCCAAGGTAGGTATGGCAGGATAATAATTGTTGCCAAGCAACTGATTACCCAAAGTACCATAAGAGGCACGAATTTTCAGGTTGTCCAACCAGCCAGAAGTTCCGTCCATGAAATTTTCCTGAGATATTCTCCAGGCAGCAGAGAAGGAAGGGAAAAACCCAAATCGATCATCCGTAGGGAACCTGGAAGTACCGTCATACCGGCCGTTGAATTCCAATAGGTAGCGCTCCTTATAGATGTAATTTACACGGTAGAATGCTCCACGCAAGGAAACATCAGACTTTCCACCGTAAGTTTCCTGGTTTCCAGTAGTTGCATTCAAATCAGTAACCTGAGGCGTAATTAGACCAAATGCTCTCGATCTGATAAACTGATTTTTTCCCCATTCCTGGTTGAAGCCTATCATGGCTTTTAAGAAGTGGTCATCACTTAAGTCAAAGGTGTAATCCGCATACGTATTCAATACGTAATATTGGTTATTATTCGCTTGGTTGTTAATATAGTCAGTAGCACTAAAGCCATTTCCAATCACTAATGCATTCAAATCCTGGTTTTCTATCACATCCACCTTGCTACGTACCTGCTGAAGATCTCTGTACGTATAGTTGGCTGAAAATTCAGCTCTGATATTTAGTCCATTAATCGGGTTAAGCGTAGCACCCTGCGTAAGGATAATATCATTTCTGGTCCAAGTGTCTCGCCCTCCTTGCTCTAGGTAAGGTAGGAAGTTGACACTTTGAAAATGCATGCCAATGTACTGTTCGAAATCAGCACGGTCACCAGGCGTCAAATAATAGTCGAGATCAGGGAAAGTAATTGGATTAAGTGGGTTAACCCGAGCTGTCGTATTGATGTTAACATCCCAATTGTAAAAGTGAGGCTTATCACTTTGCTCTGTGGTCACCAATGCTCTGGAATCCAATTTCAACCATTCCGTGATTTTCACGTCACCTTTTATCAAAGCGTTATATCGCTTGAAGTTTTCGTTTTTCTCCTTGTTCTTCAGGTACCCATCTTTGTCTAGCATACCAATAGAAACATAGTAGGAAGACTTCTCAGTTGCTCCTGAAATACTTAGATCGTATTTCGTTTGTGGCGAAAACTCTGTAATGATCTGATCTTGGTAATTATTAAACCCATAGAAACGAAGAGAGCCATTAAATACACCCCAAGCATTTTCTTCTGTTGGGTTTTCACTGTATCGGCGAGTACCATCCAGATAATCTTGGTCAAAACCAGTACCATTGGTACGATAAGTAGCTAAGTCTCTTGCTTGTACATAAGCATAAGGATCCGTTACTGGATCAATAAACATGATGGGCTTGGAGGCGGCAAATTCAGCCCCAAAAGTAAGCCTCATTTTTCCTTCTCGACCTCTTTTCGTCTCTACCAAAATAACACCAAATGCCGCCCTAGCACCGTAAACGGCCGCAGCGGAAGCATCTTTCAATACACTGATATTTGCGATGTCATTTGGGTTCAACTTATTGAGATCCATCGGAACACCATCCACGAGCACCAAAGGACTACCGCCATTGATGGACTCATATCCTCTAATATTGAAATCAATACTGGCAGCAGGGTCTCCATTTCTGATATTCACATTTAAGTTGGCAATGACTCCTTGCAGTCCTTCACCTACATTTGGAATGGGGCGAGATTCCAGTCTTTCACCATCCATAGCAGCCACAGCACCAGTCAAGTTCACTTTCTTTTGCGTACCATAGCCCACCACAACGACTTCATCAAGAGACGCAATGTCGGTTTCTAGCGAAATATCAATGGTACTGAGACCTGAGATGGCGACCTCTTGTGCCTTAAAACCAGTATAAGAAAATACCAATATGGCATTTTCATCTTCTAAATCAAGGGAAAATTTACCATCTAAATCGGTCACCGTTCCAGTACCCGTTCCTTTCACGATGATAGATACACCAATTAAGGGCGTTCCATCTTCTGCTGATGTAACAACACCTGTAATAGGTCTTTTTTCTTCCATATCTACAATCAGTTCGGTTACTTTAGTGAACTGATTTCTAGGAGTAGTTGATTGTCTTTCCAATCGAACCTCTCCCTTTCTTTCAAGTTTTTGTATTTGTTGGATTTTTCGTTCTAATTTTTTGGCATTTTTACTGCCTTTTTTGTCATTTCTGTAGATAACGAAATACTTGTCGCCTATGGCTTTGTGTTGGAAACCGGTGAGTCCTAATAAACGATTTAATGTGGAATTGAGATTTTCATTTTTTGCAAAATGGAAATCCACCTCAATGTCGCGCAGTAGTTTCGTCTCGTAGGAAAAAACGACTTGATAATGCTCGCTAATCTCTTCTAGCGCAGCAATAAACTGTTTCGTCTGTTTTGGTGTAGAAGTTGAATTAGCTAAGACAGGTTGTAATCCACTCGAAAAGAGGATCATAACCACCCATAGCAAAACCCGTGGCTTGTAGAATTTGGCAAAATTCATAATCTTAGTGATTTATTTAGTTAACTTATTATACAGCTAGAAATACTTTCTCCACAAAGCACTTCTAGCATTTCTTTATTTTCGGGAAAATGAGTTTACTCAATGATTAACTGGTTTTCGCTTTTTTGAGCCTTCAAATTTGTTACTTGTTCGAAGACTGAAATCATTGTTTCATAATTATTAATCGGTATGGCCATGGTAAAGCTTCGTGTACTGTTTGCCTCATTAAGAATCTCATACTTCAAACCATAGATTTCATTTATCTTTTTAAGTATCTGTTCCAAAGGCCGATCCTCTAATAAAACGAAGCCATCCCGCCAGGAACTAGGTTCCTCTTGCAAGGTGTTATATTTTATTGTTTTCTTGGTTTTTTGGGAGTAGCTGATCAATTCACCAGGAAACATCAGAATGGGTTCGGGCGCTTCTTCCAGCTTAAGCTTAACTTTTCCTTTCTCTAAAAAGACCTTTGTTTCTTGGTGGTGGGTATTGACATTAAAACTGGTTCCTAAAACCTCTACCACTAAATCATCGGTATGAACGCAAAACTTCTGACCTGTCTCCTCCTTTCTGGTGACGTGGAAAAAAGCTTCTCCTGTTAGCCATACTTTACGTTTTTCTTCGTCATCCCATTTATTCTGAAAGGAAATCGATGAATTCGCATTGAGTTCAACTGTTGAGCCATCTGGCAAACTAAAGGTTTTTTGTTCTGCAAAGGTGGTCGTGATTACCCTCAACGGACTATCAGCTGAAAGTTGAAACAACCACAAGCCAACACCTAGTGCCAAAACAAGCGCTGCTGCAATAGCGCCTATGCCCATCCTCATCTCTCGTCTTTTGAGAGGAACCGATCGAAAAAACCAATTTCTTTTGGGCTTTTCACTCGCTTTCACTTTCTGTAAAGTGGCATCGAAGATGCGCTGAGAAACCTCTGTTTTTTGATGCGGATAGTCTTCCAAGGTTTCCCAGAGTTTTTCCATTATTACAGTATAGTCTCTATCCGGATCGGCTGCTACCAAATCTAATAATTGCAAAATTTCCCTTTGGCTGCATTTGCTTTCAAAAAGCTTAGTAATCAGTTGTTCATCCGAATAATTAGGCATAAATCTCCGTGGTGGTTACACCTATATACCCGAACAAATTATTAGAAAGTATTACTCTCGCAGCATTTTTTTTAAAAAAAAGCGCTATATTCAATGTAAAATTTCCTGTAAGAGGGCCAACTTTACACAAGCATGCAAGAAGAAAACATTTATCTCAACCGGCTACGGGAAGGTGATATCGAGGCTTTTCGTTGCTTATTTGATGAATATCATCATAAGGTTTTTAACTTTGCTTTTCGCTTTGTGAGAAACCGACAAGTAGCAGAGGAACTGACCTCCGATGCATTTATGAAGCTTTGGAATAAACGAAGTCAACTAAAGTTAGAGGGGTCTGTCTGTCAGCTGCTTTTTGTCATGACAAAAGGTTTAGCCATTGACTATTTAAGGAAGATGGCTAGAACGGCAGAATCTCGCGCATTGTATCTCAAGCACTGTGAAGGGCAAATGACCGTTGAGCCAGTAAACGATATTTTTGAAAAGAATATCGTGGCCATTGAGGAAGCTATTAAAAAGTTACCACCAAAGCGTAAGCGGGTATTTGAATTGAGATACCAAGATGAATTATCCTACCAACAAATTGCTCAGCAATTAGATGTTTCTCCTAATACGGTCAAAGTACACCTCAATAAAGCAACTAAATACCTTAGACAAGAGCTGCAAATCCATTATCAGTGGGCACTATTCTTGATAGTATCAGTTTTCATGAATTAATCACTACTTCTTTTCCACTATAAATCGCGTAATAGGTGCCCCATTTGATTTTGCTTGGTTCGCAAGTAATTGATATTATCATCAGTGGGTGCAATGACCAGCGGAATTCTTTCCACTAGTTCTATCGGTGAGTGCTCAAAAATTTCAATCTTATCGGGGTTGTTCGTCAATAGTTTTATTTTCTTGACTTCGAGTGACTCTAGCATGTCAATCGCCACCTGGTAGGAACGATCATCCGTAACTAGTCCTAGCTGATGGTTGGCCTCAATTGTATCCATCCCTAAATCTTGATAATTATAGGCTTTCAATTTGTTGATAATGCCGATGCCCCTCCCCTCTTGTCGCAGGTACAAAATTACGCCCCCTTCCTGACTGGTCAGTTCCATTGATTTAGCCAATTGCTCGCCACAGTCGCAGCGTTTAGAACCAAATAGATCGCCAGTGATACATTCTGAATGAATACGGGTAAGCACAATATTTGCAGGCGTAAAATCTTCATGTACTAAGGCCAAATGAGGCATCCAGTCTTCTTCTTCCTTGGCAAAGGCTAACATATTAAAGACTCCCCATGGAGTCGGGATGCTGGCCTGAGCTTGTTTTTTGAATTCCATTCCTTCTTAATTACTCAACAATCTTACCCGCTAATTGATGGCTTGCTCCGACATATCAATTGTCAGCGCACCTTTATGGTAAGTAAGCACTTCTACCTTATTAAAGGCACAAATATGATTTAAGTTGCGAAAATACGACAAGCGGGCCATTTTTCTTTATCCTACTCCCCCCTTTTATAAAATTGCAAGACAATTCTCTACAATTAGTCCTTCCTGGCTTTCTACTACTTTAAGGAGGATTTTTAGCTAAGTACAGGAAGAAAAAATACAGAAACGTATCTTTACCGCTCATTAATAAGGCATTGAAGACATGGCAAAAAGAAAAAAAGGAAATTCGAAAAAGAATAGGCCACCCAGTCCGGTTCAAACTCCTCGCCAGAAAAGAATGGGATACCTATTACTTCTGCTTTTGTTTCCGATAGCAGGAGGAATCATTTATTCTACTATTCCAAAAAAACCAAAAGTGGGCCCACAATTTATCAAAGAAGGAGAGTTACAGTTTTTGGCAGCGGAAAAGGATAGTGTCATCCAAGTGATTGATATCGAAATCGCGGATACCCCTGATACTCGCACCCAGGGACTGATGTGGCGGCGAACGATGGAGGAAAAGCAAGGTATGTTATTCATCATGGAAGAAAACGAGCCCCAAAGTTTTTGGATGCTCAACACCTATCTTTCACTAGATATTATCTATGTAAACGAAGACCAGGAAATTGTTTCTATCCAAGCCAACACTACCCCCCAATCTACGCAATCCGTGCCTTCTGGTGCGCCTGCCAAATATGTGGTAGAAGTCAATGCCGGGTTTTGCGAACGCTTTGGGTTGCAGGTCGGTGACCGAATACGGTGGTAGACTAGCAGAAGTTGTAACAAAAAAGGCTTACCACTGTGACAGTAGTAAGCCTTTTTTCCGTTTGACTATCTAACTATTAGTAACCTGATTTAGAATTTGATCCGCCGCTAGGAGGATCCATTTCTACATCACTTGCCGTTGCTACCCGGAATTCTACCCGTCGGTTCATATAACTAGCATTAGAAGGTACCAATGCATTTTCCTTTCCGCCATACTGTAGCACAAATCGCCCTCTTCCAATCGTGTGCGTCGTAGATAAGTGATCAACGACTGCTTTTGCCCGTTGATAGGATAAAAGGTTATTATAGGTTTCTGGTCCCGTCTGATCGGTAAATCCTGTTACTACTAATTTCAAATTTGGATTCCCTTTCATCATACGACCGATACTGGCCAAGGTACCATAATCAGAATATTTAATACTAGACTGATCCGAGCCAAAGTGGATCATGGGCAAGAACCATTCAGCAACTGAAGTCGCTGATTCTGTCAATTGATAACGAGCCAAAGCTTCGTCAATCATTTCTTGTACGCGTTGTTCCGTCACACCATTTGCACCATTAACACCGCCAGGTCCAGGGCGTCCGCCCCCAGGAAGTGGATTGACTACGATACCCTCTGCATCTACTTCTTCACCGGCTCTTGGTGGGTAATAAGGCTCACGGTCTCTATAATCTGGCACACCATCTTTATCACTATCTAATGTTCTACCTTTGGTATCTACACTAGCATTTGGTGGCGTATTAGGCTCTTGGTCGACAATATCCAATACACCATCTCTATCAGAATCTTTGAGTGCTTCGTCGGTTTTGGCCTTTACATCAGCAATATCATCCATCACATTATTCAATGGATT